>Ga0194130_10001630_pt1 | contig 35279 bp, 29 predicted proteins | sample TA2KigsurfametaG_FD_160084 | JGI IMG/M metagenome (GOLD analysis project Ga0194130, IMG submission 160084) | Freshwater microbial communities from Lake Tanganyika, Tanzania - TA2015050 Kigoma 12 surface | ecosystem: Environmental > Aquatic > Freshwater > Lake | place: Tanzania: Lake Tanganyika...
AAGATCGGATGCCGGAGGACGAACATCTCGGGGATAACTGGTTTTGGGAGGGGCGGGTCGGGCCCTCTGGCAGGATTTGGCACGCAGGGCTGGCAGGTTTAGGCTAGCGGCAGCCTACTGCAACTTAAGGGGGAAATCACGGATTCCAGGGGTGGGGCGCGGGATGGTATCGCGAGTTTTGGCCAAAATGATGGCCGGCATTCGAGGGTTCTGGCGGGTGTCGGTGCGGGCTGGTTGCCTGGTTCTGCTCCTGAGCGTGGTTGCGACCATCCCGATCCTTCAATTTGCAAGTCTCGGTTACATGCTGGAGTCTGCCAGTCGAATTTCTCGAGGGTTGCCACTTCGTTCTTGCTTTCCAGGGAGTGAAACTGCGAGAAGGATTGTCCTCGTCGGTTTTTTTCTTGCCATTTCTTGGTTACCAGTCTGGCTCGTGACCGATTGGGGGTACAGCGCCGAACTCATGGATCCAGGATCCGTCTTTGCGCTGCGGATTCGGATCGGCGCGAGGTTGCTAGCCGTCTTATGGATCGTATGGTCGGGCTGGGCCATCTTCCGCGGGGGACGCTGGTATCACTTCTTGTGGCCGGCACCGAAACGGTTTGTTACGACTATCTTTCAACCGGACGCGTGGCGACAACTCGAGGATCGGTTGTGGAATTTGGTTGTTTCGCTGCGAGTTGCGTATCTGATGAAGATGGGGTTCTATGCATCGATCGGCGCATTGATTTGGTTACTAATACCTGCCGCCTTGATCATCGTCGCCCTCAATGGAGGTGCTGACAGGCCGAGCGATGGATCCAATCCGGAGGGTGTACTTGGATTGATTGGTCTCGTCGGTGCGATCAGCATGTGGTGGGTGCTCCAAAAATTGCCTTTCCTCCAAATCCATATGGTGAACGAAGGCAAGTTACGGTCTATTTTGGATCGTACCGCGATTCGAAATGCGTTTCGGCGGGCTCCATGGGCCTTCAGCACGGCGATCGTGGTTCTGGTCCTCTTATCAATTCCCCTCTACCCCCTCAGGATTGAACTGATCCCATCTCAGCTTCGATGGGCGCTCGCTCTGTTTTTCGTTCTCCTTATGTTTCCGACCAAACTTCTAGCTGGTTGGGCGCTTCGACGAAGCAACAATCGCACCAAGCCGGTTCATTGGTTTTGGCGTTGGATAGCATGGATTCCGATGGTCGGTTCGATCGCCATTTATGTCGGAGTTTTGTACCTTGCGAAATTTGCGCTGTGGGAAGGAGCAGCGAGTATCCTGCTGCAGCATGCATTCCTTCCACCTGTCCCTTTCTATCTGCGATAGGTCAAGTCAGGTTTTACGATGGACGAGTTAGGATCTTCATCCTTGCTTTTGGTATTAACGTATGAAAATTCGCTGGATGAGGTGAGCCGCGATCAGTCGCATGCGGTTGAGACGCAGCAACGCATTTCGGATCAATTGGCGGATAGGCATTATCGGAAGTGCGGACGCCTTTTGAATATCCTCCGGGCCATGAGGCCAATCGCGAATGCGTTCGACGTAGCTTTCGACCCAGGATGTACCATTAGGAAAAAGGGTAACTCGTTCGAGCCATCGCTCGGGGATTCCTTGTATGCCATGCTGAATTCCACATAAACAGCCTGCGATCGATGCCGTATGAGAAGTGTTGCCGCCCAGTCGGAGAATCTGCGTGATACACCGTTCGTAGCTCTCTGTATTCCTCGCCCATGCATAGATCGCGATCAACGCGCTATCGACCATATTGCCGGTCAATCCGTTTGGATAACCAAGGGCAGCAGCAGCATGGGTAACCGAGCGACGCTTTTTTAGAAAGCCATCGAGCATTTTCAAACGGTCGGCGATGCTTTCGTTCTTCGTCGCTTCCATGAGCATCGGGAATACTTCTTGATTCGAAATCGCATAGCGAGTCCGATCCATTTGAGCCTTCTGCGCGGCGATTGCGACGAGCGTCGCAGCTTGGCATACATCGTCATCGCGACTTGCAAGCAGACTCGATCGTTGAATCCATCGTAATGCAGAGTCATTGTGGCCTTGGAGCACAACACTTAACAAGCTGGCTCGGACCATTGGGTCGTTACCATAAGATGCGATCAAATGCTTCTTCGACTGGGTAGCGATGCGGAAGAGCCAGGAAGCGATGGAACGGACTGGTTGGGAGAGACGGTACCACTTTAAGCGATGACGCAACGCATCGGCAAAATCGTCTACGTTCGCGCGCGAGCGTAATACCGACTGGATTGCCATGAGTTGAGAGTGCGTTCGATGGTTAGGCCAGGCACGCTGTGGAAGTCGAAATTTTCTGGACCGTCGCAGGCGTGCGATCGCTGTTCGGCGGTTCAAGGTGCGATGGACTTGGCCGAGGGATTCCGCCGTGGCACCTCCCAGGAGGACTCCGGCGATAGCTTGTTCGCGGCGGGCTGTTGGGATAACGGTGGACCACGAGATCGGAGACTCACCCGGGCTGCGCGCTTGATCGCGCGTCGAGAGAATGGGGCCTTGCGAGATTCGGGGGTGCGATTCTGGGGGTGACATTGGAATCGGTAGTCGTCGGTTTATATCTAGGGCGTTATATCGTGGGCGTTCAGAGTGAGCTTTTCTTGAAAGCTTGTCCAGGGATGCAGGATTGTCAGGTCCGCCATGGATCAAAATCGTCACGGAGTTGCCTCGAGTCCGCTAGAACTAGCGTACGCGCAACCGGACTCAATCCGAAGTAAATCCACCCAACATGTTGCTGCCAGGTCGGGCGTGATGCGTCATGACCGCTACAATTGGTGCAAATGGCAAAAGTCGACGAGTGGGTGCGTTCCGTTGAGTTTGGCAGAGATTCAGGCAAGCGATCCTGTTATACTCTACCAAAAAACCGTCGATCTCCTCTCGTTCCATCTCAAGTAAAAAACATCTGAGGTTGCCATGCGTTCTCTAGACTCACGCCGTCGGTTTTTGGTCCAAGCGATATCCGGAAGCGGTGTTGGATTGTGGATGGCTCGTACGGCATGGGGGAATTTCATTCCGCCCACAGCAGCCCAAACTAAAGGTCCGTTCTACCCTATCCCGGAGATTGAAAAACAAAAGTATTTCGATGCCGATCTAACGCGATTAGACGCCAATTCTCCGGTCGCCGATGGAGAACAAATCGCAGTTCGAGGGATCGTTTTGGATATGGATGAAAAACCCCTCGATAAAGCGATCGTAGAGGTGTGGCAGGCATGCGCGTCGGGTCGGTACAACCATCCCCAAGACCGCAACGATCGTCCGATGGATCCTAACTTTCAATACTGGGCGCGGTTGATTACAGGTCCCGATGGGACGTTTTCGATCCGAACTATCCAGCCTGGAAAGTACCCTGGTCGTACACCTCACTTGCATTATCGGATCGCAGCTCCGAACCGGAGTGAGCTAGTAACACAGATGTACTTCGAGGCGAACCAAGAGTTGAATCGCAAGGATGGTATCTATATGGATCTCAAGCCCGAGCAGCGAGCAGCGGTGACGATCGGATCGGCCAAAAAACCGATCGCGGAGAAGGATCCCAACAGTGAACAGTTGCCCACGGGCGAGTTTCGCATCGTGTTAGGACCTCTTAGCGATACGAAATCAACCCAGCCCATGTAGGAGATCTGGACGGGCATCCGAAACGGTCCTGCTTGCAAACCCATATCCTAGGATTAGGAAGATTCGATTTGCATTAGCCATTTTCTAATACCCATTGCGCGGCAAAGCAATTCAGTTCTGCCGCATTGGCTAAATGAAGCTTGATCTTTAATTTCTCGCGGTACGTATCGATGGTGTGTACGCTGAGAAGTAGCTTTTTAGCGAAAGCGCCCGTCGTATTGCCTTGTCCGATCAAAGCGAGCACTTCCAATTCTCGATCCGACAAATTTGCTACGGGGGATTTGCCCGGTTCGACGACGCCCCCGATATGGCTTTTGAGAATCCGGTCGGTCATCTCCGGGCTCAAATACGATTTTCCATCTAGCACCGTTCGGATCGCGTTGATCAATGTCTCGCGTGCCGTCTGTTTATTGAGGTACCCCATCGCTCCTGCTTGCAATGACCGTTCGGCGTACACAGTTTCGTCATACATCGAGATGACAAGTATCTTTGTCGTCGAGTTGCGTTCGCGAAGACGTTTGATGAGATCAATCCCATGCCCGGTTTTGAGTGATATGTCAACAATCACCAAGTAAGGACAGAGTTCGCTGATCAGTCGCAGAGCCCGTTCGACATCGTCTGCTTCCCCGCATACGTCAAGACCAGGTTCGTGAGATATCTGCGTTGACATTCCATCGCGCATCATGGGATGGTCGTCAACAATAAAGATCCTTGCTTTCGGTGAGTGATTACTTGTGTTTTTGGGTGTGCCATTCTTCATTATGCATTCCTCCTCGAAAGACTTTGCAGGTCAACAAAGTTCCTCCATTTTCAACAGGCTCAATACTCAATTTGCCACCGATGATTCCAGCGCGATACTGCATGGTCCTGAGTCCCATCTGCATCTTTGCTTTCTGTGGATCAAAACCGCAACCGTCGTCGGCAACTCGGAGTATGAGATGGTCGTCTTCGGACCCCATTTCAATAGGGATGTGCTCGGGGACAGCGTGTTTTAACGCATTGGTGACGGCTTCTTGGGCGATTCGATAAAGATGGGTAGCGGTGCTACTGTCGGATATGATGATCGGGTTTTCGCATTTAAACGCGCAGTGAACATTTTTTAGGTTGTCTGTCCTCGCTGCTAATTCGCGAAGTGAATCCATGAAACCGGTAGAATCGAGTCTGGTCGAAACCAAACCCTTCGAAATATCTCGTATTTCTTGGTGCGTACGCGTCAAACCAGCGAGTATCTTGAGGGCCAGATCCTTCATTGGTTCGGCCAAGCCCGTTGGAATAGATGATGGATCCCTCGTAAGGTGATTGAGAAGAGTTTGTGCCAGCATGCCGACACCTGCTAGTTCTTGCTGGACGCTGTCGTGAAGGTCTTGCCCGATGCGATGTTGCTCATCGTCGGCGATGGGCAAAATATCACGTTGTAAATTCCTGCGATCGCTGATATCCCGGATGATACCTGTAAACAGTCCTAATTTCCCAACTTCACTAACCGCCAGGTCGATCGGAAAAATCGAGCCATCTTTTCGTTTGCCCATCACTTCGCGACCGATTCCGATGATCTTTGCCTCACCAGTCTGAAGGTATCGCTTCAAGTACTCCCCATGTTCATGGCTATAAGGGGATGGCATGAGAATACTCACATTTTGGCCGACCAATTCGTTGGGACCGTATCCAAATATGCGCTCGGTTGAGGGATTCGCAGAGACGATGAGCCCGCGTTGATCAATAGTGACGATCGCATCGGAGGCAGTGTTAAGGATCGCTCGTAATTGAGCTTCCCGCTCGTTAATGCATGCTCGGCGCATTGACTATCGCCGATATCAACCCTATTCGCGTTGCCCGCATGAGCATTGCAGACAGGCGGAGGAGAAGTGTGTTCGTCTGGGCGCATGGAGCACTCGAAGGCTTACGCTATCGATTGATGACTTGTACAAATCCCGTTCATACACACGATGAATTGAGTTACTGATTGTATCTGTTTTGCAATGAAGACGCGAGCAGTCCGTGTAGGGGTTGAGCACGCTGGTGATGCGCACGCGTGCAAAGTCTTATGGTACAACGATGGGACTGTAGAAGGGATCAACCGAGTTTCAGGATGGTGGGGTGCCGTTCCGTCGCATTGCCGTTCACGGAGAATCAATCACCGGAAAAGCTTAGGTGCGAACTCCTTGAGGTACTCGCGCCAAACGATCCAGGTATGCGCACCCTTCTCTTCGAGATACTCAACGTTGAATTGGTGACGGCGGAACATTTCCACTGTGGCTTGGGACGTTTTCACGAGGAAATCATCTTTGCCAGTCGCGAACCAGAAGACTTTAAGATCTTTCTTGATTTCGGCATCGTCAAGAATCGTCTCGTGCTGCTCCTCGTACGATGGACCTTGAGGCGCAGGAGCATTGGGAGACAGGATAATTCCAAAGACACCAGAGCTGAATACACCGAGGTAAGCGAACTTATGAAGGTTGGGAATCGCGATGTTCAATGTTTGCGCGTTACCCATCGATAAGCCGGCCATGGCGCGACTGGACCGATCGGTTTTGACGCGATAGTTGGACTCCACGTAGGGCATCAAGTCCTCGGTAAAGTCCTGAGCAAATTCGTCAGGACCGCTTCCGCCGAAGCGAAATGGACCTGCGTGCCCTGCTGGCATGACGACGATCATCGGCACCGCCTTTCCCGAGGCGATCGAATTATCCAGGATCATCCCGGCTCGACCTACAGTGGTCCATGAGTCGTCGCAATCACCGGCTCCGTGCAGCAGATGGAATACTGGAAAAACCCCTTCTCCTTTCTGGTAACCAGGCGGAGTGTAGACATGCATTCGTCGGAAACGTTTGAGCGACGTTGAGTAGTAGGTGATTTCCTCGATGGCGCCATGAGGGACACTGGTCGTATCCATCCACTCGGCACCTGGAACACTCACCATACTCCAAACATTGCCGACCGATTCACTGGTCGAGGGATTTCGAGGATCAATGACGGTGACACCATCGACATTGAAGTTGTACCGGTAGTAGCCTGGCGCAATCTCGATAGAAGCTTCCCAGATACCTTGCTCGCCTTTGGTCAACTCGATACCTCGACCAACAGCTGGGATATCGGAACCAGTGAGTTGAACCTTCTTTGCATCAGGAGCAAGAAGCCTAAAGGCAACACGACCCTCAAATACTTCTGGGGACACAACCCGCGGTCCTTGCTGAAATTGTGCTTGGGTCGAAGCGGTGAGACCGAGGAATAGTGTAATTACGCCTAGAATTCGAGTAGATTGCGCGCGTAAGCCATTGAAGAGGTGCGTATCATCTATGTCCAATAACGGAATAGGTGTTATCTGGTCGTAATGCTCCACCACCATGGATGGTAAGGGAAGGGCTAGGTCGAGTCGCGTACCTCCTCCGGATTGTATGCGATCCGGTGTGATTCCGTATCGCCTCGAAATCCTGAAAAACTCGTTATAGATCGTCCGGCAAACTGGATCGGAGAATCGGGCCTGAAAATAGTGTTTACGGTAGACCATCGACCAATCGCTGATGCTCGCAAAATGCCTTCTGCGTTTTAATTAGCCAACGGTGTTATCGGGAAGTGGGTTACGCCGGGGAATGTCGCGATGACCGAGCGACCGATCCATTCCATGGCGTGTGTCCACATCATATTCTCATCGGCAAACACTAACTGTGGAATGGCGGGCATCACGTGCCACTCGCCCGCGACGATCTCCTGTTCGAGTTGCGATTTGCTCCAAGTCGCATGTCCGATAAACCAACGCAAATACTCCGGCGTGAGCGACGCCAGCTTCTTCAATGTATCGGCTTGAGCGGACATATAAACGCCGTGGTCATTACCACCTTCGGCAAGGGTTGAATCGTTGTGCAATGCAACGATCGGGCCGTTTTGAGGCCCACCGAAATTGAAGTGGAATGAGGGCAGTTGAGCGAAATCGACTCCTTGGGATTCTCGGCTGCCCAACAATGCTCCGAAGACCGATTTAGGGTCGATAGCCATCGGCCGATTCAGCATGATGCCTACGGTCGATTCGTCGCTGTGCTCAACAATCAAGCAGACCGCGTTGGCAAAGAGAGGATCCTTCACCGAAGGTGCTGCGGCGAGAATACAACCCGCCAACGAAACCCGCTCCAATGTATCGCTCTGGATCGTTTTGGAAGTTATCCTACTCATATCGGCAAAACCCGCAAAAGACGACTCTCGACAACACTCAAATTGACAGCCAACGGCTGAAACCCGGCGATTACAGTGCAATTGGCGTGCCAATAATCAGGACGTACATTGGGACGAGAAGGTTCGCTTCTCGATTTCGCTAGGTTCGCTTGGGGGGTGGTTGCTCGTGATTTCTCGAGTTAGTTTTTTGAAGGTGCGACGGGAGTTCGATCCTTGGGCCATTTGAGCCACACGAGGAATCCAGCTACAGCGGTTGCCGCGATCAGAACCCATGTCCATTCGGTTCGCTTGCCGATCTCTTCCGCAATCGGCTTGGCGATCTGGGTACTCGCGACCTCTGCGACTTGGATTGCACCATCCAGGAAAGGCTCAGGGTTCGCAACAAAGGCGGCGAGCGTGGTTCCGGTGAGCAAGGCGAGTTTGTTTCGCCAAACGAAGTCCATCGCGCGATCTCCGTATTTACCGATGATCGCCAACACATCGGTGTTGGTCGCGAGAGAACGAGTACTCGGGTCTTCAGCGAGAATTGCGAGGCGGCGTCCCCCTTGTGCAGACAATCGATTCAACGCTGCGACCGATGGTTTTCCCGACTGTGCCAAAACGTTCTCAGCGATTGTCCCGTGACGCATCAGAGACACTCCAGCGTCGTCTCCCAAGTTCGCGATCAGGCTTCGCCGAGCTGGATTCTGGACAGCCCAAAGAGCATCGTCCCCATGACGTGCAAGCATGCGAGCGACCACGACGGATTCTTCGCCAGCTTCCTCTAATAAAGTCACAGCGCGGGGGCCGACACGAGTGATCGCTTCACTCCCCTCTGTCCCAAATTTAGCCAACAATGGCTGTAACCGCGTGGCCAAGCGGTCTGCGCCTTCTTCAGCCACTTCTTTGGTGAACTTCTTCGAAATCTGTTCGACCAACTCGCGAGCCACCGTGATTTTGCCTTGGCCGTAGGCCGTTTCTATGGAAACCGTGATGCCTATCCACGCAGCAAGGATCGCTGCTGGTATGCTCCTCATTTGTTGGGACCCAAGGCTGCGATATTGTCGATGACACTTTCGATGATTGCTTGGTCTGCACAAGTCGCTTTGTTGGTCTTGCATGGCTCAATACTCCTGGTCCATTGATTGGCTAGTTCAAAACGTCATTCTCGTGCCCGCATGCCAGTCGGTGTACGTTTTAATCTTTTCAATTTAGTGCGTCTTGCAATATGTCGTCCACGGCGGTTCGTCGTACCGCCTCGCGTTCCGAGGCAATCCTACGAAACAATCCGCGAAGTCCCGGGGTTTGTTCATCTCCATCGCAGATCAGTCGATGGAGAGAACCTAAATGATCTGCAAGTTGCAGGGCGAGTTCTATTTCCGGATCAGCCCACCAATCCCACAGTCGTGTTACTAATTGGTCGACCACCAAGCTTGCTAATAGTCCAACGCCAAACGTAGCCCAACTCGAAGCGGCTCCAGCGCCTAAAATACCGCCCGAGACTCCGAGCCGGATGGCTACCTGGGCTAATACTTCTCCGGCTAGCAGCGATACCAATTGCTTGTTCACGTTTGCATAAAGATCGCCCCCTACTTTCTCGGAGGCGTGTGCGAGCGCTTCATCGAACTTGGTCGCCATGGCCATTGGATCGATGCCATGCAAACTTTCGAAGCCTGGGAGGTCCTCGATATCAGTCTTCATGTCGACCAGCATTTCGCTTTCAATGTCTCGAACTCGAAGGATGAAATCGCGGATCGTCTGTTCGATCGCTCGCTCTAGATCGCGGGAGGATAGGACCTTGGATTCAAACTCCTGCTTCAAGAACGCTTCGTGCTCTCCTCCTCGACGCAATGGGATGGCATCCAGAATCATTTTCCACTTGCTGGTTCCACCAAGACACACTTCCGTGAAAGGGAGGATTCCATCGTGTGCTTTGGTGAAGAGTGGATCGATGCTGGGAAAGTTGCTCAGCACCAGTTGTTCGGTCTGTTCCTTGGCTCGCAGCAAGTGACCTGCCAGTCGCAGTTTGGCTTGCGCAATCCTAGCTTCGCGACTCAGAGTGGAATGTTCGATGGGAGCCACCAACTCAATTTCCCGAGCGGCGTTCCTGCTTGCCCGGTTCCAAAAATAATCCGGCAATCCATCACAATAGATCGAGACGGCATACATCGAGACTGCACAAGTCGAGAACAGCAGTAGCAACGCGAGATTTAGTTTCCAATTTCCGAATCGTTTCATAACCTGATTCCAGTTGCTTACTTCATGTCCTGCCGATGCATCATGAACGCTACGAACCCTAAAATCGGACCTGCGTTCCTGCTCTTTCCATTTTTCAATCCAATTGGATTCATTCTCTTTGGTTGCGATCTTCGATGACACCAGACGGTTTAAACGGTTCTACGGAGTCCCGTTAGTGACCGTTCTTCTCTTCCGTCTGCGACAATTCCAAGTATCGACCCAGCACATGGATGTGCTCTCGGATTATTTACCGAAGCCACCATGGTTCCAAATTTTATTCAGAAGCCGATTGGCGCCGTCACTTTGTTGGGCACGGCCATTGGTGCCCCCTACGCTGTTTTTGAGACCGACGCGGGGACTTCCGCAAGGGTCGCGGTACAGCAATGGATGAACCCCGCTACGGTCCCGGCAGCCTCCTCTTGGGCTGGGGACCCAAATCAAATACCCGCAGCCCCAGTGGCAGCCCCAGTTGGCTCCCAATTCAATAACCTCCCTCCTGCCGCTGCTTGGACAGTTCCGACGGGTACACCCATCGCGGGAGGGGCTGTGTTACCGTTTACGAATGCCTATCCAGTCGGTGTTAACCCCCAAGCGGTTGTAGGCACCCAAGTAGGAAGCCCTGGTTTTGCGACTGCGTCAGGAACTGCCCAAAGCCCAAGTTTGAGCGGGGGCGAAATCCGTGATTTACGGGAAGTTGTGCGGTTTGACGTAACCCCTGCCCAAGTGACCCAGCGTTTTTCGCGGGTAACGACGGTTCTGTCGAATGTGCAGATGGATGGTCTGCGAGTCCCAGTCGTGACCGGAACGCTGCCGACCGATATCGCAGGAACGCTTACTTACTATTTCGATGCGAACAAAACGGTACAGCGCATCCAGCTCTATGGTACCACCGGGGATCCCTCGTTCATTGCAAACCTCATGGTTGAGTACTACCGGTTGAAGCCGGAACAAAGCCTCGGCGGTCAGCTGTTCACGACCCGATGGAATAATCGAGTGACCAGTGTCATGCACGTCACCCCAGCGCCGGTGATCTACGCCGGTGCTACCAATGCGAGGTTTGCTGTTTTCCTGGAACTCAATCAGCCATCGAGTCAATACGCGCTCAGCGAGGAGGCCTCGCAAACGCTCGGGCAGACCCAAGCGACCCAGCGTTGGTGATTTTGGGTGAGGAATCGTCGAATTAGTTTCATTTTGCCTGGGGACTCGAACGTGGACAGTTCTGCGCCAGCTTCGTGCTGAGGCCGCCTCTTTTTTGTCCACAAGGTTTTCTTTCTGGCTCTGTCATTTACGATGAAAGAGGTCATTGAGTCTCGCCCCCATTTGACCGAATCCTTTCCGAGGCAGTCCTAGAACGTTGGGCGTTTCATGACTTCAAGTACTACTCTCAGACAGGTTATTCGCCGACAGAATATCTGCAGGCAGGCGTTTACCCTCGTTGAACTGCTTGTAGTTATCGCCATCATCGGGATCTTGGTGGGCCTGCTATTGCCGGCGGTTCAAGCTGCTCGCGAGGCAGCCCGACGAATGTCATGCAGCAACAACATGCGCCAATTGGGAATGGCGATGCACAATTACGAATCGGCCGTAAAACGGATTCCGCCGAGCGCATGCCTCAACCCCAAGGTTACAACGAATGCCTCATGGAGTGTTCACGGCCGGCTTCTTCCGTACCTGGAACAAAATGTCCTTGCTAATCAGATCGACCTGAGCAGGAACTGGTCGAACTACCCGATTCTCAGCCGGTATCGTGTTCCAACCTATGTTTGCCCTTCGGATCCCCGCTCGGATATCGCCCGCGACACCAGCGCGACAGGTAGTGCTGTTCAGTTCTTCCTCTACCCGACCAATTATGCATTCAACCTGGGATCCTGGTTTATTTATGATCCGGTCAGCAATCGTGGTGGAGACGGGGTAACTTACCCAAACTCTGAATTGCGGCTTGCGCATGTCGTGGACGGGCTGAGCAAGACCCTTTGGGCTGCCGAGGTTCACGCTTGGCAAGCGTACACACGCAATGGTGGACCACCCACAACGGCAATGCCACAAACCATTCAAGAAGTCGCCGTTATCGCCAACAGCGGGCTGAAGGATCGTATCTTTCCAGATCGAACAGGGACTGGACGCACCGAATGGACCAATGGCCACTCGCACCACAGTGGCTTTACGGTCACCTTAGGACCTAACACCGTAGTTCCTTTCACGTTCAACGGTGTCGTGTACAACATCGACTACAACTCCCAGCAGGAAGGCTCGAGCGCAACTCGTCCGAGTTACGGTGTGTTGACCTCTCGCAGCTGGCACGGAGGTTTAGTTCATGTTTGCTTGATGGATGGTTCGGTTCAGCCTATCAATAACAATATCGACATTCGCATTTGGCGAGCCCTCGGAACGCGAGCAGAAGCGGATTCGTCAGAACTCGAGCAGTAGCAGGATGTCGATTTAGTCGTCGAGTCTACTGCTGGCAGCTGGGCGATTCCCAGTGGACATCTTGAGGAGAGATTCCAGCGATGGCATATCGCGGCAAATTGCTGTGACGCCTAAAAACTTCTCGATGTTGCTAGCCAATTTGGAACTTACTATCCCTTCGGGAGCATGAAGATAAAACAATCGTTCTGCGATTGAAAACTCTTCCGTGGGTGATTTTGCGACCTCGATCGCTCGTAAGTTGGGTTCCTGGGGTAGTTGAGATAGAAAGAAGCAGTGAACCGTTTCTGCTGCAGTGACGGTTTTGAAAGGATTACCCGCTATAGCGGATTCTAGCGACGCTGGACTTAGCAGGTGGACATACGGTTTGAGTACGTGGCGGGCTTCTAACCGACGTGCGATCTTTTGCGCCATCGACGAGATCGAACGCGTTGACGACTCGAAGACGATATTGCCGGATTGGTGCAGGATTCGAATATTTTCAAAATCCAGCGAACCCATATCGCGTTGTAGATCCGCAAACGGAAGAGGAGTTTTTCCACCGATGTGAACACTTCGCAGAAGTGCGATCCAAGTTTGCATAGTTTGCTGGGCGTCCTAACCGGTTCCCGTAATGTTGAGGGTTACTGGTTAGCTTCCTGGATTCGCTGATTTCTTTGGATCGCCGACGATGGCAATGCGAAGTTCTCGCAGTTGCTTTTCGCTGACGTAGGATGGTGCTCCCATCATGAGGTCTTCCGCTTTTTGGTTCATCGGGAAGAGGATAACCTCACGGATGTTGGGTTCGTCTGCCAACAGCATTACGATTCGGTCTACGCCCGGAGCGGATCCGCCGTGAGGGGGTGCCCCGTACTTGAACGCGTTGATCATTCCACGGAACTTCTCGTCAACAACGCTTCGGTCATAACCCGCGATCTCAAATGCTTTGTACATGATCTCAGGTTTGTGATTTCGGATGGCACCTGATGAGAGTTCGATACCGTTGCACACGATATCGTACTGGTAAGCGAGAATATCGAGTGGGTCTTTTTGCTCGAGGGCTTCCATCTCACCTTGTGGCATCGAGAACGGGTTATGGCTGAAGACGACGCGTTGTTCGAGTTCATCCCATTCGTACATGGGAAAGTCGACGATCCAGCAAAACTTAAAGGTGTTTTGCTCGATCAGATCGAGTTCGGTTCCAACGCGCGTACGGGCTAAGCCGGCGAGTTTCGCTGCGTTCCCGGGTTTGTCGCACGCGAAGAAGACGCCATCGTTCGGACCAAGTCCCATTTTCTCAACGAGTTGAGCGACGCGTTCTGGGCCCAGATTCTTGGCGATGCCGCCACCCTCACCACCTTTAAAGTTGATGTAGGCCAATCCGGCAAAACCTTCATCTCGGGCCCATTGGTTGGTCTGGTCAAAAAAGCTTCGGGGTCGTGTTCCGGCGTTTGGAGCAGGGATGGCCCGCACGACAGCGCCCGCTTCGATACTCTTTGCAAACACAGCGAATGGTCCGTCTTTGAAAATCTCGGTGACATCGGAGATTTCGATCGGGTTTCGAAGGTCGGGCTTGTCGGAACCGTACTTGAGCATCGATTCCTTGTACGCGATCCTCGGAAATGGAGGCCTTGTAACCACGCGGCCTTTAGAGAACTCATCGAATACACCGCAGAGGACTGGTTCGATCGCTGCGAACACATCCTCCTGGGTGACGAAACTCATCTCGAAGTCGAGCTGATAGAACTCACCAGGCGAGCGGTCAGCGCGTGCGTCTTCATCGCGGAAGCACGGTGCGATTTGGAAGTACCGATCGAAACCAGCCACCATCAAAAGCTGTTTGAACATTTGCGGTGCTTGGGGCAACGCATAAAACTTGCCGTGATGGATTCGGGAGGGTACCAAAAAGTCACGAGCCCCTTCCGGGCTCGATGCGGTCAAAATCGGTGTTTGAAATTCCGTGAACCCTTGGTCGATCATGCGTCGCCGCAGGCTCGAGATGACTTGGCTCCGAAGTACGATGTTGGCGTGCAGTTTTTCGCGCCGCAGATCGAGGAATCGATTTTTCAATCGGACTTCCTCTGGGTACTCGGCATTCCCAAAAATTGGGAACGGCAATTCGGCTGCCTCTGAGAGGAGGACGACACTTGTCGCTTTCACTTCGATCTCACCCGTTGGGAGATCGAGATTCACTTTGTCCGCGCCTCGCGAGAGGACTTTACCTTCGATCCGGATCACCGATTCGAGTTTCAGGGATTCGGTCAATGCGAACGCGTCGCTATCTCGATCGACGACCACCTGGGTAACCCCATGGTGATCTCTCAAATCGACGAACAGCAAATTGCCGTGATCCCGTTTGCGAAACACCCAACCCGACAACCGAACCGTCTGTCCGACATGGCTAGAGCGGAGTTCGGAACAAAAGTGCGTACGGTAAACGTGCATGCTTAGGAAACTTTCGCGGCAGCTCGAGCAGCTTGTTCTCGTTTGGCCAACCAGAGAAGAATCGGAGCTGCAACGAAGATGGAACTATAGGTACCGACGAGGATCCCGATCAGCAAGCAGAATGCAAACCCGTGAATCCCTTCACCGCCCCAAATGTACATGAGCAAAATTGCGACGATGGTTGTCGACGAGGTCAACAGAGTACGGCTCAAGGTTTGAGTCACGCTCGCATTGATCATCTTTTCGGTCAAATTTGGACTCTTTCCCTTTACTTCGCGGATTCGATCGAACACCACGATCGTGTCGTTCAATGAGTAGCCGATGATGGTCAAGATTGCCGCCACGATCGTTAGGGAAATTTTGAAATCGTCGAGGAGCAAGAACCCGAGGGGTTTGAATAGCCAGTGACTGATCGCAATGCATGCAATCGTGATCAGCACGTCGTGGACCAACGCTATAACCGCGGCGATGCCGTAGGAAACCTTATTGAATCGGAACCAGATGTACATGGTGATGAAGACCAAGCTGAGCAGCAAACCTGCGATGGCTCGTTGTTGCATTTCGTCAGCGACACGACCTTCGATTTTGCTGAACGACTGGAACACAGGTTTGGTTCGGACTTGTTCTGCCATCTTGCCGAGAAGTGCCGAAGTGGTTGCTTCGTCAAATGGAAGTTTTACATTCCAGCGGCTGTAACCGACGTCAGAGCTTCGGTTCCAGTTGGTTGCATCGGTAGGTTCCAACTCGATCTGTGCTTCGACCAAAGTCTTGCCAGAATCGAGTGCGGCTTTAACGAGCCCTTCAGCGACTTGGGACGAGTTCAGCTTTGCGGCTCCCTCCCCTTTGGTTGCGCGAAAGAGGAGTTCGGCGTTGGTGTATACCGTCGGTGTGACCGGTGCGGCTTCCGCAGCACCGATGCTCGGTGGGATCGATGTGGCTTCAGCAACCGGGGGTGCTGCTGTCTCCGAACCAGTGGGAGTCGCTGCGGATGCTGGCTGCTCAGGAGTGGCTGGAGGAGTCTGCCCGTCTGCAGGGGCAGCGGCTGGGTCCTGATAGGAGACCAATTGGACCTTGCGATTGCGCATCCAATTGGACTGGCTCGTGCCCAGGATCTTGGCGTCCATGTCATAGGTTACCAAGGATACACCCGAAGCACCTGAGAAGTTCTTTAGGAGTCGATCCTTGACATCCGCTTCGTCCTTGAGCGAGACGTCGAGCTTGTAGACAGAGTTTTTGTCGAACTCCTTCATCTCAACGTTCGTCAAAGTTGTTTGGATAGGCAGGCCGTTTTTGTCTTCACTGAACGCCTTGGTGGCGATGTCGCGAACCTTGTCTGGCTCGAGGCCTTTATCGAGAACGAACACGACCGAAGTCCCGCCGTTGAAGTCGATATCGAGGATTTCACGTCCCCGAAGGAAGGTGGCAACCAATCCGATCAAAATCAACAAACCGGAAAGCGTATAGCAAACATTGCGGTACTTGAGGAAGTCGATGTCGCCGAGGCCGAACAAAGCACGCTTGCCGGCGTTCACGTAGTCGGACATTCCCAGCCAAGCGAATCCCCATCGTTCGGCGACTTCGAAAATCTTGTGAGCAAAAAAGACCGCGGTGAACATGCTGATCGCCAAACCGATGATCAGAGTGATCGCAAAGCCTTTGATCTGTTCGGTGCCAACGTAATAGAGGACGACCGCGCTGATAAGCGTCGTGAGGTTCGAGTCGAAAATGGTGGTCCACGCGCGATCGAAGCCGTTGCGGATCGCCATGCGAGGCGTCGCTCTCTTTTCGGTCTCTTCACGAATACGTTCGAACACGAGGACGTTCGCATCGACGCTCATACCAACCGACAGCACCAAGCCTGCCAAGCCGGCGAGGGTAAGAGGTTGTCGGAACAGCATCATGCACGCCAGGATCATCAATAGATTCAAAACCAAAGCTACGGTCGCAATCACACCGGAGAATCGGTAATAAGCGATCACGCAAAGAATCGTCATAACCAAAGAGGCCAAGCTGGCAAACTTGCCTTTGTTGATGGCGTCCTTACCCATGCTAGCGCCGACGATGTTTTGGCTGATAGGCTCCTTGCTGATAGCACCTGGCAATGATCCAGAGTTCAAGATCTGAACGAGGAACTCAACGTCCTTGAGGGTGAACACGCCTTGGATAACACCTTCACCGCGGATCGGGCTGTTCAAGTTCGGAGCCGACAGCACGGCACCATCGAGGAGGATCGCCATGCGGCGCTTGAAGCCAGTGTTGGGCATCGGTTGGTTTGCACCAGTCAGTTGCAACATCTTTTCAGCACCACCAGCGGTCATGGTGAATGCCACTTCGTAGTTTCCGTTCTTTCCGAACTCGACCTTAGCACGAGACAGGTCGGAACCGTTGACGACCGTGTAGGGTTTGCCACCCTTTTGCAGAGAAAGAAGCATGTCGACTTCCTTGATGCCTTGACTTTCGAGCCATCGCTCGAAGTCGCCAGCTCGACCGGTAATTACTGGATTCAGAATGGTTCCTTTGCGGGCGTCGCGAATGGTGTCACCAGGTTCATAACCTTCGATCTGCTTCGCTCCGTTCTGCTCGGCGCCCCGGCCTAACCGTCGCCATATCCCGGAGACTTCTTCCTTGCCAGTTTCCTTGTTGACCAAATAGACATCCGTTCGCATTCGAACATCCGCATTCGGATCTTCCGCTTGGGTTCGAGCAGCCTTGATCAAGTCATCGTGGTCATTTTGATTGGCGACAATACGGAACTGCAGAATCCCTGCGTTGGTGATCTTGCGTTTGACTTCCTCGATCTCAGATGCTTCCACATCGGCGATCACAATTTCAATCTTGTCGTCGCCGGCTGGACGTACCACCGACTCATTCATGCCAGTTGGATTAATACGGTTTAGAAGGGGGGCTACGAAGTCCTTAGCGGTGACCCGGGTGCCGGAGTTTCCGACCGTGGTCTGATCGATCTGATAGATCAAATTAGTACCACCCTTGATGTCCGGCCCCAATTTGAGCGTGCCCGTCGCCAGCACGATCCCCGTTGCGATGATCGCCATTAGGATCCAGCTAAAGGCGCCCGCGTATGTCGGCATCTTCAATCCTGTTGAAAGGAATTTGCCGAGTACAAACGGCACGATCACCGCGAGCAAAAACAATCCAACGGATAGCAGTCCCGACGAATCGGTTACCGTCGAGGTCCCTGACCCAAGCGCAGGGGCCTGAGACGATTGTGCGAGCACAAAGCTAAATAGGCTTTCCAACATTGATCTCTCAGTCCTTCTTTACGACTCGAATCGTATCGCGATTCACGGTCAATTTTGCATTTGTATTTTCGTCAACGCGAATAGTAACCGTCCCTGAATCGCTGTTGATGTTTGAGATAACCCCATGAACACCAAACGATGTGACCACACGGTCATTCTTCTTCAAATTCGCCAACAACTGCTCCTGATCGCGCTGCGCTTTCTTCGAGGAGCGTTGTCCGGGAAGAAAGATCAACAGATAAAATGCCACCATGAATAGGAGTAGAAACGAAATCGGGCTTGAAAAAAACTCTAACCAAAATTCTTGCGACAGGATCGAAAGCTCTCGCTTTGCTGTCCTTTGCACGATAGGACCTACCGAATCCGTTGCAACCACAGGTACCGGATTAACCGAGGTCGCCGCCGGTGATGCATTGTTCGAAGGCTCCTGCGCGTGGCCATGGAATGCCATCAATCCCAGCAACAGGCAGCCTATCCAACCGCTTACTTTCGGAATGCCCATCGGGCTTGCTGATGCTCCAGACAAAATACGAAAACCCACAAAATCGCAAGAATCGAGCAGTGTACGGCGAGTGAAAATTCGTCACAAGTCCAACAGAGCGGGGAAAACCAACCATGGCTGACGGGACAAAGCCCCCAAAGATCACAATTTATCCAGCCGGTAAAGGCTCAAGAGTCGATATAGCTTTTGCCGACAAGGAACGATAAAGTCCACGCCGACGACCTGTTTCGCCAGCCCAAGGTTCCCTTGGAAACACTTCTGGCGAGCCGATTCCCAAGGATGGGATCCTGTAGAAAGGAATCATTCCAATGCCAGACGCGCGTACCATGCACAGCCCTTATCCACCCGGACAAGGCGCCGCATCCGTTCCCGTGCTATTTACCCTTCCCAACGTCCAGCCCGTGATCGCGGCTGCCAGCGTCAAGCAAGAAGAAATAGCTAGAACAGCGAGTCTCGCCACCGAATTACCGAAGGTGGATAGCACCTTGAACCCAGCCTCGAACACCGACACTGGATCGGCGGCAGGTGCCGTAAGCCCAATTGCACCAAATGTTTACGGAAAAAAGGCACCCGGATCTGGATCCAAAATTGGTCATGTTACCAACGCCCTGATCGGTGTACTGTTGTTGGCGGTAGTTTCCTTAACCATCCGTAACTTTGCCCCGACCCATTCCAATTCAGGCAATAACAATAATACGAAGTCTGTTGATTCGACAGCAAAACTCATCGATGTGTCCGAATCGGTTCCGGCCGTTTCCTCGGCCCCATTACCATCAACCGGCTCAGCCACTGTAGGGGTTAATCCTGTTGCTCCGGGTGTTTCTAGCGGCACTTCAGCCCTTTTGGTGGCTTCGAAGCCGAGCGGTATTAGGCAATCGGATTCGTCGAGTCCTCGGGGTAATGCGGTTGTTGATGCCGCAGCTGCGGTTGACGCTACAACGGATACGGTCGCAGGAACTCCAGAAAAAAACCAGGAATCTTCATCGGCTGACCGCTCTGCTGCGGCCATTGCGGATGACCTTGGTGATGGAACCAAAGAAAATGTAGGAGGGAGCACGTCGGCCGCTCCTTCGGTACCGATGCTTCTCCCGTCCAAAGAACCAAAGTCAGCTTTGGGAGGCGGGGCATCGCTCCAGCATCCCCAACCATCGAACGACCGTGCTTTGGTCACCCAAGCACCAGCGTCAGGACCTTATGGTTCCACCGCAACCACCAGCGCCACTGCGGCACCCAGCGCCCATGCGGTAACCCAAGCTCCAGCGAATCTCGAGGGTAACACTACCGCCGATAATGCGGCCATCGGTAAACCGTCGTTGAGTAGCCAAACCAAGTCCAACGTTTCGTTGACGAGCGGTCCTAACCGCTATGTTGGAAATTCGGCATCGGGAGTTCCAAATGCAGTCGATTCGGATACCCCCAGCCTGAACACGCGAGACATGATTAACCTTCGAAATGGACAACGAACTTCGAAGGGGGTTGTAGGAGGGACGACAACGGTCCGAAATCCGAATGCTCGTGGACAAGAAGCGATGAACCCGACTCAGTCGATGTTGATGTCTGGTGAGACATACCCGCCGATCCGAAAGCAATACGAGCCGATCAACATACCTTCCAATGGAGCGCAAGCCCCATCGGCTTACCAGCCAGTGTATCAGCCGTCTCTACAACCAAACACCGTGCTGCAACCCGGAGTTGCAACCAGTGGAGTTGCAACCAGTGGTCAAGGAGCGGTGACAACTGGCAATGTGATCGCTCAACCACGCATTCCGTATACAGGTAGTTCACCGTCTCTTGGTGGCCCTGCTGTACCGGTCCCCAACAGTACGCCTCAGCGACCTTTGCAACCTTACACGCCACTTACACCGACGCTTCCGTTACCTGGCGGTACTGGGTTGGCTCCATCAACTCCGAACCGTTGATTGATACATGTCACTTCGGACCCAATCCAGTCTAAAGAGACGAAGCACTCAACCATTGAACTATTCGCATCATTCCACAAAAGCGCACGGAAACAGTCATGAGCAACGTCAATCAAGCCTTCCTTCGCGCATACTTGAAGCATCGTGCCACAGAGGGCGTTGGGGACAATGAGCATCAGCCTCATTCGATAGCACAGCCACCGATAGCGCCTTCGTTCTCGGCATCGCAACGAACCTACAGCAACACACCAGCTCCGAAAGCAACTCCCATCCAGATGGGTGAGAATCAACGTGGTCGCATTGACCAAGCCCATATGCCGCCGAGCGGTTCCCATCGTGCGACCCCATACCATCCCGCAACTGCAGCAACTCAATCATCGGCCAGCCATGCCGCGCCGGCGAACTGTCTACCGGTTTCAAGCCAAGTAGCACCAATGTCGAGGCAGGCACCCGCGATCGCTCCGTTGCCAGCCGGATCATCCGCTTCATCGCCAACAGCTGATCAGCCGATGCCGCTTCGGCCTAATGTTTGGTCTCCGTTAGGGGTTGAGCGTGGCATGAAATCGATAGCCACGAGCACATCTTCACCGGCTGTTATTCGTAACGCCGTTCCCGCTGTTCCCGTGGAAGCAACCGTGCAGCGCCCCCCGCAGTCACCCATGCAGCCGGCCTCGGGCGAAGCACCTAGCCCTAGCCTGGAGACACTGACTAAGGCTTGGTCCAAGCAGCGAGCGCCTGCATTGAAGGATCTCAAGCCCCGCTCGCAGGCACCGGATGCATTTCCAGTAACTCCACCGTTGAGTTCACCACTCCATAGCACAATCCACCAAGCCCTACCTGCCTTAGCTCCAACGGAAACTGGGATTCCCCAAGAACAGGTTGCCCCAACTCCTCCGGTCTTCCGAACACTCGATGGCAAGCGACTTCGGCTCGATCCATCGGTGGTGCGATCTACCAACACCTTGCCCCTACCTACATCGCCAGCGGTTGAGTCGAGCTACCAATCTCCTACGTCGTTCGATGACTTTGGGATCGCAGTCACTCGCAATGATCAACCGTTTATCCCGGCCTACCCGTCGCAAAAGACGCGAGTAGACACACCTGTTGCTCGCGGTTCAACGCTACCGCATTGGGGTGTTCCTGACGAGAAAAAGTCTGGTCAGGAGTTCGCGGTCACTCCGCAGTCGTTCCCGATTCATGCACCAACCGAACCTTTGGCAAGAGAAGCCACGAGAGAGAGTCAGCGTTCTACCTCCTCGACATCCAAGCAAGTCGACCGGCAACAACTACAGAGTTTACCTCTCCCAGTCGCCTTTGCGGCGAGTTGGGAAGTCGATACATTTTTCTGGCCTGAAGTGCTTATGCAGTTGGAGCGATCGAATCCCAATAGTTTCCGAGAGATCGGATATCACTTGGCCCAAGCGAACGCTTCCGGTTTAAACGTGATGGCGGTCACTAGTGGAGAACGTGGGGTAGGTCGAAGCACGGTCGCGATGCATATGGCCCGCTCCGCAGCCGCAGCAGGTCTTAAGGTTGCATTGGTCGATGCAGACGCGTTCACTCCGAGTCTGGTCGATCAGTTGCGACTCGATGTGCAATTGGGCTGGCAGAGTTGCTTGTTCGAAGCGGTACCGCTCGAGGAGATCGCCGTTCACTCAGTCTCTGACAATGTGACTCTGTTTCCGCTGACGAGTACTATGTCTCAGGAACAAGTGCATGTGAATCTACTTCGAATTTCGAAATTGATTCGTCGCATCTCTACTGCATTTGATCTCGTCATTCTGGATTCGAGTCGATTGAACTTAGATCAACGCGACTTACCCGGTGTTTCGTCGGATTCAGCCGTGGACGCGGCGGTGGTGGTCGTCGATTCTGAATTGAGCATCAAAGAAAAAATCGATTCCGCGATTAGCATTCTGCAAACGATGGGCCTGGGTTCGATAGGACTGGTTGAAAACTTCCGAGCGTAGGACGGATCGATAGCATGTACGAATCGCACTGGAATCTCAACGCCTTCCCTTTCGACAATCGGTTCGATTCGGAGTTTTATTATCCATCGGAATCGCATCAAGCGGCTTTGCTCAAACTGATGTATTCCATTGAAACACGAAGATCGGCGGCGCTCCTGTGCGGTGATTCCGGAATGGGAAAGTCGATGCTTATCGAAGCGGCTATCGCGGAATTGCCCGAATCGATTTCTCCGGTCCTACGCGTGCCATACCCAGCCATGCCTGCGGACCAACTGGTTCGATACATCGCTAGACAAGCCGCCCCGCATGAACCGGGAGAAGCAAGCTTGGACGTCGGTGCTTCGATCGAAGCGATTGAGCGATTCCTCAAGCACAACCTTAGTGATGGTTACCACGCGTTGCTTGTGATTGAAGAAGCTCATCTCCTGGAATCCACTGGTTCTCTGGCTGCCGTTCGGATGCTGTTGAATCTGGCTTCTGAACAATCTGCTTCGGAATCGGCATGGTCAGTTTGCTTGGTTGGAAACATCCCCGTCGTTGGGCATTTGGCCCGCCACACCGAACTTGAAGATCGCATTGCGGTTAGGTGCGTCCTGGAACGATTCAACTTGGATTCCACCGTGGCGTACATCGAGCATCGACTGAGGGCGGCGGGAAGCAATCGTCCTACACTCTTCAACGAGCGAGCCCTCGAAACGATCCAACTCCATGCCGGTGGAATTCCACGTCGCATCAATCGATTGTGCGATATGGCGATGATGATCGGCTATGCGCAAGACCTTCAGCAGATCGACGAATCGGTAATCGAGTTGGCTCAGCAGGAACTGTCAGCCAGGGTCGCGTACGCTGCCTGATGCACTTAAATCAAGCCGGCATGTTGAAATCTCAGGTAGCACCAATAGATAACGCCAGCACATGCTCCGATCAGCATTAATGTGTAGGCGATATTGACGATCGACCAGACGATTTTCTCTGTCGTCGTAAAGGCATAGCTTAGCCACAGTACCGGCAATCCCAAAAAACCGGTTACGCAAAACAGGAGCAGTAAAACCCACTTGCGACTAGAAAGAAGTTGCTCCCACTGAGATTGAGGGCGCACTCGACGCAAGCTGGCTACACCATCTGTGTTTCTGAGAGGATTATCTGTGCTGCCAACGTTTGGAGGTGAGGTCGGATTCGAACCGGTGTCATCGCCAAACCTGGGTTCGGAAGAGGAACGATTTAGAGAGGATTCATTGCTCATCGCGTGTCATCATTCCATTCGCTAGCCATCACTCGGGCAATCGACCCTCGGCGATTTCTTGCTCCCATTGCTTCATCAGTGGCCAGTCGATGGCGCAGGTTCCAAAGTCGGACAAATGCAGGTAGCCCCGCAATCGCTCTAAGACCCGATCGATCATTTTCGGATCTTTGCGAAAGTAAGGTCCGTGACTTGGGAGTAGCCATTCAATGTCCGAATCGCGGATCCGCTCAAGGGATCGAATGAACGACGGAATGTCGCTGCCATGGTGGGCGTCGATCGCACCCACCCCGCCATCGCGATAGATGTTGTCGCCGCTAAAAAGCAAATTGTTCAAACGGAACGCCAATTGGCTGTCTGCATGTCCTGGGGTCGACCAAATTTCAAGCTTCAAGCTGCCGATTTCGATGATGCTCCCTTCGTTGAGTTTGTGCTCAACCTGAACAGGGGGCATCGCTTCAGAGATCCCTTGAGCGTCGATTTCTGCAAATGTCTGCAGACGATCACCGGTCTCAAGCAATTGCGCGGCTCGGGGATGAGCCGTCACTGTGGTCTTGAGTATCTGTTTCGCTTTTGCGAACCCTTGGCTGTGATCTACGTCGGCATGTGTGGCAATCAGTGATTTGCATTTGGAAAGGGGGAAGTCCAGATCGCGGATCAAATCGATTATTTCTTCGACGGTGTCTTCGTAGCCAATGTCGAGTAGCACCCATTCATCAGCATCGTAGATCAAATAGACGTTGCAGCCGATCAGGTGACCAGCTTGAACATTCAGTTCGATAACATTCGGGAAGATAGGCTTGCGGGTGATCATGCGAGAAATTCAAAAGAAGAGAGATTCGGTTCAGAGACTTCGTTGGATCAGCACCCAAGGTAACAAAGACCAGGCATGGCCTCAAGGATCGTTAGGGTGCGCTAAACCATGGATGCGCCCGAAATGGGACGCGATCAAAACTTGGTGGTGTGTCGCCATTGCCTAATGACTTCGAAGACCAAGATCGAGCCGCTCACCGATGCATTGAGGGAATCGATAACCCCTCCCATGGGAATATGGACGGATGAAACGCCCAAATCCGACCAGCGGTTCTCGAGGCCAAACGCTTCGCTTCCAACCACCAACGCGGTTCGATTTGGATAAGGTACTACCGAATAATCAACTCCTGCATCGGCTCTCGCCGCGAAGATCGAGACTCCACGCCCTTCGAGCCATTCTCGAATTTCCGGTTCTCTTCCGACTCCAATGGGTACTCGGAAAATAGCACCCAAACTCGAACGGATCGCGTTCGGATTCCAAATTTCGCAAACTGGGTCACTCAAGAGAACTGCGGTAGCCCCGGCCGCATCTGCGGTGCGGAGGATCGCTCCTAAATTCCCAGGCTTTTCCATCCGGTCCAACACGAGAAACAGCTGTGGAGCGTCGGTGGCCGCCACCGATGGGCGACTTGCGATCCGTTGGTTTAGCGTTGCGATGCTGGTATCGGGCATCTTGGCGACCGCGATCTCCCCCAAGTCCCTATCGCCATACTGCAGTTTGGACATTGCTTGGGGGCCGAGCAGGGTGATCTTCAGCCCCGGGAATCGCTTGCGCCATTCGTACGCGTTAGAGGCCCCTGGATGTCGCCGCTGCGACGCATTGCGGGAGTCGGTCGCATTGTCAGAATCCGCCAAGAACAATTCGAGACGCTCAGCAAGGAATAATTCCACGCATTCGACCCCTCCTGCGATGGCATGTTCGATGTTCGATGCACCATCGATTACGATGCATCCTTCGCGCTTGCGGTCGCGTGCATCCCTCAACGATGCAGCCCATTTCACTCGGGGATTGCTTGGGCTAGTGATGACCTCAAACGACAAGTAACAGCCTCAGCGGAAGAGAGGTATTCCCCAACATGGGTAGTGCTTTGGCACGCAAAAGGGCAGGTTGTGACGCAGGCATATTCAGTGGCCACTCGGGGAGTCGAACCCCGACGCCTTGCGGCACCAGATCCTAAGTCTGGCGTGTCTGCCAATTTCACCAAGTGGCCATTGATCCTCTGCCACAGTCTAATATCCCGGCTCAGGAATGTCGACCGATACGTCCGTAGAACCTGCAGTTGCGTGGCCGCACACCAACTATTTTAAAAAAACTAGCGAGGCGTGGGTTTTCGCCACTGTGCGTTGGGATCGATGACTGTGTCGCTGAGGCTTCCAGAGCTCGAAGGAGCGGTATTGGATGGGGAAACAACAGGAGCCGGGATGGAGCCGGAGACAACCGGAGGCAGAGGAAGGGGGTCTTGAACAGTGGCCGTTAAAACTTCGCTCGCCTGCGCGACACCTTGACCGAGCCGGTCGATCCGAGCGCTGGCTTGCTGAACGCTACTGTTGATTGCGTTGGTCGATTTGTTGATCGCATTGCTCGATTGCTGCAATGCATTTGTCACGTTTTGGGTAACCCCTAAAACTTGATTCTCTGCCGCGGCGATGCCATCGGCCAATGGGTTGTTCGGAAAGCTGCTTTGTGTGGTTTTGTTGGCTGGATTAAAGCCGCTCGCCGCCGAAGGTTGATTTGCGTTGGGTAGGCTTGATGCAGGGGATCCTACCGATGGTTGGCCGACGGTTCCTGAGTAATTGGTTGGCCCTTTCGGTGTCCCCAGCGAAGGGGGCGGAACTCGGGTGGCTTGGTTCAAACCACCGAGCAGATTTCCGGACAACGGGTTCCCTTGGCACCCCACCGTCGCGTTTGCCAGAGTCGCCATCGCACCGACCACGAGGATGCGAAGTGTTCGACGCGACTTCGACGCACCTCCCTGATTGCGTGCGCCGCCCCTTCCATTCCTGTTTGGCATTGGTCTCATGGCTTAGTCCCTCGGGAGCCTTTTTGGTCGATGGTCATCAACTGCGGAAAACCTTGCTTTGCAAGCTTCCCAACGGCTATTTCTAAAATATTGGGACCCCGGACCGGGATTCCTCGGAGGACAATACGGTTCCCCCGAAGTCGATCGCAAGACAGAAATCGAGGGGAGGGACTGAATAGGTTGTTTTACAGGAAAATGGAGAAGCTGCGCAATTTCGGTCTGCGGCCCAAAGGGGTGCCTTAGTTCAGCGCGCAGCAAGCTGCAGTTTCGATTACTATTACGCGTCTTAGACTTGGCAGGTGATTGCTTCCAGCGGTATAGCGGGATGACCCCGGAGTTCCTACTGGACTGCTTGCCCGGATCCCGAATACCAAAAATTGCAATCCTAGAGGAGCTTTGGATGAGCCAAAACCCTTATGAATCGTCAGCGCAAGCAAACAGCATCTCGCCAGAACCTGAGGTAGGTTCAGATACATCAGTACATGTTGCTCCTCCCCCTGGAGAGTTTTTAGGGCACCCAAGTTCGCTTTGGATGTTGTTCTCGACGGAGTTCTGGGAACGATTTTGCTACTACGGGATGCGAGCAATTCTTGCCGTCTATGTTGCCGAGACATTCTTCAACACGCTCGACGATGCGGCTGCCAAGAAAGAAGCCTCGTTGACGTACGGCGGGTTTACATCGCTCGTGTATGCGACAGGGATCTTCGGCGGATTCATCGCCGACCGCATCCTCGGATATCAACGCTCGATCCTGCTCGGTGGCTTATTGATGGCGATTGGCATGTTCATGTTGCTCGTTCAGGATTTGCAGACTTTTTTGATCGGCCTGTCGGTATTGATCGCCGGGAATGGGCTCTTCAAACCCAATATTTCGTCGATGGTTGGAAAACTCTACACGCCCAATGATCCGCGACGGGATTCCGGGTTCACGATCTTTTATATGGGGATCAACGCGGGTGCGTTCTTCGCGCCGATCGTCTGCGCGACATGGATCGGTGCGAGTTACGGTAGGCAGTATGGTTTCCTTGCTGCAGGCTTAGGGATGATTTTAGGGATTGTTATTTTCCACTTCATGTCAGGAATGCTTGGAGAGGTTGGTAAGCCCCCCAAAGGCAAAGAAGGATTTATCCCGATGATCCTAGTGTTTCTCGGTGCGTTTGCGATCGTGCCTATCAATTACTTCTTGCTCAGTAAGAGCGACATCCTAGGTTATGTCCTCATGGCCATGATGGTAGGTCTGAGCATCTACTTTGTGGTCAGTGGAATTAACAGCGGCGATCGCATTCAAAGCCAACGCTACATTGCGATGCTCATTCTGTTCTTTGCGAATATCCTTTTCTGGGCTCTATTTGAACAAGCGGGTTCTTCGCTCAACTTCCTCGCTAAAGACTACGTCGATGCGCCATTTGACTTCTCGTTGTTCCAAAGCTTCAACGCGTTGTTCATCATCGCGTTGGCACCTGTTTTTGCGGCTCTTTGGCCATGGCTCGATAAGAGGAACGTGAACCCTTCGATTCCGCGCAAGTTTGCGATTGCGCTGATTTCGTGTGGGCTTGGCTTCTTGGTTTTGGTCATGGCGATCCAGGCGACCAAGCCGGGGGAGAAGATCGCTTGGACGATCCTCGGGCTTACCTATTTGATCCATACAGTCGCAGAACTTTGTTTGTCACCTATCGGATTGTCGATGGTTACCAAGCTTGCAAAGCCCAAGGAAGTTGGTTTGGCGATGGGGGGGTGGTTCCTGTCGACTGCGATGGCCAATTACCTCGCGGGCGTTATTGCGGCGATCGCTTCGGGGGGTGGAGGAGGACACGGCGAGCAAGCCAGTTCACTCGCTCAGTATGCGACAGTCTTTTCTCAGTTGTGGTGGCTTGGAGCAATCATCGGCGGGATCTTCTTTTTTGCTGCTCCGCTGATCAACAAACTCATGCACGGGGTCAAGTAGTCGAACTATGGAAAACTCACAGGAACCAGGCTTTAACCCCTTCATCGCCGATGAAGAAAACATTCCAGAGTTCACCTGGTTTCCGATCGTGGTCGGCGCACTGTTGGGCATCGTCTTTGGTGCGTCTTCGATTTACTTGGTGTTGAAAGTTGGACTAACCGTATCGGCCTCGATCCCAGTTGCGGTTCTTTCGATCACACTCTTTCGTGCTTTTTCCAAGATTACGGGGCTTCGCAAAACCACCATCTTAGAAAACAATATCGTGCAAACGACCGGATCAGCGGGGGAGTCGCTCGCGTTTGCGGTCGGATTGATCATGCCAGCCCTACTGCTGCTCGGGTTCGATATCGATGTTGTTCGGGTGATGACGGTCAGCGTCTTTGGTGGCCTGCTCGGGATCCTGCTGATGATCCCTCTTCGACAAGCCTTCATCGTAAAGCAGCACGGAAAGCTCACGTTTCCTGAAGGCAAGGCATGTGCGGAGGTTTTGTTGGCAGGTGAAAAAGGGGGTGCCACCGCATCGATGGTTTTCACCGGATTCGGGCTCAGCTTCCTGTACCAATTTTGCATGCAAGCCCTACATCTTTGGAAAGAGGTAGCTGCAGCGGCCCTTCATTCGGCAACAGCCGCTGGGAAGACGATCGGGCTCAAAGGAGCGACGGTTAGTATGGAGTTGTCTCCATCGCTGCTGGGCGTTGGTTACATCATCGGTCCACGCATTGCCAGCATCATGGTCGCCGGAGGAGTTCTCGCCTACCTCGTGATCAGTCCGATGATTGTGTTCTTCGGTGACCAACTAACGACACCACTTGAGCCAGGGACCAAGCTGATTCGCGACATGAGCGACAATGAAGTCCGAGGTAGCTACATCCTGTACATCGGTGCTGGAGCCGTCGCCGCAGGAGGTATCTTGAGCATGATCAAAGCATTGCCTATCATTTTCGGTGCCATCTTCACCAGTTTTCGTGATCTGTTCTCTGCCCAAGCTCGCGAGTCCGGGCTGCGTCGCACCAATCGAGATATCCCTCTCCCGTTCGTATTTGCTGGTAGCATCCTGCTGGTACTCGGATTGATGGCAGTCCCCCAGTTGGGGCTCGGTTTCAACGCCACCGGCATTGCCGGAGCCATCATGATCGTGGTCTTCGGTTTTTTATTCGTGACGGTAGCATCGCGTCTCACAGGTGAAATTGGTTCGTCGTCCAACCCGATCTCCGGCATGACGGTAGCGACGCTTCTACTGACTTGCTTGATCCTGTTGGTTCTCGATGGTTTTGGCATCGTGACGATCAACAAGGAAATCAAGCTTACAGCGCTCACGATCGCCGGTGTGGTTTGCATCGCATCGAGCAATGGTGGGAGTACCGCACAAGCTCTCAAAACAGGTCATTTGCTGGGGGCTACTCCCAGTTCCCAGCAATGGGCTATCTTAGTCGGTGCCTTCACCTCGTCGTTGGTGGTCGGCTTGGTGCTGCTCGCGATGAATGAAGCCAACACGACGTACAGCAAGAAGGCGGTGGAGCCGTACAGTGAAATTCGTATCGATACGGCAACCCTCCCCCCCGCGAAAGACACGGTCCATTCAGGACAGTACGCAGAGGATAAAGCGGAGTACTTCGTGCTGAATCTAGGAAGGGCTGAAACCGGTGGGCAGCTTCCCCCTGGCAAGTACTTGATCGATGATACGGGCAAACCGGTTTATCTCGTCGACCCCGCAGTGAACGGGTTGTTGAAGGAGGACGACAAAGGAAATCCCACGAGTAAGTTTGACGCTCCCAAAACGGTCTTGATGCAGTTGATCATCGATGGCATTCTCGACCAGCGCCTCCCATGGGGCCTCGTACTGATCGGTGTCTTGATCGCTGTAACGCTCGAGTTGAGTGGCGTCGCCAGCTTGCCCTTTGCGGTGGGGGTCTATTTACCTCTCGCTGCATCGACTCCGATCTTCGTCGGTGGAATGATCCGCGCCTTTGCCGATCGCAGGCTCCGCCGTCGCGCTGGCAACCAAGCCAATGAGAACTCTGACGACGATTCAAGCCCAGCGGTGTTGCTCAGTTCGGGTTACATCGCAGGTGGTGCTATCGCTGCAGTTCTGATTTCGTTCATGAACTTCCGTCCTGAATTGCTCGAGAAAATCAGCTTGGGGAAAGCAGCTGGAGAGTTCACCGGGAAATTCACAGACTGGGTGGTGGGCAATTTCCCCGCCGACTGGTCGGTGTTCGTCACCCAAGCAGTCGGGCTTGTCGAGACGCTAGCACCGTTTGCACTGCTCTGTTTGGTGATGCTCGTTGTAGCGATTCTCAAGTCACCCAAGGAGTCGCATGATTAGCCTTGTCGCGACCAATCGCGACGCTGGCGACTGCTCGGGATTCCCATCTTCTTCCGGTACTTGGTGATCGTTCGGCGAGCAACCCCCATCCCTTGTTTCTTGAGCTCATCGACCAACTCGTCATCGCTGAGCGGGTTGGTCTTGTCTTCCTTGTCGATGATCTCTTGGAGTTTCAGTCGGATCGTTTCATAGGCGACATCTTCGCCGTCAGCGCTTTGCGTCCCGAAGACAAAGAAGCGTCGCAGTGGAAAAATACCTCGGGGGGTTTGTATCCACTTGTCATCGACAGCACGAGACACCGTCGTGACGTGCACGCCGACTTGGTCAGCGATCTGCTGCATCTTGAGAGGTTCAATCGCCTCGGGTCCCTCGTCGAGAAATTTCTTTTGATAATCGACAATGGCTTGGGAAACACGTGTCAGCGTTCGGCGTCGCTGCTGGATCGACTCGATCAACCACTGAGCACTGCCTACTTTTCGCTTGATGAACTCCTTCTCTTCTTCGGTGGCCTTGGGATCCATCAATCGACGACGGTAGTACTCGCTGATGCGTAGATTGGGTAGGTAGTCGTCCACCAACCGTACGACATAGACCCCTTCATCGTTTTGCTCGACGATCACATCTGGTGTTACTAACGGTACATACGTTTCCATGAACGACGCACCTGGTTTTGGATTGAGTTTGTGGAGTTCTTCGCGAATCCTCTGGATCATCTCAATCGAATAACCTGTCTTCTTTTGAATCGCAAGCATGCGGTTTTCCGCGAGATCATCAAGGTGCCCGTTGATGAGCACCCTCATTTTGTCGCTGAACTCCATGTCATCCCGAAGCTGATTGAGCAGGCATTCGCGGAGATTTCGAGCGGCGATGCCTGCGGGTTCTAGCGACTGAACCACGGCTAGTGCTGCTTCCGCCTTGGCGATATCCCCAGGCTTGTGATCGGGCGGGAGCATGTCGATCAGCGATGATTTGAAATAACCGCCATCCCGAGCGTCCAAGCAGGATACGATTCGCTCTGCGATCCTCTCGACATCGTCATCGATATCTAGTTCCGCCAACTGATGCAGCAAATAGTCATTGAGGGACTCAGGACGCTCCATGGCGTTCGCCATTAAGTCATGCTGGCGGTCCCCCTCTTCTTGGATGCGATTGCTCGACCTTCGGAAATCATCGAAGGTGTCCGGCATGTCGTTATCCATGTTGGCGAGGCGTTCGAAATCCTCGGCGTTGCTGGAGTCGTCTTTGACCACCAGTTCTTTTTCATCTTCGGTGCGCGAGGTCACAACGCTCTCGTCCGATTCCCCTTCCTCGTCCGGAAGAGTTTCGTCGCGGTCGGAGACCTCCAGCATCGGATTCTCTTCCATCTCCTGCTCGATCCGCTCTTGGAGAGCCATGATCGGCAGTTGGAGAATCTCCATCGACTGGATCATCCGTGGAGCCAGCTTTTGGGTTTGTACTTGTCGCGCTTCGAGTCCGAACGAAAGACGCATTCTGACATTCCAATGGGGTGAGCACATTCGCTTCGAACACCCCAAGAACAGCACACCTTAACGTTCTGGCAAGCTTTCAAAAGGGGGTTCACCGATAACCGACTTCTATTACTCTATCACCGAAATGCACGACAGTGCAGTCTTGAAAGTAAAACTTTCATCAAAACGGAACGCGATTTGCTGTCGTGGCTGAAAGCACTCGGATTTTATGGGATTTCATCAACGATCGAATGCTCTTTTTCCTGGATTGGATTTGGCATGCTGGATGGACACATGCCACAATCGCAAACTCTTGGAGACGGACGGAGACGGCTTACCTCGTTTGGGTTTTATTCCCCCGCTTGAACTCCAAGGTCGGGGAATCTGCGTCGCGAAGCCGAGGTGAATTGCCGAAGGGAACCACGTGCGGCTAAGGAATCATCGAGTTTTATGAATATGTCGAATTATGTGGGACGGCTGGCTCCTTCGCCGACAGGAGCTCAGCATGTAGGAAATGCTCGGACCTTTTTGGTGGCTTGGCTTCACGCCCGATCAAGCGGTGGGAGGTTGCTGTTGCGAGTTGAGGATCTCGATACTCCGAGAACGAAGGAGTGGGCCGGCGATCAAGCGATCGAGGACTTGAGGTGGCTCGGGCTCGACTGGGACGATGTGGCAACGCTGCAGTCGCGACGGGAGACCCGTTATCGAGAAATATTAGATGAGCTAAAGTCGCGTGGGTTGGTTTATCCGTGCTCATGCACACGCAGCGAAGTCGAAGCGAGTGCGTCAGCGCCACACGAGTCTCAAATCGATGGCACTGTTTATGCAAGAACGTGCGCGCCGCGGTTGTCCAACGACGCTGACGCTCTCGACGCCATGGGTATCCGCTATGCCTGGCGATTTCGAATGCCGGAAGTCACTCCTGCATGGAGCGACGAACTGCAGGGTGATCAATGGCTCGATGCACACAATCTTCTCGGCGATTTTGTGGTGGCTCGCAGTTATGGTCCGACAGCGTACCAACTCGCGGTTGTTGTCGACGATCACGATCAATCGATAACGCATGTAGTTCGAGGCGACGACTTGATTTACAGCACTTATCGTCAACATGCGATTTATCAAGCACTAGGATGGGCATTACCGAAGATGCTCCATGTTCCCCTAGTTGTCGGTCCTGATGGTAAGCGACTTGCGAAAAGGCACGGCGACTCTCGCTTGTCGTTGATGCGTCAAAGAAGGCTTGGGCCCGAATTGCTCCTCGGGGAGTTGGCCTATTCATTGGGGCTACTCAAATCCATTCGATCAGTGACCTCGAACGAGTTGTTATCCATCGTAGGATCGAGCGACTCATGGTTGCGAGAAATTCCACGCAAACCCTGGATCTACAATCCTCAGTGAGATAGTCAATCGTACTACCGATCTTACAGTCGTCCTCGCCAACGCGTTTGGATGCGGAACGCCTTCATCCCTAGAGCTAGCCATTGCAAGGCGACGAACCACGCGACGGAGATGGGATGCAGAATTGCGCCAAGTATCGACTGCGAGAACCGTTTGGCTGCCCAGGCTCGAGGAAACCATGCCAAGAGGCAAGCCACTACAATCAACCCCCATACCCATGGACTAGCGCCGTAGCGAATGGCAATTGCCAACAGCGCGACTGGGAAGACAGCGCCGCCAATCAGAAGTACCGTAAAGGGGCCGATCAGTTTCGGATTGGCGATCCCTTCGATCGCGTTTTTGAGCAATCCTCGAACGACTTGAGAAAGGGACTGGTACATTCGAACGCACGCAATGTCCGTTGCATCGAAAATATCGCTCATGAACCCGGCTTTGCGAAAAGCCTTGGGGAGTTGAATCCCGTCATGCCTCGACGATGCGATCGCTGCGTGCCCACCTGACTTCATGTACGGTTCGCGCATCGCTAAAAATAGCTGGCCACACCCAGCTGCAAATCCAGGTTGAACGCTCGCCCGCATTTGATCGATCGGCAAAAACCCGATCAGCACAAAATGCATGAGGGGGATGAGTAGCTTTTCTGCAAAGGTCCCTGTTTCCTGATACGGGAAACCACTTACCAGCGGTGATTGGCGGAGGTTTTGTTCCGCGACAATACGGGTTATTGCATCGGCATGGAGTCGAACATCCGCATCCAGGAAAAGGAGTCGGTCAAAGCGGGCGTGCGATGCAAGTTGCCAGCACGCGTTTTGTTTTCCGTTCCAACCTTCCGGCAATCCTTTCGACCCGACGAGCCGAACTCGTGAGTCACTCGCTGATTGCGCCTGCACAATTTCGGCGGTTTTATCTTCGGATGCGTCATCCAACACGATAACCTCGATTTGAGGATGAGTTGTTTTCAGGATTGAATCCAAAGCGGGACCGATACTCTGTTCTTCATTTCGGGCAGGAATCAATACGCTAACTGGGATCCCACTGGCTTCTGCCATTCGATCTGGAACACTGCAGGCACACTGGAACCGCGGCATATTGCGAATGAACATCAAGGCGGGGAGAGAGGCCAAGGCCACAGCGACCAACGCAGCAATCAACATGGAACCATCGCTTTCAAGATGCATGCATGATAGGAATAACGACCATGACTCAAGGCGATTTCTCTTCTAAGATTTGGACGGTGATACAGGCTTCTTGGTAACCGTGGAATGGCGAGGATCGAAAGGTCGGCCTTGGAACCAAGCCGACCAGGATCGCATCGTATCGTACCACGAGGTCCGCGCAGCACGCGGAGGAATCAAATATTCGAATGCTTCGATTCGGCGGTGGATAACACATTGTGCTAAATCTTTTTGATTCGCGCGCATCGCCTCCTCAAGCTTGGCAGAGCAATGCTTTTTATTGTTCCCGCCGTCGAAGGTTACTGGTTCGCCAAAACGTACCAGCACCATAGGTCGAGGCTCTTCCCAAAATGGATATTCGATGGCTAATGGCACAAAAAGGACTCGATCGGTAGT
>Ga0194130_10001635_pt1 | contig 35208 bp, 33 predicted proteins | sample TA2KigsurfametaG_FD_160084 | JGI IMG/M metagenome (GOLD analysis project Ga0194130, IMG submission 160084) | Freshwater microbial communities from Lake Tanganyika, Tanzania - TA2015050 Kigoma 12 surface | ecosystem: Environmental > Aquatic > Freshwater > Lake | place: Tanzania: Lake Tanganyika...
CTCAAACGGGACACTTCAGTGAAAAAGTGCTCCATTCGCGGCAAGCGACTCCAGGCAGGATGGTGCCACGACGTCTTGGAAGGCATTCTCACTGGAAAACAGGGCGATTAAGATGCGATTGCCCTGCCCACCACCGAGGGAGGCATGATGACCACGAATGCCGGATCCGACACGTCGCCGGGCCGAGGATGCTCCAGGCGATCCGCCGTGGCCGGCGCGACGGCCTGGCTGCTGTACGACCTGGTCGAGAACCGCACGACCACGGCCTGGGCCGCCACCGATGGGCCGCGGGGCTCCGGCGACGCGGCCTTTGCGGCGGAGGCGACGCGGCTGGCGATCGAGGCGGTGGAGAAGGGTTGGGGCGGTCCCTTCGGGGCGGTGATCGTCAAGGACGGCGAGATCGTCGGCCGCGGCCAGAATCGCGTCCTGCTCACCGGCTGCCCCGTCTTCCACGCCGAGATCACGGCGATCATCGACGCCTCCGCCAAGTTGAATCCCAAGGCCCTGCTCGGCAGTGACTACGGGAAGGGCACCATCCTCGAGTTGATCCCGCGTCCCGAAGGTTCTCCCGACCGCGTGCCCGCACGGGCGAGGATGCTCGACGGCTGCGAGATCTACATCAACGCGGCCCCCTGCCCGATGTGCATGAGCGCGATCTACTGGTCGCGGATCGGGAGGGTGTATTTCGGCGCCAGCCTCGAGGACACCTGCGAGATCGGATTCGACGACGCATTCCAGTACGAGGACTTCAAGCTCTCCTGGGAGCAGCGGAAGAACGTCATGGTGACGCCGAACTTCGAACGCGATGCGTGCCTGAAGGCCTACCGGGCCTGGATGGACAAGCAGGACCGTCACCCGTACTGAGCCCGACCGGAGCACGCTGCGGCGAAGGCTCCCCAAAAACCCGTCGCCCCCGGAAATGTTCCTCCGGGGGCGTCGGGTGCGTGTCGAGGAGGCGTGCGGCCGTGCCACGGCCGGCGAGGATCAGTCCTCGGCGCCGGCGCCCACCAGCGCGGACGACTCGGTCGAGTCTTCGGGGTGCCACAGGGGCATGCCCCGCTGGATGCGGTCGGCGAGGATGTCGATCTTCTGCTTGGAACCGGCCGGTGCCGCGGTTGGAATGAACTCCGGCGTGCACTGCGGCTCGAAGTTCTCGTCGTGACCGTAGAGTTCGATGATCTCAAAGACGTTGCGAATCCGGGCCATTGGGATGAAACCACTCCTTGTCGTTACGAGTCACATCGGCTTCCGACAGGCAGGCGGAACGGCCCGCTGGCCCTGGAAGCCTCGATCCCGAGTGGTTCACGCAGCCGACGCGACGATGCGGACACCTGCCCAAAAAGGCGGGGCGACACATCTTCGACGAGCAACCCGCGGGCGGGACGGCGGACGAGCCGTGGCGGGCGCGACGAGCAACGGGAACGACGACATTATGAACGCCTCGCGGGGCGAGTCAAACTTTCCGTCGCCGATTCATCCGGCGGGAAAAACCGGCGGAAAAAACCCGCCAGGCGTCACAGTTTCAACCACATCAGCTCCCCGGCGGACCGGGGGGGAGCACGATTTCGACGTCCGACGGCCGGGGGGCCGACGACGTCGATGATCCGGCCGCCGGATCGAACTTGGGGGTGTCCGTCCCGGTGCGTGCCTCGAGGTCCGCCGTCAGCGACAGCTTGTCGCCGGCGGCAGGCCGCAGTTCCAGCAGGGTCACGCCCCACTGGCCCGCCGTCTTCTTTCCCTCGACGACCACGATCCCGCTGCCCTTCGGCCCCGTGGCGTCGAACTGGAGCATCGCGATCCCATCGGTCTCGTTGGCCGTGCCGCGAACGCCCGCCGAGCAGGCCACCGGGCTGCCGAGTGCCGCCGCCACCCGCTCGTTGGCGGTGACTTCGGCGACGGCTTCCTTCACGATCGGATGCTGCGACAGCCGCCTGCAGCCGGGAACGATCGTCAGGGCACAAACCAAGGCCAGGGCGACGGCGGTGCGGTGCATGGAGGTCTCCTCGGGCGCGGGTCCCGGCTGGGTCGCGGTCTCGATTCCGGACGTCACGCCTTGGCGTCGTGGGCCCGGCACCAGGCGATCTTTTCGGCCGTGCTCGTCGGGAGGGCGGCCTTGTTCCCCACAGTCGCGGGCTTGGCGGCAGGCCGGCTCTCGACGACCGGCTCGGCCTCCGGCGCCGGCTCCTCGGCAGCCGCCGGCTGCGGCGCGGGTGCGGCCTTGCCGCCGCGGGCGCGGGCGAGGATCTCGGCGGTGGAGAGCTTCGCCCCCGTCGCCGGCGCGGCATCGGCGGCGGGCTTGGCCGCCGCGGCCGTGCCGCGGGCCGCCGCGAGGATGTCGGCCGTCGACGGCTTCTTCGCGGCCGCAGGCGCGGCGGCCGGCTTGGCGGCGGACTTGGCTGCAGGCTTGGCTGCAGGCTTGGCTGCCTTGTCGGCTTTGGCCGACTTCTCCTTCGCGTCGGCGGGCTTCGGCGCCGGCTTCGGCACGACCTTCAGGCACGCTGGGTCGATGTCGTACCAGCCGACGTTGTTGTACTGGTCGAACTCGACCAGGCAGCGGCCGTTCATGTTGACCGTCTTCACCTGCCCCGTGGACCGGGCGAAGCGGGCGAGTTCGGGCGCGGTCGAGTCGACGACCACGTACTTGTCGGTCCACTCGGACTTGAGCCGCTCGACGACGTCAAACATGTGCGGGTCCGGCCTGCGGAACGGGAGGCTTCGATCGCTGAAATGTGATCGATGGCCGAGACGATCGCAAGATGCCGCGGCAGCCGACGGTCAGCGGCCGGTGTCGGTCGCCGTCGGGGGCAGCGGAAAGAGGCCCGCCGGGCCCGCCGTGTACGCCCACCGCACGGTCACCGGCGGTCCAGTCTCGGGCGGTGCGGCGACGATCCGCACCGGCCTGCCGGCCATGACGTAGGTGGAGCCCAGCCAGGCCGGTGGCTCGGAAACGCGGCAGGCGATCTCGACGAGGACCGTGTCGGGCTCGGCCACGAGCGGCGTGAAACTCGCCGAGTAGTGGCTCCGGCCGGCCCGGCCGACGCCGAGGACGGCGAGGCCGGCCCCCGTGCTCGCGGTGGAGAGTTCCACCAGCGGCGGCGAGGCGGGCCACTCCGGATCACGGCCGTCGGCGGTGTGTTCGAGCGACGTCGCCAGCGGTCGGCCGTCGATCGTGACGGCATGCTGCCAGCGGTCACCGGCCCAGGTGAACGCGACGCTCAGCCGCCCGGCCGTGAATGCCGGCGGCTGACGGCTCCGCGGACCGGTCGGGGAGAGGGTTGATTCGCGGTCGGCAGGGAGGGACGTCATCATGATGACCGGCACCAGCATATGGCAGTCGCGGCGTTCCGCGGCAGGCTTTTCGGAACCGGCCCATGGAACCGCGTCGCTCCCTCGGCTGGCCGATCCTCCTCGGCGTGGTGCTGATTGCGGCACTGCTCGCCCTGACGGTCGGCTGGGTGCTCGTCAGCGTCGCGGCCGCGCTGGGTTCGCGGAACGCGGCCTTCTACTGGGCCGTGCTCGGCGTCGGGGTGGCGCTGCTGGTGGTCGTCCTGGCGGGAGTGATCGTCTACCTGGCCCTGACCGTGAAGGCGATCGCGCTGTCGCAGCGGCAGAGCAACTTCATCGACAGCGTGACGCACGAGCTCAAGAGCCCGCTCGCGTCGCTCAAGCTCTCGCTCCAGACCCTCACCCGACGGAGTGTCCCGGCCGAGCAACAGGCCGACTTTCACCGGATCATGCTCCAGGACGTGGAGCGCCTCGACACGCTCATCGACCACCTCCTCGACGCCGCCAAGACGCTCCAGCGGCGGCCCCGCGCCGGGGACGACCGGGCCGACGTCGAGAGCGTGCTGCGGGCGGTCTGCTCGGCCGTCGTGCAGCGGCATGGTGTGCCCGCCGACGCGATCACCATCCAGACGGCGGCCGACGGTCCGTTTCTGGTGGCGGGTCGATCGGCCGACGTGGAGATCGTGTTTCGCAACCTGCTCGACAATGCGGTCAAGTACTCGCTGCCGGCACCCGCCGTGACGGTCACCGTCAGCCGCACCAACGCCCGCCGGGTGCGGATCGCCGTGGCCGACAACGGGCCGGGGATCCCCATTCCGCTCCGGCCGCTGGTGTTCCGTCGCTTCGTGAGGCTCGGCAGCGAACTGGAGCGGTCGACGCCCGGCACGGGCCTGGGCCTGTTTCTCGTCAAGTCGCTCGTGCAGCAGATGCGCGGCAAGGTGGGGGTGCGCGGCCGCCAGCCGCCCCCCGGGACGGTGTTCGAGGTCGAACTTCCCGCGGTATGACCCCGGCTGTTCACGGGCCATGACGCTGGTCTAATCGAGCCATGCATCCATCCGCGACCCTGCCCGAAGCGCCGGCCGTCGACGTCGTGCCGATTCGCCGCGTCCTCGTCAGCGTGTTCGACAAGCACGGCCTCGACCGGCTGGCCGCCGCCCTCGCGGCGGCCGGTGTCCGGGTCGCCAGCACGGGAGGCACGGCCACGGCCCTGGAGAAGCTCGGCCTGGCCGTGGACGACGTCTCGGCGATCACGGGCTTCCCGGAAGTGCTCGACGGGCGCGTGAAGACGCTGCATCCCCACATCTTCGCCGGCATCCTCGCGCGGGGCGACCGTCCCGACGACCTGCATGTGCTCGCAGCCCACGGCATCGAGCGGTTCGATGCCGTGATCGTCAACCTCTACGACTTCGGCGGTGCGATCGCCCGGCCCGACTGCTCACCTGCGCAGGCGATCGAACTGATCGACATCGGCGGCCCGAGCCTGATCCGTGCCGCCGCGAAGAATCACGCCTTCACGAGCGTCGTCACCAGTCCGGCGCAGTACGACGCCTTCATCGCGGCGGTCGCCCGCGGCGGCACGACGCTCGCGGAGCGGCGGCACCTGGCGGCGGTGGCCTTCGAGCACACCGCCACCTACGACACGGTGATCGCCCGGTGGATGGCCCGGCACGCGGGTCTCGTGGCGGTGCCGCCGGCCGCCGTGCCGGCGGCGATGAACGACCCTCCGCTGCCCGCGCGGGTCACGTTCGAGCTCGAGCGGCGGCTGCCGCTGAGGTACGGCGAGAATCCCCACCAGTCGGCGGCGATGTACGCGTTGGCCGGCACCCACCTCGGCCTGGCGGGCCTGAGGCAGTTCTGCGGCAAGGAACTCTCCTACAACAACCTGCTCGACCTCGACGCGGCGACGCGGCTGGCGGGCCTGCTGCAGGACCCCGCCGCGGTCGTGGTCAAGCACACCAACCCGTGCGGCGCGGCGTCGGCCGGCACCGTGGCCGGCGCGGTCGCCACGGCGATGGCGGCCCATCCCACCAGCGCCTTCGGGTCGATCGTGGCGGTCAACCGGATCTTCGATCGCGACTGTGCCGAGGTGCTCTGCGGCCCGGGGCTGTTCGTCGAGGTCGTGGCGGCGCCGGGCTTCTCGCCGGAGGCCGTGGAGATGCTCACCACGCGGCCGACGTGGAAGGGGAGCGTGCGGCTCGTGGAGGTGCCGGCCGGCGATCCCTGGGAGGCGACCGCGGGGCTCGAGCTGCGGAGCGTGGCCGGTGCCCTGCTCGCTCAGCGGCCCGACGACGCCTGCGACGATCCGGCGACCTGGCGGTTGGCCACGACGACCGCCTTGGCCGAGGGCCTCACGCAGGATCTCGATTTCGCCTTCACCCTCGTCCGCCGGCTGACGAGCAACGCGATCGCGGTCTGTCAGGGCACGAGCCTCGTCGGTGCGGGCATCGGGCAGACGAGCCGGGTGGATGCCGTGCGGATCGCACTGGAGAAGGCGGGCGACCGGGCCCGCGGCGGCGTGCTCGCCTCCGACGCCTTCTTTCCGTTTCCCGACTCCATCGACCTGATCGCTCGGGCGGGAATCGCGGCGATCGTCCAGCCGGGGGGCTCGAAGCGGGATGCGGAGGTGATCGCCGCGGCGGATGCCGCGGGCATCCCGATGGTGTTCACGTCGAGGCGGCACTTCCGGCACTGACTCTCCGGCACGGTGGCATCATGGCGCGTGGTGTCCGGCGCGGCGTCACCCTCGTCGAGATCCTGGTGGTCGTGGCGATCATCGGCCTGCTGATCGGCCTGCTCCTGCCGGCCGTGCAAGCGGCGCGGGAGTCGTCCCGCCGGCTGGCGTGTGCCGCGAACCTCAAGCAGATCGGCCTCGCCGTGCTCGCGCACCACGAGGCCCGCAGGCTGCTGCCCACGGCGGTGGTGTCGGGCAGCGTGTCGGAGCGGGGGGATGTCGACCCGCGATCCGGCACGTCGCACTCGTGGCTCGTGCAGGTGCTGCCCTACCTCGAGGAGCAGTCGCGGTACGACAGGTTCGACCTGACGAGGAGCATCTTCGAGCCGCGATCGCCGGATTCCGCCGCCGGCCCCGAGGCCGAGCGGCCGGCGGTGCTCGCCTGCCCCGGAGACCCCGGAGGCGTGCCCTTTCGCCACGAGACGTTCACCGCCGGCCGGCCGTGTGCCAAGGGCAGTTACGCCGCCTGGGCGAGTCCCTACCACGTGGAGTTTCAGCACCGCCATCCGGGGGCACTCGGCTGGCGGCCCCGACCCCGCCTGGCCAGCCTGCGTGACGGCACGCAGTCGACGCTGGTCGCCTCCGAGGTGCTCGGCGGGTCCGCCGACTGGGATGCCCGCGGCGCCTGGGCGCTGGGCTGGAACGCGGCGAGCGTGCTGGCCTTCGACATGCACCCGTACCCCGATGCTCCGCCGTTCAGGCATTTTCCCCTGAGCCTCGGCCACACGCAGCGGCCGAACCTCCGGGATCCGTCGGTCAACGTCGACGTGCTCTACGCCTGCCCCGCTGAAGGCACGGCGGCGACGTCCCGGGGCATGCCCTGCGGCGAGTGGCAGGAGGACGACGTCTGGCGGTATCTCTCGAGCGCGCCCCGGAGCACGCATCCGACGGGAGTCCAGTCGCTCTGGGCCGACGGCCACGTCGAGTTTCTGGGCGACACGATCGACGAGGTCACGCTCGCCTACCTGATCGCGATCGACGACGGCCGTCCCGTGAAGCCGCCCGCGCGGTGATCGACCGCGTGGCATTGCGGGTAGACTCCGGGGGATCGCGCGACCGTCGCGATCGACCCGAGCCCCCGGTTTCCAGCCATGCCCGAGATCCTCGACCAGATCGTGACGCGCAAGCGGGCCGAGATCGCCCTGGCCAGGGAGCGGGTGCCGACCGCCGCCCTCGAGGGGCGGCTCGCCGTCGCCCCTCCGCCGCGCGACTTCTTCGGGGCCCTCGCCGCGCCGGGGCCGATCAAGTTGATCGCGGAGTTCAAGCGGAAAAGCCCGTCCGCCGGCGAGATCCGTCCGGGGGCCGCGATCGAGGAGGTCGTCGGCGGCTATGCGGCTGCGGGGGCGAGCTGCCTCTCGATCCTCACCGACGCCGGCGGATTCGGCGGGAGCCTCGTCGACCTCGAGAGCGCGCGGATCGCGGTGCCGTTGCCGGTGCTCCGCAAGGAGTTCGTGATCGACCGCTATCAGGTGATCGAGGCCCGAGCGCACGGCGCCGACGCGGTGCTGCTGATCGCCGAGTGCCTCGACGACTGCCTGCTGCGAAGCCTCTATCGCGACATCCTGGACCTGGGGATGACGCCGCTGGTCGAACTGCACGACGCGGAGAACCTTCCGCGCGTGCTCGACCTCGGGGCCACGCTCGTGGGCATCAACAACCGGAACCTCAAGACGATGACCACCGACCTCGACACTGTGCTGCGGCTCCGCGGCCGCGTGCCCGACGACGTGGTGCTCGTGGCCGAGAGCGGCATCAGGACGCGGGGCGACGTGGAGCGTCTCGAGGCGGCGGGCGTGGAGGCGATGCTCGTCGGGGAGTCGCTGCTCAAACAGCCCGATCCGGGGAGGGCGGCGGCGACGCTCTTGGGCCGCTGACGAACTTGTAGCCCGTGCCGCGGACGGAGACGAAGTGCACGGGCCGGGACGGGTCTTCCTCGAACGTCTTCCGCAGGTTGAGCATGAAGGTGTCGACCGTCCGCGTGGCCGGCGGCCGGCTCATGCCCCAGACCTTCGTGAGCAGCTCCTCGCGGGACACGACCTTGCCCTCGTGCTGCACGAGGTACTTGAGGAGCTTCATCTCGAGGTTCGTGAGCTTCACAAGAGCGCCCCGGCACGTCGCCTCCCAGGTGTCGAAGTTGACCGCCGCGGAGCCGAACCGCACCGTCGCCGCCTCGGTGGCCGGGGTCGGGTCGGCCGGCCGTTCGTCGCGGCCCCGTCGCGAGAGCAGGCTGCGGATCACCGACAGCAGTTCCTCGAGGTCGAACGGCTTCTGGAGGTAGACGTCGGCTCCGGAGTCGAACCCGCGGATGCGATCCTCGACGAGCGTCCGGGCGGTGAGCATCACGACGGGGAGCGTGTCGCCCCGCCCGCGGATCGCCTCGCAGACGGCGTAGCCGCTCATCCCGGGCAGCATGATGTCGAGCACGAGGAGGTCGACGGGCGACGTCGCCTCCGCCATCCGCCCCAGCGCGGCCGGCCCGTCATCGGCCACCGTCACGGTGTAGCCCTCGGCCTCGAGGTTGAACTTGATGCCGAAGGCGAGGTGCTGCTCGTCCTCGACGACGAGGATGTGCGGCATGGAGGGGCCCGGGAGCGACGGAGAAACGACTCCTGGGATTGTATCCCCCCGACGAACGTCGCGGACGCCGCGATTGACGAAGCTCCGCGCGGCCACCGAAGATGCGGCCCCAGCATGCAGCAAGGAGGTTTTCGTGGCGGACGTCGTCATCCAGCCGGTCGAGACGCGGGGTCAGCAGAAGCGGTTCGTCCGCCTGCCCTGGCGGATCTACGCCGACGATCCGTGCTGGATGCCCCCGCTGATCATGTCGCAGGAGGAGCTGCTCGGCTTCCGGCCGCACCCCTTCTACGAACGCTCGAAGAGCCGGTCGTTCCTCGCCACGCGGGGAGGCCGCGACGTGGGGCGGATCACGGCGATCGTCAATGCCGGCCACGTCGACCGCTACCACGAGCAACGGGGCTTCTTCGGATTCTTCGAGTGCGACGACGATGTCGCCGCCTCCCGGGCGCTGTTCCAGGCCGCGGGAGACTGGCTGCACGCCCAGGGCATGACCTGCATCCGCGGCCCGGCGAATCCCACGCTGAACTACGAGTGCGGCCTGCTGATCGAGGGCTTCCAGACGCCCCCCTTCTTCATGATGACGCACAACCGTCCGTGGTACGCGCACCTCGTCGAGGATGCGGGGTTCGGCAAGATCGAGGACATGTTCGCCTTCTACGGCAAGGCGTCGATGCTCGAGGGCATCGACCCGAAGCTCGCCACGATGATCCAGGGGGTGAAGGAGCGATTCGGCGTGTCCCTGCGGCCGCTCGACACCACCCGGTTCGCCGAGGAGGTGCGGATGTTCCTCCACATCTACAACGAGAGTCTCGGCGGCACGTGGGGCTTCGTGCCGCTCTCGCCCGGCGAGGTCGACCACATGGCGGCGAGCCTCAAATACCTGATCGTGCCGGAACTGGCGATCGTGGCCGAAGTCGGCGGCAAGCCCGTGGGCGCCGTCTTCTGCCTGCTCGACTACAACCCCCGGATCAAGGCGATCGACGGCCGCCTCTTCCCGTTCGGCTTCATGAAGCTGCTCTGGAACAAGCGGGCGATCAAGCGGCTGCGGGCGATCAGCACCAACGTGATTCCCGAGTACCAGGCCTGGGGAATCGGCCTGGTGTTGATGAGCGGCCTCTACGAGCGGTTCATCGCCTGGGGGCTCGAGGAGGTGGAGTTCTCCTGGGTACTCGAAAGCAACTATCTCTCCCGGCGGACGCTGGAGCGGGGCGGTGCGATCGTCACCAAGAAGTACCGCATGTACCAGGACGACCCGCCGCGGGCCTGACGCGCCGGCTCGGGGCAGCCCGTGCCTGAGAGGAGCGCGGGTTTTCAACCCGCGGCGCACCCCCCCGGATCCCGCATCGGAAGCCCCAATCGCGTGAGCGATGGGGACTGAGCCGCGCGTAACGCGGGCCGACGGGTCATTCGGCCGAACGCTTACCGCCGCCAGCGGCGGGGGGCTGTGCGGATGCCGCCGCCGTACCCGCCGACGCCTCCCACGCTCACCGCGCTGCCCCGGGCATAGCTTCGCGCAGGCGTGTTGTGGTAGGGCCAGACCCGCTTGCCCTGCCGCTGGGCCTTCTCCCACTGCATCGAGCCATAGTTGATGCCCGAAAGATTGAAGCTCGAGTAGGGATTGCGGGGGTTGCGGGCCGCGGCGGTGCCGCCGAGGGCGAGGAGGGCTGCAACCGCAAGAGCGGCGAGGCAGAACGAGCGGGCACTACGCATGGCAGGATTCTCCCGGAGACGGTGACGATGCGTCCTACGCATCCGACGGGGCCGCGGTTCGCCCGGCCGCCGCTTCGGGGAGGTCGGCCAGCAGGTCGGCGACGGGGCGGTCCGCCGCCACGAACAGGTACTCCGTGTTCCGCAGGTGGCTGACGGTGCCCACCTTCTCGCCCCGCGGGTTGTGGATGCCGATCTGGGCTCCAACGTAGCGACGGTAGTCGCTGGCGACGGTCGCCACGTGGCCCCGGCCCGCGAACAGCCTGCCGAGCATCGATTCGAGCTCCTCCCGCGTGAGCCAGCCCTCGTTGCTGAAAGAGACCACGATCACCGGGGCCCGCACGGCCTCGAGCAGGTCCCGGATCGCGGCGGCGAACCGCGGCCGCGAGTTGAACGCGCTCCGCCGGCTGCGGCAGTCGACCCGCTTGCAGGCCACGCCGTAGACCTCGGGCTTGTCCCAGCGGACGAGCGATTCCCAAATGTGATAGTTGCCTAGGTAGGAGTGCTGGTTGTACGGGGGGTCGACGTAGGCGACCGCGGCCGGAAACCGCCGCGCCGCCGCCAGCGCGTCGAGGCCGTGAGCCTCGCTGCAGCCGGCGGCTGACCGGGGCAGCACGTCGGGAAGCCGCAGGTCGAGGTCGTGCTGGGCGCGGGGAGCCCACGACTTGAGGTAGGCCATCTGCACGCCGGTGGTCGAATCGACCCGGTCGGCAGCCTCCATCAGGGCCACCAGGAGCACGGCCTCGAGGTCGGGCGGCAGGCACTTCGCCGCGATCGCCTCGCGGATCGCGTCGATTCGCCCGCCATTTTTCGGCTGAAAGAATCGCGACCGCTCGCAGAAGGTCTCCGTGAAGTACCCGGGCCGGCCGGGCAGCCGGTTGAACTCGTCGATCAGGACGCGGGCGTCGCGATCGACGTCTTCGCGGTCGGCCTCGACGTAGCAGCGGGCCAGGGCCAGGGCGTAGGCGTTGTGATCGTTGGCGATCACGCGGAAGCCGCGTTGCTTGAGCGCATGCCCCACCCGCGACGTGCCGCTGAACAGATCCAGCACCGGCGAGCCGTCGGCGACGCGACCGATCACGTCACCGATCAGGTCGAGCAGCCGCCGCTTGGAGCCGAGATACTTGATCATTCACCGCGCTGCCCCGGCCGCTTGGGGCGATAGCCGATGCTCCGGCGCCGCCGGCCCTGCTTCCGCCCGCCCGCCCGCGGGTCGGGAGTGATTCCGTCCGCTTCCCGCCCGGCGGCGGGGCGGCCCCGGATGTGATCCCCGGAGGTCCGCTCGGTGACCGCCCGATTTGCCTCGCTCCGCCGTCGGTCGAGGGCCGCCTGCGGCGGCCGCGCCGGGATCAGGCAGTCGCAGCCGCTGCCGATCAGGTCGTGACGCCCCGCCTGCTCCAGCGCCCGCCGGACCTCGAAGTAGTTCTCCGGCTTGAAGAACTGCAGCAGGGCCCGCTGCATCCGCCGATCGCGAAGGCCCTTCGTCACCGTCACGGGCTGGCGGGTCATCGGGTCGAGGCCCGTGTGATACATGCAGGCGGCGATGTCGAAGGGACTGGGGATGAAGTCCTGCACCTGGTCGGGCTTGTAGCCGTTCCGCTTGAGGAACACCGCCAGGTCGATCATCTGCTCGATGCCGCTGCCCGGGTGGCTGGCGATGAAGTAGGGAACCGTGTACTGCCGCTTGCCGACCCGGCGGCTGGCCTCCTGAAAGGCCTTGTCGAACTCCACGTAGTCGTCCGCCGAGGGCTTCTTCATCAGGTCGAGCACCTCGGGGTCGGTGTGCTCGGGGGCCACCTTCAGATGGCCGCCGACGTGATGGGCCGCGAGCTCCTCGAGGTATTCGGGATCGCGCCGGGCCAGATCCATCCGCACGCCGCTGGCCACGAGCACCCGCTTCACGCCCGTGACCGTGCGGGCCTCGCGCATCAACGCCTTGAGGGGGCCGTGGTCGGTGCCGAGCAGCTTGCAGACCGTGGGGTGCACGCACGACAGCCGCCGGCACTTCGCCTCCACCTCGGGCCGCGTGCACCGCATCTGATACATGTTCGCCGTCGGACCGCCGATGTCCGACACCGTGCCCTTGAAGCCGGGCTGCGCGGCGAGCAGCTTGATCTCGGTGATCACCGACTCCTGCGAGCGGCTCTGGATGATCCGCCCCTCGTGCGCCGTGATCGAGCAGAACGTGCAGCCGCCGAAGCAGCCCCGCATGATCTGCACGCTGTGTTCCACCACCTCGAATGCCGGGATGCGCGCGGCGCCGTAGGAGGGGTGGGGTCGGCGGCTGAAGGGCAGCCCGTAGACCTGATCCATCTCCCCCTGCTCGAGCGGCAGGGCGGGCGGATTGACGACCACCGCCTCGCGACCATGCCGCTGCACGAGCCGCCGCGCATTGTGCGGATTCGTCTCGAGGTGCGAGATCCGCGTCATCTCGCAGAAGGCCAGCGGGTCGGACGCGACCGCCTCGTAGGCCGGCAGCTCGAGCGTGTCGCCGCCGGCGGGAGGCGGCTCGCTGGCGCCGAGCCGGTAGGCCACCCCGCGCAGCTCCCGGAGTTCCCGCACCGACTGGCCGGCGGCGAGCCGCAGGGCCACGTCGAGCACCGTCCGTTCGCCCATGCCGAACACCACGAGGTCGGCCTTCGAGTCCATGAGGATCGACCGCCGGACGGTGTCGCTCCAGTAGTCGTAGTGGGCGAGCCGCCGCAGGCTCGCCTCCACTCCGCCGGCCACGACCGGCACCCCGGGAAACGCCTCCCGCGACCGCTGGCAGTAGGCGAGCGTGGCCCGGTCGGGCCGCCGGCCGATCGCCCCGTCCGGCGAGTAGGCGTCGTCGTTCCGCACCTTCCGGTTGGCGGTGTAGTGGTTGATCATCGAGTCCATGTTGCCGGCGGAGATCCCGAAGAAGAGCCGGGGTCGGCCGAACTGCCGCCAGGGCTCGCAGCTGGCCCAGTCGGGCTGCGCGAGCACGGCCACGCGGAAGCCCGCGGCCTCGAGCAACCGCGCGATCAGTCCGTTGGCGAAGCTCGGGTGGTCGACGTAGGCATCGCCGCTGACGAGCACCACGTCGACGAAGTCCCAGCCACGCATCGCCATCTCGGCCTGCGACGTGGGCAGCGGCGGACAGGGACGCGGCGGTGGAGTGATCGGAAGCGGCATGGACGTGCGCGAGCGAGTGACCAATCCTACCCCCCGGGCCGATCGCGTCCCGGGGCTGGTATATTCGGCACGAGCCGGAGGTTTCATGGCCCTGCGTCCGTCAGCCTGCCTGCTCGTGTGGGTCGCCCTGGCGGGAGCGCCAGGGTCGGGCGCGGCTGCCAGCCCGCCCCGCGCCGACGAGATCGACGCCTGGATCGGGCAGTTGTCGTCGCCGCAGTACGCCCGCCGCGAGGCGGCCGCCCGGGATCTCGTGGCCGCGGGAGCAGCCGCCCTGCCCGGGCTCGAGCGGGTGATCAGGGCGGACGACCCGGAAGCATCGGCCCGGGGCGTGGAGATCGTGACCGCGATGATCTCCGCCACCGACACCGTGACCGCGGCAGCCGCCGAGCGCTGCCTGGCCGCGCTCGCCGCCGCGGACGACGGCCACCACGCGGCGCGGCTGGCGGCCGACGCGTACGCGTTCCACTCCCTGGCCGTCGCCGCTGCCGCCCGGGAGCGACTGGAGGCGCTCGGGGCCGTGATCCGCGAACGGCACGCGATCGACGGCGGCGGCCTGGACGTGTCGATCGACGCCTCCTGGAAGGGGCGGCCGGAAGACTTCCGCGAGCTGGCGAGGGTGCGCGGAGTCGTCGTGGTGAGCGTGCGGGGAGTGCCCGTCGACGCCGGCATGCTCGACGTGCTCGGCGGCCTCGGCGGCCTTCAGCGGCTCGATCTGTTCGGCACGGGGGCCGGGCCGGAGCAGGCCCGGCAGCTCGCGGCGCGACTGCCCGCCGCCCGGCTCGACGTGCGCGTCGGTGGCCGCCTGGGCGTCACGTCGGTCGCCCTGGCCGGCCCCTGCGAAATCCGCACCGTCGAGCCGGGCTCCGCCGCCGATCAGGCGGGCCTGCGGAGCGGCGACGTCGTGGTCTCGATCGAGGACGACGCGGTGGCCGGGTTCGAGGAGCTGATGGAACGCATCGGTCGCCGCGCTCCCGGCGATGCCGTGCGGCTGGTCGTCGCGCGGCCGGGGGTCACGCCGGATGCCGATCCCGAGCGGATCGAGTTTCAGGTGCGGCTCGACGCCTGGTGACAAGCGGCCCGCCGCCGTAGGCCCGGAGGAAGCATGACCGAGCGAACATCCGACAGGCCGCAGGAAGTGGTCGACGTCCGCTGGCACGAGCATGCGGTGAGCCGCGCGGATCGCGAGCGGGCCGCCGGGCACCAGGGCTGCGTGCTGTGGTTCACCGGCCTCTCCGGCTGCGGCAAGAGCACGCTGGCCAACGCCGTCGATCGCCTGCTGCACCAGCGGGGCTGCCGCACCTTCGTCCTCGACGGCGACAACGTCCGCCATGGCCTCTCGGCCGCGCCGGCCCTCTTGGAGGAGCGACACGGCAAGGAGTTCGCCGCCCGCTTCGGCCTCGGCTTCGGCGCCGCCGACCGCGAGGAGAACATCCGGCGGATCGGCTCGGTGGCCGACCTCTTCGCCCAGGCCGGGGTCATCACCCTGACGGCCTTCATCAGCCCCTACCGCCGCGACCGCGACGCCGTCCGGCGGCTGCTCGCCCCCGGCGACTTCGTCGAGGTCTACGTGAAGGCGCCGCTCGCGGTCTGCGAGGGCCGCGATCCCAAGGGGCTCTACAAGAAGGCCAGGGCCGGCGAGATCAAGGGCTTCACCGGCATCGACGACCCCTACGAGGAGCCGCTCGCGGCCGAACTCACGGTCGATTCCGCCGCCCGGCGTCCGGACGAACTCGCCGCGGAGGTCGTCGCCTGGCTGGAGCGGAACGGCAAGATCCCGCAGCGCTGATCAGCGGCTGCTGCGCGGGCCGATCAGTTCTACGAGGTTGCCGTCGGGATCGCGGACGCACGTCAGGAACAGTCGCCCGCCGAGGCCGTCCGGCAGGGCGACCGGCGACTTGGCGATCGGCCGGACACCGATCGCCGCGAGCCGGGCCAACGCCGCGTCGGTGTCCGCCACCATGATCGTGAGGTAGCGGAATCCGGTGCGCGAGTGGATGAACTCGGTGTCCCCCGTCCGCGGCTCAGTGCCGGCCACCTGCATCAGCTTGAGCTTCGTGGCGTCTGCGCCTTCCCCGAGCACCAGCACGCGGACGGCGAGGGGCTTGGAGTCGGTGAGCCCCGCGTCGCGGGCCAGTTCGGCCGGCACCTCGAAGCCGGCAGCCTCCCGGAAGCCGACACCCTCCGTGTAGAAGCGGACCGCGGCGTCGAGGTCGGAGACGACACATCCCAGATCGATCGTGGTGCGCGGAAATGCCGGATCGGCGGCGCAGCAGGGCAGGGCGGTGCAGGCGAGAAGGGCCAGGGTGAGACGCTGCATGGCGAGGTGGCTCCGGGAGAGGGGTGTCAGGTTCAGATGATAGCGACGCGCGTGCCGCCCTTGCCCTTCGGAGCGCGGGTTTCCAACCCGCGGCGCATCCCCGCAGACCCCGCAGCGGAAGCCCCGATCGCGTACGCGATGGGGACTGAACCGCGCGTGACTCCCTTGGCAGCGGCCGCGCGCCGACTGCCCACGCGAAAATCGGCGGGAGGCCGATGTTTCGCGTGGAGTCAGTCAATAAAGCCGGAGAGTTCCTCGCTGCGGGCCGGAGCCTGCAGCTTGCGGACGGCCTTGGCCTCGATCTGCCGGATCCGCTCGCGGGTCACCTTGAAGATGTGGCCCACTTCCTCGAGCGTGTAGCTGTAGCCGTCGCCGAGGCCATAGCGGAGCTTGATGATCTCCCGCTCACGGTAGGAGAGGCTCTTGAGAACCTTCGCGATCCGGTTCCGCAGCATCTCCTGGGCGGCGCCCACCGCCGGATTCTCCGCTCCGGTGTCGGGCAGCAGGTCGCCGAAGTGGCTGTCCTCGCTGTTGCCCACCGGGCGATCGAGACTGATCGGATAGCGGCTCATCGCCGTCACCCGCCGCGTCTCGTCCACCGGCGTGCCGGCGCGGGCGGCGATCTCTTCGATCGTCGGCTCCCGGCCGTATTCCTGCAGCAGCTGCCGGGCCACGTTCCGCACCCGGCTCATCGTCTCCACCATGTGCACCGGGATCCGGATCGTGCGGCTCTGGTCGGCCACCGCACGGGTGATCGCCTGCCGGATCCACCAGGTGGCGTAGGTGCAGAACTTGAAGCCGCGGCGGTACTCGAACTTGTCGACCGCCCGCATCAGGCCGGCGTTGCCCTCCTGGATCAGGTCGAGGAACGACAGCCCGCGGTTGCGGTACTTCTTCGCGATCGACACCACGAGCCGGAGGTTGCCCTCGGACAGACCCCGCTTCGCCTGCTGGTAGCGGGCGAAGATGCCGCAGATTTCATCGACCCGCCGCCGCAGGCTGCGGGGCGTCTCCTGGCAGCCCTTGAGGATCTGGCGGTACTCCTCGACGAGCTTCTGCCGCCCGGACGGCGGCTGCTTCGACTTCTTGTGCGCCTCGATCCGCGCCCGCAGTTCCTTGACGCGGAGCAAAAACCGCTCCATGGTCGGGATCATCGCCTCGATGCGCTGCGTCCGCAGGCCGAGTTCCTCGATCAGCCTGACGCACAGCTTGCGCCGCCGGCCCAGTCGCGCCCAGGCTTCACGACGCTCCGCCATGCGGTGCTTCTTCGACAGCGCGATCCGGTAGTCGGCCTTGTTCTGCCGGATGAGCACATCGAGCGTCCGCAGGTTGTGCGGCAGGCGGCCGAGAATCTGTTCCTTCTCCAGGCGGTCGGTCACCGAAACCTGCACCGTGCGGTCGAAGGGCAGCTCCCCCTTGTGGACCCGGACGAGAACCCGATACGCCTGCTGGCAGACGTAGTCGCACTCCAGCAGCTTGGCGCGGAACTGGGCCCGCGTGGTCTCGATCTGCCGGGCGAGAAAGATCTCCTGCGCGCGGGTCAGCAGCGGGATCTCGCCCATCTGCGTCAGGTACATGCGAACCGGGTCGTCCGACCAGTTCTCCACCTGCTCGATCAGCGACTCCTCGGCCTCGCCCGCGGCATCCGCCTCCTGCTCGACTTCCGCCTCGATCTCCCTCTCGGGAATGCCGGCAACGTCCGCATCCTCCACGAGGAGCTCGGCATCGGCCTCTTCGGCGTCGACGACCTTCTCGGTCAATTCCTCGACTTCTTGAGGATTGGAGACGACGTCGTCCTCGAGTTCATCCAGCAGCGAGTCGTACAAGGCGAAACTCCTTCGCGAATCGTTCGATCAATCCATGGCCGGTGTCCTCCGGCCGCGGGTGCCTACCGCACCAAGGCATCTTTCGAAGCGGGGTCAGTCTGATTCAAGGGGACCGCAAGTCCAGTGCAGTGGCGGTCCGCCAGGCAACCGTCGGCACCCTTGCTGAAGAGGGCTCGCGGCCGGATTGACAACCCCTTGCAGAGAGGGGCGTGCCCCCGAGTTCCGGAACCTTGGGCAAACGAGGCAAGACGCACGGTCGATTTTTGCCATCGTCGTGGGTTCCGGGGGGACGCAATATTATGCCGTTGTGGGGTGCCGAGGGCCAGTTTTTTTTTCGCGGAATCGAGATTTTCCAGCCTTCCCGGGAGCCCGGATGGTAAAAAAATCCGGCCGGAGAATCTCTGCCGTGCATTCGCGTCTTGACAGCGTCCGGACCTCTTTCCCAATCCAGTTTCCCGAACTCGCCCACCTGGCCAGGCCCCGGACCGTTCGCGGGTACCGGCTGGAGCCTCGCCCGCCTTCCGCGCCCGACACCCCGCCTTCCGCGCCCGACACATGGTGACCACCGACCAACCGCTCTCCATCCCGTGCTCCTGCGGGGCCCGCGTGCGCGTGACCGCCGGACAAGCAGGCGGGCGGACGATCTGCTCCGCCTGCGGGCAGCCGCTCGACGTGCCACGGCTCCGTGACCTGACCGCCCATGCTGCCGACGATCGTGGAGCGCCCGCCCGCTCCGAGTGGGACTCGGGCCGGGGAATGATGTTCGCAGGGTGCGCGCTTGCGGCGCTGGCGGCGCTGGCGGCGCTGGTGGCCCAACCCCTGGGAGCCGCGATCATCGGTCGCCCTCCGGAGCCGCGGGCGATCCGTGAAGGTGTGGCGGCCGCACCGATCGCCGCCGTCCACGCGGCCTACACGCAGGCGTCGCACGAAGGTCTCGGTCGCCCGCCGTCGGCCGTGGAGGTCCGGCTGCAGCAATACTCGAGGCTGGCAAAGAGCGTCGCGGCCGTGCTCTGGGTGGTGGCCACCATCGGAGGACTCGTCGCCTGTGCAGGCTTCGCGCTGCGGTCGGCGGGCAGCTCCCGGGATCACGCGTGATGCGGGCGGCGTTCATCAACCGCACCGGGCCCCCCGAGGTCATCGTCGTGGGGGACCTGCCCGATCCGGTGCCGGGCCCCAGGGAGGTGCTCGTGCGCGTGCGGGCCAGCGCGGTCAATCCGATCGACACCTCCATTCGATCGGGTGCCGTGGCGATGCCGCTGCCGACGCCGTTCGTGGTGGGCTGCGATCTCGCAGGCGAAGTCGTGGCGGTCGGCGACGGGGTCGCGGCCCTGCGTCCGGGCATGCGGGTGTGGGGCTCCAATCAGGGGCTGCTCGGACGCCAAGGAACCTGCGCGGAACTCGCCGCCGTCGATGAGCGGTGGCTGTATCCGACTCCCGCCGGCATCAGCGACGTCGACGCTGCGGCTGCGGCGCTGGTGTCGATCACGGCGCACCTGGGCCTCGTCCGCGAGGCGGAGGTCAGGCCGGGCGAGACGGTGTTCGTCAACGGCGGCTCCGGGGGCGTGGGCTCGGCCGTCGTGCAGATCGCGAAGGCCCTCGGTGCCCGCGTGATCGCCACCGCGGGCACGCCCGCCAAGCGCGACGCCGTGGCCCGCTTCGGCGCGGATGTCGTGCTCGACTACCGCGACCGCGATCTCGCGGACCAGGTTCGGGCCGCTGCGCCCACGGGCGTCGACGTCTTTTGGGAGACACAGCGCGAACCCGACTTCGATCGCGCCGTGTCGATGCTGGCCGATCGCGGGCGGATCGTCGTGATGGCGGGCCGCGACGCGCGGCCGCCCTTTCCGGTGGGCCCGTTCTACGTCAAGGGCTGCCGGCTCCTGGGATTCGTGATGTTCAAGGCGGATGCCGCCACGCAGGCCGCTGCCGCCGCGGACATCAACCGCTGGCTCCAGTCGGGCCGGCTGCGGGTACCGGTGGACCGGTTGCTTCCGCTCGCGCGGACGGCGGAAGCGCATGCAGTTCAGGAGGCGGCCACCATCGCTCGGTCAACGGCGCTTGCCGGCAAGCTCGTGATCGAGCCCTGACGGCCGCCGAGCGGATCCGACGGCACGTCGCGGCACGTCGCGGGTCAGCGTCTGGCCGGGCTGCCGCCCTGCGGGCGGCCGGACGTCGAACCGGCGGCCTGCCACGGACTGGAGATCGCCTCGATGCCGGCGGCAAGCGCGGGAGGCATCCACCCGCGACGTGTGGACGACGTGCTCGGGTCTTTCGATGGGGGCGGCTGCGGGCGTGACCGTGGCGCCGGGCCGGACTGCTGCCGGGGCTGCGGGGCGGCCTGCGCGCCGCGGCGCGGCTCGGTCTGGCCGGAGGTTCTCGTCGGTGCGCGGGGTTTCGTCGCGGCCGACGGACGAGCGGTCGCGGGCGGGCCTGGCGGCTGCGGCCGCGGGGTCGTGAACGAGGTGTCGGCCTGGAGGGCGATTCGCTCGGGGACGACGAGATACCGTCCGGCGTCACCGGCCGGCGGCTGGCTGGGGGTGGTCGCGGCGACGGCCGGCTGCTTGATCACCGACGGCATGGTCGCCACATCGGTCGCCCCGTCGGTCGCCACGGCCTCCGACATCTCCGCCGAGGTGATCTCGTCGGCCGGCGTCGGCTGCGATGGGGTCGTGACCACGGTCGTGGCCGGAGACGGAGCGACCGGAGGATCGGCCGTCGGGCTCGTGGGTTCGACAGCCGCCACCATCGGTGCCTGCTCCGCGGGTTCGGACTCCGCGGGTGCGGACTTCGCGGCTTCGGACTCCGCGGCTTCGGACTCCGCGGGTTCGGACTCCGCGGGTTCGGACTCCGCGGGTTCGGACTCCGCGTCGGCGATCACCGCGGTCGGCTGCGGGGGGGATGGCTGATCCACCGGCAGCGGGTCGGGCGTGACGGTCTCCGCCGTCGGCTCCTGGGGACCGTCCGCGGTGACGTGGTCGGCCCCTGCGGCCAGATCAGCCACTGGCGCTGCGGATTGAGTGTCCATGGCGGCCGGAGTCCAGAGATCCCCGGTCGTCGTCGCCGCGGTCGGCGACGTCGTGGCACTCGCGGGGACCGCCGGCACGAACGTTTCGCCCCCCGAGGCTTCGTCGGCCCCGCTCTCGGAGCGGATCAGCTGCACGGCCAACAGCGGCTGACCTTCACGGATGGCGTGCCGCAGGACGAATCCCTCGAAGGAGTCTCCGGCCCGGAGGGCGGTGCTCGGCAGCATCGCCTTCGGCCAGTCCTTCAGGGCCACGTCCCACACCGTCACCGGCGAGCCCTGGGGCAGCGGTCGGAGGGCGACGAAGATGGGTTCGCACTCGACCTGCGGCCGGCGCTGGGCCAGGTGCACGTCGAGGACCCGGTTCACGCCCACGGCGGCCGCGGCGCCGGCGAGAAATGCCGCCGCAAACACGGTGTACGACTTCGGGCGGAGTCGGGAGGGGGACGAGTCGCTCGACGGGGCAGCCATACTTCGCTCGATCCTCGCAGGCACAAGGGTGCTCGTCCTGGAGAAGATCGGCCGTCACGCCCCCGCGCGGACACCTCAACACGCGAGGCCGTCCTGCGTCCGCCGGCGTCCCACGGACCCGCATTCGCCGCAGCATGCCAGGGCGTCAGGCTTCCCCTACCTTGCCAGGGCTCGCGCCCGCGATCGGCTCAGTCCGTGATCGAGGGAGCGACCGGAAGGGCAATCTCGGAATCGACGGGCTCGCTGCCGGCAAACACCGGATCGAGGCTCCTCCCCAACGGTCGGATCACCAGCAGCCTCACGGTGTTGCCCTCTCCCTGGTCCCGAAGCAGACCGTCGCCGACGCTCGACGAGGGCGCTCCGGCGGGACCGATCAGCAGCATGCCGTCGAGCGGGAGCGTGACCTCGACGCCCAGGTAGTCCAGGCGGTGCCGTCGCTGGCCCGTCTCCAGCCGGAACATCCCGTCCTCCCCGGCCCACGACTTCTCGACCGGGCCATGCCGGATCTCGGGCACCATCTCGAGCCGCACTCGGCCGTCCGCCGCCGGATGGGCGTCGAGGGCCAGTTGGGTCGTGGCGTCGTGGTAGGTTCCGCCGCGCACCGAACCATCCCGCTGCTCCAGGATCACGAGGCTCGGCAGGCGGGCGGCGGTGACCAGTTCGCTGCCACGGCCCGGAAGCAACTGCAGCCGCCGCCGCGCGCCCGGTGCATCGCCGCCCACCATGTCCGCGGCATCGGCCGAGGTCGCCAGCCGCTCCACGAAAGCCGGTGGCAGCCGGCCGCTGACGACGCCGACGCGGAGACCGTTGGCGTTGAGCGCCCGACGCCGTTCGGCATCGACGGCCTGCTCGTCGACGTGGGTCCAGATGTCGTCGTGCAGCAGGGGGTCGTCCGCGGCGCAGCGGAGAAACAGCACCTCCACGGGCACCGTCCGCTGGGCCGGTTTCGCCGCTGACGTGAGCCGTGGGTCGTCGGCATCGACCGTGTCGATTCGCGGGCCGGTCTCGCCGACGATCGCGCAGCCCCCCGCGGCGATCACGAGGAGCGGCAGCAGCCACGGGACGGTCGCCGGGGGCGGGCGCATCGGAGCAACAGCCGGAAGGCGGAGTGACGGGACATCGGGGAGGTAGTGGAAAGGCGGATGCGGGGTCAACGGGGATCAACGGTCGAGGGATCGCCCAGCCGGTCGGCCTTCCCCAGAGTGCCGCCGTGAGCCGAGGGCGGACGTGCCCGAACGCCGCGCTCGTGCTCCGTCACGTCTTGATTTTCGGATAAAGGAACTTGAGTTTTCCGCGGGCGTCTTTGACTCTCATCTGCCAGTCGACACCACGTTGCCTCGTATTGGCATCCGTGGACCAGGCAGACAGTTCGGATTGCAACTTCGGCAGGGCGTTGAACCGTCGGCCTGAGACGCATTGCCTTGTCATGGAGCTGAGTTCGTTCTCGGCGACATTCAGCCAACTGCCATGTTTCGGCGTGTGGCAGAAGTGAAGCCGCCGAACCAGGGCCCGCGCCCGCGCCGGTGGGAACGCCTCGTAGAACGCGCCGATCGTGTGGGTATTGAGATTGTCGCACACGACCGTCACCATCGGACACTTGCGATAGCGACCGTCCATCAGGCGGGCCATTTCGATCGCCCAATCCAGTTTCGTCTTGGTCGGCCTCGCAGTTGCTTCACGCCAACCCGCGAGCGGTTCGGTAAACATGAAGATGCTTGCCGTGCCGGCACGCTCATACTCGTAGTCGATCCGCTTCGCGTGCCGTCGAGTGGCTGGGATCGGCTCGCGGGTTTCCTTGATGAGTTGAACCGGCTGCTCATCCATACACAGCACGGGATGGGTCGGGTCGTACGCTTTTTCGCAGGTGTCGAGCACCATCTCCATCGAAGCGACGAACTCCGAGTCGGCATGGGGAGGAATGACCCAGTATTCGATCTTGCGGTTGGTCATTCCGTTTTTTTAGCGTCCGACGCACCGTTTCATGACTTATGGAGTCGGCAATTTCAAGTGCGACGACACGCCTGGCCAAGAGCCGCAGGCTCCAGTTGGCGTATCCCTTGGGAGGCGGGCTCAATCGGAGGGCGATCAACTGAGCCTCCTGCTTGCCGCTGAGAATCTTTTCCGTGGGCGGCTTCTCTCGCTGCTTGCCGTGCAAGACTTGCTCGAAACCCTCGGTCACAAAGCGCTCTCGCAGTTTCTCGACAGTACGAGTTCGGCTATCGTACGCCTCTGCGATTCGCTCGTCTGTCCAAGCCGGGCCGGCCTGATCGGCCTTCAGGAGCATCTGCGCCCGCCGGACCTTCTGGCTCGACCCGGTGAGCTTCGCGACAACATCTCGCAGAATCCGGCGTTCCTTCGCCGTCAACCGCACGACATACTTCTTTCGCATGGGACACCTCCGTGTTGTCGGAAGCATCCCATTTCCAGAGCCCTGCACAAATCCGACTTTCTAGCCGTGACGGAGCGCTAGAGTCGTTCGAGAACGAGTGAGCTCCGCGGCGGCCGGTCCACGGCGATCGCGGTCGCGTCGCCGAGCATGGCCAGCACCTGCGGAACGGCCGCGGCATGGAGCGGGTTGGCGTGGATCTCGGCGACCACGTCGCCCGCCCGCACCTCGTCCCCCACGGCCTTCCTGAACACGATCCCCGCCGCGGGATCGATCGTCGAGTCGACCCGGGCCCGCCCGGCGCCCAGGAGCATCGAGGCCTGCCCTACCGGCCAGGCCCGGATGCCCGCGACGAAGCCGGCCCGGTCGGCCCGGAACAACTCGACCGTGGCGGCCTTCGGCAGCACGCCGAGGGGATCGTCGCAGACCCGGGGATCGCCCCCCTGCGCCGCCACCACCCGCCGGAAGCGGTCGAGGGCCGAGCCGTCGGCGATCGCCCGGCGGCACCGTGCCAGGGCGTCGTCATGGTTCGCGGCCACCCCGCCGAGCACGAGCATCTCGGCGGCCAGTTCCAGCGACACCTCCATCAGGTCGTCGGGGCCGCGGCCCTTCAAGCATTCCACGCTCTCCCAGACCTCGAGCGCATTGCCCACGGCCCGGCCGAGCGGCGCGTCCATGCTCGTGATCAGGGCCTGCACCGGCTTGCCGAGCTCGCGGCCGATCCGCGTCATGCTCTCGGCGAGGGCCCGGGCATCCTCCCGCTTCGCCATGAACGCCCCGTCGCCCGTCTTCACGTCGAGCACCAGCGCGTCGATGCCCTCGGCGAGCTTCTTGGAGAGAATCGATGCCGTGATCAGCGGGATGCTCTCGACCGTCGCGGTGGCATCGCGGAGGGCGTAGAGCACGCGATCGGCGGGCGCGATCTCGGCCGTCTGTCCGATCAGCACCAGGCCGCACTCGCGGGCCACGCGTCGGTAGGCGGCGAGGTCGAGGTCGATGCGAAACCCGGGGATGCTCTCGAGCTTGTCGAGCGTCCCCCCGGTATGGCCCAGGCCGCGGCCCGAGACCATCGGCACCGTCACGCCACAGGCCGCGGCGATCGGCGCGAGGATCAGGCTCGTCTTGTCCCCCACACCCCCCGTGGAGTGCTTGTCGACCTTGGACCCGGGAATGTCGGAGAGGTCGATGACCGTGCCCGAGTGGAGCATCGCGTGGACGAGGGCCGCGGTCTCGCGGGGCGTCATGCCGCGCCACAGGATCGCCATGGTCAGGGCCGACCACTGGTAGTCGGGCACCTCCCCCGTGGCGATGCCACCGACCAGAAACCGGATCTCATCGGTCGACAGCTCGCCGCCGTCGCGCTTTCGGCGGATCAGGTCGACGGCTCGCATCGCACGGCTCCCGCGGAGTCTGGCTCAGTGCCGTGCCGACGTGCCGAACTGCCGATCGCCGGCATCGCCCAGCCCCGGGACGATGAACCCCACGTCGTTGAGGCCGTCGTCGAGGGCGGCGACGTGGATCGCCACGTCGGGCATCGCCTCCGAGAGTTTCCGAACCCCCTCGGGGGCCGCGATCAGCGCCAGAAACACCAGCCGCGGAATCCCCGCGGACCGCAGGATCTCGCAGGTGCGGATCGCCGACCCGCCGGTGGCAAGCATCGGGTCGACCACGATCGCCAGCGAAGCACCGCAGTTGGCGGGCAGCTTGTTGTAGTACTCCTGCGGCCGGAGCGTCGTCTCGTCGCGGTACAGCCCGATGTGCCAGACTTCGGCGTCGGGAATCAGCTCGATGAGCCCTTCGGCCATGCCCAGGCCGGCACGGAGGATGGGCACGACCGCGATTCGCTCGGCGATCCGCCGGCCCTGCGCCGATCCGAGCGGGGTGGGCACGCGGACGGCCCTCGTCGGCACGTCGGCGGTGGCCTCCACGGCGAGCAGCCGCGTGATCTGGCCCACCGCCCGACGAAACTCCGGCGGCTTCGTGGCGGGGTCGCGGAGCACGGCGACATGGTGCGCGACCAGGGGGTGAGACGACACTCGAACGTGCGACATGCGACTCACCCTCCGCGATCCCTGCCGAACCGGCCGAATGATCATACGGCGGGACACCGGGTTGTCGACTCCGTTCCCGCCTGGGGACGGATAGACTCTCGGACCTGTCGACACACGCGCCGGGCCCCCGGGCGGTGCCGCGTACCGCAGACCCGCTTCGAGGTCCTCATGGCATCGCCACCCGTCGGCCCCCCGGACGACATCCTGCTCGCGGCCGCCCGCACGGCGGGAGCCAACGCCCACTCCCCCTACTCGGGCTGGAAGGTCGGTTCCGCCGCGGTGTTCGCGGAGACGGGGGCGGCCATCTTCAAGGGAGCCAACGTCGAGAACGGCTCCTACGGGCTGACCATCTGCGGCGAGCGGTCGGCGATCTTCGCCGGCGTGGTCGCCGGAGGCCGCCAGCTGGTGCGGATCGCCCTGACGTGCAGCGACTCGGCAGGAACGCTCGTCGCCAAGATCGCCCCCTGCGGCGCGTGCCTGCAGGTGATCTCCGAGTTCGGCACGGCCGACACGGCGATCGTGATCGACGGCCGCGGCACGTTTCGGCTCGCCGACTTCCTACCGCTCCCGTTCGGCGCCGACTCGCTCAAGACACACGACGGCGTCACGGGCTGACGTCGAGGGCCACGAGCCTGCGGTCGTTCCGGAGGTAGAGCCGGCCGTTCGACAGGGCCGGCAGGGCGCGCAGCGAACCGCCGCCGGGATCGGTGGCGAACGGCCGGGCTCGGGCGAGGATCTCGAGCCGCGCCGAATCGGGGCGCACGAGCACCAGTTCGCCAGCGGTCTTCGCGACGAGGATCTTGCCATCGGCGGCCAGCAGCGTGCCGTAGCCGAACCCCGGCTCCCGCCAGGCCTGGCGGCCCGTGGCCGGATCGAGGCAGACGAGATCGGCGGGCGGCACGTCGTCGCGGCCGTCGATCGCGTACAGAAATCCGGCGACGAGCAGGGGCGTCGCATACTGTGACGCGAGCGGATCGACGCCCTGCCAGGCAGGTGTCGCACGATCCGGGTCGAAGTCGGCGCACACGGAGCCGATTCCGTAGGCGGCCGTGACCAGGAAGCGCTTTTCGCCGAGCAGCACCGGGGACGCGGCGTTGACCGTCGGCCCACGCTGGCCGAACGGAAACGACCAGCGGACGGCGCCGGAGGACGCATCGAGCAACAGGCACGAGAGCCGCGCCACCATCAGCGCGTGCGGCCTGCCCGCCACGCTCACCTCCACGGGGGCCGAATAGCTGGCCCCTTCCCGGGTCGCCGTCCAGGCGGTCTCGCCGGTCGCCGCATCGAACGCCACCACGCCCGCATCCCCGCGCCGGCCGCCGACGTTCACCACGACGCGCTCTCCGACCACCAGGGGCGTCGTGCCCGCTCCGAAATACCCCTCGGCGGCGTCGAACTCCCGATGGGTCTGTCGCTGCCAGAGCCGCTTGCCCGTGGCGGCGTCGACGCAGGCGAGCACGCCCTGCGCTCCGAACACGAACACGCGACCTGCGTGGACGACGGGCGTGCAGAGCGGCCCGTCGGAACCTCCCACCTGTGGCACGAACGAGGTCGCGTGGCCGTCGCTCCAGACGGGCTCACCCGTGGCCGCGTCGAGCGCCTCGAGCACCTCACGGTCGCCGACGCGGTGCAGGAGAAACAGGCGGTCGGCCACCACCGCCGCGCCCGCGACTCCAGCCCCCACGTCCCGTGTCCACAGGACCCGTGGTCCTGGATCGGGCCAGGCGTCGGCCAACCGCTCGTCGGCCGCGGCAATGCCGCGGCGCATCGGACCGAGGATCTGCGGCCAGTCGCCGGCGCTCACGAAGCCGACGGACGCGCCGGTCACGAACACGACGACGCCCGCCAGGATGCCGCGGAGCATCACTGCGGCCGGCTCCGCTGCCGGAAATACTTGAGTCCCGGAACGAAGAAGCAGGCGCCGCTGACGAGCCCGAAGATCACGTGCTGCCACGCGGGCACGGCGCACATCACGAGCGCCGTCGCGAACAGCGCCGCCGCCTGGATGTAGAAGGCACCGGAGAGGATGCCGGCCTTCACGAAGAACACGAGCCCGGCGAACAGCGCGAGCACCGGCGACAACTTCAGCACCGGGAGGCCGAGAAACTGCTCGATCGCGAACAGCAGGGTGCTGGCGATCATGCTGCCCCCCCAGACGTGGGCGATCTGCCGCTCGACCGACGTCACCGGCCCGTTGCGGTGCCGAAGCGCCCAGAAGATCGGCGCCCAGAGGGCGAGGCCGCCCCCCCAGAGCACGAGATACGGCCAGCGACTGACCACGCCCTGCCACGCGATCACGTCGGTGACGCAGCACAGCACCAGCACGACGACCGAGTGCCACATCCAGAGCAGGCCCCAGTTCTCGAGCACGACCGCGTGATGCGTTTCGCGAAACAGCCGCGCGACGACGTCGGCGATGCCCCCGCGACGGGCGGCGATCGGCTCCCCAGCAAGCGCCGCCCGGAGATCGGCGGCCAGGGCCGCCGCCGATGCGTACCGCAGGTCCTGGGGCTTCTGCAGGCTCTTCAGCGCGATCATCTCGAGGTCCCGATCGGCCGCGGGCGCGATCGATCGGGGAGCCGGTGGATCGGCCTCGAGGACCGCCAAGAGCGTGTCCATCGGCGTCGTCGCCTGGAACGGAGGTCGTCCGCAGGTGGTCTGGTAAAGAATCGCCCCCAGGCTCCAGACGTCGCTGGTCGGGCCGACGTCGCCGCGGCTCCCGGCCGCCTGCTCCGGCGACATGTAGCAGGGCGTGCCCAGGATCGCCCCGGTGTGCGTCACCGAATCGGAGTCCTCGAGCCGCTTGGCGAGGCCGAAGTCGGAGACCAGCGGCTCACCGGCGGGGTCGAGGAGGATGTTCGAGGGCTTGAGGTCGCGGTGCAGCACGCCACGGTCGTGCGCCGCCTGCACGGCGTCAGCCACCTTGGCCATGAGCACCGCCGCCTCGCGGGGCGGCAGCGGCCCCTGGGCGAGCCGCTTCGCCAACGTGGTGCCCTCGATGAGCCGCATGCTGTAGAAGGGCAGTCCGTCCTGCTCGCCGACCTCGAAGATCGGCACGATGCCGGGATGGTCGAGCCGGGCGGCCGCTTCGGCCTCGCTGCGAAACCTGGCCAGGTCGGCCGTGCTCGCCAGGTCGCGGCGAAGCAGCATCTTCACCGCGACGGAGCGGCCCAGGCTCTGCTGGACGGCCCGGTACACGATTCCCATGCCGCCGCGGCCGATCTCCTCGACGAGCTGGTAGTCGCCGAACACGGCCGGCAGCGGCGTGGCGCCGGGCACGAACACGCCCGGCCTGGCGACTGGCGGAGGCACCGTCGCCCCGCGGCTCGAACTCAACATCGTGGCCTGCGGGTCTCCGGCTCGCGCCGCCGCCGCGACCGCCGGCGCGAACATGATCGTGGTCTCGTGGGCCACCGCATCGGCCATCGACATGGCCGCGAACAACTCCCGAAGCTGGCCGGCCAGATCGGGGTGGGTGGCCGCCATCGCCTCCAGACGCCGCTGCGCGTCGGGCCCGACGAGCTCCGAGAGTTCCTCCACCAGCTGTGCGAGCACTTCCTCCCGGTCGGGAGAGAGGACGGCGTCGATGGATCTCGAAGAACTCGGCATGACTGTGCGGAATCGGGGGCTGCCGGAGCGACGTTCCGCGAAACCATAGGCGCGCCGGCCACCGTGGCGGCACGCTCAGGAATCGCTCCCGTCGAGCAGGCTCCGGAGCCGGCGCATCGCCCGGAGATATCGCATGCCCGCGGCCGGCTTCGCGAGCCCCAGGGCCGCGGCCGCTTCGGCCGTGGAAAGGTGCTCGAAGTGTCGCAGCAGGACGATCTGCCGGTCGCCCTCGTCGAGCCGCTCGACGGCCGCCGCGAATCGCCGCTCCAGCTCGTGCCACGTGGCCGCTGCGGCGGGCGTCAGTTCGCGATCGGCGACACCCACGATCTCCCCGGCCGACGAGCCGTCGCCGTCGCCCGACACGAGCGGCACCTCGCGATCCAGGCTCCGGGTCGCGGCCACGCGATGCCGCCGGTGGGCGTCGATCAGGCGGTCGCGGGCCATGTGCCGCAGCCAGAGCCGAAATGGCATGGTCGGATTGACGAGGTAGTCACCGAGCCGCCGGTTGGCTTCGATCATCACTTCCTGAACGATGTCGCTGGCATCGACGCGGCGCGTGATCACCCGATCCATCCGGCGGTCGATCATCTGCCGAATGGCCTGCCGGTGGCGCTCCAACAGCCGGTTGATCGCGTCGGCATCACCATCGCGGACGCGATCGAGGAGCACGAGCGTGGCCGGCCCCGCGGACTGCGGCGATCCGGCCGCGTCGCCGTCGTGGGCGGCTGTCGTGATGGGCGGGATGGACACCACTTCATTCTACCAACGCGAACCCGCCCACGTGTCGACCGTTCCGACCGTGACGGTCACGCAGGTGGTGCGGTTCGCCGGGCCGCAAATCTCCCGAAATTCCATGCTCCTTGCCCACGCCGACTTTTTGCCCGACGTCGTTTCGTGATCCATAATCGCGGGCGGTCTGATGGAGCGACCGCTGGCAGCCGCGGCCCCCGCGGCGCTCGCGAACGGATGCCAACGTGCCAGTTCTCCGCCCAGCGCCGCAGCGCGGTCGTCGCCGGCAGGTCCTCGCGGCCTGGGGCCCCGTGGCCGTCGCGGTCGGCATCTGCGGGCTGTCGGTCCGTGCCGACGCCCCGCTGGCACCGCTGCCGCCGGCGTTTCAGCCCGACGCGTTGACCGCCGCCATCCCTCACGAGGATCTCGCCGCCCGGGCCGCGGCCCTCGTGCATCAGGGCCGCTGGTCGGACGTGGTCAGCATCTGCGAAACCGCGGCCCGCAAGGGCACGCTCGCCCCCTCGCTCCGCCATCAATACGACCTCGCCAAGCTCCACTGCGATGTCGCCCGCCGGCACGCCGAACCGGCGTTCCGCGGCCACCTCGCCACCCTCGCCGAGGTCGACGCCCGCCGCCTCTACTCGGAGGTGCTCGCGCGGATCGAGTCGCATCATGTCGACGCCCCGGATTTCGGCCGCCTCGTGGATCGGGGTCTCCGGGCGATCGACGTGGGGCTCGACGAGCCGGCGTTCGCGTCCACGCATGCGGCCCAGGCCACGCCGGCCCGCCGGGCCGTGTACCAGGAGCAGGTGGCGCGGATCACCGGCGAGCGAAGCCTCGCCTCGCGATCCGACGCCGAGTCGGTGGCCGCGAGCGTCGCCCGGGCAGCCCACTCGATCATGGGCATCCCGCCGGCGGTCACGCTCCTGGAGATGACCGCCGCGGCCGTGGGGGGGCTCGACGAGTATTCGGCCTTCCTGACGACCGGTCAGCTCGACGACCTCTACGCCCAGATCGAGGGCAACTTCGTCGGCCTCGGGGTCGAACTCAAGAGCGCCCCCGACGGGCTCCTCGTGGTGCACGTGATCCCGGGCAGCCCCGCCGAGCGGGCGGGCATCCGGGCGAGTGACCACCTCGTCGGGGTCGGCGGCCGGTCGCTCGCCGGGATGGGCGTCGACGAGGCGGCCCACCTGCTGCAGGGTCCGGAAGGATCGCTCGTGACGCTCGCCATCCTCAGGGCGCCTTCGCCGGCGCGGGCGGTGACGGTGCGGCGTGAGCATGTGGAGGTGCCGAGCATCGAGCAGGTGCGGATGCTCGACCCCGCGGCCGGGATCGCGGGCCTGAAGCTGACGTCGTTCCAGAAGACGACCGCGGCCGATCTCGAGGCGGCCCTGCGACGGCTCGACGCGGCCGGGATGCGGTCGCTGGTCATCGACCTCCGCGGCAATCCCGGCGGCCTGCTCTCGTCGGCGGTCGACGTCGCGGATCTGTTCCTCGACCGGGGGCTCGTGGTCGCCACCCGGGGACGCAGCCCGGACGAGGACTTCAACTACTCCGCCGGCAAGGCCGGCACCTGGAGGATGCCGCTGGTGGTGCTGATCGACGGCGACTCGGCCAGTTCCAGCGAGATCTTCGCCGGGGCGATCCGCGACCACGGCCGCGGCACGATCGTGGGCTCGCGGAGCTACGGCAAGGGTTCCATCCAGGGCATCTTTCCCCTGGAGTCGTCCGGCATGGGCATCCGGCTGACGACGGCGAAGTTCTTCTCGCCGCGGGGCTTGCCGTACAGCGGCCTCGGGGTCGCGCCGCACGTGCAGGTGCATGCGGCCGCCAAGCCCGTCGACGGGATGGCCGCACCGGTCGCGAGCGACGCGGCCCTGGCGGCCGCCACGGACGTCGCCCGCCGGCTGGCGGTTCGCCCCGCCGCCGCCCGACCGACGGGGCGGTCGACGGCCGCCCGCTGATGCCGCCGGCGGCGGGGCCGCCGCGACTTGAACCGGGCTCCCGGCCCCGATAGTCTGTCGGATCATCGAGCACGGTTCGTCGCTGAACACTTCTTCTGGCTGCGACGAGCCACGGTGATCGTCCAGGTTTCGCGTGTTGGCGGACACGCGGAGCCGAGATGTCGACTCGGTCGCGGCGTTGCCAGCCCCGCGGCTTCCAGGCCTGCCTTTCCATCCTCGCAAGCAGTCATTTTCTCCAACCCACAGAAGGACTCCCATGACTTCCGCCCGCTCGAGCGCCATCGCCGCGATCAACAACTACAAGTCCAACGGCCAGGCCTGGAACTTCCGCGAGACGCCGACCAGCGAGATCTTCGGCGCCAACGTGTTCAGCGACGCCGTCATGAAGGATCGGCTGCCCAAGAGCGTCTACAAGGCGCTCCAGGCCACGATCAAGCAGGGCAAGCCGATCGATCCGTCGATCGCCGACGCCGTGGCGCTCGCCATGAAGGACTGGGCGATCGAGAAGGGGGCCACGCACTACGCCCACGTGTTCTACCCCCTCACGGGCCTGACCGCCGAGAAGCACGACAGCTTCCTCACGCCCACCGGCGACGGCGACGCGATCGCCGAGTTCTCCGGCAAGGAGCTGATCCAGGGCGAGCCCGACGCCTCGAGCTTTCCGTCGGGCGGCCTCCGCGCGACCTTCGAGGCCCGGGGCTACACCGCCTGGGATCCGACGAGCCCGGCCTACATCCTCGACAACCCCAACGGCACCACGCTCTGCATCCCCACCGCGTTCTGCTCGTGGACGGGCGAGGCTCTCGACAAGAAGACGCCCCTGCTCCGCTCGATGCAGGCGGTCGACAAGCAGGCCCGCCGGGTGCTGGCCCTGTTCGGCCACAAGGACGTCGGCCAGGTGACGGCCTCGGCCGGCCCCGAGCAGGAGTACTTCCTGATCGACCGCAACTTCTTCTTCGCCCGCCCCGACCTGACCATGAGCGGCCGGACGCTGTTCGGAGCCAAGTCCCCCAAGGGCCAGGAGTTCGAGGATCAGTACTTCGGGGCGATTCCCGAGCGGGTGCTCGCCTTCATGATGGACTCCGAGCGCGAGCTCTACAAGCTCGGCGTGCCGGTCAAGACCCGCCACAACGAGGTGGCCCCGAGCCAGTACGAGATCGCCCCGATCTACGAGAACGCCAACATCGCCACCGACCACCAGCAGGCGATCATGCAGACGCTCACGCGGGTGGCCCAGAAGTACGGCATGGCGTGCCTGCTGCACGAGAAGCCCTTCGCGGGCATCAACGGCTCCGGCAAGCACGTCAACTGGTCGCTCGGGTGCAAGCTCGGCAACCTCCTCGAGCCGGGCGAGACGCCGCACGCGAACATGCAGTTCCTCGTCTTCTGTGCCGCCGTGATCCGGGCGGTGCACAAGCACGGCGACCTGCTCCGGGCCGTCGTCGCCTCCAGCGGCAACGACCACCGGCTCGGGGCCAACGAGGCTCCGCCGGCGATCATCTCGATCTTTCTCGGCGACCAGCTCTCCGACGTCTTCGAGCAGATCGAGAAGGGCAAGGCGACGAGTTCCAAGTCGACCGGCACGCTGACGGTGGGGGTCGACACGCTCCCGCCGCTGCCGAAGCACGCGGGTGACCGCAACCGCACCAGCCCGTTTGCCTTCACGGGCAACAAGTTCGAGTTCCGGGCGGTGGGCTCGAGCCAGTCGATCGCCGGTCCGCTCGTGGCGCTCAACACGATCATGGCCGAGAGCCTCGACGCGATCGCCACGGAACTCGAGAAGGCGACCGGAGGCGACCAGGCCAAGCTCCCCGCTGCGGTGGAGAAGCTGCTCCAGAGGATCATCTCCGAGCACAAGGCGGTGATCTTCAACGGCAACGGCTACTCGCAGGAGTGGCATGCCGAGGCGGCCAAGCGCGGCCTGCCCAACAACCGGGCCACGCCGGAAGCCCTGGATCAGCTCGTGGCCCCGAAGAACCTCGAGATGTTCGAGAAGTACGGGGTGCTCTCGAAGCGGGAGATGCAGAGCCGCTACGAGATCTACATGGAACGGTACTGCAAGGACATCAACACCGAGGCGCAGGCCGCCCTGCAGATCGCCAAGACGATGATTCTCCCGGCCGGCTACCGCTACCAGGGCGAACTGGTCGACATCGCCACCAAGCTCAAGGGGCTCGGCCAGGCGCCCCACATGGGCACGCTGGAGAAGCTCACCAAGCTCGTGGGCGAGTTCGAGGGTCGGATCGACGCCCTGGAGAAGTCGCTCGCCCATCATGGCGGCGGCGACCTGCAGGCAGAGGTCAGGCACTTCCACGGCGACGTCGTGCCGGCCATGCTGGCCCTCCGCGAGACGGCGGACCAGATCGAGGTCATCCTGCCGGACGACCTCTGGCCGCTGCCGACCTACCGCGAGATGCTGTTCATCAAGTGAGCGACGATCTCGCACGGGCGATCGCCGCGGAGTGCGATCGCCTCGGCATCGTCGCCTCTCCGGAAGCCATGCAGAGGCTGGCCGCCTACGCGGCCAGCCTCTGGTCTTGGAACGAGCGGCTGAACCTCACCCGGCACCTCGATGCCGAGGCCTTCGTGTCGCGCGACGTGGCCGATGCCGCGGGCATCGCGCCTCATCTCGCCCACGGAGAGCGGGTGCTCGACGTCGGCACGGGAGGTGGCGTGCCCGGCGTGATCCTGGCGATCCTGCGGCCGGACCTCCACGTGGAGCTCTGCGACAGCGTGGCCAAGAAGGCCCGGGCCGTGGCGGAGATCCTCCGCGAGACGGGCCTGGAGATCCCGGTGCACGCGGCGGCCGGCCAGGCGATCGTCGTGGGTCGGCCGGCCGGCTCCGACCGCTTCGACACGCTCGTGGTGCGGGCGGTGGCGCCCTTGAGCAAGCTGCTCGGCTGGTTCGGGCCGGTGCTCGGCTCCTGCGGCCGGCTGCTCGTCGTGAAGGGGCCGCGCTGGGAGGACGAGCGGGACGATGCCCGCTTCCGCGGGCTCACCAGGCGGGTCGCGATCCGCCGCCTCGCCTCGTGGCCGATCCGTGGCCGCGATCACGAGACCGTGCTGCTCGAGATCGGTCCCCGCATGGGCCCTTGATCGTTCATCGTGCGGGGTCGCCCGTGCCCCGTCGCCGGACGTTCGTCCCTCCTACGGAAGCCCCAATCGCGTGAGCGATGGGGGCCGTGCCCTCGCCGGCATTGCTCGCGCTCCAGGTGCGCAGACTCAAACGGCCAGGCGAGGGGCTGCCCGTGCCCCGTCGCCGGACGTTGTCGAGTAGGCCCGGGGGCTTTCGCCCCCGGGCCTCTCTCAGAACCGGACTTGTGGGTCACACATCCGGCTCTTTGGGTTCCGGTCTCAGCGGACGGACAATGCTGTCC
>Ga0194130_10001636_pt1 | contig 35195 bp, 26 predicted proteins | sample TA2KigsurfametaG_FD_160084 | JGI IMG/M metagenome (GOLD analysis project Ga0194130, IMG submission 160084) | Freshwater microbial communities from Lake Tanganyika, Tanzania - TA2015050 Kigoma 12 surface | ecosystem: Environmental > Aquatic > Freshwater > Lake | place: Tanzania: Lake Tanganyika...
ACCGGGCGTCACACACGCCGCGCCTGCCCCACACTCCCCTTATTCGCCCCGGAGACACCCGCCTTTCAAGAACAAACACAGAAAAAACATGACCTTGGCCCGACCACAGCCAAGCATCAAGACATCATCAAACTTCACATCAAGTTACAACAACACACACCCTCATCCGGGCAAGGCAGCTCCGGAGACGCGACCGAGCGCCTCATCCAACCGCCGCAGGACCAAGTCTCGGCCCAGCAGCGCCGCGACCTCGAACATGCCCGGAGAAGCCGTTCGGCCGGTCAAGGCGACACGCGCCGGCTGGATGACCGCACCGGCCTTGAGGCCCAAGTCCTGGGCAAGGCCGCGAAAGGCCTCCTCGAGGCTGGCATGGTCCCAGGCAGAGAGCACGGCCAGTCGCTCCCGCAGAGCGCCGAGCACGGGCTCCACACCGGGAATGAGCACCTTGGCCACGGCAGCTTCGTCCCACGCGAGCGGAACGTCGAAGTAGAAGCGTGCCTGCTCCACCAGCTCCGGCAACGTGGCGCTTCGGGGCACCAAGGTCTGGACCAGCCCCTCGAGGCGCACGGCATCATCCAGGTCGACCGGCAGGCCGGCAGCTGCCATGAGCGGTACCGTGCGACGGACGAGCTCATCCGGGGCGAGCCGCTTGAGCCAGGAAGCCTGCGCCCAAGCCAGCTTGTCGTAGTCGAAGACCGCAGGGGCCTTGCCCACGCCCTCGAGGTCGAACACGGCGACCATCTCGTCGAGGCCGAACAGCTCCATGTCCCCGTGCGCCCAGCCGAGGCGCGCCAGATAATTCACGAGCGCTTCGGGCAGGTAACCGTCCTCACGGAACTGCTGGATCGATACCGCACCATGCCGCTTGGAGAGACGCTTGCGATCCGGACCCAGAATCATGGGAATGTGGGCGAAGTCCGGCAAATCATGACCCAAGGCCCGGTAGACAAGAACCTGCTTGGGCGTGTTGGACAGGTGGTCGTCCCCCCGGACGACGTGGGTGATGGCCATGGCCGCGTCATCGACGACGGCTGCGAAGTTGTAGGTCGGCACGCCATCGGCCTTGAGCAGCACGAAGTCCTCGATGTCGGCACACGGAAACGACACGGCCCCGTGGATCAGGTCCCGGAAGGTGACGTGACCGTCGGCAGGCGTCCGAAAACGCAGAGCACCACCGGCTCCGGGCGGCACGGCCTCGACCGAACAGGAGCAAGCCACGGGCGCCGTCGTATCCGCATCCTCACGCGCGGGGCAGACGCAACGATAGGCCGCGCCACTGGCCAGCAAGGCTTCCGCGGCCACGCGATAGCTGTCCAAACGCTCCATCTGGAAGTACGGTCCGTGTGCACCGCCGACCTCGGGCCCCTCGTCCCAATTCAGGCCCAGCCAACGCATGGCGTCCAAGATCGCGTCGACGTAGACCTGCTCGGAGCGCTGGCGATCGGTATCTTCGATGCGCAGGACGAACGTGCCCCCGAGCCGACGGGCCAAGGCCCAGTTGAACAGGGCGGTACGGGCACCGCCGACGTGCAGGAAGCCCGTGGGCGAAGGCGCAAAGCGCAGGCGAGGTGAACGCATGAGCCCATGGTAGCAGGGCACCGGGCAGGCGCCCGTGGCCCGCGATATCCCCCGTTCCTGTCGAGACCGGACGACGGCGGCGAAGGGGGCGCCGGTCATCTTCGGGCCATGCAGCGCAAGCGAACCTTGTGCATCCTCCTGCTACAGGCTCTGGCGCCGCGGGGCACGTCCGTCGCGGCGGCGCAGGGCCAGGCACCCCCCTAAGGGTCGAGACGATCTTGATCTACCGTCTCGCGGACGGCCGCACCAGCAAGTGGACCTGCCTTGCGGTTCGCCAGGCCGGTCCCGGACACGTCGCAGAGCTCTCCATCAGGACAGGGGACCACGCCGACAGCCTGCGCACGGTGCATACGCAGGACGGCATTGCGCTCGCGTGGCAAACAACGGAGCAACCCGGTTTCTAGCAACCCCTCGTGCTCGACCATTTGCCGGCGCTTGCCTCGGAGCGCTGGATCGCCCAACGCGCCCTGCGACCGGGCGATAGCCCCCGACTGCGGGGCCTTCTGGCACAAGCCTACGGCGAGCAGATCGTGAAGGATCGTCGCCTGCCCTGCCGCCAGGTCTCCTTCCTACCGGAAGGCCCCGACCCGACTCCGGCGTTCACAGGCTGGGTGTATCCCGAACTGGGGCTGCTGCGAACCAAGGACGGGTCGACGGGACCGATGCGATCCGAGTTAATCCACCTCGGGCAAGACGCCGGATGAATGCACCACCCATCATCCTCGTCGCCTCTCCCGGGCCCTTGCGTTGGCTGCTGACTACCCTGCTGGAGCAGGAGGGCATGGCTTGGCAGGCACCCGGGGTGCAAGAAGCGCCAAGAAGCGGCGTCCTCGAGGTCCGTTGTGGCATGGCACCGGGACACGTACCCGATGCAGCCTCGTTCGTCATCGGACCGGGCACGGGCAGCCTCGCCCGCTTCCTCGAGGCAGGGGCCCGGGATGGCATGGCCGAGGATCGGGTTCGCGCCGCGCCGAATGCATACAGGGTCCGACTGCGTCGCTGCTTCGCCGAGCGGCCGCCTTTAGCGACGCCACGGCCACCGGTACGGATTCACCACGGTGCTGGGAACTGGATCTCGAGGAAGGCCTGCTCGGGCACGAGGATGGCTTCCGCCGCAGGTTGACGCGAACGGAGGCCCGTCTCGCCGCGACCCTGATGGCGGGCAGAGGACGCCTTGTGGCACAGGACACGCTTGCTTGGCGGATCTGGGAGGATCAGGACTGCCAGGCCAACGCGCTCATCAAGCGCTACGTCGCGCGCCTGCGGCCCCGCCTGGGCACGCGCGCAAGCAGCATCCGCAACGAGCCCGGCCGGGGCCATGCATGGCAAGAAACATGAAACAAATATACCTTTATCTCTCCGATGATCTTGCGCCCGGAGAAGGCCGGTGCTAAACTGAATATGCGGGGTGGAGCAGTCCGGTAGCTCGTCGGGCTCATAACCCGAAGGTCGTAGGTTCAAATCCTGCCCCCGCAACTGTTACCGACCCCTCTTCCAAATGTGGAAGGGGGGTTCTTTTTTGTTTGACCCGGCGCCGACGGCGCCTCGGTACCTGCCCGCCCAAAAGAAACACGGCCTCGCCCGCAGGCGAGGCCGAATGCCGGAGACGCCGCCCTAGCTGTGGGCTGGCTCGTCCTTGATGGGGGAAGACCCCGGATTGAGCACCTGGTCCGCCACGCTGATGACGCCGCTCAGGACCACGGTCAGCGCCCCGGTCGAGACGATGAGCAGCAGGAGCGGAATAATCCAGCCGATGATGGCGACGATGGTGAAGAGCATGGATGCCTCCGGAGAATCACACTCGTTTACCTATACCACGCAACGGGAGAAGCCACCAAGCGTCTTCAGGACGTGACGACATCGAGGGCGATATCGAGGAAACCGGCCTGCCGAGTGATGGCCCCGGTGGATACGTGGTCGACGCCCGTCCGGCCGAGGGAAGCAAGGCGTTCGAGGGTGACGCCGCCCGATGCTTCCAGAAGCACGCGCCCGGCAACGAGTGCCACGGCCTGAGCCACCAGGTCGTCCGACATGTTGTCCAGCATGACCATGTCGGCACCGGCCGCGATGGCTTCCTCCAACTCGGGCAAGGTCTCGACCTCGACCTCGATGGGAGCCGCGAGGGGCAGGCCCTCCCGGGCACGACGGACGGCCTCGGCGATGGATCCGCAGACGGCGATGTGGTTGTCCTTGATCAGCACGGCATCGGAGAGACAGAACCGATGGTTGCGCCCGCCACCGACACGGACCGCGTGGCGCTCGAGCGTCCGCAAGCCGGGCGTCGTCTTGCGCGTGTCGAGCAGGCGCGTCCGTGAACCCTCGAGGCGGCGAACATAGGCCCGAGTCAGCGTCGCGACGGCCGACATGCGCTGCAACAGGTTGAGCGCGACCCGCTCGCCAGCCAGCACGCTTCGTGCAGGACCCTCGAGACGCACGACGGCGGTGCTGGCAGTCACCTCATCGCCCTCGCCAACCCTATCCTCGACCCGGATGGCCGGATCGATCAAGTGGAAGACCCGGCGAAACACCGCCAAGCCGGCTACCGTGCCCGGTTCCCGAAATACGGCATCGGCACGGCAAGGCACATCCGCAGGCAGGACAAGGCTGGACGTGAGGTCACCCCAGCCCAGGTCCTCCCGGAGGAAGGCCGACAGGATCGGGTCGAGCAGGAGGGGGTGCATGGCATCGACGGAAAGGCGGGTTTCGGGTTGCATGGTGCCCCATGCATACCATCCCGGGCATCCTCGCCGTCATAGGGACGTGGGTCGCGACCGGTGACCTTCCTCCCTCCGGGCCAGCGCTGCTGGCTTCCCGGATGCAGGTCCTCGCGCACAAGCAGAATCTGGCGGCCTTGTCCGGTGTCCCCTCTGCACGTGACCTCGACAGGACGGCTGCCGCGCTCGAGGACGCCCGCCTCTTGACGCGGGACCCGCTCGAGGCCGATCAACTGGCCCATTGGGCCATCGCCCTGCGGGAAGCACGGCACCTGGCAGCCGAGGGCCGTGCGCAACGCATGGACCAGGTCCTGGCCGCGCTCGAACGGCGCATCCTGCGTTGGCGGCTCAGGATCGAGTCGCGCCCAGCCGTGCCTCTGGGAAGCAGACGACCGGTGCCTGGCGGCACACCAACCGCCCGCTAACTGTCCCGAAGCAGGGCCGAGAATATCCCGTTGGCGACGGGTATGGCCTCGGGCGCAAGCCGGATGCAGTTGCCGTGACGTTCGAGAAGCCCCTCGGCCAGGAAGCCCTCGAGGGCCTTGCCGTGGACCACGAAGGGATCTTGCCCGAAACGTTCCGTGAACACCTCGAGGTCTACCCCCTCCTCCACCAGCCGCAGCCCCATGATCAGGGCCGTGTCGAAGGAGAGGTCATCCGGCTCGGGGGAGACGTCGCGACGGGGGATCGGGTCCGCCATGTAGGTCCGGAAGGACCGGTCATGGGCATATCGCCGGACACCGTCCCACGAATGGGCGCCGACCCCGAGTCCGATGAACGGTCGATGCGTCCAGTAGATGCGGTTGTGGACGGATTCGTGACCCGGTAGGCACCAACTTGCAATCTCGTACCGCCGATACCCGGCAGCGGCAAGACGGACCACGGCGTGATCATGCATCGTCCTCACGCGGTCCTCGTCGGGAACCTCGAGCCGTCCCTGTGCCGCCCGGACCCCGAAGAGGGTCCGTTCCTCGATCTGGAGCGAATAGAGCGACAGGTGGGGAGGTTGCAGCCGGATGACCTGCTCGAGGGTTTCTGCCCAGTGCTCGGGTTCCTGCCCGGGCAGGCCGTAGATCAGATCCATCGACAGGTCCGACAGGCCCTCGGCGCGCAACTCCTGCGTCGTCCGCAGGACGTCGGCGACACCGTGATCACGGCCGATGGCACACAGCAGGGCATCGTCCATCACCTGGACCCCCATCGAGATCCGTCGGAAACCCGTCTCACGCAGGGCACGCCACAGTTCGGGCCCACCCGTGCCCGGGTTGACCTCGAAGGTCGCCTCGGCGAGCTGCGTCCAGTTCCCACGTCCGCGCAGCAGGCCGGCCAGCTTGTGGACATCCCCGGGCTCCAGCAGCGAGGGGGTCCCGCCGCCGACATACAGCGACGCCACTTCCGTGTCCCCGGGATAGCACGACCACTCGCGACCGACGGCCTCGACGTAGCTGCCGATGCGATCCTCGAGTCCTGGATAACAGGCGAAGTCGCAATAGTGGCACTTGATCCGGCAGAACGGGACATGGACGTAGAGGCCCGTGCCCCGGGACATCGGGCGAAAGGCGCTCAAGGTCCCCCGACCCGGGAGCGGAACTCTTCGGCCAGCAGGCCCATCGCCAGCAGGTCTCGCCATGCGCCCTGAAGGAAGCGATGTTGCCGCAAGCGCCCCTCCTCGACAAAGCCGGCCGACTTGTTGAAGGCAACCGCCCGCACGTCCTCGGCCACGACCAGGGTCCGCATCTTGTGAACACCCAGGTCCTCGACCAGATGGCGCTGGAGCAGCAACATGGCCTCGCGGCCCAGGCCCTTGCCGCGGTCGTCTGCGCGACCGATGAAGAGACTGATCTCGGCCTGCCGATCCACCGGATCGACGGGGCCGGACTCTGCCAAGCCGACAAGCCGCCCGCGACCGTCGACGATGCCGAGACTGAGCCCGCCGGCAGGATCCACCGAACGCTCGATGACGGCGTCCAGCCACTCGAGCATGGCGGCAGAGCCCCGCGCCACGCGGCGACTGCCACGGGCGAGGCAAAGCTCCGGCTCCTGGAACCACGCCTGCAGATGCGGCAGGTCGGCCTCTTCCAGCGCCCTGAGTGCCACCTTGCCGCCTCGAATCATGCCCATCGCCCCCCGGGTCGCGACCTTCCGGGCCAAACGGCCCGGAAAGCTTGATTATAGCCGCCGTCAAGGCTTACGATCCGGAGGTGACCTGTCTTGTCGGCTTGCCTCCCTACCTGAGCACGCTGTCCCTATGCGACCCGCTCCGGCACGACCCGGAGGGTCGCTTCTCGCTCGTGCCTGCCGCCATGCCGGACATGGTGCCCATGCTGTTGCGCGGCGACCTCGACATCGCGCCCGTCACGCCCTTGCAGGTCCTGCGCCATCAGAATCGCCTCAGCCTGCTGCCAGCGCCGATCCTGTCCTCGATGGGGCGTTCCGGCTGCATCCTGCTGTTCTCCAACCAACCCGCCTACGGCCTTGGCGAAGGGCGCATCGCCGTTCCCGAGAGCCAACCGGAAGCCGTCCTGCTACTGCGCTACCTGCTGACGGCGTGGTACGGCCTGTCCCCGCGCCTGGTGGCCCGCACCGGCGACCTCGTGGAGAGCCTGGCGCACGTCGACGGCGTACTGTTCTTCCAGGACTTTGCCCTCGAGGCACAGGCCCGGGCCCCCGAGGGCATCCATATCTGGGACCTGGGCGAGGCCTGGTGGCAGTTGACGCAGACCCCCCTGACCTACCTGCAATGGGCCATGCGGGTCGACACCCCGCCCGCCCGCATCGCGTCCCTTGCCGAGGCGTGGGGTATGCTCCGCAGGACCCATCCGCTCTCTCCCGAGGCCCTGGCCACCCACGCGCCCCACGTGCCTCCGGACTTGCTGGATGGCTACTTGCGCCGCTTCGTCGTCGAACCGACACCAGCGCACGATCGGGGCCATGCCTTCCATGCGCAGCATGTCGCCTGCCTCGAGGATCCGGCCACGCCCCGCGGGAGCCAAGCGTGACCATCGTCCCGTTCTCCCCGCAACCGCGACAGGAAGCCGTTGCCCTGAATGACCGAGGCGTGCGCCTGCATGAGGACGGCGACCTCGACGGCGCCGTTGCCGCCTATCGTGAGGCGATTGCCCTCGATGCCGGCTATGCCAATGCCCACTACAACTTGGGCCTTGCCCTCCACGACCAGGGGCGTACCGACCTCGCCATCGCCTCGTACCGCGAGGCCTTGCGGCTCGATGACGGCGACCCCGAGGCCTGGCTGAACCTGGGCTGCGCCCTGATGGCCGTGCGGGTGCTCGACGAAGCCGAGACCTGCTTCAAGGAAGCCATCGAGCGCGATCCGGACTACGCCTGCGCCCACTGCAAGCTGGGCACGCTGCTCTACGACCGCGGCGACCTCGACCAGGCCAACTGGGAGCTCAAGAAGGCGCTCAAACTGGATCCCGAATGCGCCGAAGGCCGGCATGCGCTGGGCCTCGTGCAGTTCGAGCGCGGGCGTCAGGACGCCGCCCTGACCCAGTTGCGGCAGGCCTCGATGCTCGAACCGGGCCAGGCAGGCACGGCCAGGGACTTGGGCCGGGTGCTGCACCACACGGGCCAACTCGACGCTGCGGCGACGCAGTATCGCAAGGCGTTGCTCTACGAACCCGGCCAATCGGAGGCCCGCATCGGCCTCGCAAGCATCCTCGCCGAGCGTGGGGACCTGGATCAGGCCCTCAAGGCCTTCGAGGCCCTCGTCGCCGAAACCCCCGACCATCCGGAAGTCCTGCTGGGCCTCGGCAGGGTCCTCGAGGCCCGAGGCGATGTCGATGCGGCCATTCGCCAATTTCGTGCCGCACTCGAGGTGTCTCCCACCTATGCTGACGCCTGGGTCTCGCTGGGCTGGTCGCTCAGGACCTACAAGCCGACCGAAGCCCTGAAGGCCTTTCGCCAGGCCATCACGCACGCGCCGTCCGACTTCGGTGCGCGGACCGGTCTGGGCTGGACCTTGCTGCGCCTCGGGCGAGTCGACGAGGCCGTGCAGGCCTTCCGGCCCGTGGTCGCCGAGCACCCGGCCGAGATGTTCGCCGTCTTCGGGCTGGGCGAAGCCCTTGCACGCCAAGGCAACATGGATGAGGCCCTGCCGACGCTGGACCAGGTCCTCGCTCTGGATCCGAACCACGTCCCCTCGCTGATCTGGCGGGGCAGGCTGGATGCAGACCGCGGACACTGGGCGGAGGCCGAAGCCTGGTTCCGCAGGGCACTGGCTGTCGATGCGCAAAACATTCAGGCACAATTCCGCCTCGCGCTCGCCATCATGATGCGCGGCCGGTTCCGCGAGTCGTTCATTGCCTTCATGGAAGGGGTCCGCATGGCGCGAAGCGGGCCGGAACCCACGGCTCAGGTCTGACACCACCGGAAGCCCGGGGCTGTCGCTACCCTAACGCCCGTTCAGCGCCGAAATCGCGTCCTCGACTGCCATCCGCAGGGGGCCGGTACTGTGCCGGTTGAGCCGCTCGAGCAGCGGCAGGGCCGCGACGGCATCGGACCCAGTGGCCTCGAGTACCTGAACCACAGGCAAACGCAATTCCTCGCGACCGTCGAGGACGATCGCGAGGAATTGTTGCATCAGGGGACTCGCCTCGCGCCCAGCGGAAGACAACAGCCGCAGCAGGGCTGCGCGCAATCGGAGGCCTGCCGTCGAATAAACGCGCCCCACGACGGGCACGAGGCGCTTCCAATCGGGCAAAAACCCCAGATCCTCATGCAGTTCGAGCGCCTCGGTCACAGCCAGGCAGACGCGCTCGTCCCCATCGCCCAGCCGGTCGGCCAAGGTCGCAAGAGCTTGCGGCCCCACGTCGGGCATCAGACCCAACGTGACGGCGGCTTGCTCGCGGACCAGCGGATCAGGATGGTCGAGCGCCTGGCGATGATAGGGGACAGCCACGCCCCCAAGCGTGCGCAAGACCGCCGACGCCGGACACCTTCCGTGTTCCCGGACAGCCAAACTCCCGATAAGCGAAGAATGGCGAGACTGCCGAGCACGGCCAGCACGCCTCTTGCGGAGTAGGTCGAATCCAGTATCTCGGGTTCGTTGGCGGCAGCGCGCGCCAAACCGGGGACAGCCCTGGCACCGGCCTGAAGCAGAGCCCGGTAGGCGGTCTCGCGATGCTCCCGCACGGCCAAGGCCCGAATCAATGCATCGATGGGGTCCACGCTCGGTCAGGTACCCCCGGGGTGCCGACTATCGGCCCGGGGCGAGCGTAATCGGGTTGGCCTTGCCGAAAGGTGTCGTCGGATAGCTGCGTGCATGCCAGACGGGTACGAAGCCCGGAGCCTTGACGAGGGTCTCGTTCAGCACCACCTCGCGCTTGAAAGATCCGGATGCACCCATCATCGTCGGGACGCGAACACCCGATGCCGCCAACGCATTGGCCACGACCTCGGTGCAGTACATCCGCTTGCCATCAAAGGTCGAGAAGGCATAGTCATAGGCCTTGCCCACGTGGGAGAGGGCGTTCCCGCGCATCGCCTCTAGCTGAGCGGGCGTCAGGCCGGGATTACGGAGGACGACGATGTTGTCCCGTGCCGACCGGGCGAAGTAGCTGTCGACCGTCTCCTGGATGACGCCGATGCCCCCGCTCATCGAGCGCGGCGTGACGCGGACGGCGTCGGCCCATCGGCCACGGGCCTCCTTGCCGACGGGCAAGCGAGCGATGGCATCGGCCGCACCCTCGACGGCACGATCCACCCAAGTGGGCTTGCGATCCCAGTGCTCCTGGGCGAGTGCGTGCACAATCCGCCCCTCGCCCAGGTGAACGATTGCATGCACGAAGCTGTCATCATTGCCGCAGAGGATGATGTCCCCGGGTTTGAGCACGGCCTTGAAGGCCTTGAACTCATCGGACGTGACGGTGATGCGGGGATGGACGATCGCCTCGAGATGATCGATGGCAAAGTCCCGCTTCGTGGGCAGGGTCATCACCTTGTTGAAGCGATCGCCCCCAAGAAACGACTCGGCCTTGTCGACGAAGGTCCGGGGCAGCCTGCGCTGCAACGGCTCCGGACGGACGGGACGGTCGGCAACCGGTCCGGCGACCGGACGGCTTGGCATGGGGGGCTGGGCAGGCACAGGCAACATGGTCGAAGGTCCTCAAGGAACTCATCGCCGACAACGGACCCAATGGCACCAAGGGGAGGCTAAGGCTCCCTTAATCTTCGACGCCGGACCCATCTAGACGTTGAATCGGAAGTGCATGACGTCTCCGTCTCGCACCTCGTAAGCCTTGCCCTCGAGCCGCATCACGCCGGCATCCTTGGCTGCCGACTCGGACCCCGCCCGGACCAGATCGTCATAGCCGATGACCTCGGCCCGGATGAAGCCCCGCTCGAAGTCGGAATGGATGACGCCGGCCGCACCGGGCGCCACGGTGCCGCGCCGGATGGTCCACGCCCGGACCTCCTTCTCGCCTGCCGTGAAGTAGGTGATGAGATCGAGCGTCCTGTAGGTCGCCTGGATCAGCTTGTCGAGTCCCGAACCCGTGACACCCAGCGAAGCCAGATACTCGGCGGCCTCGGCAGGATCCAGCTGCGACAATTCGGCCTCGATGGCGGCCGAGACGGGCACCAGGTCGGCCCCCTCCTCGCGGGCCACTTCCGCGACCCGTTGCACGAGCGGATGATCCATCGCGTTGGCAAGGTGCTCTTCGGCGACGTTGCACGCGTAGATGACGGGCTTCATCGTCAAGAGCGACAACTGGCGCAACGTCTGGCGGGACTCATCGCCCAGCGAGACTGTTCTGGCCCAGCGTCCGGCATCGAGCGCCTCGCGCACGGGCTCGAGCGCCTCGACCAGGGCCACGCTCTCCTTCTGGCCGGACTTGGCCTGCTTGCGATGGCGATCGAGCACCTTCTCGACCGTGCCGAGGTCGGCAAGGGCCAGCTCGAGACCAATGGTCTGCAGGTCACGAACCGGGTCGACGCTGCCGTCGACGTGCGTGACATTGTCGTCCTCGAAGCACCGGACGACGTGAACGATGGCGTCGACCTCGCGAATGTGCGCGAGGAACTGATTGCCCAGTCCTTCCCCCTTGGACGCCCCGCGGACGAGACCGGCGATGTCGACGAACTCGAAGGCCGTCGGGATGATGGTCTGGGTCCGCGAGATCCCGGCGAGGGCCCCCAGGCGATCATCCGGCACCGTGACGATGCCGACATTGGGCTCGATGGTGCAGAAGGGATAGTTGGCGGCCTGCGCCCCCGCCCGCGTGAGGGCGTTGAAAAGCGAGGACTTGCCGACATTGGGCAACCCGACGATGCCGGCGCGAAGCACGTGCGACCCTCCTGTGTGACGGACCCCCAAGGGTACCATCCGCCGGGAGCGTGTCTGCTAGCATGGGGCGTGCTGCCAGATTTTCCCGACCGTCGGCCTGCCTTGGCATGGACCGTGGCCGCGCTGCTGGCCTACGCGTTCCTGACCATCGGGCACCAGACCCAGTGGAACGCGCACACCCTGATGGCCGACGCCATCCTCCACGGGCGCTGGGACCTCGCCCCGCCCTACGGAACGTCGGAGCTCATCACGACGCCGGATGGTCGCAAGCTGGTGGCCTACGGTATCGGCCCCAGCCTCCTCATGCTGCCGTGGGTCGCCCTGCTGGGTCCCGGTGCACCGCAATCGACCTTCTGCGCACTGGTGGGCGCACTAGGCGTCGGCGCGTGGTTCATGTTTCTGGGAGCTTCCGGCATCCATGGCTGGCGACGCCACGGCCTGACGGCCATGCTGGCGTTCGGGTCGCCCCACTTCTTCAACGCCGCCTACCGGGGAGACAACTGGTTGCTGACGCATGCCTGCGCCGTCAGCGCCGTGCTTGCGGCCTTCTGGATGGCGCGGACGGGTCGTGCCGGCCTTGCCGGGCTGGCGCTGGGTCTGGCAGCGGTATGCAGGCCGACCACGCTCGCGGCGGTGCCCGTCGTCCTGCTTCTCGTGGCGGAAGGCAGCCGTCCGGTCCCGGCCTGGATGCAAGGTGCCCAGCCCGGGCCCGTGGCCGATACCGGCGCTATCGGAGCGTGGTGGTCCAGCGTGGCCGATCGCCGCAAATGGCCGTCCTACGCGTGGTTCAGCTCCGGCCTCGGCCTGATGCTGGCCGTGCAAGCCTGGGCCAACTGGGACAGATTTGGTGACGTGTTGGACAACGGCTACCGGGCCATCATCCTCAAGGACCCCATCAGCGGCTTCGGCAAGATCCCCACGCACAGTTGGGAACACTTCACGGACCACCTGCCGCTCCACTTCCTGTCGGGCCCGGTCGCGATCCCGGACTTTCCTTGGTGGTCGCCCGGCTACAACGGCCTGTCCCTGTTCATCACGATGCCCTTCCTGATCCTGCTGGCAAGGGGTCCCTGGCGCTCCTGGCAATTCAGGTTCGCCCTGCTGGGCATCTTGGTAACGCAGGCTTTCTATCTGTCCTTCATCGGCACCGGCGCCGCCCAATTCGGCATGCGCTACGCCACCGACTGGATGCCTCTGGCCTTCGCGGCCATCGCCCTCGCGTCCGGCGAAGCGTTCGGCCGCTGGCACAGGGCCGTGCTCGGTTTCGGAATCTTCATCCAGGTCTGGGGGATTACGGCATGGCGTCTGACGGGTCTTTGACCACCGAACCCGGGCACGTCGTCGTCATCGGCGCGGGCCCTGCCGGCCTGACCTTTGCCCACGAATTGCTGAGCCGGACCAAGGCCAAGGTCACGGTTCTCGAGGCATCGGACATGGTGGGCGGCATCAGCCGCACCGTCGTCTACAAGGGCAACCGCATCGACATCGGCGGCCATCGCTTCTTCTCGAAGGACGACAGGGTGATGGCCTGGTGGCGGGACCGCATGCCCGTGCAGACCGCCCCCGCCCGCGATGACATCCATCTTGGTCGCCCCGTCGACGCGATGGACGATGCCCCTGCCGACCCCGCGCGTCCGGCCGACCCCGAGCGCGACGAAGCGGTCATGCTCGTGCGGCGCCGCCTGTCCCGCATCTACTACCTTCGCAAGTTCTTCAACTATCCGGTCTCGCTCTCCTTGGACACCATCCTGAACCTGGGCCTGGTCCGGATGGTCCGCATCGGCTTCAGCTACCTGTGGATGCGCGCGATGCCCCCGCGCAAGGAACGCTCCCTCGAGGACTTCTTCATCAACCGCTTCGGAGTGGAGCTCTACCAGACGTTCTTCCGGGACTACACCGAGAAGGTCTGGGGCGTGCCTTGCCGTGAGATCAAGCCCGAGTGGGGCGCCCAGCGGATCAAGGGCCTGTCGATCCGGGCAGTCCTTGCCCACGCCATCCGGCAGATGCTTCCCAAGCCCAAGGCGACCCTCTCCCAGAAGGATGTGGAGACCAGCCTAATCGACCGCTTCATGTATCCCCGACTGGGTCCCGGACAGATGTGGGAGGTCGTCGCGGACGATATCCGTCGTATGGGGGGGGGCATCCTCTTCGGGCAGTCGTGCGAGGGCCTGCAGTTCGACGGGACGCGTGTCACGGGCGTGGACGTCCGCGGTCCTGAAGGCACGCGGCTCATCGAGGCCGCCCTCGTCATAAGCACCATGCCGCTGCAGCACCTCGCCCGGGCGTCGGGCGAGGCCGTCCCTCCGGACGTCCGGGAAATCGCGGACGGCCTGCGCTACCGCGACTTCTTCACGGTGGGCGTGCTGGTCCGCAAGCTGGCCCTCAAACACGATGGCCGCATCCCGACGGTCAACGACATCGTGCCCGACAACTGGATCTACATTCAGGAGCCGGACGTCCGCGTGGGACGCCTGCAGGTCTTCAACAACTGGTCGCCCTACATGGTGGCGGACCCGGACACAGTCTGGCTCGGCATGGAGTACTTCGCAAACGAGGGCGACGACCTCTGGAGCCAATCGGATGAGCAACTGGCCGACCTGGGCCTGCGCGAACTGGTCAAGATGGGCATCGTCTCGGCCGACGACATCCTGGATCGCACCGTGCTGCGGGCCCCCAAGGCCTACCCGGCCTACTTCGGCAGCTATGACCGCATCGACGTCCTGCGCCGCTGGATCGATGGCCTCGACAACTTGTTCGTCATTGGGCGCAACGGCATGCACAAGTACAACAATCAGGACCACTCGATGCTTTGCGCCATGACCCTGGTCGATCAGATCGTCGCCGGTACGCTTGACCGATCCGCCCTGTGGGCCGTCAATACGGAAGCCGAGTACCACGAGACGCGCAAGGAGCAGGCGCAAGCAGCCGCGGCGCAAGGCGGGGCCGTCGCGGCGAGCTGACGTCCGGCTGCATCGGCGCAAAGGAAACGGCCCCCGGGAGCCTGCTTGATGCAGGGCTCGGGGGCCGCCTCGAGATCAGACCGCTACCAAACCTTGGGCGGGCGCACGAAGCGCCAGTCCGGCTTGGGAGCGGACTGGCTGCCCGGAACACCGTGTGCTGGCGGCGGAGTCGGGGAAGGCGATGCCGAAGAACCACCGCCAGCAGGTGGCGCGACAACGTCCGGAGTGGGCACAGGCGACGCCGTGGGAGAGGGCGAACTGCTACCGCCCATGCCCCCACCCATGGCGGGATCCATCGGCGCACCCGAAGGTGCGGGCGTCGGAGCAGGAGTGCCCATGCCACCCTCGTGGCCCGGAGGCAAACCACCGCCCGGAGGCACGGGCGAAGAAGCCCCGCCTCCGCCCGTCGGCAACGGAGAGGGCGTAGGCCCGCCATCACCCGGCGGTACGGCGATACCACCGGATGGAGTAGGCGCAGGCGTTGCGGTCGGGGGCGAGGTCGCCGGCACGAAGCCGGATTCACCCGGGGCCGGGATCTTCGTAGAGCTGGGCGCCGGTGTCGGGGTCGCAGACGGGGGCGACGTCGCAGGCACGAACCCTGACTCGCCGGGACCCGGGATCTTCGTCGAACTGGGCGCCGGTGTCGGGGTCGCCGGATTGAACGGTGTCGGGGATACGAAGCCAGGCTCACCGGGACCCGGGATCCTCGTCGAGCTGGGCATTGGCGTCGGAGTAGCAAAGCCGCTTCCCGGAGTCGGGGCGACCGAAGGAGCCGGCGTCGGGGTGGCGACACCGCCACCGCTGCCTGGCGTCGGAGAAGCAACGGGTGCATTGGTCGGGGCCGGTGTAGGCTGCAGGCCGGGAACAGGTGAGTAGCTGGGCAAGGGCTCCGGCGTGACAGTCTGGTAGAACGGGTCAGGTGTCGGCGTCGGCGCCGGGGCACCCGGCACGTAGACCCCGCCGACGCCCGGTGCATCGGTTGTCGTGCCGCCGGCCGTATCCGTGGCCACGAAGCCGCTGGAGAGCGCCGTCGTGGTCGAGTTGTCGATCAGGATGCCGCCATTGGCGCCTTCGATAAGAACCGTCGAGGGTACCGCGACCTGCCTGCTCAGGATGACCGAACCGGCACCAAAGCCCCAGTCCGTCGGATCGTCATTGCCGTCCTTGCCGTAGACCGGCGAGTAAGGACTGGATGCAACGGGTGCGACCTTGCTCCAGACACAACCCACGACCACCCGGGTGCCATCGTTGGCCAAGACCTCGAGGGTACCCCGGAATTCGTCGTTATAGCGCACCATCCTGAAGGTCCCGTAATCGCCGAAGTTGGAGACAAGGCGCGTCTCCAGGACGTCAATGCCCTGGCGATTCTCGCCCACCCTGCCCATACCGGTGGCTTGGCGATTGGCCGTATCGCGATAGCCGAAAGTCACGTCATCGTTGAGGAACTGTGCACGCAACTGACCCAAGAAAATATTGGGGACGGACTCGACATAGACATAAAAGGAGGCAGGGCTCTGCGGCGTGCCGAGGGCATTCTGGAATGCGGCCAAGTCACTGATGATGCCGGCCGAGTTGACCGGAATGATGGTGGCGCTCGCCAAGTTCGGAGGGGCGGTCTGAATTGGCAGGGGCGTCGGCACCGGTGAATCGGAGGCACCTGTCCCGGCCGGGGCATCCCCGGGCACGTAAGGCGGGAAGTCCGGCGCAAGAGTGGGCCCCACCGAAGGCAGCAACCCATCCGAACCTGTTGCGCCATCCTTGACCTCGGTCGAGCCCGGATCGAGCCCCCCGTTGACACCCGGGATGAGCACGGTCGTGGGGACGTCCGCCTGACCGGCGTTGAGCACCTCACCGGAACCGAAGCCGTAGCTGCCGGAATCCTGAGTATTGCCGTTGGTTCCCGCGTCGGGTTTGAAGACCTGCTCCGACTCGACGGGGCCTTGGGTGCGCCACACCACGCCAACGATGACGCGTTCGCCCTTCGCGTTGACCGTCTCCATGGTGCCGCGATACTCGGAGCCGAAGCGTGCGACGCGGAAGGTCGCACCATCACCCAGCGACGATCCCATGACGCCCTCGAGGTAGGCAATGACACCGGGCTTGATGATCCCTGATCCCGAGGCCTTTCGGCCGCTGGGATCGGTCCAGCCAAGAGCCACGCGATTGCCCTCGAAGGCCGTGTCCATCTCGCCGATGAACTGCAGGCCGTTCGACTGGGTCTCGACGAAGACAAAGTAATGACCGGGGTCGGCAACCGTGCCCAAGCCTTGGAGCACTTCCTCGGGGGTCGGATCGACCTGCTGCTGGATCTGGCTTGGGGTCAGGATATCGGGGTCGCTGCTCGCCAAGGCCGGCGGCAGGGTCGGTAACGGCATAGGCATCGGCGTCAGGATCGGTGCCGGGGTGACCTGGCCGGGGGCCGGCGTCATGTTGCCCGGCAGGGTCGTGCTGCTTTCGCTGCCGGAAATGCCGCCCGTGGACGTACCCGAACTCGGGGGATTCTGGGTGTAAGACCCACCGGTCGTCCCTTGCCCCTGCTGGAAACCACCGGCACCCGTCGAAGGGATGAACCCGCCCGTGCCACCGTCCGAGGTATTGGGATCCAGCGTCACGCCCGAGTTGACGCCCGGGATGAGCGCGGTGCTCGGGATATCGACCTGCGTGCTGTTGATGATGTTTCCAGCACCGAATCCATAGGATCCGGGGTCCCGCTCCGTATCCCCGTCCAGGACAACTCCTACCGGGCTTCCTGGTGTACCGGGCGTGGGCGCAAAGACAGTCTGGGAAGGCAACGGAGCTTCGGCCTTCCAGACGACACCTATCACCACCAAGCGACCTTGGGCATCGACCGTCTCCATCGTGCCGCGATATTCGTTGCCGAACTTCGCCACGCGGAAGATGGCCCGCTCGTCAGTCTGGACGCTGAGAATGTCGAACTCCAGGAAGGTGAACCCGTCACGCGTCACGAGTTTGCCGGTACCGCTGCCCTCACGGCCGCTCTGGTCTTTCGTATTCAGGCGATACTGTTTGGCGGTGGAATCATAGGTGGCCGTCACTTCCGAGAAGAACTGCAGGCCGTTCGAGGCCGTCTCGGCATAGGCATAGAGCTTGGTCGCGTTCGGCATGAAGCCGAAGACCGAAACCAGCACATCCTTGTTCTGCTCCGCCAGAGCCGGGGCAAGTGCTGCGGGAATGACTTCATCAGCGAGGTTGGGCGGCAAGGCGGGCGCGGTTGGCGCTGGCGAGGGGTTGGCGACGGTCACGACACCCCCTGTGCCGGGGGCATCAGCCACGGCACCGCCATCCCCTGTCGAGGGAACGAAGCCGGCCACGCCGCCACCCGTAGGCGTCTGGGCATCGATCTGGATCCCCGCGTTGACGCCCGGCAACAAGGCCACGGATGGCAGTCCCGCCGCACCGGACTGGACGATGGTCCCTGCACCGAAACCGAAAGCCCCGGCACCCGTGCCGTTGCCCGTACCGCCCGCCGAGGGAGCGAAGCGTGTTTCCGTCGCGGCAGGCGGCGTCGTACGCCAGACCGCCCCGAGGACCACTTTGGTGCCATTGGCCGTGCGGGTCTCGAGCGTCCCGCGCAGATCGCTGCCGATACGCGCCATGCGGTAAATGGCCTTCTCGCCGGATGCCGCCGTCAACTCGACTTGCACGTAAGCGATGCCCGACCGGGTCAGCACCTGGCCATCCGCTGCCGCCTTGCGACCCGACGCGTCCTGATAGCTGACGCTGATGGCCGTAGCAACGGATCCTTGCTTGGTGGCCACCTGACCAACGAACTGCAGACCGTTCTCGGCCGTCTCGATAAAGCTGTAGTAGGCCCCGGTCAGCAGTGCCTCGTAGAGTTTCTGGGCATCGGAGACCGTCGCGGAACTCCCCGATCCGGGCTGGAAGAGCCGTGGCTGCAGCTGGGCGGGTATCGATCCGGCGGGCGTCGCTGTCGGACCTGCTGCAGGCGTGGCGGTCGCCTTGGTCGCGGTCGAACCGCTCTTGGGCGTGCTTCGAGTGCCCGTTCCGCTGACCGAGTCATCGGCAGAGCAACCGACGGCCAGAGAGACGGCAAGCGTCGCCAGCAACCGCTGACGACGGGTCGTAGTCCGATGCACGAGTCCTCCAGGGGGGATGGTCGGAGACGTTTCCCCGCTTCCCATACCCACCCCGGGCAAAGTTGTCGCGCCCCGTGCCTTCAAGACTCCGGGACAAGGAATCGGTCACCCACCCAAGTCCAGAAGAGCCCGGCGCGGCGTCCGGCTGCACGGGCAGGAATCGGCAGGCATGCGGCCAAGCCAGCGGCAACGGCCGATCGCTCCGCAACCTCAACCAGTTCGAGACACCCGTCCCCATCCAGCCAACCGACGGCCCAGCCTGCAATGCCAGACGGCCCGAAGTCGTCCGGATCGCGCAACGTGGCCCCAGCGTCCCCCCAGGCCAGCCGGCCAGCCCCACTGGGCCAGGTTATCCCCGCCCGTGTCCAGACCGTGAAGGCGGCCTGCTGACGCCTCAGACGACGTATCGTCACATGCAGCGACACCATGCTCGAATCGGCTCCCAGCCAACGCAGACCCAGCCGCTGGGCCACCGCCAGCGTCGTGCCCGAACCGGCGAACGGGTCCATCACGGTGCCACCGGGCGGCACCATCCACTGCAGGATGCGCGCCAACAAGGCCTCGGGCTTCTGGGTCTCGTAGCCGACGACCTCGCTTCGGGGGGCATGACGCAGAGGCCTGACGCCCTCGTCGTCCCACAGGGTATCGAGCCGCTGCTTGCGGCCCCAGCCGCCGTCGCCGTCCGGCTCGAGAAAGTACTTGATGCCCACCTTGCCGGTACGGGTGCGGTGGACACGGCCCTCGGAGGCGAGGCGCTCGAGGCTGGCATCCGTATAGTCCCCACGGGGCGCGGTCACGAACCAGGCGCCCCTCATCTCGTCCCACTGGGCCCCGCGGGGACGTCCCTCGCGATCGACCGGGACCTGGACGAACCGGGTCGGGGGCGAACCCGGGAACGAGGCGTCGGGTGTCCGGGCATAAACCAGCAGCGTGTCGAGCACGCGGCCCAACTGCCTGCTGGCGGCCTGACGCCCCAGATTGGGTGCACGACGCCACATGATGGCATTGCGGAAACAAGACTCCCCCAGCAGTTCGTCCAGCAGCAGCCGCCAGAGGGCATCCGTACGCCAATCGCAATGGACGACCAGGAAGCCGCCCGGCACGAGGGCCCGCGCAACCAAGGGCAGCAGCGGTGCCATCTCTGCAACGTAGGCCGCCCGGCCACCCCGCCAGCGATCGTCATAGGCAGGCACCCGACGCTCGGCAGAGCCGGGAGGTGCATAGGAGAAGACCTGCCCCACGGCAAAAGGCGGGTCCATATAAACCAGGTCGATGCTGGCCGGCTGCGCAGCCGCGACCCAGGCGAGCATGTCCCGATTGGCGCCGTGAAAAAGCTTCCCGGGCGTCCCGGCCGCGAGACCGGGCCAGGACTCGCGAGGCCTCATGTCCGGCGCCAGAGGCGGCCCGGCCATCGCCCATGCGTGATCACGTCCCGGCCAATGCAAAGCCAGGTCGGCTTCCCCCGACCCCGCCGTGACACGCCTCGCCATGGCTGCATCGTATATGGTGGAAGTCGACGCTGCCATGGCTCCCGATTCCGCCCCCCCTTGCGTCCTCGCGCCCGCGCTCGAGGCCTTTGTCCTTGCGCTCGGGACGCAGCTCGGCAGTCCGGAAGCCAGGCTCGCTGGCGCGCGCGACGACCTGCTCGACCATCTCATCCTGGGGCTATGCAGCCCGGCAGACGAACCGCTCGGCCCGGGGTGGCTGGGCCAACTTCCGCCTGAGCTTCGTCGCACCATCACGACCCTGCTCCCCGTGCCGGCCGATGCCGCGACGGTGGCTCTCTGGCGCGAGCAGACGCTGGGCTTGCGCCCCGGGGTCGGCAAGCCGGTTCGCGCTACAGGCAAGGGCAAGCACGTCACGGGCTCTTGGGCAACGCCCTCCGCGACGGCCCGCAAGTTGGCAGAAACGGTGTTGCGACCCCTGATCGACGCCGCGGAAGAGGCCGATGACAAGGCGGCCGGTCTCGGCGCGATCACGGTGCTCGATCCCGCCTGCGGCCACGGTGCCTTGCTCGCGGCGGCCCGCAGCCTGCTCGTCGACGCATGGCAGGCCCACGCATCCCTGTCCCTTGCGGAGGCACTCGCGCGGGCAAGCAGTCAGCTCGTCGGCGTGGACATCGATCCCTGGGCCGTCCGGCTCGCACGCCTGCATCTGGGCACCGGAGCCCGCATCGCGAGACGGGATAGCCTGCTCGAGGCGTGGCCTGATCCCGGACCCGCGGGCTTCACGGCCATTCTGGCCAATCCCCCTTTCATGAGCCAGATGCACCGCGGTACGGCGCGCGATGCCCGGCGGCAGGCGGCACTCAGGCATCTTTGGCAGGATGCCGCCCTTGGCCATGTGGATGAGGCCCTTGTCTTCGCCTCGGCCTGCGCCCGTGCCCTAGCGCCCGGGGGACGGCTCGGCATCCTGCTGCCCGAATCGACGGCAGCCACGCGTGACGGGCTGGCCGCCCGCAGAGCCTTTGAGGGCTTGGTCACCCCGACGGGCCTATGGCGTGCCGGTCACGCAGGGTTCACGGCCCAGGTCCGAATCATTGCCGTCTACGGGACGAAGGGTGTGCCTCCTTCCCCCATGACGACCTGGGAAGGCCCCGAAGGCTTGCCCGGCACCACGATTGGCCCGCCGAAGGGCGATGGAGCGTGGTCAAGATGGTTGGCGGACGCCGAGCGCGTGCCCGACATCCGCGTCAGGGACCGGGCGGTCCTCGGGAGCATCGCCCACGCCACGGCAGATTTCCGCGAACAGTATTACGGCCTGATACCGTGGGTGCGCGAACAGGATGCCGGCGCCCGGGAATCAGACAACGTCCTGCCCCTCGTCACGACCGGGCTGGTGGACCCGCTCGCGTGCCACTGGGGCAAACGCCCCATTCGCTACGCGCGTCGGACGTGGCAGGCTCCCGTGGTGGATGGCGTGGGCCTGGGCCTCGCCGGCGGTCCATTGGCGACCTGGCTCGCGGCGAGGCTTCGGCCCAAGGTTCTGGTCACCAGCCAGACCCGCACCCTCGAGGCGGCTGTCGACCACGAGGGTCGTTGGGTTCCGGGGGTTCCCCTCATCTCGGTGCTGCCCCGGCCGGGCATTTCCTTGTGGCGTGTCGTCACCGCCATTCTGGCGCCCGCGGCGACAGTCTGGGCACTCAGGCAATCCGCAGGCTCCGGCCTGTCCGCCGACTGCGTCCGCCTGCCGGCTTCACGTCTCGCCGACCTGCCCCTGCCGACAGATGACGCGGCCTGGCAGGCAGCAGCCAAGCTGGCCGGGGCGATGGCCTCCCGGCCTGAAGGCCCTGCCTTGGAGGCCTGGCTGGTCTTGGCGAGACAACTCGATACCGCGTGGGAACTTGGCGAGAATCAGGCCCTGGCACCGTGGTGGCTGGCACGCCTCGGGCAGCGTCGTTCAGGCCTCGCCTGAGGCCGGCGGCCCGGGCTCGACCGCTGGCTGCCGGAGCCAGCGCCGATCGAGCCAGAACGAGCCCAACGGCAACGAGGCCACGAAAAGGAGGGCCGGCACCCGCCAAAGCGGCCAGCGGGCGGTCCTGGCGACATCCAGGGCAGCCATCGCCAGGGCCACGAAGAGCACGCCGTGTGCCATCCCCAGGACCCGAACATACTCCGGATGGCCATAGAGATACTTCAGCGGCATCGCAACCAACAGCAGGCCGTGAAACGAAAGCCCTTCAAGCAGGTTCATGAAGCGCAAGCGTGCTCCAGGTGTCCCGAACAGCTTCATGTCCTGCTCCATGCCCGACGGAGGGTCGCACGCGCATCGGCCTCGAGGTGACCGGTCAGTGCCGCGGCCACGAGGACACAATCCTCGACCGACAAGTCACGCCCCGACTTGGGTGTCTTCCCCAGCACGCGCTGGACGACAGGCATCGCGCGCTTCTCGGCCAGCATCAAGGCGGACAGGATGTCCTGCAGGCGCCGGGAGCGTCCCAGCCTTCTCACGGCATCGTCCAGAGGCATGGGCTGCATGGGGCGCTGGCCCACGAGCGCAGCCAAGGGCTTCCACCGCTCATCCAGAATGCGTCCCAGCACGCGCGCCTGCTCCTCGGAGAGGGGGCCTTCGGTGCGCGGCAGAGCCTTGATGCGGCCGTCAAGCCGCGCAACATCCATGCGCTCCAGCAGATCATGGGCATCGAACCCCGTATGGCGGGCCGCCTCGGCGAGACTGGGACCGAGGCCGGCCCCCAGACGCGTCTTGAGCCACTGGGAAGGCATGACCATCTGCACCCGGGCAGGTGGTGCCTCCGGGGCGACGGCGGGAATCCGGCGTTCCAGTCCGGCGCCGGCCCCGGGCGGGCCACCTCCGGGTCCAACGGCGACAGGCAGCGAAGATGGAGGCAACGGGACAGGCTCCGAGGGCGGCGTCACCCGCGCTGCTGCCTGTTGAAGGCGTTCCTCCAAGGCAGCCTGCTGCACCCGCGCCTGCGCCCGCACATCGGCCAGCAGCAGCCGCGTGTCATCCAGCTCTTGCCGGGTTCGTGCAAGTCGGTCTTCTCGCTCGGCAAGGCGTGCCGCCAGACGCTCCAGTTCCGCGCGATGCGCGGTCTCGCGACTCAGGGCCGCGAACAGTTCGGTCTCCGCCTCGGCAAGGTGCTGGTGCCAATCCCGACTTCCCCCGGCAGGTGCCTGGCCGAGGGCAAGGCGACGCTCCTCGAGACGCTTCCTGTCGGCTTCCAGTTCCTCGAGCAGGCGATCGAGGTGCGCCCTGCGCGCCTCGGTCTCCTTGCGCTCATGCCCGACCTTGGCTTGAAGGCGCCGGGCCTTGTCCCACTCGGCGGCGTTTCGCTCCACCCCCTTGCGGTAGCTGTCGCGAACCTCGGCAATCCCGCTGAGCAAGCGCTCCCGGTCCTGCGTGGCTGACGCTTCCTCACCCAGGAGCGCCCGCAGAATGACCCGCTCCTCGACCAGTAAGCCGCCCGCCTCCTTCGACAGCCAGTCACAAAGGGTGGCGAGTCCCCGCAGCACCTCAGGCACGGGCAGGCCTGCAGCCTCAAGCAAGGCCATCGCCTCGCCGGGTTCGCCCGCCTGCCGGCAGACGATGACCGCCTCCTCGTACTGGCCGGTACGAACGAGCGCATCACGCGCGGTACGCCAGTCGCCACGCCGCGCCGCAATCCGGACGACCCAGGGATCAGGAGGCTCCCGCATGGCGTCGAGCAACCGCTCGGCCGTGGCCCAATCGCCCATGCCGACCAGCGTCTCGACAGCCCGCTCCTGCAACTGGGCCAGGATTCCGGCCCCATCAGGCAAGCCGAGGGCTTCAACGGCATGGTCCTGCCAATGCACGACAAACGGGGCCAATTCACGGGCAGCCGCCGCCTCGCGCAAGCGCGCAAGCAGGCCGTGGGCGTGGTCGGCGAGTGCCCTGTCGAGGCCAGCCGTCCAACGCGCACGGGGCACACCCGACAAGGCCTTGAAGAGGCGTGCGCACCCGCGCGCATCAAGCGTGGCAAGGGCTCCTTCCTCCATCAGGGCCTTGATGACCGGCGTCAAATCCTCTCGCCCCATCGGTCCCAGCAGCTGCCAGAAGGCATGCCGGACAGACGCTCCGCCTGCCTGCTGGCCCTGGGCCAGCAAGAGAACGCCCAGCCTGATGGCCTGGTCAAGCACCTCCTGCTGGCGGTGACCGTCCCACTCACGGCTGTCTACCAGCACCAGCAGCGTCTCCAATGCCGCAACGAATGCGCGGTCCGAGGCGTCTGGCTGTTCGTCGATGTCCCGCAAGCCCTGGCGCAACAACTGCTCGATCCGGCCGAGGGGATCGGCGTCCTCGTCATCGGCCAGGGCCAGGGAGAAGACCTCGGGACTAGCCAAGCGCCACTGGTTGCGATCCTCGCCGAACATCAGGGCAGACGCCATGTCGGCCTGCCTGGACGCGCCCGTGTCCACGAACGCCAACAGACCGGTGGAACGGCTCAACGCGACACGAAGTCGGTCGATGGCCACGCGGGCCTGCGCCTGTACTCCGGCCCTGCCGAACGCATCCTCGAGACGCTCCAGCTCGCGCCCCGGCTCGAGCAGGACCACCTTGTCGAACTCGAGCCCCTTGATGTCCTCGGGTGTCCGCACCAGACCTTCGGCATCCTCGGGTGTCAGCCACGAAGGCAGGTCGTCCCCAAGCGACACGATGGCCGTTCCCGTGCCTCCACGCAGGGCCACGACGAGCTGGCGGGCAGTATCCGGTTCCGTTCGCAGGTGCAGCAGGCGCGCCTCAGTCACGGCCTGCGCCTCGAGACGCTGGCTCTTGCCGGGCCTGAGACCCTTGTCGATGAATCGCCCGTAGAGATCCGTAGCCCGGTCGAGAACCTGCACGATACCTGCAGGCGACCGCAGGTTGGCGGTGGCGTCGTAGCGTCGCCCTTGCTTGTAACGCTTGCCCAGCAGCCCCTTGAACCAATTGAAGGAGAACCCCGAGGGACGGACCGACTGCCCCTCGTCGCCCGCCACCAGCAGGAAGGGCCAGCACCCCCTGGACGCGCCGGACCGACGCGCCAGTTCGACCAGGACGGCCAACTCGACCTGGGTCAGGTCCTGAACCTCGTCGAGCACGAGGCGATCGAGCCCCGCCAGGTCCGCAGGCACGACGAAATCGGGGTCCAACAGCAGACCCAACGCCTCATGGGCGGCCGCCAACTCGGGAAACATCGCGTCCCGTTCCCGGACATCGTCGAGCCCGAGGCGATGCCAAGCCCGCCCGGCTTCCTGCGCAGCCTCGTGGCCGAGTTCGGCGGTCCGATCCTTGACCCATCGCGTGGTCACGTCGGCGATCGACACGTTCCAGTAGGCATCCGGAACACTACCGGCGCGGTGAGCACGCAGCTCGGCAAACAGAGCCTCCTGGCGGTCATGCCATTCGGGCCATTGGCTACGGCTCCACCTGTGGGCGGCCATCTTCCCGAGAAAGGCGCGGCGCAGAGCCGAGAGGCTGCGGTGAGGCACATCGCGGCCAAGCAGACGAGCCAGAAGCTGGCGATAGGGCAGCACGTCCAGCGTGGTCCCGGTCGTCAGAAAGCCCGGCGCATCCGGGGTGCCCCCGAGCTGCACCCGTGTCTCGTCTGCCAAAGGGCCGGACCACGTCACCAACAAGACCTTCTCGCCATCGCGGGTGGCCATGGCCTGCCACAAGGCCTGGGTCTTGCCCCCCCCCGCCTGGCCCAGCATCAGCCGGACAGGCTCGTCGGAACGAACGAAATCGAGCTGTGCTGCGGTCCACGGTGAATCCAGCCCGGGCACCGCGCCCTCGGCATCAAGCTCGAGGGGCAGCCAGGCCCCGGAATCGTCGGCATCGAGGCTGGCGTGGTCGTCGTGATGCCGGATGGCCCGCACAAGCAGCGTACGCGGCGGCAGGTCGAGGTGGCGAAGGGCCTTGGTGCCCCCGACGGCCCACCACAGGTAGAAGTGAGATCCGCCCGTACCTTGCAGGCCGGTACGCAGCCAACCCTCGTTGACACCCTGGGTGGTCTTGGTCGAGGGACTCGTGCCGCGCAGGGCGAGGTGACCGAGGACCACGCTGACCCTGCGGGCCAGAAAACGCCGGTCAGGGTCCTCGAGCGTCCGGAAGACCTCGGGATGGATACGGACTTGCCACGGCCGGCTTCGGGAAGCACCCCCCACCATCCGGTCGAGGGCGAGGTCAATCGAAGCAGACACGACCATCAGCTCTGGCTTCGTACCCCGCGGGCCAGAGCGCGTGCATCCGTAAAGTTTTCTTGCAATCCCTAAAGTGGCGCGACATAAGCCAACCGGACCCGAAAATCAGGGGAATGGCTTTCCTATGAACAAGCGCCTTACCCTCGCCGTGCTGCCGCTCGCGGCGACCGTGGCGTGCAGCGCCCCGGCGACCCTCCAAGCCCCCGACCCGGGCGATGACGGCAGCATCACCATGCAGGCTGACAGCGCGGCCGACCTGAACGAAATTCCGGTCGGTACCCTCGAGGGTCGCCTGGCCGAACAGGCGGATGGAACGCTCGTGGTGCCAGACGCCCTTCGCTCCGGCTTCGACGCCCTCGCCGCCAGCAACGCGCTGGCCGGGTCGGCGATGGCGAGTTGGCTTCGGGCGCGCAGCCAGCACCCGGAGCTGGGCCGGACGGCCCAGAACACAGGCGCGCGTCGCTTCCTGATCCAAGCCCGCAGGTCAAAGGCTTTGCCGGCCCTTCCGGGATGGCGCATCCTCGCGCAGCAACCGCTTTTGAACGCGGTCATCGCGACGCCGGAGGACCCACGTGCGCTCCAAACCCTGCTCGCGCGTACGCTTAGCCACCCCGACCTCGCCAACATCGAGGAGGAGGCCGTCCGGAAGACTGCGGCAGCCCCGACCGATCCGCAATACGGCAGCCTTTGGGCGTGGCCCAAGGTCAAGGCGGACCTCGCCCATGATCGCTTCGCTTCGACGCCGGGGACGCTCTCCGTGGCCGTGCTGGATACGGGCGTCCAACTGGATCACCAGGACCTGACGGGCAACACGATTGCCCGTGAACCGGGTGACAACCTGACGACCGATGCAGATGGCGCCGTGCACCCCCACGGCACCCACGTCGCCGGCACGATCGCGGCGGTGCGTGACAACGGCCTTGGTGTCGTCGGCATCGCCCCGCAGGCGAACATTCTGGACATCAAGGTGCTGGGGAATCAGGGCAATGGCTATTCGTCGTGGGTCGCGAGCGGCATCGTGCAGGCCGTGAACCGCGGGGCGAAGGTCATCAACATGAGCCTCGGCTCCACTTCCTACTCGGATGCGGAGCGATCCGCCATCGACTATGCCCTGACCCAGGGGGTCATGGTCGTTGCGGCCGCAGGCAACAGCAACACCATGTCCTTGCACTACCCCGCAGCTTATCCGGGTGTGCTCTCCGTCATGGCATCCACGCCCTCGGACACGCGGGCGTCTTTCTCGAACTACGGCACGTGGTGCCACCTCGCAGCCCCGGGCACGAGCATCCTGAGCACCGTTCCCGTAAGTACTTACGGAACCTTGCAAGGCACCAGCATGGCTTGTCCCCATGCCGCCGGAGCCGCTGCCGTGGTCCTGCAGGCGGCGGCCCAGCAGGGCGTCACGCTTCGCCCCCCTCAGGTGCACGAGTTGCTCCGCACCTCGGGCCAGGCCATTCCCCGGTTCTGGGGTTCAGCGACGGTGCCCCGGCTGGATCTTGATGCTGCTGTCCAGCGAGTGCTGAACAACAACGCCCCGCTCGATCGGCCTGCGACCGTGACACTCTCGAAGCCGGTCGTCACGGCCAATGCCGCGACGCTGCCCTTCTCGGCCAGCGAAATGGTCAAGGTCCGCCTCTGGACCCTGCAGAACGGCAACCGCCTCGTCCCGGGAGGTCCGGCCCCGGGCAACGGCGGATGGCTGCATGACAATCCCTACTCCAGCAGCGGCCAAGCCATCATGGCCGGCCTGCGACCTGATACGGTCTATGCCTACCAACTCGAGGCCGAGGACACCGCAGCGCAACAGACGGTGTCGGAAGTCGGCACCTTCAGGACCTTGCCGTTCACACTTGGCTTGGCGGCCACCTCGGCCACCGACAGCTCGATTGACGTCAACCTGACCCGCAATGTCGCCAACATCACGGGCTTGACGATGTGGGTGAGCCCGACGAACTGGACCACGACGCCCCCCGGGGACGCGACGAGCAGTGCTCTGGCTGACGACGCCCCCGGCTTCTCGGTCGCAAGCCTGTTGCCGAACAAGACCTACTACATGCAGGTTGAAGCGACCGAAGGCGTCGCCAGTACCACCACGAAGTCGGCAGTAGTCGGCCTGAAGACAGCGCCACTACCCCTGACCATCACCTCGGCCAGCGTGACCAACAGCAGTGTGACACTGAACTTCACCAGCACCGTCGCGGGCTTCGGCGGCATCAAGTACGGCTCGGGAACCAATCCGAGAAGCTTCTCGACGCTCTACAGCAACACCAGCGGCACCAACCATAGTGTCACCGTGACGGGCCTGCGCAGTAACACCGCCTTCGTGGTCACGGCCGTCCTGCGGCAGAGCCACAGCAATGAGGCAGGCCTGTCGAGGAACCTGAGCGTCCGAACCAGCCGATAATCTTCGCGGGCCAGCCGCCCCGGGGCAGCCAAGGGCTATCATGGGGCGTTCTGGAGGAACGACGCATGACGCTTGCCCGCCCCCACTCGGCCATCCCCGTGACCATGCCCGACGGCACTGTCCGCGAAGTACCTCACGGTTCGACCTGTGCCGATCTGGCGGCCTCGATCTCGCGTGGCCTCGCCAAGAAGGCGGTCGGCGCCCGTATCGACGGTGAACTCAAGGACCTCACCACCCCGCTGGTCGGACCCTGCGGTGTCACGATAGTCACCACGGATGACGCAGACGGCCTCCATTTCCTGCGCCATTCGATGGCCCACCTGATGGCCGAGGCCGTCACCGAGCTCTGGCCCGGCACCCGGGTCGCGATCGGCCCCGTCATTGCGGACGGCTTCTACTACGATTTCGACCGGGGCGAGCCCTTCACCCCCGAGGACCTTGTCCGCATCGAGGAGACGATGCGACGCCATGCCGCGGCCGCCGAACCCATCGTCCGATCCGAGATGCCCCGGGCCGAAGCCGAGGAGGCCGTGACCCGGTTCCGGACCGAAGGCGAAGTCTACAAGGCCGAGATTCTTGAAGGCATCCTTGCGGAATCCGGCAGCGTCGTCAGCTTCTACAGTCAAGGCGCCTTCACCGACCTGTGCGAGGGCCCGCACGTCCCCGACACCGGGTTCCTCAAGTATTTCAAATTGCTCTCGGTTGCGGGCGCCTACTGGCGGGGCAACGAGAAGAACAAGATGCTCCAGCGCATCTACGGCACCGCGTTCTTCCGACAGGCCGACCTCGACACCCATCTGCAGAAGCTCGAGGAAGCTCAGAGGCGCGATCACCGCAAGCTGGGCCGCGAGCTGGATCTCTTCGGAATCTACGACGACATCGGCCCGGGCCTGATCCTGTGGCATCCGCGTGGATCGCGCGTCCGCCACGAGATGGAGACCTTCTGGCGCCAGGCCCACTATGACGGTGGTTACGACCTGGTCTACAGCCCTCATATCGCCAAGGTCACGCTGTGGGATCGCTCCGGACACACGTCGCACTACAAGGACAACATGTTCAGCGGCATGGACGTCGACGGTCAGGAGTACCTGACCAAGCCGATGAACTGCCCTTTCCACGTCACCATGTACAAAAGCAGGGGTCGCTCCTACCGCGATCTGCCCCTGCGCTGGGCCGAGCTGGGGACGGTCTACCGCAACGAGCGCTCGGGTGTCCTGCACGGCCTGCTGAGGGTCCGGGGCTTCACGCAGGACGATGCCCACCTGTTCTGCCGAGTCGACCAGTTGGGAGACGAACTCGACCGCGTCGTCACCTTCGTGCTCGACATGTTGCGGACCTTCGGCTTCACACGGTTCCAAGCCTACTTGGCCACGCGTCCCGACAAGTTCGTGGGCGAACCAGCACTGTGGGACGAGGCAACGACGGCACTCAGGGCCGCACTCGAGAAGTATGACCTCCCCTACGAGGTCGACGAAGGCGGCGGTGCCTTCTATGGTCCCAAGATCGACCTCAAGCTCGAGGACTCGCTGGGGCGGCAATGGCAATGCTCGACCGTTCAGGTCGACTTCAACCTGCCGGAGCGCTTCGACCTGACCTACAAGGGCTCTGACGGCAAGGAGCACCGGCCGGTCATGCTGCACCGTGCGCTGCTCGGCTCGATCGAGCGATTCTTCGGCTGCCTGGTCGAGCACTATGCCGGGGCCTTCCCGCTGTGGCTGGCTCCGATTCAGGCTGAGGTCTTCCCGCTGAATGCCGAGGTCGAGGACTATGCCCGCGATGTCGTCGCACGTCTCAAGGCTGCCGGCCTAAGGGTCGGCTTCGAGGACGCCAGCGAACATCTCAACAACCGCATCAAGGAAGCCCAGCGCCTGAAGACCCCTTACATGCTGGTGGTCGGCAAGCGCGAGGCGGAGGCCGGCACCGTGGCCCTTCGGACACGCGGGGGCAAGCAGATGGTGATGGCCCTCGAGGAAGCGGTCCAGAAACTGGCCCACGAGTCGGAGATCCGCGCCACGGGCCTTGCCGAAACCTAGCCAAGGTGTCGCTGCCCAGCCCTGCGGGTATCAGGGAAGCAGGGAGTAGCTTGCGACCATGACCAGTACGGGCAATATCGGTTCGACAGGGGCATCGGCGCGAACCGGGCCGGTGGGCCAACCACAAGGCGCAGCCGTTGCGCCCCCAGCCCGCACGGATGTCTCCGCGATGGCCCGCGATGCGGTCGTGCGACTGTCGGCACACGTGCCACTGCCGGATCATCGGCAAGGCAACAGCAACGGCTGCGGCACGACGTCGCTCGCCATGATCCTGAGTGGCCTCGGCCACCTGACGGACCGCAAGAAGATCGACGAGAAGATCCGGCGGATGGATTTGTTCACGGCGCCGACGGCCTTGCGGGACTATGCCCGATCCAAGGGCTTCCCGGCCGAGCTTTACAACAAGGGAACCGTCGATGAGCTCATGGGCCATCTGGACAAGGGCGTGCCTTGCCAGGTCCTGATCGAGCCCGGCAAGTCCGGAGACATGGTCCTGCATTGGGTGGTCGTCAACGGTTACGAAAAGGATCCCGCGACCGGCAAGGTGACCCTGCTCATCCAGGACCCGGCCCGCGGGCCGACCCGCATGGCGGCCGAAGACTTCCAGAAGAAGTGGGACGACCTCAAGCTGGCCAATGTGCCGACGGGGCTGGACAACCTCTACATCGCCGTGGGGCCGCGAGGCACGACCTTGCCCCCGGGACGGACGGACGGTGCCAATGTGGGCCTGCTGGTGTCACTCGGGCTGTCGAACCTCATCAATGGAGCCGATGCCGTGCGCGATCGTCTCCGCGACGCCTGGAACGGCGGCAAAAAACTTGCCTCGACGGTCGCCGGCTGGTTCAGCTGACGCCGAGGTCCGTTCCGGCAGGTCCCGGATCGGGCTTCGTGACCGCCAGCAAGAGCCAGCCGATGATCAGGAGAACGCCCCCGATGGGCGTGATGGCCCCGAAAGCGGCCTTCCCTGAGAGGACCAAGGTGTAGAGCGACCCGGAAAAGACCAGGATACCGACCAGGAGACACCACGCGGCGCGTGGCGCCACGACACGGCCAAGTGAAGCTGACCATGCCGCCAAGGCGAGCAGGGCGACGGCATGGACCTGCTGGTAATGGGCAGCAGTCCCCCACGTCTCGAGGCGAGCCGCGGTGACGTGGGCCTTCAGGGCGTGGGCACCGAAGGCACCAGCCAGCACACCCGAGGCACCCAGCACGGATGCCAGGACCAACAAGGTCCGGACCTTCATGTCAGGTCCCCTTCCGACGGCGCCCGGACCAGACGATGGGACGCGTCTCGTTCAGGACGAGCGCCATCTCTTCGGGCGAGAGGCCTGCCTGACGCATCAGGAGGCGATCGAGGTCCCGTGCCAGATCCTCGAGTCGCTCAGGCGGATTGCCGGAGATGCGGGCCTGCCATAGCGCACGTGCCTGCCGGGCAATGGGCGCGGGTTCCTGCAGGAGAACGGGCAACGGGCCGAGCGTGGGGGCATCCATGTGCACCGTCAGTGCAGCATGATTCGAGAGCACGGTCCGGAACAGCCATGCGGCCAGCCTTGAGTTGAGCCAGCCCAGCAAGGCCCAACCATCCTCGCCGTCCGGCGCCTCGCCCTCCCACGTGAGGATGTTGACCGTATCCAGAGGCAAGACACCTTCCGGAAGCATCGTCGCCACCACCTCGGACGCGACATTCTGAAACGCAATCGTAGGCCGGGACAAGCCGTCCCACGTCCTTCCGGACAAGGGGTGACGCTCGGTCCACGCCAGCAAGGTCGACGGTTCGATCGCGCCATAGCGCGACAGATCACGGCCACGAACCACAGGGAGGCCTTCGGAAGCCGGGCGCAGGCGAGGGTCCCGTGCCGAGATCGCCGCACCCCGCTGGATGCGCGCCACGAGCCCCAGGGGCTTGGCATCGCGTTCGAGGCGCGTAATGAGTGGCCCTCGGGCACCGGCCACGTAGATGGGCAGGCCCTTGCGCGCTGCGAAAAAAGCCGCATCCTGGCTACCCAGTTCACGCAACGCCCCCCCACGCATCGAGGCAAGCACGACGGGGGGAGGCCCGTCATCGCCGACAGCCGTATGCGCACGCGCCACGAAGGCCATCGTCTCGAGGTTCACGCCCGGGAAGACGGCCCCGGCGTCCAGCAAGCCAAGCAGGTCGGTCCGCTCGCGTAACAGGTCCCTGCACGGACCGTAAGCACCCGTGCGCGTCACGCCGTGCGGCACGACGAGCGCCACGCGGCCACCGGGAGCCAACAGGTCGATGGCACGCTCGATGAACAGCGCCGTGGAATCGTAGCGGCCCCGGCCCAGTTGGTAGGCCGAGGAAACATAGGCTTTCTGATCATCCTCGAGGGCGGCCCCGTAGGGCGGATTGCCCACGACGAGATGAACGGCGTCGACCAGCATCCGATGGCGCCGGCCCTCGTCCCGTCGCAACGCGTCGCCGTGCCCCAATCTGGGCAACGGAGCGTGGCGGGCGCCGAGGGCCAAGGCCTTGAGACCGAGACGGATGCGTGCAACACGCAGGGCCCAGGGATCGATGTCGACGCCCATCAGGTGGTCGCGGAAAATAACCCCGACCAAGGCCTCATCATCCCAGGGCTCGCCCGGATTCATCTGGACCAAGGCCTCGCGATGGCGACGGTAGAGGGCCATCAGGCGATCGGCTGCCGCAACCAGGAAATGGCCGGCCCCGCACGAGGGGTCCAGAATCCGGAAAGGCGCACGCTGCCTCGGGTCAAACTCGGCAAGACCGTGATCGAGCAACCAATGGATGATGGTATCCGGCGTGTAGAACTGGCCAAGTGCCTTGCGCGTCTGGCCCAAGCCTGCCTCGAGGAGATGCCCGAGGACATCGGCGCGTTCCGGCGTCCAGGCACCGGGCGCGAGGACACGCGCGACCCGGCTGTCCATACGCTCGGCAGCGATGGCTTGCCTCCGCCGGGAAACCTCATCCGTGAGCAAGGGGGCTGTCAGCATGGAGGCTTCCTGAATGCCGCGGACCAATCCGCGCAGGCGTCCGCCTGCACCATCACGAAGCACGCCGTCGAGGGCACAAGCCACCAGGAAGATGGCCGCCTCCTCATGGCGTCCGTCGACGGCGACCTCTTCCGGCAGCAGGTCCCTGAGCCCCAGGGCGAGATCGGCGAGAAGCCCGAGATCCCCTTCCGGGCCTCGCGGTGCAAGCAAGCCAGCCATAGGGCCATGCTCCCACAATTGGACGGTCAGGGAAGTGACGGATTAGACTGAACCTCATGAAGGACGGAGCCGAGATCGAGGCGAAGTATCGCCTGAAACCCGGCGACCGTGAGCGACTCGTCGAGTTGCTCGGTATCCCGACGCGTCGGCTCGACCAAGTGGACCGCTATTTCGAGGTTCCGGGGCGTGTCCTGCGGCTACGACGCGAGAATGGCGCGTGGCTGCTGACACGAAAGGATCCCACGACGATCGACACTCAGGGCTACAAGTCACGTCACGAAATCGAGCTGGCCCTGCCGGCCGGTATGGAACAGGTTCTCGAAGACCTGATCCAGTGGCTGGGGCACGGTTTCCGGCTCGAGGTACGCAAGGAACGCCTCGAGTTCGAGCGATCGGACCACATCCTGTGCCTTGACCGGATCGCTTCCCTCGAGCGTCCGGACTTCCTGGAACTGGAAAGCAAGGGCGCGGATTCGACGAAGATGGCGGCCATCGCACGCAGCCTCGGCCTTGGCCCCGATCAGATGGAGCGGAAGTCTTACGCGACGATGGTGGCCAAGGCCACGGGAGTCGATCTCAGCCGAAAAGGCACGCCGCCGGCTCGTGCCGGCCGCCTGGGGCAGGGTCGCCGCAGGGCCCCCAGAGACAAGGTCTGACGGGCGCCGGTATCAAGCGGCGGGCCTAGAGCTCCTCGAGGAGCTTCATGTAGGCCTCGCCGACCGCCTTGAGCATCAGGGCCTGTTGGTAAAGCGGGGACTGTACCCCGACTTGGAGCTTGGCCTCGTGCAAGGCCGAACCGATGGCCATGATGTCGGCAACAGGCGCACGGCCAGACGCAGCGGCGGCCAGTTGGGCATACAGACCGTCCAGATGCGTGCGGGCGCCCTCGACGCCCGACGCCAGGTTTCGTGCCACCTCACCCACCTCATGGGCTGCCGCCTGGCGGGTCTCGGGCGTCGCGAGGTCCAGCGCAGGAAATCCTAGGTCAGACGCCGAGAACATCGCGGCGGCGGAACTGACCGTGGCCGCCGGCACCACCGAAGCCACGGGAGCCACGGCCGGCTGCGCAGGCGCGGGCGGAACGGGCTGAGCCTCGATCACGACCGGTGCCGCAATTGCGGCAGGCGCAGGAGGCGGAGGCGGTGCGTACACCACTTCGGGCTCGGGCGCAGGGGGCGGAGGCGGTGCGTACACCACTTCGGGCTCGGGCGCAGGGGGCGGAGGCGGTG
>Ga0194130_10001638_pt1 | contig 35156 bp, 16 predicted proteins | sample TA2KigsurfametaG_FD_160084 | JGI IMG/M metagenome (GOLD analysis project Ga0194130, IMG submission 160084) | Freshwater microbial communities from Lake Tanganyika, Tanzania - TA2015050 Kigoma 12 surface | ecosystem: Environmental > Aquatic > Freshwater > Lake | place: Tanzania: Lake Tanganyika...
GGCGCTACCATAAACGCTTCCACTAACCTCACTGCCGCTACACTTACTAGTGTACGGTCTGGACGCATAATAGGGAAAACATCCCTTTTACCATCAGGGTTTACAATGATTTGAAATGAAAAACAGGAAAAAAAGGGAGAGGTCATATTGCCTGCGTATGACCAAATTAAAATCAACTCTACAACCATTTATACGTCAATAAATATGGATTGTACCAACCGCGTAATTCAAGTGTATGAATATCATAACATTTTCCATCCTTATTTTCAATGTACAGCCCATCATTGATGTACTTATACATTGCGCCTTTGAACCGACCAAACTGGTATTCATCTTGGTCTTGGCATGATTCGTCTTCTTCTAAACACGTGTCACATGATGATATATAATCACTCGTGTTGGTGGTTCCTGGAGTTGTAACTGTGACGTCTTCGTTGTCGTCATGACAAATCATATGAACTTCTCTATTTTTTTTCGGTCGACCGCGTCCTCGCTTGATAACGGGAGAGTCTTTTTGTTGCAAATTTTTCAAAATCAATTTGCGTTTCAACGCTTCGTTTGCCTTCAAATTTCCATTTATCTCATCATATAAGATTCCATCGAGTTTTTTTTGAATATCATTCAACTCGTTCTTGGCTTTGTAATATACCCTTTCACGTTCCGCCAAAACCCGTAACATTTCATTTACTTTGGGTTCTCCAGACAAACATCTTGGGTCTTCCATCCTTTATAGTCTCTGCTACAACATATAAAATTGACTGTAAAAAAAGTCAATTTTATTTTACAATAACTCATCTTGGCAATACATGATTCAAATGCGATAACCAGGGCTATTCAAGTTTCATAATTATCCGAGGGTTGATTTTATTTGCAAGTATATCTTCAGGATCATACACATTCTTGTTTGCATCTACATAGTATACAATCCCTTTGATTTCTTGTATCCATACTTCCACCTTTTTGTTTGTAACAATATGTTCATCGGTTTCATTTACACAACCGTGCGGTCGGCCTTTAATATGCGTACCACAATATCCTTCGCCTTCTTTTTTTCTGCGAGTGCACTGCTCGCCGTTGGCTCTTTTTGCAATACATCTATCAAAAAGTGGTACAATATTCTTAATTCGTTTTCTTTTCGAAACTTCATCGCTTGTGCCCATATTTGACGCATCCAACAACTTTACGAGTTCCATTATGTCCGCATGATACGCATCAATATCATTAACTCCACCGCGTCGTTTATAATCTGTCAGTCTGGCCTGAAACGACATTTTAACCGAATGAATGTACGCTTCCGTTCTTTTGTTTCCGTTCCCACCTCCAACAGTTTGCATGTCCATTTTATTTTCCTATATAAACAAATTCATTTATATATATTTTAGTATCAATTTTAAAATATAATATATATTAAATAACGTCACATCAATATGACACCGACAAGGTCATTTTTACTAGTTGTAATCGTAATCGTAATTTTACAGTTATGTATAACATACTACGTAATGAATAGAAGTAATAATCCTGAGATATCACCAGTATTCATCTTCATTCTATCGATTGTTATCATTATCATTCTATCCACATTCCATGAAAAAATACCACCGGCAATACAATTTTTAATATTTTCTTTATTCTCTTACTTATTTGGCCTATTATTCTATCAAGTCAAACGGTTGAATAATTATTCGCCAGAGTTAATCAATGAAGTCATCCTATCAACAATATCCGTCTTTGTATCCATGGCAATTTTAGGATTTGTACTGTTATCATTTGGTATTAAACTTGGATTTAAAACCTGGATCGTTTTATTTGTAGGTATTCTGTCAATTATTATATCTCGTATTGTTTTTATTATAATGAAAGTAGAAAAATCAACAATGCAAAACCACTTATTATCAATGTTGGGTATTTTTCTATTTTCAGGTTATGTGGTCTACGATACAAATACTATACTACAAGGATCCTACTATGCCAAAAATGAACATGTCCGCGCGGCATTAAGTTATTATCTAGACTTTGTAAACATATTCAGTAATAACTTAAGTATAACGGACTCTTGACCCATCAAATCAGTTACATCATTGCGCCATTGTCACCATTATCATCAACTATGGTTACAATCACATTGTCACCCATAGGTTGATCTACACTAGTATTTTGTACCGGTTGACTCACTATCTTAGATACTTCTGAGTTAGGAGTATATCCTCTTGACTGCAGTCCTGACGCTATCAATACAGGAGGAGTTAGGTTCTTGCTACTTTCTACAATTGGCGGTTGTTGCAATTGTTGTAATTGTTGCAGTTGTTGAAATTGTTGCAATTGTTGCAACGTTTCTGCGGTAATATTTGGCAACAATAAATTTCCATTTCCTCTAGTATTGACATCAGCATCATTATTTACAATGCTGTTGCTGTTATTACTACTATTACTATTATTCTTAAACACTAGACTAGCAACTGTAGTAAGATTGTTTAAATTAGAGTCTAGCATTTCAGTCCCTTTACCAAAGGCGTCAACTTTTACTGGTAGATTAATTTTATTTTTTGAAAAAGATTTTACCATTGACCTGAAACTTCCCCTTCGCTTATTATTATTTGTATTATTATTACCACCTCCAGTACCGCTATAATAGTTAGTATTTGAATTTACAACGTTAGTATCAGTATTGTCATTGTCGTTGTCAGAACCAGACTCAGATCTAGGTCTCGAATGAAGTACATCGTCGTCTCCTTCATTGTCGTTTACAATAACTTCAGTAAGTCCGTTTACAAAATTCGGTTTTTTTACGGTAGTATACTTACCATACCGTTGGTTGTATGCATCAATAATATCTTGGTCAATCAGTGGACTAATATCTTGTAAATTTTTAATATCGGTTTTGATTACGGCCATCATATCTTTTGCAGTTTGTCTCTGGGGTCGTTTAAGAGCAAGCTCTATTTGAATTTTTTTGTGAATTTGTTGATATTGTAACGAACACAGTCGGTGCGACTCCGAACGCTTTCCAAGCTGAAAATAGGTATCGATAGACTTTATAATTCCAACAAAAATACTTCCGATACCCAATATAATATTCATCTTTTCGTAGCCAATATCAATACCTGTTGCAAACCCAATTGCACTCGATAAAATAATAACCGGTATATTTATATAATTTGATAGTCGATTGTATTTCTCATAGGATGCTCTATGCAAGATTCCAAGCGATTCACATTCTTCTGCATTATCTTTTAATAGACCTTCTAAGTCTCTATTATAATCAATATTATGATGATGGGGCTGTTTGGGATTCGTTTCGGACTCTACCTTTTTTACCGCATTCTTAGAAGATGAGTTATTTGACAACCGGTCACTCACTGCATTTGCAAGATCATTTGAATCCATACTTGAATTGGGTTATTTAAATTGTTAATGCTATAACTTACCGATATAAAATATTCTTAACTATCGATTATTATATTAAATAATAACTATTCACTATCATCTTGTTTCAAAATATTGGGGAGACCTTCTGGAAGTGCAACTAAAAAAATTCCGAGCACAACAAACCATACGAGATATGTAATATAAAAACTCATTTCAATCCCCACCGCATTAAGTATCATATGAATAAAAAATGCAATAAGTATAACTAGTAAAAACTTTACAACACTATTCATTTAAAAATTCAACTTATTTTGATCTTTATTTATAAATAAATAATTAATTGATTATTAATTATTTAATTTATTCTTATTTGGTGAGTCTATTTTATTTTAATGACATATTTTGATTTTTTTTTAAATATCGTTTCAATATCGTATGGTATACTTTTTGTATCAACTTGGTGGTACGTCAATCCAATAAATCGATACGGGTCGCTAACACTGAATGCTGAATATAAGTATTTACTTCGATCCAATGTATCATTTGCTTCTTTAACTCCTTCTTTTCGAATCCTATAATTACCATGGTATATCGAATGATAGCCTTCTAGAGGCCATGACACTTCTCTCGTCATACACGCGTTATTAATGGACAAATGATTTGTCCCATTTCCGGTATCAAACATAAGAGTTTTCATCTTACCTAAGAAAACAACGTACCTAAATATGTATTGACCTTCTCTCGAATTATTTTTGTCATATCGTTTACTTACTTCGTCATACGTATAACAAGCGCCACGAAGTGCATCACAAAATTCATAAAAATAAAAATGAGACCCGTGTAACAATATTTCATTTACATTTTTTTCCATAAGAAACTTTTTACGAGAACTTGAAATGTTGTTATCATCAATTTCTTTTCTAGGTCCAAATAGTCTCATTTCATCCATGGATACATATTCAGGAAGCCCTTTGTACAATACATGCGGAGTTTCATAAATATTTCCACGTTCGTTCATTAGAAAAAGCGCAGTAGGCTCAGATTTAAACAGTACATTCACATTTTTCCCAACTTTGTTATACAAAACCCTTCGCGTGTTGAAAATTTCATGAATACATGTCCACCACCAGTGACTTCCCTCCATCAACTCATTTGATATCGAATCGGGTTCATAATCAGTAGTATCTTGATAAAACAAATATAACGCTTCTTTTTTTATTTTTTGATGGGTTGGACCTATATCATCATAACTACTGCTGCTGCTACTAGAGTCCGTATCACTACTACTTGAATCATCGCGTTCCTCTAATGGTTGGTCTAGAGACGTCTGTTCTTTTTTTTTGTAATATTTATACTTGTTATATTTTTGTATTTTCCTTCTTGGTTTACCACCATCTATATCAGAAGAAAAGGATGGATGTATGCTTTCAACCGTTTCACTAGTTACGATTGGGTTGTAATGATACATTCCTTTAAACTCAAGGTTATCGCTCGATGCCCCAGACGACCATTTCATGACACTTGCATTCGCCCGCCTCATAAATCCGGTTTGCATAAAATCGGTATCCGACTTTGAATTGGATACGTCGTCAGTAGAATCAAATTTATACGCAAATGACGGAAATATGAGACTTTTTTTGTTGACATCTAACATCAGCTTGTACTGTAAAAAAGGGAACATGTTATTTCCTTTACAAATGCGATATATACATATGTTCACATTACACATATTTGAATTTGTTGTATAGTTACGTAGATTAAACGTTTCCGGTAGTCCGGACGTATATAATTCATCTTCAATTGCGTATATACACTTATATTCCGAAGCGCCGCGATCGTTCATTCCAACACCAACCCCGGTAGTTGTAGTTGAATACATATTTTGAAATTCGCTACTTGTAAATGTTCCTTCATATGAGTCAAGTATATCTTCTTCTAATTCGCTTGAACGGATAGATACAATATTTTTAGTTTTAGAATTAGAAGCAGACCGTGACGTCAACTTACTTATTCTCTGCATAGCTTTTCCTGTATTGGGAAGCATTGTGTTTACAAAGCGGTTCGTATATTATTAAAATAACTATGTATTATACTCTTATTATGTTACGTACTTATTTATTTATTTTTCTTCGAATTGTTTCTGTTATTTTTTCTTTTCTTGCGGACATAAGGCGGTCTTCTAGTTCTCTGACACGCGGCTCGTCATTGTTAAAATACTCCATTAATGTTTGAATCAACTGCGACTTATTCAAAGGTGCTTTTACCTTTGTACGCGAATACATGAGTTTACCATTATTCACATCGAAACAATCGATCTCATTCATTTTCATAATGTTAACCAAATGTTCAGTATGCTGTTTTCTATTTTCTTTTTTTGTTCTTATTTCATTCTGAAGAGTCTTAATGTCGTTGTCGTACTGAATCCACTTTTTAATATGTCCAATCATTTCTTCTTTAGAAACGGTAGCAGGACCTATAACGGACGGTTTACTACACTGTTCACTTTCTGAATTATCTGTCATTTGCCTCTTTACGTATAATTATAAATGATATAATACTCTACTATTGTTTTTATATCATAATTAATTACTATAGAACCCAAATTATGCTATCGCTCACTTATTCTACTTATTCTTTCTAGACTTTGCCTTTCTAGATTTTTTGTTTCCAATTAAAACGTAGCCGAATTTACCCTTTTGAGTACCATATCCCGCTTTTACTAGTCGGTTTTCTTTTTTTGCAGTAGCATGCTTCTTTGCAGAAACAATTCTGCCATGTTTATTCATAATAAAATCTGACCTCACCAGTTGCCCATCCGTTTTATACGCAGATCCCATCCACACTTGTTTTCTTGAGCCGATTAAATGCTTATATGACTTACCATTCACGTGATACATGCCATCAGAACCTTTTTGAATTCGTTTCATTTTAAAATAAAAGGATGTTAGATTAATTTGTTGAGTTTATATAATTATAAAACAAAATTATAATTATAGATAATTCGATAATTAAATAATTAACTCAAAATAAAATATCTAAATAATTAAAATTATTTGTTGCACTTTCCACCAAAATTTGTCTTATTTCCGTTAAATGCATTAATATTCAACGACAGTTTTGATGACGGCGTCTCTGAAAACTCCAAAGAAGAAGTTACAGCATTAGGTTGAGGAGGAAGCATTTTGTATTTTATTACTATACTATAGTCAAATAAAATATTTATATTCTATTTGACTTAATTCTATTAATTCTATTGGTTCTATTGGTTCTATTGGTTCTATTGGTTCTATTGGTTCTATTTTATTTATACGAGTGTGTTATCAGCACCCACTTATTAATTCAATTTCATTATGCATTAGCTGATCGCGAACATATTCATCTCCTTCAGTCTGTTCTATCGCCTGGTGCCCGTCTATAACTGGATCACTTTCATTTTGTAGCATAATTTCTTCTTCAAATGCTTCAAGATTTTTATTTGGATCATCCTTTCCTTCCGCAATTCGTTTATTCCTAGCATCTCGTTCTCGCTCATCAAAGTCTCTATCATATTTACGATATCCGACTTGGGCTCCTACACTATATTCCCCAATGCGGAGTTTCAACATTGTTTTCTTAATTTGAAATGCATCGGTTTTAGTTGTAGTACTCGACATATAAAACGAATAACGCATGTCTTCTGTTTCTTTGCGACGAATACTTGCCATAACTTTACGCATGTCTGTCAACGTAATACAATTTGTAGTTTTCATTTTAATTACGTTTGTCATTACCGTTATTAACAATTCTCTCATTTTATCCGATGTTGATCTGCGAGACGCCATGAAATCAAACTCCTCATCATCAACCTCGTCTATCAATGATCTATCCATATTACCCAAGTCCGCAACACTTGCCTGAACCATCGATGCATTCATTCGAATGCTTCCCATTCCTCCTCCCGATACGGTACTATACAACTCGATTGTCTTATAAAACAAATAAATATACATTTGTTTCACCACCTCATATTTCAATTTACTTTGTTTTGAGCTTGTTGATACTGGTATATTCTGAATAAGTTGGATAATTAAATACGACATATTGATATAGTCACTTCCACTATTTATACGTCTCATTACACTTCGTATTTCAGGGCTATCTCTGAACGTTGCAAGTCCCGAATACTGGGTATCAATACACCTTGATATGTCATTGTTATGAGCAGTTCCAAACTTCCAGTGATTCGAAGTTACATAATGTTCTTTATCATTTCCTTTTTCAGATGTTAATAATAACCCAGGAACAGTTTGTAGCATATAACGAATAGAATTCTTTATAAATGTTATAAATCGAAGTCGCGCTTCATTTGAAGCGTTTTCCAAATACGACAATGCCTTTTTTTCAGTAGGGTCGTCACTATCATCGGTCATATCAAGTAGCCCAATAAATTTCATAATTTGTTCTGGGGCGGACTGCGTGCTGGAACGGTGTTTTGGTTGCGAATCTACTCCTTGTTTTGAACTAATAAATACGCGTATTGCATCTTTCGTTGACATACAGGATGCATTTAATTTTTCGATAATAGCGTCTTGTTTATCACCGGTGTCTTCATCGGTACTTAATATGTCATACAATAACTCCATCATGTCTTCGTCAAACAAATGTACTTCAGAAACCAGTTTCAACTCGTCTAAAACCGCTCTAAAACTGTCATAAACAGTAATGTCAGATTCACTAAGTCCGCGTCCTTCATTTCCGCTAGCACCTTCTCTTGAAATCGTGGTCGTTATTGTAGAAGGCGTTTCTAATATTGAGTTACGGTTTACTTCATTCATGACCCTTTCAAAATGTTCAGATATATTTGAATTTTTTGACTTTAGTTTTTCAATTTTATCAGCCGTATCACTTCGTGGATCATAGTTATCGGGAATTGTTATGGATGACTTCAGTTCAGCAATATTGGCTTCAATGTATGCGTTTGGATAATCCAATTTAAAAAAATGAATAAATCCGCGAAGCATTGTATCATCAGAGTACGTGTTTACACTATTACTACCAAGACGACTCGATAGCTTCAGATTATAAAATGGGTCTAATACCAAGTCCACTAAGTGAACCAATATTCCATCCAGCGTCAAAATATAGCTTTTACTCATATTCGAAACCTGTGTTATGTTATTACTCAACGACTCAATTTGGTCATTAAATTCGCGAATATTTTTATTTGCATTTGTTACAAAATAATCAAGTACGCTGCTTGAAAATGCCGGTTTAGATCTACTATCACTTTTGTTACGAAATGGTTTAACCATAGTTACATCATCGCAACATGAATTTTCTAGTGCAGGTCGATGGTCGGTAGTAAAAAGAACCAGCGATGTTTTTTCAGAAGATCCACTCTGTATCCACTCCTGAACCATTTTTTGTATATAAAATGAATAATGCATAATTTTAGATCGTAAAAGGTCAAGCTGTTCGTGTTGAACGTGACTACCATTTTTAATAGATCTGACAAACGATTCGAGAACTTCCTTCGCAATAGGTTGAGGTGGATGAACGATTCCTTTCAATGGCGCAAGCAGTGGTAAAAATTGGGTCCATTTTTTAACGCTAAGAAGTTGTTGTCTTCTTTCATTCGCATCCATCTCTTCTTTCATCTTTTGTTGTTGATAGTTTCGTTTAGCAGTTATAAGCATATCCAGATGACCATCTGTTTCATTTTTCAAAATAATATCAAGAATAGATCTAATGTTTGATACATACTGATCAACTTTCAGTCCAAGAACTGGAATCCAAATATCTTTTGACGAATCTTTTACTCCCATAGCAATACATGCAACATACTCGATGCAGCGATTGTCCCCATCTCCATCCAACGGATATCCACTAAATGTAACTTTGCAATTTCGAAATGTTTTAGATGGTCTTATATCTGGTATTGCAGTCTGAATAATTACTATAATATGTACCAACGTGGTCATTAAAAGTGATAGATCACAATATGATTCGTAAGATGGATACTTTTTTTTAGAAGCATTTTTTTCAGCATATTTCTTTTCTGAGTAAAAAATGTACCGTTTTAAATTTGTTACTGTATGAATAACACTAGTTATAATCATATCTCTCAGTCCATTTCTATCAGGTGAAATGCCTAGCCCTAGTTTTAAAATAGGAGTTACAACGTCATTTATTTTGTGTGCATCTTGATTACTAAATTTTTTATTAATATGTTGAATATACATATGTTCTTTTAACCGGTCATCATCCGCCTGTACTCCAGATTTACTTCCATGCGAGCCTAATAAAATATCATCATCTTCCTCCATGCTAATTACTGAATTTGTTTTGATTTTAAAGCCTTGTTCGTCGACTCCTTCGTATGTACTAAATGCGGCTTCCATAATAGTGAGACCGCTTTTGCACTTCTTTCCATCCACCCAAAAGCCACCTTCAATTACGCCATAGTCCCTACAAATTCTATCCATTGTAGCAATATACGACTTTTCTCCAAACACATCGTTGCTTAGATATGCGTTTGCTTTATCCAACATCCAAACTGGCATGAGCTTTACTCCGCTGTCTTTACAGTACAACCACTCACATGATTCGCCATTCACAAGTTCTGCTTCGCCTGCTTTATCTCTCTGCCCCGAACTGGCAGTTTCATCCAGTTCTTCTAGTAATGCACCTGCACATGGTCGATTTGCTCTACGAGTGTATGTTTTGGCAAATGAAACAATTAATTCTTGCATCCGCGGAAATGATCCATTTCCAAGATATATGTTCAAAATATCTCGGTGTGGCGAAACTGCCAGTTCACCTATAGTAACATCCGCCGCTTCTTTTGATAACCTGGCGCGTTGCCCCATTTGATATTGTTTATTGTTTATACTTAGTTGTTTTGTACGCTGAATTAAAAGTTCAGACGCGAGACGATAATCGTAATATTCTTTTTTATCTGAAAACTCTTTTATGAATTGGTCATATTTTGATTCAATAGCTCCATCAAACTCGTGTGTTATTTTTGAAATAAGATCTGCTTTAGCCATAGATGTAACTACCGTGCTACTTTCGGCACTTATTCCCGTATTTGGAGACAAGCAATTATTTTTCATAACAATTTCACCTGGCAAAATATTTCCAAAAAAATCAGTATTTTCTGGAGTTACTGAAGACTGAATTGTATCGTCGAACTCCCACGTACGACCTGGACCGAGTTTATAGTATCTGTATTCAGTTGCCAACTGTTCAGCAACCTCGGCCTCCGGAACAGAAACATATGCATCTGGGTTCGTTACAGAATCGTCTCCAACTGCTTCCCCTGGAGCCTGTTCTGACAATTGAACCACTACTACCGCACGTTCCTTTGAATTTGGACGAATTATTCGCCTACCGCTCATCATCGAATCAACCTCGTGTGCACACTCAACTGCACTTAACTTTTGTTTTTTCTTCACTTGTTGCGTATGATGATACTTATCAATCAAAAATGCCTTGAATACGTCATCTGGCATTTTACGACGTTCCTTCTCGTATTTTCGTATGAATTCATAGTCGGTTGGATCATACGTTGCGTCATATGCAATTGGAACAAGATTACTTGTTTCATTGTCGCGATTCAATTCATCCATTGAATTGTAACGTTTTGCAAGAACAAACTTACCGTCTTTCACTTGTTTGGTTCCATTTTTTACTTCATTCGCTTCCTTTACGACCCCTGTTATTTTTTCAGCCTCAGCTACAAAATGGTCAATAACTCCACTTACATTCACTCCGTACAAGTTATCGGATGTAATATTCAGTTGTACAATCTCATTAAGTAAACACTTTCCGAAGTCTGCCATAAACGCTCGACTCAATAATTCAGAACTTGAAATAATTTTGTCGCCATCACCATGATCGCTGCTCTTTATCATCCACTCCTTGACTGGATACTTTGATATTACAGATGTGTCAAACACTGAAACACGTTTATCGTTTTTTTTAGACGAGTTCATAGTTTTGAGATCCTTCACTGCATTTGGATCCGTTAAAAGCAAATAGAGAGAATTTATCGTTGGCCCAGTTGCCTTTCCAAATCCTGGGTATGTCAATGATTCATACGCTTCATATTTACGTTTCATAATTTTTAACGTAGACTTGAAAATGCTAATGTGGTCTCTAATGAACGTGCTCATAGTCAAAAAAGTCTCATGCGTAATGTGTTCCGGTAAAATGAAAAAAGGTGCCAAATTTTTTATAAGTATATTAGGAGACAACGACATATAATACGGTTTAAAATACTCTATCATTTTATCTACAAAGTTTTCAGTTGTCGGAATAAAATTGTAAATGGACGTTTTATTGAATCGTTTTGAAATATATATCTCAGCATTCATTCTGTTTGCGAAACTCTCATGGTAAGGCTGCATAGCGGTGTCAACATCGATATCATCACTCGTTTGTTTAACATCGATTGTGTGTTGTTTAAACACCGACCCGCAACTGGGTGGTTTAAGTAAATTTCCAGTTACAGGAACAAATGGCGAAGCCAATGCCCACCAATTATGCACTAACGTTGTTGTCGGATCACTCGTTTCATTAACAATTCTTGCATTCGTTTTATCAGTAATTGAGGACGACAATGATTTCAAGTTACTGAATGCTGCAAATGGATACGGTCTCACCATAAAAGCAGATGGCATCTCCAAAATGTTATCATCTCCTATATATCTTACAGTGTTCAAACAGGTAGACCATGTTTTACTTTTATTGAATGCAGGAACTTGTAAACTCTTAACATCATCATACCTAGTTGAAAACCCTTGGAATGAACCACTTTTTGAAAGAGTACGATAACTACTTATTTGACTATCTAGTAATGCATACGGCGTCATGTTTGTTTTCATATTATTCAAATATGCTAAAAAACTAGACTTTCCAGTATAGTATTGTTCATATTCAGATTGGTCTCTACTAATACGAGTGGCCATATTGTTTATATCAGCATTCATATTTTCAAAGGCGGTTTCTTCCTTTTCATCCATGCAATAAATAACTCGTTTTTCGGAATATATTGGCATAAACCATTCGTTTGTAAAATTGTAGTCCAGTCCATTCAAACAAAGATTATTCGAATAAAGTGCATTTGCCATTGGTTTATACATATTTCCATACATGGGTTTACAAACGAGGTTACCTTGTTCGGTATGAATCGAATACGTCTCTCTTAGTTGAGTATATCGTTCAATCATTCGAACATACTCTTTGTTTTTCGACAAATGACGAATATTTGATGTCGGAGCAATATCAATAAGCGCTTCTAATAAGTCTCGTTGTTGTTCTTCTAAACTGTAATATCTGGACTCTTCTGAAATCTGAACCATCGTATCGTCGCCGTCACTTGTGCTTTCAAAAAAAGAAATTACTATTTTATCACCTTCGTCAAGTTGTTTACTTTGTTCAACCCGATTGTCATTTGAACCTGGGGGAGACCGTTGAAAATCTACATTTACTTTTTCAGAATATTCGCCTTCATCTTCCTGAGCATTGTCACCACTAGTGTCATTTACCGACAATTCTTCTTCAGCCGTATCTTTGTTTACTGGTTCATCTGACCCGGTCGGTCCTTTCGACGCGTCGTCTAAAAGTGATCTTGGTTTGTTACATATTTTGATATTTTTAATGTGCAACTCATCTGACAATCCTTTAAATTCAAAATCGATATAAATAAATGGATATTCTTGCTGACTTTTTGACGAATCGTATATCGAAACTCCTATACAATCGGTTTCATTTTCTAATGACTTTACTTCACCATAAACCATTAAAGTAACTCCATCTTTAGGAGTTTCATATTCTATCTCAATCCATTTTCCAGGAAGCAGTCCTCGTTGTCTTGCGTAACCCTGATCTTTTTTGTTTCGATACAACAATTCAATTGATTTTATTTGAAATTCTGAAGGAAAATGACCTTCCTGCAGTTCAACGTTAAGAAATTTAGGTTTAGTAGACGCATTTCCGGAATCTCTACCTTTATCTCGCATATCTTCTATCATTCGAATATTGCGTTCATCTATGTAATCGATAAAGTATATCTTATCATTCAATTGACTTTCCGATTTAAAGCGAATAATATCGCCTCTCATTAGTTCTACTATATTTCGACTTCGTCTACCTTTACCTTTACCTTTACGATACTCGGTTTGTTTTGATATGTCGGTCATGTTTGTTCCACTTGTTTTAAAGTCAAATAATATTACTATTAATACTAATTACTTATAAATATTTTATTTCAAGTTAAATAGAATTATATTTAATTTATAACTTTTAAACTTGAAATATGATTTTATTTTTATTTTGAGATTTCATCTGCATTCACTTTAACCTGATCCGTCTTTTTTTCAGTTTCATACAATTTAACGTGACGAGTACATAAAAACATTGCAGGAGTTGCATCGCCGAGTGCAGGAATATAATGAATGTTTATACACGTTTTACATTGGGTTTCTCGTTTTTTTATCGCAGAAACCGAAACGTGTTGACACCTAACACTTGACTTACTACAAAACTTTACTGGAGAATTAACTCCATTAACTCTCTTGTTATTTACTATGTAAGGTAATAAGGAATTTGCATGAACTGATCTGCAGTACGGGCACTTTATTTTATTTTTTTCAATTGGGGTATTATAAATATTTTTTACAAATGCAGGATTTGTTTTTTGATAAAGAGTTTCGGTATAAAGTGAAAAAAAATTAAATTTATGTCCACATGGAAGCTGGATATGACCATAGTCAAGGTCGCTGTTTGTTAGAAGACACTTTTCTTTTTCATTGAACGCGCATCCTACATCAGGTTGTGAACTTTGGTCAGTTACTGGTTCAAACAGTTCTTTATAGAAATCAATACCTCCTTCTATTTTGTATACCTGAGACCCTGTAATACAGTTATTAATTTGCGAGTTGTACATATATTTAAGTTAATATGATGAAATTATTTTAAAAAATAGCATAATACATAAATCAACACTATAGGTTTATATCAGTTACAAAATATTAATATTTTGCATATATATACGATACAGATATACACATATACGCGAACTAAATTACAAGTTATACTATGACCACGAAGGCTGTATGGGGTCCGTGTGTTTGGTATTTATTTCATACAGTAGCTCATCATATTAAAGAGGATCATCCGAAATTCGAAACCGCCAAAAATGAATTCATAGCTTTTTCATTTCGTATTGCAACCAACTTACCATGTCCGGAATGTTCACAGCACGCTACCGCATACGTAAGTAAAATAAATCCTCAAATGATAAAAACAAAACATGATTTGAAAATGCTATACATCAATTTTCATAATGCTGTAAACATCAGAAAAGGAAAGCCCATATTTACACTCGAGGAAGCAGATGCCAAGTACAAAAATGCAAATATAAAACTAATAATTGAATATTTTTTTCAAATTTACGGTAAAAAAACTATAAATATAAAACTAATGATAAATAATTTTCACAAAGATATACTGCTAAGTGAATTTAGAACATGGTCAGTTCAAAACATATCACTTCTTCTGTGATATATTAATATTCTCGATCATAGTGATGACCCGATCCCTTTCGCAGCCCTCCTCTAGGCAATACATCTTGTCTGTAAATTACACTTGCCTGTGCATAGTCGTGGTTCGGATGATTCGCTTGAATTCGATTGCGTTTTGTGTAAACGATCAACTCTGATTTTGGACCCAAGCTGTCAAGTTCCTTGACTGCTTCTTTCAGTCGTCTAAGATCTCTTTTCGCGATTCGTTCTTCTCTGCTAACCGCCTGATAAGTTGAACCTGAAGTTGAAACTGCCATTATAATGTTCGTATTTGAGATGTACTTGTTTGAATACAGTCAACTGTTATTGAATACGAACAAATAATCAATTTTTTTTATTTTTGATTTAAATTGTCATTGTACTTACTATTATTACTATTATTATATCAGTCATAGAACATGTCCCAAAAAGATGCTCGTTTCATGCAGCTAGCATATGAATTCGGTTTTAGTTCATCCATTAACAGTCGTCATGGATGTGTTGCAGTTTTAAATGGAAAGGTCGTGTCATACGGTGTTAACAATCAAAGATGCTTTTCAAGCGACGGTCTTATAAAAGAAACCTGGTGTTGTCACGCAGAGGTTGACGCGATTCGAAAATTATGTTACTCAACCAAGCATATTATTCCTGACATCATGTCAGTTAATAAGCTTTCAGAATCCCAAACTGGACTTCGTCGTAAATGTAAAAGACTTTGTAAGTTACTTTCGAGAGTTACGCTTTATGTAGCGAGAGTTCCGGGTTATGAAGAAAATATACATACTCAAATCATGTCAAAAAGTTCAACTCCGTGTCTACACTGTTTGAAAATACTATGTTGTTTGGGTATAAAACAAGTCGCGTTTATAACAGAAAATAATGAATTCGTTAAGTGTAAACCAACTAACTTTAGCAATCAACACATTACGTCTGGATACAGATCTCTTTCAAAAAAAAACGGTATACCTTCTAGTACCGACAATAAATACGTAAAAATTTGTAAAGCATAAGTATTTGAATATTTGAACGATTAACCAACCCATATTTTTGATTTCATTAAAAAAACGACTTTTTTTATGACGATATAGATTTGTCGTTTTTTTTGTTCTATGGACTATTTTTTATCGTAACAAAAAAAAGCGACTTTTTATAGATTTTGTTATCTGTTACCGTTAAAACGCGCTCGCGTTCTATGCGTTCTAAAAAACATAGAACGCGAATCTCGAAATTACGATTTTTGACGATTTTCAAAAAAAGTGTAAAAAAGTGATTTTCCTAGAAAACGCTCTCATTTTCAAAAAAAAGTTTTTATATTTGTTACGATAAAAAAAATTTTTTTTTTCCAAAACTTTTTCGCGATTTCGAATTTTGGACATACTTTTTTATGTCCATTTTTTACTTTCGTGAAAAAAGTTTTGGAAATATGGATTTTTTGATTTTTTGATTTTTGTTTTGTCGATTCCGAATATTTAATTTTCGTAGTGATTCAAAATTTGTTTCTTGGAGCTTCACCTGCACCGCCCGGTGCACCTTTGTAACTTCCAAACTCATTTAATTCAATAACCCCCCAAAATCTAGTACCTCGCTGTTTGGACGTTTGAAGTTTTTGAGAATACTGCATATTGGTTGACATTCCAGATGCATTGTTACGTGCTATAATAGATGACTTATTATCTAAAAGTTTGCATATATACTTTGGTTTAGTACTATTTTTACTTTTTATTAAAGACTGACTAGCTCCAGGACCAACTGAAATAGTGGGACGAGCAGTTCCGGCTAATGTGTTTGCACAGTTTGACATTGGTTTTAACTACTGATAGTTGATACTTGATACTTTATAATATATATGACAAAAAAAATTGATTGTAGTTTATGTTTTACTGAAAAGACATAGATACAGTGATACGTGATAACACAAGTAGGATACAATCAAAGATGACCAGTCAATTTGAATATGATGATGATACGGTTTACTCCGTTGTTCCTCCTGGAGACAATGACTACTCCGTCATACACGACGAGCCCCATTCCACAGTTGTAGTCGAATCTAATCGTCCCGACACTTCTGTAAAAGCGTGCAAAAATGTGCGCGTGGTATTCATCCATGACCTAAGTGGTTCGATGGAGACCAATATTCACATGATGGTTACTGGAACAAACGAGTTTGTCCAGGATTTGCAAGCTCGCTACAAGGCGCCGTGTAACTACAATGCAGAGTTTCTACTCATTACATTCGCAGGAGATCGAATCAGCGTCGGAGAATGGAGAAATGTAAACGAAATTGAACCGTATACTCGAGCAAACTTCCGATGTGAAGGGTCGACTCCACTTTGGGACGCATGCGATGTCGCGCTTGAAAAAGTCACCGCGGAGTGCAACGGAATTGTTACAGCTATTTACACATTTACAGATGGAGACGACAACAATTCGAGGAACGCTACTCGACCCACCATTCGAAACAAAATCGCAGCTCTTGACAAAACGGTACATACCATGCTGTTTATCGGATCTGATCCAATGTCAGCCTCTGAAAACGCTGAACATATCGGATGTGATCGGGTTCACTCTCTGAACCATGATACGCACAGTACACCATATGCTATGCGCGCATGTACAAACACAATCGCCAGATGTGTTACTGGTGAAACCCAGACACCCGAGTTCAATCAAAGCGACATACACATGTCAGAAGGAGGGAATAGTTATTAAATTCTACAACTCAGGTAGGTATAGGTAGATAGATCGTCATAGTGGTAAAATATGAAACAACCGTAAACGATAAATAAATAAATACGCATTTTTTTTGTATTTTAAATATATACCGAACATAAAGAACGTAGTAAAAAGAAAAATTGTAGATGTCAGTAAACTATTCACTTACAACTGTTACTGCAACTTCAGTTAAAAATACATCCGAAACTACACCGTACAGTATAACTGGAAATTTCAGTACAAATCGTTCTGACATAATTCGTATAAAAAGATGGACGCTTACAAAAAACACAGATGGTGTTGGCACCGCAAACTTTGTACCTATTCCGGAAAATAATAGCATTTCGCTTCATTTCAATATAAGAGAAACTACAACCGTTATAAACTCCAACTCTGGTGGATGGGGGTCTGAAATATTTGTTCATGACATTCACAATTTACCAAACCCTTCAACCATAACTATATCTTTTCATGTAATTGATGGATGGAAAATTGAGTATGTTGTAAGCGGTGGTGTTCAAAAAATTGTAACCCTTCCAAATCGGTTAAATGTTACATCAGTTGATAAAATCAACGACTCTCCGGTCATTCAATGGAACCCTACAAATATGATGTCGATAACTACTCCCTCTATATTAGAAAAAAACGTCACGTTAGTTTATTCTGTACCCGCAAATAGTTACTGTACAATAACAAATAGTGGAACGGTCACTCCTATTGGATCGTCTCAGTCTACTGGCAATGCAGTAACAGTAACAGCAACACTATCCGGAGAAGGTATCTCAAGTGCATTAACTGCAACGCATATTATTCGTTTTTTGAAAACTCCAGTGTATACTGGCGGATTATCGACTGGTGAATTGTTCTACAACAATATTGGAAGTATATACACGCCATCGGCTCCGACCACATCGTCGTTTGCTCCAAACTTGGTATCTCCTTCTTATACATACAGTATTTCATATTTAAGCAACCAGATATATGCCGAAACATATATACCGGTTGCTACAATTAATAACAGTTCTTTACCTGCGTCTACTATTGCTGGTACGGGAATGTGTTATTATACAGTCACCGTTCCTGCAAATGTAAGCGCGTTTCTTGATACTGTAACTGCAAATTTTCATTTGTTGACAGTTCGTCCTGGTTATATTATTGGCCCCAATGTGGATTTGACCGATGCGGTGATTCAAAACTATGACCTGAACAACATAAATTTTTCCAGTTGCAATCTTAAAAACGCGAAGATTATTAACTGTCTATTGGCCAATACCAATTTTACAAATGCTGTTTTTACAAATGCTACTTTTACATACAATACGATACTATCTACAACTATTTTTAATGGCGCAGATTTTACAGGATTAATAAGTAGTGATAATAGTGGTAACACAACGAACATATCATCATCGTGGGAAATTAAAGGAGGAAAGATAGTTGCAAGTGGAAGTGTATTCTTTTCATTGGCGTTTGTATTAGAAAATCCATCAACTACACTTCCAACCAATACTGGACTATCTACTGTATCACCGCATCCTTACATTGGAGATGGTCATTACTCGATAGTAAACGATTCATTGACTATTAATGGCAGAATCGAAACGGAAACTGCTGCAAATATGGCAGCAAACAATATTATATTTAAAAATTCTGACCGCTATGATATAGCTGAAGTTATAGCAGTATCAGGAACACAGTATCTTTTGCAAGTTATATATAAAAGTAGCGAAAGCAAATTTTACGTACGAAGAATAAATACATCAACAAATGAAATTACTGCCATAACAGATAGTACCACTAACTTAGTAGTATCATACAATATTACAACACCTTTACCTAGCGGATACTATGTAAGAGGTTCGTATTTATTTGGATCAAACATGATATTGTCATATTTTGATAATACAATCAATCCTAAACCTGATTTATCTAACATAGATTTTAATACCATTACTTTTTTAAATACAGGAGGAGATAGCGGAACTAGTTATTCAACTAGTACTAACAATAATACTACTATTAAAGGGTGGAGCCTATCTGGAACAAAATTTATCAATGGATCTTTCCAGGGAATATGTTTTTCAGACTGTAACTGCAATGCTACCGATTTTTCAGGGTCAAATTTGAATAATGCATCATTCAAAATAACATATACGAGCAAAAATGTGGCATTGTCAAATATAGCCACTTTACAAAATGCCAAGTTTACAAACTGTCAAATAGACAATCTTACCATTATAGGGTATGACGATGACCCTGGTACACCATTGAACCAGATGAATGTAAGCGACTTAGACTTTAGCGGAGCCCAAGTAACATACATTACGACGTATTTTTTAAACAGAACCGGGAACGGACCAAAAAATGTGCTATCGAGTGCAATAGGAAGGGATTCGAAAAAATATGGGTATTTTATGGTGTTTGACAGTTTAATTGGTCGGTTTTTAGTCGGACCGGGAACTTGTTTAAAAGGGCTTACCCTTGGTAATGCCAATTTCTCTGGAACGAACTTGTCAAATATTGACATTTCAGGTACAAATCTGGCCTCTGCATCGCTTTATGGGGTTTCAATGCGAGATGGAAGTAAGATGTATTATTCGAGTACCACGGTACTTCCCACTGGATACCGTATTGCGAAACCCAAAGTAACATCCGAGTCAATCCCTGCATACATTGTGGGTCGAGGTATTGATTTGAGCGGCGTTGACGCAAGAGGGATCAACTTTGAGGGTTCTGATATACGTGCTATGAATTTTACAAATGCACTATTTTCTGGTGTAAAATCTGGAAATATTCTCACATCAACTGGAGGATATTTAAGTCTTGATGAACCATTTGCACTTCCAAGTTCTGCATATACCGTGACATCCGGGTATTTTGTAGGACCATTTGTTGACTTATCAGGTGCAAATTTATCTTCAGCTGCTCTCGCAAATTCCAATTTGACAGGTGCAGATCTTACAAATGCGACATTAATTGGAGCAACAAGCGGTGGAATTACAACAAGTGCAACGATAGACGAAGTACCGTATACACAACAACCTAATATGCCAACCGGATACGCTTTAACGCGTGGATATATTATTGGGCCCAGTATGAACTTGATCAACACTGACCTGAGTGGGTTTGATTTTACTAATGTCAACTTGACTGGGACCAATTTAACTGGGTCCAATATAACGTACGTGATTTCTGGAAATACAACGTCAAGTTCGAGTACTATACTCCCTAATGCTAACTATGCATTTTTAAGTGGGTTCATTGTAGGCCCTCAAGTCAATTTAAGTTCTAAAAATCTATCTAATGTACAGTTCAATGCGTCGGTTATACAAAATCTTACATTAAGCGGGTCTCTTTTTATAGGGTCTAACTTTACAAGTGCAGATTTTTCAGGTACAATTCTTGACGGGATAAATTTCACAAACGCCATTTTTACAAATACGACCTCGCGCAACATTCCACAACCAGTGGTTCCCATAACTTCGTTTCAGTCATCGGACATTAATACCAACGGGATTGTAGCGCTGTATGGATTTGACAGTAATGGAGCAGATGCTTCTCCTAATAAAAACAACCTTACAAATGTTAACAACTCAGTAACGTTTAACACGACAAACTTTAAACGAGGCAGTTCATCTGCTTCATTCAACGGAAGCAGCTATTTTGAAACCGCGAACGACGGACGATTCTCACAAGATAATTTTACGATTGCTTTTTGGATAAAACCGGTGAGTAGTTCGGGACAGTATCAAACTATTGCGTCATGTCGTTCGAACGTGGGGGGATGGACCGGATGGATGATATACATTACTCCATCAAATTTTCTGGAATTTCGAACTGGAGGAGGAGGAACAGGAGGTGTGTTTAGCGGCACAGATGAACAATTGTATACCAATTTTGGAGCACTACCCGATTGGACACATGTAGCATTCACTATGAATAAAACGCCTGGAACCCTTCGTCTGTATATAAATGGTGTACTGTTAGTAACTACTAGTCGTACATATCTAAACAATACTGGAACTAACTTACGTATTGGCGCCGGCGCAAATGAGGGTGCACGACAGTTTTTCTTGAGAACTGGAACGCTTTTGGACGATTTTCGTATTTACAATACAGTTCTTTCAGCGGTTCAAGTCAGTGGACTTGCATTTTCGGGGTATACCATTCGAAATGGTTACATTATTGGCGCAAACGTCAATATGTCATCTATTAACTTGACTGGCATGGACCTTTCAAACACGGTGCTTACCGGCGTAAACTTGACTGGTGCAACATTAAATGCTGTCAAATCAGGAGGAATTACAGTTACGTCTCAGCCCACACTTCCACCCAAGTACAAAGTGTTGGGTGGATTTTTACACGGGCCGAATGTGGATTTGAGCGGAGCCAACCTTTCCAACTTGGCGTTTGATTCGGTATCAAATGCGATAAACTGGAGTTCCGCGAATTTGACGAATGCCGTATTCACCAATGTGCGGTCAGGATGGATTGAAATCGACTCCGATATTTCAGGGCCTATATTATCTTCACCATACGTTTATAACCGACGTATCGCGTCGAATCCATATGGTGGGTTCATCATTGGCCCCAGTGTCAATTTGAGCAGTATCGACTTTACAAATTTTGATTTGCGAAACGTCTTGGATGTTGCAAATGTGAACTTTACAAACGCGATATTTACGAACGTGAAAACATCGGGAGCGATTGCGACCCCGACCGCCGGAAACTTTCCCACGTTTACTGCCGGGTCAGGATACGTATTGTATAGAGGGTTCATTATTGGACCAAACGTTAACATGAGTGGTACAAATTTGTCAACGTTCGTGTTTGGTACGAATGCTACGGCGGTGTCTCAGGGATCTACTGCCGCACTGTCCGGTATAAATTTTTCATATGCCAATTTGATGTCTGCAAATTTACTGGGTTCAACCGTAAACGGTACCAACTTTGCAGGTTCAAATTTTTTCAGAACCCGTACAGGCGGGCTCTCATATACGAATATCATACCGACCCTTCCGAACACTGTGGTAAATCCGATTTTAGACGAAACAAATTGGTACTACTTGTTATCAAAGGACAGCGTAGAATGGTTTGAAGGCATTGTATATTATATTAATCTTTCTCAAAACGTAACCCATACAGCAGGAGGCAATACAAATCAAACAATGACGCGAACGTATAGTTCCGCGCTACCTCAGTATGTTGTTTCTCAACCCATCAACGCAAATACTGGATATTTGATTGCAAACTACCAAACTGAAGTATTTCATAAAAACAGTAACTCCTTTATTTCAGGTACACAGATATTAAAACAATACGTAACGTGGAATGGTGAGACACAAGTAGGACAATTGCATGGTAACTTGTATTATCGGGCGATTGCACCATATGGTACTACATTATGGAGCAAAACATACACGAAACCAGTTGTAAGCAATTATGGAACAACGATAAATGGTACGCCAATTGAAATTCCGGCATGGTCGGGTGGAATATACACAATAATCGCTCCAAGAGTTATTTGGGAAAACATTGACTGTGTTCCAAATAATGGTCAGACCGCTCAAATTGTAGTTCGAAGCGAAGCCCTTATCAATAATATATGGACTGTTCAGCAAACATGGGGGCACATCAATTATCGATATACCACAAACCAAACTGGGTTATCTCTTTTATTTTGGAACCAATTATTTTCCACAAATGCAGACGGTTCATTACCACGACACACTGGATTTCGTTTTTCGCTGTTATGCTACAATGGAATCATTCGTCAAACAACTGCTGGAGCGTTAACTGATGCAGGTGCTTACTCGATTACATCAGAGCCCGATTATGACAACCAACCGGCGAGTTTTACACTTTTATTATATGGGGGTAAGAATTCACCGGTGGTTACACCATATTCTACATCACCTACCCCAGTTACACTCAATTTACCAGTTAGTGCGCGTTATGATATATCTTGTTTTAATTATTCGAGTTATTACGTGGACATCATATTCACTCAGCCTTTAGGCGGGTATAGTGGAAATATAATAAAATTATTTTTCAACGAGGGAAGCCGCAGTACCTTTCAAACAACTGTAGCGGAACCATTATCTCGCACCAAATTAATAAGTGGAGGCCTATTTGACTATAGTAAGCTGTATTATAGCAATGTACCAATATCGTCATACAGTTCATTATATTTCAGTGAAGAAATTTATTGGGACCCCCCTATCGGATACAGTCCGGGGGACAGTTATTCTATAACTTTTGGTGCACAGTCGTCGAACCGGTCCCAAGGTATTACTGTCCTCTTTATGTTTTGGACCGGTTATTCAAACAGTGGGTTTTCAGGTGCAGGTATATATTTATTAAAAGATAATGTCGCCATCGCGAAAAGTAATACCTTGCCAAACGGTCCGGGTCCGCGTCAGTGGTTTACTGTAAGCGTTACCTATACAAAGTCAGTTACAAATACATGGCAAGTCACTATTGATGATGTTTCCGCGCTAACATATAGTGATACATCTGCTCTTAGCTGGGCAGCCTCTGCTGGTACATGGTTTGTTACGGATGCAAATTCAGGTAACGGTTTAAGAATGTCTCTTTTCATTCGAAGGTTGTATTTGGCATCGACTACTTTGTCGGAATATAAATATATTACTACCACATCATCGGGCGGATATATCATTGGCCCAGGTGTAGATTTAACTCAAACGAATTTACAAGGTGCAAATTTTGCAAACGTCAATTTTAATAACGTCCTTATGACGGGATCAATTATTTCGAATACAACATCTGAAAACATTTCTTATGATGGGTCTAGTTCTCTTCCACAGGGATATATTTTTATTACAAACAACCTTGCGTCATCATTCATTATAGGTCCCAATTTGAATTTTACGTCAAAAACATTGAATGGTTCTTCTATAAGAAACGTAGACTTGACCGGAACAATTTTTACAAATACGTTATTAATTGGAGTAAAATCATCAGGAATAACTACATCACCATCATCGCCGCCGGTATTTACGGTAGGATCTGGCTATAAAATTAATTCTGGTTTTTTAATCGGACCTAGTGTAGATTTATCTGGTGAAAATATGAGGGGCGTTGACTTGAGTAATGAAAACTTAACTAGCGCGTCATTTATAAATGCCGATTTATCTGGTGCAAATTTGTTTAATTCTACACTTTCGTTTACAAATTTTTCAGGCGCGTCATTTTTCAATATTCGTTCGGGGGGGCGTATTAATTTTGTGTCCCAGCCAACAATGCCATCATCCAGTTATAAGTTAGTGCCAAATGGATATAATGAATCAATACCAACTTCTGGGTTTCAACGATATATTGTTGGACCTAACGCAAATTGTCGCGGAGCTGACTTTAGTGGAACATTTTTTGATCGAGTTGATTTAGATGGAATTGATTTTACCGAAGCAATTTTTACAAATGTGAGATCTGGAATTATGCGCAACCAACCCATTTTATCGACGCTTCCTAGCGGGTTTGGTCTAGTGTCCGGTATAAATACGCAAACTATAGAAAGTCAAGATCCGGCATACAATAACGCTTTATACTTTGTAGGACCGTATGCAAATTTAACAGGTGCTTTTTTGAAAAATGCGCAAGTTAGAAATTTAGATATAACTGGGACCAATTTTATAGGAGCAGACTTTAATGGTCTTTCTACAAGCGGAATTACTGGTACGCCAGCAGCACTGTCAAACACTAGTTACTTGATAAGGGGTGGATACATTTTTGGCCCATTGGTAAATTTAACAGGAGGGGTATTCACCGGATTAGATTTAAAAAATTCAATACTGAATGGAGGTAGGTTTGAAAATTCAAATTTTACAAATGCAGACTTGACTGGGTCTAGTATACTTAACGCTAAATTTTCAGGATCTATTTTTACAGGTGCAAAAACCAAAGAAATAACTTATCAGGGATATAACTATGGCGAAAATTTAAGTGGGCAGGATCCTTCGCTACCTACGTCGTATCGATATATTTATAACTTTAACACGAACGTCGGATTCATTATTGGACCATATGTTGATATAAATGGGTCAAATCTTAGGGGGTTGGATCTGGCGTATACGAATTTGACAGGTATAAATTTGGTTGGCGCTGATATTCAAGAAGTCCGATCTGGATATATATCAATAGACGGCGGGGTTCAACCTGTTTTTACACCGGGTTCCGGATACAAAATTTTATCCGGATACATTGTTGGTCCATATGTTGATCTAAGGGGCATTGACTTTACAAATCAAGACTTTAGTGGGACCAATTTAACAGGAACTAATTTCAAAAATGCTATTTTTACAAACATAAAGTCTGGAAATATTGTTGCTAGTCCAGTTCTTCCTACTTTTCCAGATACAACATACAAGTTGAGAAATGGTTACATTTTTGGACCTAATGTTGATTTATCAAATAACGACTTGACTGGAATGGATTTGAGTGGACTTACGTTGACAAATGCTCGCATGCAGCAAACCATTTTTACAAACGTGAGAAGTGGCGGAATTATTGGATCTACTGCCTTTTTACGACAAAATTATATGATACGGAATGGAAGTTCTACTAATGATGGATATATTATTGGAGATGGAGTTGATTTAAGCGGAGCCACCCTTACCATTTCTAATTTGGCAAATGCTTACCTTACAAATGTAAATTTAACAAATGTTACATTCAGTAATACAACACTGATGAATGGTATAAAAAGCGGTGGAAATTTAAGATACAATGCAAAAACATTATCAACCATGCCTGTAAATTATACGATAAGAGGTACGTATATTGTAGGACCCCGAGTTGATCTTTCTGGTGCTGATTTAACATCACTGGACCTAAGTAATACGGTATTGACCGGAGCAAACATGACCAATGCAATATTCACAAATATGCGTTCAGGTGGAATACAAATGTTAACCGCTACCCCTATAGTATTTTCGAGTGGGTCTACGTATGGATCAGAGTTTGGTTATAAATATATAAATGGATACATTGTCGGTCCAGGAGTTGACTTGACTGGATCAATTTTTTCAGGAGTAACCTTCAGCAGTGTTGACTTATCTAATGTAAAACTAAGTGAATCAACTTTATCTAATATTAAATCGCTTAACGTAGCTGGAATTCCTGCGTCTCTTCCTCCGGGATACAAAGTTACAGCCAGGCATATTATTGGGCCTGGACTTGATATGAGCGGGTATAACTTCACAAATGGCGACTTCAGTGGGGCAGACATTACAGGAAGTACATTAATTAACGCCAATTTTACAAATACCTCATCGGGAAATGTTACAGGTTCGGCCCAAACGCGTTTTACTACAACAGTAGACCCGTCGAATGTAAAATATCAGTTGTCAAATGGGTATATTGTCGGACCAAAAGTAAATTTATCAAATGGTGATCTCAATGGCGTTAATATTGCAGGTATTAATTTAACAAATGCAACCTTGACAAATACAAAAACTGGAAAAGTAATATTTGACGCTCAAACAATCGTTCCAAACGCAAACTATAAAATCATTGCCAACTATATTATTGGCCCCAATGTAAATTTAACTGGAGTAGACTTTAGTGGGGTAGATTTGAGATACACTAATTTAACAAATGTGAATTTTGCAGGAGCGAACTTGTTCAATGTGAGGTCGGGGTTCATTTCAGGAATACCTCAACAGTTACCAACGTTTTATGCATTCATAGGAGGGTTTATTATTGGACCTAATACCGACTTATCAGGGGCCGATTTATCGGGCGGAAACCTTGCGAATGTCAGCATTGCTAATGCAGACTTAACAAACGCTAATTTTTTCAACGTGTCGTCGGGTGGAATACAGGGGTCTCCTAGGTTTCCATTGAATGCGCCGTATGTTGTAACAACCCCAAATGGGTATATTGTTGGCCCAAATGTAAATTTAAATAATGCTGATATGCAAAATACCGATCTGAAAGGATTGACGTTTACAAACGCAATTATGACTAATATAAATTTTACAAATACGAAAACAGGAAATAATATTGGGGTACCAAGAACATTAACTCCTCCATATATTCATGTAGAGACAACTCTTTCTGGCGGATTTATTATAGGTCCGTATGTTGACGTTAGTTATGGAAATTTTTCATATGCGAATATTGCAACCGCTGACTTGACCGGAGTAAAATTATCAAATGCAACATTTTTTCAAACAAGATCAGGGAGAATGTCGACCGGAATTCCGCAAAGTCTGCCGGCAAATTATCAAATACTCTCAACAACTTTTTCTGGTGGATATTTGGTTGGTCCAAATGTAGACTTGAATGACGCGAATTTTTCAGGAAGTTCAACTAATCTGAGCGGACTCAATATAACCAACGCTTTAATGAACCGAGTTAAATTTGATAATTCAAAAATGGGAGGAGGTAAACTAGTTGGACCGCCAAGTATAATTCATCCTTTTTATCGATATATACAAAGTTCGGTTAGCGGAGGATATATTATTGGTCCAAACATTGATTTGAGTGGTGCAAATTTTTTAAATAGCGACATATCGTTTGTATACGTGGACGGCGTAAATTTTACAAATGTAAATTTTACAAACACAAAATCAGGAAGACTTTTAGTTCGAACCGCTCCAACTGCGGATATCGACTCTCCGATACAACCAATTGTGTTTTCACCTACAACATATCGGCTTATTTTCAGCAGTGTAAGTGGCGGATATATTATCGGTCCTAACGTAAATTTAAGCGATGCAAATTTTACAAATACAGACATTTCATCTACATTTCTGGCTGGAGTAAACCTATCAAATGCGAATATGTATAACATGCGATCGGGGGGCATTACCGTATCTCCATCAAATTTAATTCCAACTCTTCCTCCAGAATACAAATACGTTGTTTCTACACTTTCTGGAGGATACATTATAGGACCAAACCAAAATTTAGTAGCTGCAAATTTAACAGGATCAGATTTGTCGTTTTGTAACTTTTACGGGTGTAATATTTTTCAGACCATATTTCCTGATATATCGAATTCATTAAGGTATACAAAGTCAGGTGGAATTCCAAACACTAGCGTTCCCGCGACCCTGCCTTCGCCATACAAATTTATAACGAATTCGGCAAGTGGAGGATACATTGTCGGACCATTTTCCGATTTGAGCGATGCAAACTTGGAATCTTCGATTTTAACGGATACGGATTTGTCGGGTGCGAATTTCACAAATGCGAAACTGAGATTTGCACGGTCTGGAGGAATTCCAAATACTAGCGTTCCTGCGATCCTGCCTTCGCCATACAAATTCATAACAAATTCTGCAAGTGGGGGATACATTGTCGGACCATTTTCCGATTTGAGCGGTGCAAACTTTGAATCTTCGGTTTTAACGGATACGGATTTGTCGGGTGCGAATTTCACAAACGCGAGACTGAGATTTGCACGGTCTGGAGGAATTCCAAACACTAGCGTTCCTGCGACCTTACCTTCACCATACAAATTCATAACAAATTCGGCAAGTGGAGGATACATTGTCGGACCATTTTCCGACTTGAGCGGTGCAAACCTGGAATCTTCGGTTTTAACGGATACGGATTTGTCGGGTGCGAATTTCACAAATGCGAAACTGAGATTTGCACGATCTGGAGGAATTCCAAACACTAGTGTTCCTTCGACCTTACCTTCGCCATACAAATTCATAACAAATTCGGCAAGTGGGGGATACATTGTCGGACCATTTTCCGATTTGAGCGGTGCAAACCTGGAATCTTCGGTTTTAACGGATACGGATTTGTTGGGTGCAAATTTCACAAATGCGATACTGAGATTTGCGCGGTCTGGAGGAGTTCCAAACACTAGCGTTCCTGCGACCTTACCTTCGCCATACAAATTCATAACGAATTCGGCAAGTGGGGGATACATTGTCGGACCATTTTCCGATTTGAGCGGTGCAAACTTGGAATCTTCGGTTTTAACGGGATGTGATATATCAAGTGCAAATTTTACAAATGCGAGATTATATAATACAAAATCGGGGTTATTAGCGTTCAACGATCCATTGGTTTTACCTCCAACGTACACATTTATTAGAAGCGCTGTTACCGCATCCGGCGGCTATATTATTGGAACTGGAGTTGATCTTAGCGGAGCGGTTCTTATATCTACTGATTTATCTGGTGTCGTATTTACAAACGCAAATATTCAAAACGCCCAATTATCAAATACAAATCTAGTAAATGTAAGAAGTGGCGGAATTAGAGGCACACCATCAAATTTGACTTCTGGATACACAATTGTGAATGACAATGCGACTGGTGCATACATTATAGGAAGTAGAGTAGACTTATCAGGGGCGGATTTAACAAACTGCATATTATCCGGACTGGACATAAGTGGTGCCAATCTTTTTGGAGCAACTATGCTGAATACAAAAACGGGTCCGAATTTGATTGGTCCGCCGGCCATATTTCCGTCATCAAGGTACAATTATATAGTGAGTAGCGCAAGTGGTGGGTTTTTGATTGGACCGGGTGTTAACCTTTCTGGTGCAAACCTTTCAAATGCAAATTTATCAAATTATGACTTTACAGGTGTAAATCTTAACGGGGTTGATCTATCTGGTTGTAATTTAACAAACATTAAAAGTGGTCTCACGAGTGGACCGCCAATACGACTTCCGCCTTTATTTGTTTTTATGACTGACAACTCGTTTGGCGGATTTATTGTAGGTCCAAACGTTGACCTTAGTGGTGCAAATTTAACAAATTGCCAGTTTACAGGAATTAATATCGTCGGGACATCTTTTACAAACGCTACTATGATAAATGTTAAAAGCGGAGGTGGAATGATGGGTCCTCCATCTTCCCTTCCACCAAAATATAGGTACGTATATGACGGTTCAAATGGCGATAATACAGCCGGATATTTTATTGGTCCTGGAGTTGACTTATCCGGAGCACGACTTCGTAACCTGAATATATCAGTCGATCCTGTTACCGGATCCAATACATTGTATAATCTCGAATCTGCATATTTAACAAACGCTAATATAACAAATGCCAATTTTAGCGGAACGAGTATGAAAAATGTAAAATCCGGAGGAATGGTTGGAAATCCACAAGCGCTACCTGTTAATTTTACGTTAGTTACTAGCGCATCCGGAGGATATTTTGTCGGACCTGAATCAGATCTTCAAAATGCAAATTTGAATGATGTTGCGTTGACTGGGTTAAATATTACATTGGCTGACATGAGTGGAGCCACATTTGTAAACACTCGAACTGGCGGCTTGATTGGTCCTCCAAAAACAATAACTGGTGGATACTATTTTGTTCAGCGTCCGGGTACGGGGGCGGGTACAGCTGTACCAGCCGACGCATATATTATTGGACCGCAAGTAAACTTGACATCTGCGAATTTGACTGATACAAACCTAACCAACTTTGACTTGTCTGGCAGTAATCTTTCAAATACTCTTTTTACAAACACCACGTTAACAAATACAAACATATTCAATGCGAACCTTACAAATATTAACCTAGGTACTTCGATACAAAACAAATTTACAGTGAAGCAAAACCTTCAACTTTTGAAAAATCGCAATAATCGCGGAATAACAAGAATACGCATAAGTGACTGCTCAGGAAGAGACATTGACGTAATTGATGCAAGTACTGAAATCACATATTTACCATTTTATAATCGAATCTATGACCATGTACGAAATTTTTCAGTATCAGTGTTCATACCTGACGCTAGCAACAACTCAAATTTGTCTAATTTGTCACCCACGGGAAGAATGTTTTATATTCCTTCTGGCCCAGGAGAATCGTTTTATGTTGATAGTAGCGTTACATTGACTACATTACCTACCCCAGTACCCGGTAACTATCAAAGTGCTCAATATTATCATGACGTGACCGGAGAACGACTTATTGAAACTTCTACTGGAAACACGATACGCAGTATTCTAGTAAACAATCGTATATTCTTAGTGTTCGGCGCATCAATGTTAGGCATATTGATGACTGATGTATATCGCGCTCAAGGATTTCCTGCAATTTATGACGTGTATTCATATTACGGAACCCGCAATCTTGCTCTTCCTGAAAAAGTATCACGTGTATATACCGTTGTTGGAAATACCAATATATCATTGAACTGGGAACCATCATTCGTTGACGGCAAACCCAGATTGGGATATATTATTGAATATGCCGAACAAGAACCAATAGCACAGTTGTATATACCGTGGACTACTTTTTCAGATAATTATCCACTTACAAACGTTACAATTACTGGTTTGACAAACGGTAAAAAATACTATTTTAAAGTTGCAGCCAAAAATATAGTAGGACGAGGACCTTATTCTGACGTTGTATCTAATACTCCTGGTAGGTTTCCTGACATCATATCTACTCTGTTTACTACAAGTTCAGTAACAAGTCTTGGTGTCACAGAGAATAAAATTAATTTGGAATGGTTGGAACCATACAACCAGGGCTATGATATACAAAAATATACAGTTCGATACCGAAAAGTAAGCACGCCTCCCGAAAACCCTCCTCCTACGAACTTAACATGGTCTGAAAGCGAGCACATATTGAATATTGTTTCAACCGATCCGTTGCTCGTGCGTAAAGTAAAAGGAACTACTACTGTTATTTCGTACGCTGTAAGTGAAGATAACTACATATTACCGTCTCAACCTCCACCAGGAACACAGCACTTGTACCACTTTCAAATATCATCGTCAAATATTCTTGGAACAAGTGCCTTTTCAAATCCGTCCCCGATTATAAATACACTTCTTTCGGATCCTGACTCAATGACGGTTGTATCACCAAGCGTTGTATTTTCTCGTATCGGAAATTTGCCTGGTAAAATACAAACCAGTACCATATTTCCAATGGTTATACCCGATAATGGTGGTAAAAAGGTAAAATTATCATGGATTGTTCCGACTCCGTATACGTATGTTCCATACGCGTATGTTATAGAATATGTAATAACACCCACGCCAGGAAACGCCCCCGATGCATCATGGAATATGATTTCGCATAATGCGTTTACCGTTTCAAATGACACAATACGAATGGCGGCAGAAGGTGGTGCAGTGAGCGCAGTTATGACGACGATTTCTAATTTAACAAATGGTGCGTCTTACACATTCAGAATCGCCGGATTAAATGCGGCCGGGCGTGGAGAATTTTCAACTGCTCTTCCATTTGCGGTTATTCCGGGTAGTGTGCCTTCTATTTTAAACGTGAACGGTGAAATAGCGTTTACGATTAACACGACTACTGGCGGAAACATAACATTATATTGGATTATACCAAACAAGAATGGATACTCAATTACAAATTATAGAGTGAGGCGACGAATTTATTTAGAAGGAGATAATGACTGGATAACTACTGAAATAACAGTACCTCAAAATATAACAAATACGCAATCTTACAGGACTATTACGTACACCGGACTCGTGAATGGCATTACCTATGAATTTCAAGTTGCATCTAAAAACCAGATGGGGTGGTCCGAGTATTCAGGAACGCTTTACGCGGTTCCGAGAACAATACCTCAGCCTGTTTCATCTGTTACTATTGGCGTATTGAATGAAAGTTTGCAGGTAAACTGGAGCACAGTAGGTACAAACAATGGCGGTTATCCAATTACTGGATACAAAGTTCAATATATTCCGGTTACAGTTTCTACACCGGTAGACGCGTGGCAAACCATTGAAGTTGATGGAATATACAGTTCAAAGTTAATAATAACCAATTTGCGAAATGGAATAACATACCGAGTCCGAGTTTTACAGGTAAATGCGATTGGAACAAGTTCGACTCAAATTACACCGGTTGTAGAAGGAGTACCTGGAATTTTATCATTTGCGCCTACAAAACTATTGGCGATTCCGGGAAATACTAGAATTACAATATACTGGGTCGAACCAACAAGTTCGGGAACAAATGATATCAGCTATTATTATATTCAATACAAACCGACTTCAAGTCCGGTTCAGTCTTATGTTTATGTAAACAATACGGGACAAACTACACCAAAACAATTTACACGAAGTGATTTTAGCATCGTTCCTAATGCGCCAGGTTACGACGCTTTTGTTGGAATCGTCGATGGATTAATCAATGGTACTTCATATGACGTAAGAGTAGCTGCCGTAACACAAGTAGGTATAGGGCAGTGGTCGGATCCAGTTAGCGAAACGCCAGGTACGGTACCATCAAAGGTTAACTAGTACCGATCGATCAACTCGATCCATAGTTTTAAAAATTATCAAATCAAATATTTTAAAAGTTTAAAGATTTTAAAATATTTTAAATAATATATTAAAACAATTAAAATATAAAATTGATCATAATGAATTTTATGTTATAAATATACATATAAAAAGATATCCATATAGTAGACTTATTCGGACATTCTGATTCTGACACTCTAATAATGCCCAAACACGACTTTGATATTCACGCGTACAAGAGGTTTTTACTGAGTTTACAAGACAAAATCATTCCAGGCAAAAATAATGAAAAAGAAAAGGAAAGAGAAAAAGAAAAAGAAAGAGAAAGAGAAAAAGACAAAGAAAGAGAAAGAGATAGAGATAAAGATAAAGACAGTCGTAGAGATAAGTCACATTCAACGCATGGTACAAGTGTTACAACCAGTAAAAAAACGAATCGAAAGCGCCGCAACCCATTCAATGAAATCGGATACCCTTTAAAAAAGAAACAAAAAGTCATGAGCAGTGGAACCGATGGAACAGAAAGCGACGATGATTCTAATTTGCCGCCAAGGTATGCAAATATAATAACCACTCGTTCTGGAAAACAAATAAAAGTACCCGAGACACAGACACGGGTACTCGGTAAAAACGGGTTCATTGAAAAAAAAGAGAAGAATACCATTACCAATGATAACGCTAAAAGTAGCCCAATAGGTGGACCTGGACCCAATACGAAAGGAGGAAATGGAAATGGAAATGGATCATCAACATCAAATACAAGCTCTAAACAATTATCTTCAGTAAACGGAACCTCTAAAAAAAATAAAATTTCAGTGAAACGATCGAATACGTTTGCACATGGTAAAAAAATTCTCAAGAAATCGTTCCACGTTCCGCCTCCTGATAGTTCGAATAGCGACGATGATAATGACTATGACGGTCAAGACGTGGACGAAAGTAAGGTTTCAAGTTCTGATTCGAGTTCCCGAACAAAAGAGGAAAATGAACTTATTTCCGATTCGGAGACGGACTCCGATTATGAAAATACTGGAAGAGGAAGTAAGATGACTAAAAAAAGGCCCAGTTTAGCAGATCGAAAACAAGCTGCAAATCACTTGAAGAGAATGCTTGCGAATAAAATGAACATTATTATAACAATGGACAATCCAGGGAAAAAAATGTCACCTTCAAAAAAAAATAAAAAACAAAAACTCGGAACTTCCAAGTCCAAGCGCATTTCTGGCGATCCTGAAGAATGGTTGTATACGGACGATGAAAAAGCAGGTAAAGGTGAATA
>Ga0194130_10001647_pt1 | contig 34975 bp, 30 predicted proteins | sample TA2KigsurfametaG_FD_160084 | JGI IMG/M metagenome (GOLD analysis project Ga0194130, IMG submission 160084) | Freshwater microbial communities from Lake Tanganyika, Tanzania - TA2015050 Kigoma 12 surface | ecosystem: Environmental > Aquatic > Freshwater > Lake | place: Tanzania: Lake Tanganyika...
TATTTTCAAATGCTGAAATAATTATTGGTAGTATAGGTGGAGGAATGACAAATTTATTATTTTCATCTAAATCTACAAAATCTATAGTGCTAGTCACGCCATATTTTATGGATGTTAATTATAGATTTAGATATAGTATGGAAAGTAGCGATATAAAATATTTTTATGATATTAAAACATATCGTGAAGATAATGAAATATCTCTATACTGTAGAGCTAAAATAAAAAAATAGATTCAGAATATTACAATTTAATTGGTGAAATAACAGGATACAAAAATGGAAAATATAGTTTAAATATATCACAAAATGATGTGGCAGGTTTTAATAATAATATAATTTTTAATAATGAGAATTTTAGTGAGAATGAATTAGAATTATTGGATAAAGGATTAAATAGTCCATATGTTACTAATATTGAAGAAATTAAGATTATTATACATAATTTATTTATAACATAGGAAAATATATTATTAATTTTTAATTATCTTGTGTATTTTCATTTTTTTGTTGAAGTTTTTTTACAAAAAAACTATTTATATTACTATTAAAATCAACATTCCAACCATTATATTTTAGATCTCTTATATCTCCATCTATATCAAAATTTTTGTGATTATTTAATTCATATAAAATTCTAGCTAAATATCTTTCACTAGCACAACTTTGATATCTATTAGTTATAACAATATTTTTTGTTAAATCCATAAAATAAATAAGTTTAGATTTATGAAGAATAAAAGAATTAGAATAACAAAAAGTAATTTTATCTAAATTATCAAAAAGTCCAATACTAGTTAAAATTTCTTTAACAACATCATAATTTTGACCATCTTGATAATAACTATTTATAGTGCATGCTAATACGTTATTATTTAATAAATTATTAAAATCATATTTTTTATTTATTATAAAATTATCTTGAGCAAAAACATAATATTCATATTTATCAAGAATATTATTATTTAGAATATAATTTATTCCACATTTATACGCTCCTATTTCAAATTTACAAGCAGTATTATTATCTATAAAAATAATATTATTATAATCTTTTAATAAATCTTTTATATCACTAAAATATTTAGAATTATTATCACAAATAAGAATAAGACTTTGACTGTAAAATTTTTGTATATTATCAATATATAATTTAATAAATGAATTATGTGTCCTATAATATTTATGAGAAATAACAAAACAAATATTTTCTATTTTATTATTATATATTCTTGATAATTCTATATCATTATTTTTGTCAGTTTTTTCAGTTATAAAAGATTCACAATTATTGTTATAAAGATAAATAATAACTAATATTATAATTAAAATTATTATTATTTTATTTTTCATATTATTTATTTTATATAAAAATAAAAGGGGACTTAAAAAAAATTAAAATATAATAATAGTTTATAAGTATGAGAATATGTTTTATAATATGCGGGCAACCTAGAAGTATAGATTTAGTAATTAAAAATATTGAAAATTTATTTCAAGAATATCAAATAAATTTTTATATATGTTTAACAAAAAATTATAAAAATTATGAAAAAGAGTATAATTATAATTTTAACATAAATGATATTATATCAAATAAAAAAATAAAAAAGTTATTACTAGTAAATGATATTTATAATTCAGAATTTAGAAATTTAAAAAATTATACAAAAAAGATTATAAATATGATTAATATAATTAACAAAGATGAGGAATATGATATATATATTATTATAAGAAGTGATTTTATATTTAATTCGTCAGAATTTATAAATTTTATAATGTCAGAAAATAAGATTTATGTATCTAATAAAAGATATAATCAATATACAAAAGATATTACTAATAAATGTAACGATAATATAATTATTTGTAAAAATTATGATTTATTGACCAAATTAGTTTATTTGGATGAATATATTGATAATAATAATAATTATTTAGAGATAACATTATACAATTATTTTAAAGAAAATGATATTGATTATGAAGAGATTGATATTAGTTATAAATTGATATTATCAAGATGTAATATAATAGCTATAGCTGGTGATTCAGGTTCTGGAAAAACAACCTTATTAAATGAATTAACAGAATTATTTAAAAAAGATAGTTATTTGAAATTAGAAACTGATAGATATCATAAATGGGAAAGAGGTGATGAAAATTATTTACAATTTACTCATTTAAATCCTAAAGCAAATAATTTAGAGAAAATGAATAAAGATGTTTATAATTTAAAAATAGGAAATGAGATATATAGTGTTGATTATGATCATGATACAGGTAAATTTACACAGGAAGAAAAAATAGAATCAAGAAATAATATTATATTATGTGGATTACATACATTATATAATAAAAATATAAATGAAATTATAGATTTAAAAATATTTATGGATACAGATAGAGAATTAATAAAAAAATGGAAAATAAAAAGAGATGTTGAAGAACGAGGTTATAATATTGAAAAAGTATTAAAACAAATTGAAACAAGAGAAAAAGATTATGAAGAATATATAAAAAATCAGAAAAATAATGCTGATATTATAATAAATTTTTATGAAGATAAAAATATTTTATTATGTAATTTAATTATAAAAAATAAAAATTTAATAGATAAAATATTTTATTGTAATGATGATAAATTTAAGGAATATATTTTTACTAATGATAAAACAATTACTTTTAAAATAAATGAAAATTATTATTTTAAAATCAAAGAAATTTTATATAAATTATTATAAATAATCTTAAAAATAATTATATATATTAGTCTAGGTTCATTATTTTATAAATATCTTCAATTAAATTATTATTATTTTTATAATCATCAAAATTATTTAATATTTTTATAAATTTTATATCAATATTATATTTTTTCTTATATTTCAGCATCAAAGTTTCTGTAATTATTTTTATTTCATCATAACCAATATAATCATCGTCTATTGTATCGTTTATGTTTTTTTCAGTAGATAAAAATAATATTTTAGAATTATGTTTTAAGGCTAAATCTAACATATTTTTAGTTCCCTCAAAACAATTTATTAAAGTTTCAATTGGAAAATTTTTATATTTTTCTTGTGTAATTAAACATCCTAAATGATATATTTCATCTATTCTTGGTAAAAATAATTTATTTTTAATATCAAAGTTAATAAATTTAAAGTTTTTATTATCTATAAGTTCTGTTAATTTATAAAAATCAGATGATAATTTGTCTACACAAATAATTCTATTATTAATATTTTCTAATAATTTTTTACATAAAAATCTACCTAAATAACAAGCACCTCCTGAAACCAAAATAATTTTATAATCATTTTTAGCAACATTGGTTCTATCTATATCTTTTAACCAATCTCTAATAATTCTATCATGATTTTCATTTCTATCAAGTACAGCTTGTAAAATATAAGAATTTATATTATTTGAATTTAGTTGATTATATAAACAAATTGTATCTTTAGGGAAACATGTTCCACCAAAACCACGTAATCCATCATGACCAGGACAAGCCATATGTGAAGAACCAATTCTATCATCAAGTTTAACATATTCTATCATATTATCATAATTAATTTGTAGAGTAGAACATAAATCATAAATTTCATTAAAATAAGAAATTTTAGTAGATAAGAATGTATTTCTTATTAATTTAGATAATTCAATTTCTTTATTATTTCCAAAAATAATATTATTATATTTTATTTTTTGATTATTATAGGCTGATAAGATTAATTCTGATACTAATTTTGTAAATGTATTTTTAACTTCTAAAGGACAATTGTTATATATTCCAAATAACCAATTTTTATTATTAATAAAATCATCTTTCCAGTTTTTTTCTGTTAAAAATTCTGGCATAAAGAAAATATTTTTTGAATCACAATATCCAACTGGAACTGTAGATCTAATAATTATAAATTTTTTATTATTTATAAGTTTAATTTTATTTATTGTTTCATCAATAAGATTTGTATAACAAGAACCATCTATATTTGTAGGAGTGGGTAAAGAAATAAAAATAAGGTCTACTATATTTATAATATCATTAAAATTTATATCATTAGGTATACATAATTCTGGATTTATATCATATATATATGTTTCTATATCTTTATTATGTAATAAATAAGTTGCTTTTCCAACAAATCCAAAACCAATTAATAAAATTTTCATTATATATAAATGAAGACAAAATTTAATTTAGTTAAAAATAAAATTCCAATTTTCTAATTTAGGATATAAAAACATATCTAGAAATACATTTGATTCTTCTAAACTATAAGCTTGTCTAAAATTTTCTTTCCTAGCATATGCGTGAAAATTTATTTTTACAGATTTAATTAAATTTTTATACTGCATATGATAAATAAATAATGCTATTGAATTTTCAATAAGATGAACTTCTTCAGCATTTTCAATAACTTTAAAAATATCATATATTTTTGAAATATTATTAATATTAACAAAATTTTTATTTTCATAATATTCTTTATTTATAATATTTGGATAATAATCATTTATTATAATGTAATTTTTATTATTTAATTGTAATTTATTAAAAAATTCTTCTTCAGCTATAATATTTCTCTTAAAATAAAAATAATCTAATTTAATTTCTTTTGGAATACCTAAAGCAATATAAAAAGCACTAGAATTACTTTCTAGATTTTTATATTCATCTTTAAAGACTTTTCTATTATTAATATCAACTAAGACATCAAATGTATTAATCTTTTTATAATTTAAACCTAAAAATGGTGCAATTGGATTAGTCGTTGAAAAGAAATTTCTTGTAAAATTAAAATTCTTTTCTGTTTTTACCCATATTTCTATATTTATTTCATCATAATATTCATTACTATTTATTTTATAATTATCAAATCCAATAATTATTTTATTATTATCTCTAAATAATTCTTTTACAAAATCTTTGTAATCTGTAATAAGTATTACATTATTATAATAATTAAGTAAAAATCTAACAAATGAATTTAAGGATATCCAATCTCCATAAGCATCATATCCTGTAAAAATAATATTTACATTTTTATTATTATTTATTGGTAATTCAGTTATTGATGGTATTATATAATTTTCTTTTAATTGTTTATTATCTACATACATTTTAGTAAAGTCTATTAATAAAATTATTAATAAGATTATAATTAATAAAATTGTTATATTTTTATACATATATAAATAACTATAAAAATAAAATTATAATTAAAAAAATATTGTATTATAATGATGATAAATTTACATTTTTATTTATTTTAATAATATCTAATATAAAATTGATTCTGTTTAAATAAGTATGATTATCTCTAACATTAATCATTAATTCCCTAATTATATTATTTCTATCAGGTCTATCATTAAATTCTAAACCTTTTTTAACTAATTCATCAATAGAATTTGAATATATTATTTTTTTATCAAATAATTCATAAACTGTAGGATTGTTTGTTATACCCATTTTTCCATAACTAATATTTTTAAATATTCTACAAGGAATGTAGTGATTATCAATTTGCCATTGAGTTTGTAGTGCAGGTGCTATTATGGATTCTTGGATTAACTTCATATTTTCTTCAATTGATTTATTTCTTTTTGAACTTATATCAAATGATCCTCCATAATTTTTATATTCAATATTATATTTTTGTAATTCATTTTTAAAATCATCCCAATGTTCTAATGGCATACCAATAAAATTACTAATTTTTTTAATATTAAATGATTCTAAATTTTTAATATTTTCATCAATTTCATGAGGTAATAAATCTGTAGCCCATGGCATATATATTAAATTGTAATCATCAGAATAACAATAATATTTATAGTCATTAAATTTTTTCTCATGTAAACATCCTATACAATATACTTGTAGACTCATAGTATTATTAGATGGAATACCTAATGAATTATTAATTAGAACATGTGATTTTGGTATTTTATAATCATTATTACAAACCCATTCTATATTATGACCTATATAAAAACTAGTATTATTTAATGGTAGATTTTTAGATTCTAAACCATGAACAATATAAAGTGAATTATTAAAATCTACTTCTTCATTAGGATTTGGATAATTATTTACCCCTTCTTCGTTAAACCAATAAACTTTATAACCTAAATGTTTAAAACCAATATAAAATGCGTTATGAATATAACTATGTGTATGATTATGTATACAATGTCCCCAAATTATTACTTTATTTAAATTCATTATATATATATTATAGATATTTTTTATATATAATACTTTTTTATCTTTTATAATACACTAAATAAAAAGTTATAACATAATTATTAGTAACAAATTTATATATATATATATATATAATGACACAAGTAAATCAATCTGATAATTATACTGAATATAATAGATATCCAGAAGTTTTTACAGAAGTTAAAAAAATTGTGAATGATAATAAACAAATTTTATCATTTGGATGTTCTTATGGTCACGAATGTTTAACCTTAAAAAATGAATATTTTATTAATTCAGAAATAGATGGATATGATATAAATAATAATATTCAAGTTACTCCTAATTTTAATTTTTATAATGATTATAAAAAATTAAAAACTTATGATTTAATCTTTTGTATGTCTGTATTATGTAAATGGCCTGAAGATACTGGAGATTATTCTTTTGAATTATTTGAAAAAACATTAATCGAAATTGATAAATTATTAAATATAGATGGTTATTTATGTATTTATAATTCTAAATATTTATTTACAGAATCTTCAATATTTAGTAAATATTTAATTGTTGATACAGAATATAAAAATACTGGTTTTGTAACAAAATATGATAAAAATAATAAAATAATTAATAATTATCCATATTTTTTATTTATAAAAAAATACAATTAAAATTTATTTGTTTTATCTCTTATAATATTATAAAATTTATTTAATAAATTTTCTTTATTACAATTGTTTTTTATTAGATCAATAGTTCTATAACATTTTTCTCCAACATATTCTACATCAATACTCATTGCTCTGCAAGGTAAATAACAATGTAATCTAGTGGTATAAATTTTTTTGGCATATTTATATTTAGAAAGTAAATCTTTGGCGTAATTAATTCTTTCAATTGGATTTAGATTTACTAAATCATCAATATAATGATTAAAATAATGAATATTATTTGTATTTTCTAAATCATTAATTATTATATTATTTTTATCACAATCAACTAAAATAATACTATCAGTATATTTATTTTTATAAATATCATTATCAGGAATATTTTTACAATCTAATAATTGCGTTAAACAACCAAAAAACTCACTTTCTACATTATTTTTTTGTAACATTTCTAAAGTAGATAAATCACGAGAGTAAATAGGTCCATATTTTTTATAATATTCTATACATTCATTATTTTCTAAAAATTTAACATCTTTTGAAAAACAAGTAGAAATAAAAATTGGAATAATAAAATCATTTAAAATTGGAAATTTAATTTTTCCATCATCCTTACCAATAGGCCAATGATCTTCACATAATATAAACCATCCATTCATTATTAGATAAATTTTTTCATTAATTTCATTTAAATTAATTTTATCTCCAGTTTTAAAATTATAAATTATAAAATAATTGTCTCTTAAAATAATATAATCAATATCTAGTAAAGTACTTGTAACTAAACTTTGAATATCATCACCAATATTTATTGTATCATATCCTAATATAGCATATTTCATTTTATATAATATATTAATATATTTTTTTCAATTAATAATTTATATAATAATATATAAATGTTAAAAGTTCTTCATATAAGTTTTCATAAAGGTTGTCAAAATGATATAGAATATATTGCTAAAAAATTAAATTTTGAATTAACTTTTATGGAATATGATGATGATATTTCTATTGGACTAGATAAATATAATGTTACTCACGAAAAAGCAACAAGTTCTTGGAATAAACATAAAGATTATTATAATAGTTTTGATATAATTATCACGTCAGATACAGCTCCTATAAGTAGAATTTTTTTACAAAATAATTTTGAAAAGAAATTAATTATATGGATTTGTAATCGGTTTGATTACGCAAATCAACCTGCTATAAATTTTCCAGATAAGGAGTATTATGATTTAATAAATGATGCTAAAAATAGACCAAACGTCCATATAATAGGATATACTCCTTTTGAAAATTATTATGCCAATGTTATAAGAAAATTATCTATAGGAAATGAGTGTATTAAACCTATAGGTAAAATTGGAGATGTTTATAATAATTATGTATCAACACAAGTAGAAGATAAAGAAAATACATTTATAATTGGACCATATCATAATGATAATTTAATGATGGATTTAAAATCTAAAGTTATTTCTTTAGGAATTAAAGTATATAATGGTAGATATGATGGACCCAAAGATTTAGCTGAATTTGCTGGTGTTATACATATTCCTTATGCTTGGTCGAATTTAGCCTTGTTAGAAGCAATACAATCAGAAATTATATTTTTTATTCCTTCATTAAAATTTTTAAAATATTTTATACATACAAATATTGATGGTGAAAAAAAAGATAGTTTTTTTTGGAGTCCGCCATTAGAAGAAGATGTATTATATTTATCGGAATGGTATTGTGAAGATTTTAAAGATGCTCTTATTTATTTTGATTCATGGGATGATTTAAAGTATAAAATAAATACTGTAAATTTTAATAATCATAAAGAACTATTAAAAAAAATTGGAGATAAACATGAAAATAATATATTAGATAAATGGAAAAAAATATTATGTTATTATAATAATATGAAAGATATTTATGATTTTTTACAATTACAAAATGATAATTTTAATATAATTGAATGTGGAGGTCATTTGGGTAATGATACTTTAAAATTAGCTAATATTTTTAAAAATGGAGTTATTTATTGTATAGAAGCAAATATTAAATTATACAATGAATTAATTAAAAATATTAATAATAATATAAAAATATTTAATTATTGTTTATCTGATAAAAGTGGTTATTCTGAATTTTATATTGATTCTAATTCAGATGGTGATTCTGGAGCAAGTAGTATATTAGAATCAACTGATAATTATCTTAAAAATTATATAAAAAAAGAAGATAAAATAATAATTCAATCAATAACATTGGAAGATTTTATGAAAAGCAATAATCTAGATAAAGTAGATTTATTATGGTTAGATGTGGAAGGTTTTGAATATTATATACTAAATAATGCTGTAAATATATTAAAAAATATTAAATATATATACACAGAAGTAAATTTACAAGAATTTAGAAAAAATGGAAAATTATATGATGATATAAAATCTTTATTAGTTAATAATAATTTTATAGAAATATATAAATGGGAACAAGGTGCTGAATGGGGACATTGGCAAGGTAATGTATTATTTAAAAATAATAATTTTAATTAATTTTTTTCAGTATATACTGATATTCACTCATTATAATTTCATATCCATTTTCTAAAAAATAAGGTATACTATATTTTGCTTTACCTAAATTAGAACTTTCACCATATTTTTTTGGTATAACACTTTTAACATCATCAATTAAAATTATTCCATCTTTGCTTAAAATATCTTTTTCAACTATAATTTTTGCCTCTCTTAAATGTAATTGAGCTGTATCTTCAATTGGTGTCATATCACCAGTATCTAAATATAATAAATCAATTTTTCCTTTAAAATTATTTAAAAAATCCTCAGAAGAAGATACATTATATGTTATATTATTACTATTACCATTCATTATTCTGCATCTATCAATATGTGATTTCATTAAATCAACGGTATGAAATCTACTATTTGGAAATAATGTAGAAAATACTTTTGTAAAAATCCCAGCACTCCAGTCCCATTTTTCAGGATTATTTGGTTCCCAAAATTTAGAATCATCTGAATTACATCCTTCAAATCTTCCATCAACAAAACTTCTACTTGTTCCTAATTCAATTATAACTGGATTTATCTTGTTATTCATATTTTCAAAACAATATTTAAAAGTATAATATCTTGATTTAGGTTTTTCTCCAAAATATTTTTCTTGTTCTTCTATAGAATAATAACAATCTATAGCCTTATCTAGTAATTCTTTATTTGTTTCTAGTATATTCATGATATATATATATATATATATATATTATAAAATCTTAAATTATTCTAAATAATCAAAATTATGATATCCTATGTTATTATTCCTTAAAAATTTAATAAATGGAAACCAGTTATTATTTTCACTTATAAATACAAATGAATTATCATTTTTATTTTTAAAAAATGTTGTTATTATTATCGTTTGATCGTCCTTAAAATTTATATTATTTTCAAGAAAATGAAATAATGTATTTTTGTAATAATCTAACCATAAATTAATCTTATTTTTACCTACAATATTACAACCACCACCTACCGAATACATATTATTAACTATATAATGTTCTACATTATTTAATTCAATTAATATTTTATATATTTTCTTAATATATTCTTTATCATTTTTAATTAATCCCCAATATATTTTATTTTCATCTAAATAATCTAAATTAATAGAAAAATATTGTTCTTCATAATTTCTAAAATATCCAAAATCTATATATGAATAAAAATCTACTTTATATTTTTCTGAAACTTCTTGTAAAAATAAATGTCTATTAATCCATAATAATATTAGTTCTCTTGAAATATCATGATGTGGAAAATATTTTTTATCAACATTTTTCTCAATTGTATCTATGTATTTATATAGTTCAAAATCTTCAAATTCTTTAATAATATATTCAATATTATTAGCTTCGTTAAAAATATTTTTTATTTCATTTATACTTTCATTATTTGTATAAATAATAATATGCTGATTTTCAAGCGCTTTAGCCATTTTTTTCCCCCATTCTATATAGATATTCGTATCAAATTTTGATTTAATTTTATAATAACAAGTATAAAAAATTATAGACTTTTCTATTTTATTATCTATTATTTCTATATTTTTATTCATTTCTATATTTTTATTCATTACTATATTATTATTCATTTCTATTTCATTAATATTATTCATTTCTATTTCATTAATATTATTATTATCATAAATATATAATTTATCACAAGTCATTTCTAATTTAACATCAAATAAAATTATTATTTCATAATTATTTTTAGATAAAATATTATCAAATAAGATATATGTTGTATTATCTATATTATTTTTTTCAATAAATTTATTTTCTAATGAATTTTCTAAATAAAAATAAAAATAATGATATATATTTTTTAATTCTGTTAATTTAATAAAGATATCTTCTAATTCATCATAATTATATATTTTAATTAATAAACCTTTTCTTATTGATGTAAAATCTATTTCTTTTTTAAATGTTTTTTTCTCAACAATACTAATTTTTTCTGTATTATTTTTTTGCGTTCCTATTTGATTTTCATGAATTCTATAATATATTAAATACTTATTTACAATACCTATTTTAATATTGTTATTAACTGCTCTTATCCAAAGTGATAAATCTTCATAAGGTTTATCGTCTCTATATTTTAATTTATTACCATAAATATCTACAGAATTCCAAAATTTTTTGGTAAAACAAGCTCCAGAATGATTAACAATATTATTTTTTTTTATTAAATTATTTTTTATAATTGTATAATCTATTTTTGTATCAATCATTGAATTATATTTTAAAATATCTTCATCTAAATTTGTTATTTTTATCCAATTAAATTGATTATTATTATAATATATTGTATTGTTTCCTTTCGTAGATATATCATTATTTGAATTATTTTGTGTTATATAAGTCCACATCGTGCTATTTAATAAATTATCATTTTTAATAATATCATCAATTTGATATATAAATCTATTATTATGATAATAATCATCCATATTTGTATTAAAAACAATATCATAATTTAATTCATTAAATATTTTGTTTAATAAAAATATCATTGCCTCTGTATGAGTTTCATAGTTTTTAACAAAAAAATTATGTTTTATATTTTTAAGATCAATATCTTTAAATACTGAAATATTTTCATTTCCATAATTTATTTCAAAAATATCAAAATCAACATTTACTTGATTTATTACAGATTTAATACATTTTTCAATCCAACACGTTTTATATAATTTATAAATATTTTTATGAAAAAATATTGCAGCACACTTTTCTATATAAATAATTTTATAGTTTTTTGAATTTATTGGTATTAAATCAAATATATCATATTCTGGTCCTTTTTTTTCAAACCATTTATTTGGAAAAATATATTTAGGATTTTTTACAAAATTATACATATCATTTATATAACAACTCATTAATGAAAAAGTAGAATTGGTGCAAATTTTAACATCAGATAGACATAACATATAAAATTGTTCTTCATCATTACTAAATATATCATCTGCTTTAATAAAATTAATTTTTAATTCATTTAATATTTTAAAGGCATTATCTATATCATCACTAAATAAAATAATTTTATAATTTTCTGGATCAAAATAAGATAATGCTTTTTTATAATATTGTATTGATGTATTTGTATGAAAATCTTTTAATAAAACATAATCTCCTAATCTCATATGTATAGATAATATTTTTTTTCCATAAGATGAAAATATATCTCTAATTTTATTAATTTTTTTAAAATCAATAAATAAATATTTTTTTATTTCTTCTTTATAATCCCAAAAATATTTATATGATTGAAAATAACCATTAATTATATATTTATTTTTATTTTCAAGTTCTATTTTATTATATTTAAATCCTGATTCATTATATATTTTAAATTTATTTAATAATTTATCATCTACTTTATTAAAATTTATATTTTTAAATATCTCATATTTAGTTGGTGATTTTCTATAGGTATTTTTAGTTAATAAATATTCTTTAATATAATCTTCATCAAAAAATATTTTAAATTTTTTATTATATATTTTTGATAATGATATTATATTAAAGATCATAAATAACTGATTTCCAAATCCACCAGTAATTTTTGTAAAAAACTCTATTTTATCATTTTTATTTTTTAAAAAATTTTTTTTTATTATTTTTTTTTTTTAAAATTTATAATTAATAAGATTTATTTTTTTTTTTTTTTTTTCATAATTAATTATATTAGTATTTTCTGTACGTTGATTTTCTAAATTATTTACTAAAATTCTATTTTTATATAAAATATCACCAACTATTTTATCTTCATATATCTCATATTTTTTATTAAACATTTCTTTATTATCTATTAATATTTCTAAACTTTTTCGTGATAATATATATCCTAAACCACCAGCAGCATAAGGAGCTATAAATTGACCTTGATATTCTAAATTATTTAATTCATTATTGCTACATTTTCCAAAATGCCATTTTCTATCTAAATTTTTAACAATTAAATTACCATAATAATCATACGGTTTATCAGGAATTTTATTTTTATCTGTAAAAATAAAATCATCATCTATTTTATATACATAATCAAAACATGTATTTTTATAAATCCATTCATATCCTTTGTATATCTTCATTGGTAAATTTTCATATATGTCTTCAACATCTACAAATAATGTATTGTATTCTTGATTATATAATGTTGTATTAGAATTCCCCTTTAAAAGTAAATAAGATACCTTAGTATTTTCTAACATTTCTATTATTCTTTTCTGATTATTAATATATATAGGTTTATTATCACAACATAATACCAAATATAATATATTTTTATAATTATGTTTAATTTTATTAAGATTATTCTTATTTTTTTTTTCTTTATTTAAAATTATTTTATATTTTATTAATAAACTACTAATTTTCTTATTACTTAATTCAATCTTATCCACAGATGATAGTAATATTTTTAAACATTTTTTATCTATTAAATAATTAGTTATTGGATATGATATTTTATTTTCTTTCTTAAATTTATCTGTATAAAATCTATAATTAAAAAAATATTCATCTGATAATATATCATTTATATCATTATTATCATTCACAACATATACAAATTCATATTTTTTTTGTTTATATATCCAATATAAACTATATTTTAATTTATCCTTTTTATCTTTTACATATATAGTTTTTTCTTTTTTATCATAATGTGACTTTTCTACATTCTTTATATCAACTAAAACATAATTTTTTTTTTTATTACTTAAGAACATATTAAGGTTATCGTCTAAATTATTCTTATTTAATATTAGATATATCAAATTATCCATAATATATATTATTAGTTTATATAATTATATTAATATTTATTTTCATTTTATTTATTTTTTTCTATTACTATTATAGTGATGTTTCTCTCATCAAAAAATTTTAATGAATTATGTATGTTGATTGACATAGATAATTATCGGTTTGTTTCTGCTAATAAATTATCTCAAGCTAAACAAGATCTTAATAATATAAAAAATTTACAAGATCTTGAAAATTTCTATTCTACTTACGAATATGTTTTCTCTTCACTGTGTTCTCTAAAAGTACAACTTTTAATCACAAACTATAAATTATCTACCACTCTTCTCACTCTTAAATTTATAGCTAAAATAAAATATAAACTTAATCAAAAAAAATTAAAAAATATAAATACATAATAAAAATTACTGGATTATACAACTAATGACACATTTTTTTGACTCTTCTTCTAATTCTCCAATATAGTAGTTTTCTAATATTTTTTGTGCTTTTTTAGTGTGATTCAATCTATTAAACTCATCTGTAGCATCTTTCCCTCCATATTGTAATAATAACATTTTGCCACCTCTGTGTTTTTCTAAATAATCTGTTATATTATATACTCTATTTTTTATAATTAACCAACAGTCTTTATAATTGTTATGTAGAGATACTTCTTCTTTAGTATAATATTTATTCTCCATCCTATCTACTAAATTATTATTATAAAAATTAATTTTATTGGATGATAAAGGCCAACATTATTATCAAAAAGTTGAGCCTAAAGGCCAACATATTATCCAAAAGTTGAGCCTAAAGGCCAACATATTATCCAAAAGTTGAGCCTAAAGGCCAACATTATTTATAATTATTTAATAAATAATTATAAAAATGTTGAAAAATCTAAATAATTGATAATACACTGGGTTAATCTTTAATGCCTCATTGTGAGTGTGCTAGGACTAACCTGTTTCTTTGGAGAAAAACAGGTGATCTATATCATGGATTTCCAGTCTACTTTTGTTCTGGTTGTTCAGAACTTTTTACATTAGCTCATAGAGGACCTGTAAATCCCTTTCAAGAATAAAATAACCTGCTTTCTACCACAATTAGTTTTGTGGTAAGAGTAAATCTTGATAAGTAAATTATTATTTTTTATAAAAAATTGATAAATATTATTTAATATATATAAACATATATATAAAGTAGATGAGTATTTTCCTAAATTATCTTAAAAATAAAATATCCTTTGGTAAAGGAATAGTTAAAATATTGGACATTAATAAAACAAATAATATCATTTACAAAGAAATGATTAAATGGCATTGTAATAATACTTCTCTTATTTATCCTTATGGAAATTTTTCAACAATAAATTATTCTCTTATTTCAAAAGAAATTAAACCTTTTCAAATTATCTCTAGTAATGATATTCTTAATATAGTAAAAACAAATAATGAAAATATTGAAATAATTTATTTTGGAAAAAAAGTAGAAAGTGATAATACAATAACCTATGAAATTAAAGATGATAGTAAAGTCTTATATTTAGTTTATACAAATAAAAATAAAAAAAAAATTATATTCTATCTATTATAATTAGTAAAATTATATTTTTTTATAAATATTATTATATGAATTATAAACAAAAATATCTAAAATATAAAACTAAATATTTATATGTAAAAAAACAAATTGGTGGATTTAATAAAATATATAATGTTATAAATTATATACTTAGTAATACCTTTCTTAGTTTTAAGGAAAGTAAACCAAACACAATTAGTTTATTTGTTATAGATTGTATTACTTTAACTGAAATATTAATTGAAGCAAGTGAAAATATAGAAAAAAATCCAGAAGTTATATCAGTTCCTCAACAAAAAGCAGAGTTAGATATGATTAAAAAAGTATTAAAATTTTTTATTGATAGTGATTTTTTACAAAGTTTAGGTGCTACACAAGAAATAATTAATTATCTAAGAACTGATCCTGAAGGAAAAATATATAAAGATACTAAAGATAAAACATATATTTATAATCTTTATCAAGTAGAAGATATTTTAGAATTTTCTTTATTAGATACAGAAAATCCAATTAATTTACAAATAGGAGAATTAATTTGGCGTCACATAACATTTTTATGTGAAAAATATTTTTATTTATTAAATTTATATAAAAAATATAAAATTACTTCTACAATACTTTATTTTAATGATGATGGTATATTTGATTTATGTAGTTCATTTGATAATAATCATAAGTGTCTTAAAATAGAAAATTTATGTGAATGGAAAGATGAAAAATGTCAAGGAAAAAAAGAAAAAGATGAACCAATATTATTTAATTATGAAGATGGTTCAGATTATGATGATATGTCATCTCAAAGCAGTAATTTTGAAAGTGAAAGTATTAGCGATGGTCTTGATGATTATTCAATTATTACTCCTAAATATTCTAATGTTTATTATAATACAAAATTAATGAATATATTAAGAGAATCTTTTCCATTTAACTTAATACAATTTTTTCTAAACACAAATTTTATAGAATTTAAAGAAAGATCTAATAGAAATAAAAAAGGCCAATATGAATTAATTCGTTTATTAGGTAATTATAGTGAAATTTTTTTACAAAATATTATAAATACTATTAAAAATAACCCAATAATACTAAAAAAATTAAGTATTATTAGAGAAAAAACCTTTTTTATTAAAAAAGGTGTTGATAAGAAAGATATTGAATATTATTTAGAGGATCCAAATAATTTAATTTATAAGCCCCCACTTAGACATGAAGATTGGATTAACGGAAAAAACTTAAGGTTTTTTAATACTGAACTATACGAAATTTTAGAATATGGATTACAAAAAGGTGAAAAATATAATCCAATATTAAAAATATATTGGATTCATATGCAGGATTTATGTAAAATATATTATAAAATTAATACTATATTTAAGGAAAATAAAATTCCATTTACAGATATTCTTATAGATTTAGATAATGTATGTAATGAAATAAAAAATCAATCATTATGTAAAAAAAAAATATATTGTACTTGGAATGAAAGAGGTGAACTAAATAAACAATGTGAAATAAAACCTACTAGATGGAAGTAATAGTGTAATAAATATAATTTTTATCATAATATAATATATATTATATTATAGTATATGCAAATTACAACTAAAAATTTATTTTATACAAACCAAAATAATACTTATAACTTTACATGTCCTGAAAATACACAGCATGATAATTATATAAATTTTAATAATTATACTGATTTACAATATTTTCTAATTAAAATAAAAAATATAAAAATAATATTTCTAGAAGCTAATAATAAAAAAATAATATTGAAAAATAAATCTAAAATTTATATATCAAAAAATAATATCTCTTTTTTCTCTCTTAATATACCAATATTTAATAATGATAACTCATTTAAAATTAAATTTTTTTATCTAAAAGATGTTCTAAATACATTTAATACCAATAAGGAAAAAATTATCTACCTTATTAAAACAAATAATCATCATTATATTTATAAATTTTTTAATCCAATTAATCATACTAATTTTATAATTGATTATTCTAAAATAAATTTTATTGATAAAATATTATGGATAAATTTAGATAGCTCTATACAAAGAAAAACTAATTCTGAAAATATTCTAAAAAATATACATATTCCTAATGAAAGAATATCTGCTGTAGATGGTTCTAAGTTAATTCTTCCTAATTTAACTTATGAAAGAAATATTTCTGCTTACGAATTAGCTTGTTTGTTATCACATATTAAGGCTATTTCCACACTTAAAAATATTGATGGGAATTATTTCTTAATTTGTGAAGATGATTTTATATTACATAATACTATATTCTTTTCTAAAAACTTGAAAGATATTATACAAAATTCTCCTTCTTTTGATATTTTATCTATTCAATCAACTTATAATAAAGATTTACTAAATGAGTATAATAAATGGTCTTATCATTATACAGAAAATCCACTATCTTTTATTGGATGTACTGGTTCGTATATTATTTCTAAAAAAGGTGTAGATAAAATTTTAACAAATAATTCTTTTATTGATGATAATAATTATATACTTAATTATCCTATTAATACAGCAGATATTTATCTTTATAAATATGTTGATACTTTTGTTTATAAATATAATTTTTTAAGTTCATTTAATAGTGAATCAATATTTAATCAAAAATTTATAAAACAATACCAAAAATTAAATCTAAAACAAATAAATAAAATAATTAATAATATTAATTATTTATAATTAAAATATAAATAAATATTATAATATGAATTATGAAAAAAAATATTTAAAATATAAAAAAAAATATGTTCAATTAACAAAAAAACAAGTTGGTGGTGCTCAAGATATAAGATTATTTATTAAAGGAGAATGGGTTAAAGGAACACAAAATCATATTGATGCTTTTAATAATTTTAAAAAATCATCTAGTGATACTTATGAATTTGATAATAATCTTTCTGGAGATAAACACGTTTCTTTTTCTCTTAAACGTAAAAGTAAATTCGGAAGAATTTACCTTATAGAAAATGATGCTGAAAATCCTATTGTTGATTTTGATGATGTGAAAATTTTTTTTGTTAATCAGGAACCAATTGAATGGATTAATGCTTTTAAATATTTTCGTTGGGCATATTTTGATTTTATTTTTTCAGATAATAAAGAACGTAGATATTATAAATGGGATAAACATGAAACACCTAAGGATGCTATAGATATTCCAACTTCAGAATTAGTTTCAGGAGAGGTATCAGTTGATTATTCTACTACAGCATTTGACTTTACTATGTATCGTAATACAGATGGTTCAATATATATTATAAGAAAGAATACAGATACAACTATATTTCCTATTAGTGATAATGATAATTACAGAAATTATTTAGAAGAAATTTTTAAAAAACAAACTAATACATTTTCATCAAAACCAATAACACCACAACTTATATCTCAAAGACAAAAATTACTTTCAGATATTATAAAACAATCAAGTGAAGCATTATCAAATTGTGTAGTTCCTCGCGATGATTCAGTATGGTTTGACAGAGTTTTTGGGTTTCACGAGATGTGTCCCAATGGAAGATCTAGAGTTAGAGATGAATTAAGGTTGTTATGTAAATGTGAAAAAAAAATATTAATAGATAAAAATGGTAAAGAATTTAATGTTGGAAAACCTGAATGTTTAAAACTTAATGATTTGATGAAAAATGTTAAACCACCATCTTCTAGTCTAGGTAAATTAACATATACTGAAGTGGATGGTAATATTAAAAAATTTCATTTGGATAAACAGTATGCAGGTAGTTTATTTCAGGTTGCTTCACAATTTAATGCTTTAGAAATGGTTTCACCAGAATATAAACCAGAAATGGGAATAACTATTTATGAACACGATAAAACACAAGGACCTGTTTGTGCGATGATGTGTCCATATGGAACATTATATCGTAATTATTTTAGTATGCCTGATGGAATGCCTCAAACAGAACAAAATCAAATTAATACATTAGATGAATTGGTAAAAGAATTTAATCTAAAATTATTATATAAAAATGGCTATATTTTTCCATCAAATGAAAGTGAAAGTAATTCTATAGAAAGAAAATTATTTTTACATAATGATTATAATAAAGCAAAAGGATTAGTTAAATATTTTATTCAATATGATACACCTGTTATTGATGATAAAGGCACACCATTACATACAGTATCACAAATTTATTGTAGTGCTTTACCATTAGCTTATAACACTCAAACTCCTTTTAAAGAAACTTTTACTAAAATGATATTAGAGGCTGTATATTTGGCTACATTCGCATGTGCTATTGAAATTTCTCAAAAAAAAAATGCTAGAGTTAATGTATTCTTAACTAAAGTTGGAGGTGGGGAATTTGGAAATCCAGAAATATATATAAATGAGGCTATTGAAAAAGCCAAAAATACTTATAATGATTATCCAATTGATGTTTTTATGGTAAATTATTCACCAGATACAGATTTGGAAGAATCTCAATTATCAATATCCCCAAGTCATCAACCATTATCTAGTACACAAACATCTAGTTATAGAATATCTGTAGATCATACACCATCCCAAATACCAACTACATCTGTATCTCAAGCAAAGATATCCCCAAGACTAACTACATCTGTATCTCCAGTAAAGATATCCACAATACCAACTACATCTGTATCTCCAGCATCGACACCCCTAAGACCACCTACATATGTACCTCCAGCAATGACATACCAAAGACCATCTACATATGTACCTCCAGTAATGACATACCAAAGAGCAACTACATCTGTATCTCCAGCAAAGACACTCCAAAGACCAACTACATCTGTATCTCCAGTAAAGATATCCACAATACCAACTACATCTGTATCTCAAGCAACGACACCCCAAAGAGCAACTACATCTGTATCTCCAGCAAAAACACCCCAAAGACCAACTACATCTGTATCTCCAGTAATGACATACCAAAGAGCAACTACATCTGTATCTCCAGTAAAGATATCCACAATACCAACTACATATGTATCTCCAGTAAAGATATCCACAATACCAACTACATATGTATCTCAAGCAACGATATCCCCAAGACCATCTACATATGTACCTCCAGTAATGACATACCAAAGAGCAACTACATCTGTATCTCCAGCAAAAACACCCCAAAGACCAACTACATCTGTATCTCCAGCAAAGACACCCCTAAGACCAACTACATCTGTATCTCAAGCAACGACACCCCAAAGACCACCTACATATGTACCTCCAGTAATGACATACCAAAGAGCAACTACATCTGTACCTCAAGCAACGACACCCTCAAGAGTAACTACATTACTTCCAGCAAAGACACCCTCAAGAGCAACTACATCTGTACCTCAAGCAACGATATCCCCAAGACAACAAACTACATATGTATCTCAAGCAACGATATCCCCAAGACCATCTACATATGTACCTCCAGTAATGACATACCAAAGAGCAACTACATCTGTATCTCAAGCAACGATATCCCCAAGACAACAAACTAAATCTGTATCTCAAGCAACGATATCTCCAAGACCAATTACATCTGTAACTCAGGAAGAGTTATCTTCAAAACAACCAATACCTTTTATAACACATGCAATAACATCCCCAAGACCAATTACAACAACGATAACAAGAACAACAACCTATAACAAGAAGTAATAATAGCTTACAAAGATAGATTAACACGTTTTGGATATGAAATAATAGAATGGTTAATAAAAAAATATTCAAATGGTAAAATAGTAATAATAAATAAAAAAGAAAAGGAGACACCGATTGAAGAATTAACAAAAGATATAGTATCAATAATGAATGTGTACGTAGCAAAAGTAAATGGATTAAGAAAATATAAAACACATATAAAAGAAGAAATTGATAAACATGTATATAAAAAATAGGTATTAAGTATATAATACAATTTTATATAAAAGTATATAAAATTATACATTTTATGTTTTCCTATCCTACACATTATTTATATTCAGTTGATTATGATGATGGTACATTTCAATCATATGAAGTAAAATGAAGGAACCTTGATATCAAAAAAATATCAAAAAAATACCAAAAAAATACCAAAAAAATACCAAAAACTTCTAGCTTTTCTGGAAATCAGTTTACGAAAGATCTCCAAGATAATAAACTGTAACTAACTAAAAAACTTCTAATTATAGTTTATACTAAATAGTTGTATTGAATAAAATATAAATATTACTATAAATTATTTTTTTAAACTAGAATTACTTAAATATTTATGTAAAAAAAATATTTATTAATTATATATATAATATGAATTATCAACAAAAGTATTTAAAATACAAAAAAAAATATAAAAATTTAACAAAAAACCAAATAGGAGGTGCTCCAGACATAAGGGTTAGATTAGAAAATGGAACGTGGGTGAAAGCATTTGATTTTCAAGCATCGGCTTTTAATGAATTTGTAAGGGGGTTGAATGCTAATCCTGTTTATATCCATCGGGTTAATAATGGTTTATCTGGTGAGGCTAGAATTGAATTTAATATTCAACGTGATGGAGCTTTCGGAGAAATATACATTTATAGACCTAATGGTACAAGAATGCCTATTGCCGATTTTAATGCAGTGCCTGTTAATCCTAAAGTATGGTTTGATAAAGTATTTGGATTTCAAGAAATGGGGCCAGGCGATATGCCTGTGGTTAGAAGGTTTCTTCGTGTGGAAGATGTGGAAGGAAGAAAAATTTTAGTTAACGATATTGGTGGTAGTCCAAAAAGACTTAATGCTGGGATACCTTTATGTTTAAGTGTAGGAAAATTATTAGAGTCTGTTAGCCCATTAACACATGCTGCTGTAGTAGGATTAAGCTATTATAGTATGCCAGGAGATATTAAAAATTTTCATATGGATGGTCGTTTAGCTAACAGTTTATTTCAAGTTGCTTCACAATTTAATGCTTTAGAAATGGTAAGTCCTGAGGTTACACCTGAAGAAGGAATAACTAAGTATCAGAATGATAGAACTCAGGGACCTGTTTGTGCTATGGCATGTCCTTATGGAACAGTATATCGTAATTATTTTAGTATGCCTGGAAGCCAACCTCAAACAAGAGAAAATCAACTAAATACGTTAAGACCACTAACTATGCCACCATTTAGTTTTAACTTAAGAGAAGAAAATGGATACGTTTTCCCTGAATCTAAAAAGGAAGCACAACGAATAGAACGAATATTACAAAATAGAGATAATTTCTTTAGTGCTATGAATTTAGTTGAATATTTTATTCAAGGTGATACAACTGTAGTAAATAGCGACGATAGTTCTGCCAAAGAATTACATAGAGTATCACAAATTTATTGTAGCGCACTGCCTTTAGCTTATTTTCCTGAACAATTAGGTGATTGTCCGATGTTTTTGAATATGATATTACATTCTGTATATTACTCTACTTTAGCACATGCTTCACATATGGCACGTATTAGAGGAGACAGAGTAAAAGTATTTTTAACACGTGTTGGAGGAGGAGTATTTGGTAATAAAGATGAAATGATAAATGCTGCTATAAAAAGTGCTACTAATTTTTTTTCTTCTGAACCTATTGATGTTATTATGGTTAATTTTAAAGCAAATCAATCTTTTACAAAACTTGATCCATCACTATCTATTAATCCACAAAAAGAACTTGATACAGGTAACGAATTTGTTTTTATGCCATCTCCACAACAACATTCCATGTCACCAGGTAGTTCTGCGACACAATATCCACCACCTCCATCTCAGTCACAATATCCACCACCTCCATCTCAGTCTCAATATCCACCACCTCCATCTCAGTCTCAATATCCACCACCTCATCAATCATATTACTCTCCATCTCAGTCTCAATATCTACCACCTCCATCTCAGTCTCAATATCCACCACCTCCATCTCAGTCTCAATATCCACCACCTCATCAATCATATTACTCTCCATCTCAGTCTCAATATCCACCACCTTCCTATGCACCACCACCATCAATGTCACAAGGAGCTGCTGCTGTTCAATATCCACCTCCTCATCAATCATATTACTCTCAACCTCAGTCTCAATCATCTTCCTATGCACCACCACCAAGTTTAGTTAAATATCGTCATGACAGACAAAATTATGGTAATGAAGAAAAAACCGCCTTAAGAGTTAATGCTAAAAATCAAATAACACGAGATTATATAGACCTTGTAATTAAAGATCAACAATATGTAGAATTAGATAAGGGTGAAGTAGTAGACGTTATTAAGGGATCTGCTATTACTGATGAAGGGCAAACATTTGTAAAAGTTATTAAAAACGGTACAGCTGGTTGGATTAATATTAGATATCTTACAAAAATATAATCTTTAGATCAATAATAGTAAGAATATTTAATGAAGATATATTATCAAAAGAAAAATCTTATGATATGAAAGTTATTATAGCGAGATTATTCTAAAAATTCATACATATAAACATATAATAATTTTATATTTATTATATATATAATAAATATATTCACAAAAAATATGACTACTTTTATATCAAATAATCTAAATATACTTTACAATAAAATTACAAATCTATTTACAACAGAAGAAGATACACTAAAAACTCTTTTAACTAATTTCTTTATTGATTATGAAGATATAATAGAAGAAAATAAAATATTTTTTACAATACATATTCAAAAAACTACTCCTATACAAACTGAAGAACCAAGTTATTATCATAGTAAATTTTTGATACCTAATAGAAATAATACTAAAAATAAAAAAAATTATAATTACAAATATAAATATACTTTTAATCCAGAAAATTACAAACAAGAAAAAAAACTATACTATGTAAATCTTTATATTCCTTATGATCTTAATTATGATTGTATGATACAAAAAAAATATTATTATTATATTGATTTAGTAGATAATAATAAACAATCACTTATAAAAGAAGATAAAGTTAAAATAAGAGATTTTACTGAAATTACTCTAAAATCAGTTATTACAGAAATAGTTGATACAATTATTTTTTCTAATAACTAGGAAATAAATATCTATCTACAGATGTTCGAACACCTTTCAATCTATGCACTACAATAGATAGCTTTAACAGACATAATAATATAAAAATAAAATATTTTTTAAATAATACAGCTATCAATTTAGCACTTATAATTGTAACTATAACATCAAAAACAGCTATATTAAATATTTTATATTTATGAACTCCTTTATTCACTGTTCCAATTAAATTTTTCATTATATAATTGGAAAATATAAAAAAACTTGTGGTTTATTACACATTATTAAATCATACCAATTTTTGAAGTTCGGTAATATGGTCGTTGGTGTATCCACCCATGCTCTCTTGTTCTTCTTCTTCCCTTTCGTAAGGTATTTCAACTTGCTGGTAATTACTTACCAACAGAAGTGTGATGCTGTATATATCACCGTATTCATTACGATTTAGTGATAGAACAACTCCACACTGATCCTCCCAGTCGTACATGTATTTTTGTGAATGTGTCATATATAACACGAACAAAATATCCAACGGATTTACATTTGAAAAAGTTGTCTTGACCCATTTTTTTCTTGTGACTTTCACTAAAAGTTCAGCATTATTATGAGTAAGCTCTTGACGTTCCCAAAAAGTAGTCATTATATTGGTTATATCCTTAAATAATTTAAATAATCAATTTTTTTATAATATTTTAACTTTATTTGGAAAATTTATAAGCGGTGAATTTGGTGGTAATTCTTCATCATCATTATCATTAGGAATAATACGTAGATGTTGTAGTGCTTGTTTTGCAGCTAACTTTTCACCCTTTTGTTTAGAAGAACCAGTGCCATAACCAATAATATTTTTATCCTTATCTCTAACATACATTTTAAAATATTTTTTACCCATTTTATTATTATCAATAATAGTTTCAACAATACCATAAGTTGGATCACCCCAATTCATTTCATGATAATATTGTAATAATCTATCTTTATAATTAGAATCACTTTCTAACAGATGAGCTAAATCAACAACATTTTCAATAAGATAAACAATAAAATTATAACATCTTTGATAACTAATACTTCTATCTCTACAAATAAGATCAGGAAGATTTCCAATTTGATCATATGAAATTCTACAAGAATCTAAATATAATGCTGCAATAAATGCTTCAAAAATATCACATTGAATCTTTTCATTTTTTTCTCTAGCTTTAACAACCTCATAGTTTCTACTAATCAATACATATTTATTTAAACCTATTTTTCTAGTCATATCTGCTAAAGAAGAACCATTTTCTATTTGAGAACGCAATTTGGTTAGAGAACCTTCCTGTAAATCAGGATATCTAATAAAAAGATAATCAGAAATAACTTGTCTAATAATCGAATCACCTAAAAATTCTAATCTTTCATAAGATATCTTTTTTAAAGGTATAGCAAATTGAATGTTTTCATTTGAAATAGGTAGTAAACGATCACCACCTAAAACATTAATACTCATAAATATCATCTTAAAAAATTTTAGTTCCCACCAATTCTTATAAATATAAGAAGGATGTGTTAAAGCTATTTCAAATAATTTTAAATCATTTGGTGTATAATCTATACCTGTCATGGCTAATGTATTTCTAATATAATCTTTAGTTATTTCTCTATTATTTTCATTAATAATAAATAAATATAAATCTTCCTTTGAATATTTACTCAAAATAAGCTTATGAAAATCAGTCCACTCCATTTTATTATTCATCTATTTATTAATAATATCTATATACATTTATATATTTATAATTATTATCAATTTTTTATTATAAATATATTTTATTCATCAGTTTCGACTAATAATTCATTCTTTTCTAATTCATCCAATATATTACTATTTCTATTTTCTTCAGTGAGTTTTAAATATTTTGGATTATTTATTTGATTACCCGAAGAATTATAAAATAGATATTTTCCAAGTGTTCTATTTAATTGTGGTTCATATTTAAATATAAATGGTTTTCCTAATTTTCTTCTAACTTCAATAAGTAATCTTCGTTGTCTTTCTGGTAAAATATATTCACCCATACATTCAATAACAAAACCTTGAAATAGTGAATCATCATAAATAGTTTTATTAAATTTTTCTAAATAATGATTTCTAAACAGTGTTATGTTTTGTATATATTTATAAATAATATTATTCCATTCATCTTCGTCATCTATTCTTACCTTAACTAATGTTATAAGTGAATGTAAAATATTAAAATCAAAACTACAAATATTTATTTCTTTATTAATAATTTCTATTTCATTATTATACTTAAATTTAATCAAATTAAACTTTTTAAACGGAATGGATCTTTTATTATTTTCATACAAATATAATATTGGTATATGTTCTCCATCACAATTGTAATAAAATATAGTGCTATTACCATAAAATTGAAAGAAAGGATGATATTCAACATAAGATATTTTATTAATAAAAATATTTGGATTTAATTTTATATAATTTAAGATTCTTAAACCATCTTCTACATAATTAGTTGAATATACTTCTTGATAAGGTAATTTTAAATAATTATAGGAAGAATCAAACTCTCTATATTCTGATAAATACAAATAATAATTATATGTATATAATCCTGTAAATACTATCGATTCATAATTAATAATTTCATTAAATAACAAATAAATTATTTTATAAATATTTTTTTCTCTATATGGCTCTAACTTTATTTCATCTTTTGTGTTTGGTAATGGATAATATTTCTGCAATAACATATATCTTTCAAAATGTTTTTCCAATCTCCAAAAACTACCTAAAGGATCAGTAAACATTCTGTAATAATCAATCATTAAGAAATATGGATGAACTAGTAAAAAATTATTAATAAACATGAATCTTAGTTTTTTATAAATATTATTTGGCATATAAGTTATATCACAATATAATTGATAATTAACGTAAACTGAATAAGTTTCCTTATGTTGTGCTTCTTGACCTAATACTGGTTTAAATCCAGCTAAATAAATTTTATCACAAAGTTCTTTTAGATCGACAATTGGTTCTGGTGAATAAAAATCTATATCATAAATATCATTTTCTTCATAAATTAATTCTGATTTATTTCTATCTTGTAATAATAAATGTAGAGCATAACCACCATAAATTTTCCTTTTTTTCTCAATAATAAAGTTTTTAATAATTTCAGAAACTGTTTTTATTTCATCAATTTTGGGTTCAAGTTCTAATAGTTTTTTGGATTTAATTTTTCTTATTAAAGCTGGATAATTTTGATAAAAATTAGTATTTATTGATGATATAAGTTCTAAAGACATTTATTATATATATATTCTTATTTTTAAATTATCAATTTTATTTATAAATTTATTTAATAAAATTGAAAAAAAAAGATTAAGATTATAATAATATATATAATATATAATGTTAAAGATAAATACAATATCACCTTTTCATCATTCAAAATATGAATTTATAACAGAGAATAGTGTAGATATTAAAGATGAATATATACAAAATGCTGAAAAAGTTATAAATAGAGCTGAAAATCAAATAAAAATAAATGAAATTTTGTTAGATATAGATAAATCACTTAAAATTGAATTAAGTATATTTGAATTTTCATTAATTTATTGTCTAAATAATAATTTAAATAATAATTTTATTAAAGCAGTTTATGAAGATAAATTAAATAGTATAATTGCAAATTTAACTGATACAAAAAATATAAATAATAAAACTCTAAAAAAAGATCTATTATCTGATAAAATAAATCCTGCTTATGTTGCATTTATGTCTCCAGCTCAATTACATCCACAAAAATGGTTATATTGGGTTAAGAAAAAAGAATATAAGGAAATTAGAGAAAATAGTATTGTTTACTCTGATGCTTACAAATGTTTTAAGTGTGGTGAAAGTAAAACCAAAGTTACACAAGCACAAACAAGAAGTGCGGATGAACCTATGACAACATTTGTAACATGTTTAGTATGTTATAATACATTTAAATTTGGATAATCTACCAATAAAAAATTTTAGTATTTTTATATATTATATACATTATGCATCAATATAAAATGGGTTGGAAATTTAATAATATAGAAAATATAGATGATAATGAAAATTTAGGAATATCAAATGAAGAAGATTCAAATGATGAATTAAAATATGATATTTATGATAAAAATAAAGATTTTTTTCCAGAAATTATAGATCAAGGAAATATTGAATCATGTGTTCCAACGTGTATATCAACAGTATATTATTATTTAACAATGAAACAATCAAATTATTTAAATTTTAGAATATCAAGATTATATTTATATTATCAATTTAGGAGATTATATGACGATGTAAAATTAGATGAAGGTTCAACAATTAGAGATTGTATAAATATATTACATAAAGATGGTATTGTTCCTGAATTTTTATATCCATATGTTGAAAGTAAAGTATTTAATAATCCCTCAGAATTTTTAGAAAAATATTCAAGATTTTGTAAATGTTTAGGTTTTGAGAATATAAGTAGAAAAGTTATAAAGCAAAAATTATTATTAGATTATCCTGTATTATGTGGTATTAAATTATTTGATAGTGTGTATACAGATGAAGTTAAAAATACAGGAATAATTAAATATAGTGAAGAATATGATAAAATACTTGGTGGTCATTGTATAATTCTAGTTGGTTTTGATGATAGCAAGAAATATTATAGGTTTATAAATTCTTGGGGTTCTACTTGGGGTGATAAGGGTTTTGGATATTTACCTTATGAATATATAAAAAATATTAGATTATCTAATGAATTTTATATTATAAAAAATATATCAAATCCTAGTATAGTTTTAGAAGAGACTGATAGTTTACTAGATAAATTAAAAAATAAATTTAAAAATATATTTAACTAATCAACTTCTAGAATATAATTTATTTTTGGCTTTATATCTGTAATTTTCTTTTCTTTTAATTCATTTAGATGAATTAATTCTTGTTTTTTCTTCCAAAAGATTTTAATATATTCTTTTTGTAATGGATTAATATATCCTTTGTGATTAATACTTTTAAGTCTTGCCATAAAATCAAATGTTCTTGATGAAAAATTTGGATAGATTGTTCTAAAAGCATCATCAAATGTAAAGGCATAAGTATGTGGAACATTAATAAAGCAATCATTATCAGCACCATTAAAGAATTTAGATGGTTTGAAAATATCACTACCTAATAATTTATAACCAAAAACATTTGTTATGCTTTGTTTATTTTTAATATTAATATTATACATTTTATTCCAAACATTTTCTTCTTTATCCATTTTTAAACTATTGTAATAAATCATATGAATTTTTTCATTATCATTTAGAATTATTCCAAATCCTCTAGATCTATATTTATTAATAATTTCAATAGGATCTCTAATAGAAGCAAAATAATTATAGTCAGTAGATAATTGAAGCATCATTGAACTAACATAACTAGGTAAGCATTTAACAGTTGAACCATTCCAATATGCTCTGACAAAACCCATATGAAATTTTGATACTACTGAAAAGAAGTTATCTTTTTTGATTTTAAAAACCTCAAATTGTCTGTTAATCTTTGGTGAATAGATTTTAAATCTAATACTTTCTGCTAATTTACAAACAAGTGTATTATTTTCTAATCCAATATCTTTACTATAAAAATACTTTTCATAGTCTTGTTTTTCAAAATCATCATCTTCTGTTTCATAATCTAGTGTATATAATCTAAATTCTTCTAGTTTAATATTGGCAAGATAACTATCATAAATTATATTACCCTTTTTATCAGCATTATCAATATTTTGTTGCTGTTTCCATGGAACATAATATTTAGTGTAAAAATATTCTTTTAGTCTATCTTCACTAAATAGTTTTTTAACATCTTCTATAGTTTCAATAGGAATTAATTTATCCTTTTTCTTATTAAGAAATTCTTTAATATTATCAAGTTCATATGTTAAAAATTCATCACTCATAATAATACTTGCTGTATGAACGTTATCACAATTAACTTTGATTTTATGTTCTTCATTTAAATCAGCAATTAACTTGTTAACACTATCAAAGAATTTGTAAATTGATTTTTCATTGGATATTAAATCTATATCTGAATTATTATAATAATGATAAAAGTAATTTGAAATATCCATATCAGTTTGTTCTTTATCTTTTTGTTTAAACATATCCATGAGAGGATTATATTTCATACCACAAGCAGTCATAGCACTACCTGAAATAACGTAATGATTCCAATCAATCTTATCAAGTATACCATTACTATTCACACCGTTAACAAAAATATTTAATCTTCGTCTAAATGTTGCCGAATCACATACTCCATAATACTTTTTAAATTCATTTACCCCTTTATCTTCATCTTTAATCATTGGCATTGATAAACAATTATTTGTCATATTTAAACATTTTTCATTGATTAATATACAAGCATATGGATTCTGATTAATATCATCAAATGAAAAAGGAAATACTGGTAATAGATTAGCTGTATCTATATCAAATACAATTGAATCATTATCTTTAATATTAGTCTTTTTTAACCCTTCTTCAATTCTAAATGTAATCCAAGCGTAACCAATAATATATTTAAAAATACCACTATATTCATCAAAAATATTTTTAGATAGTGTAAGTAGTTCTCTATTATTAAGAATTAAATGACAGTGCATTCTAGAACAAATCATATTACAAAGAAAAGTATATTTTAAATAGTCAGTAGGAATTTTTTTATATAATTCTACAATTTCTTCGTTTGAATGTTTTGAAATATTACCAAAATAATAGTTATTACTAACTGCTTTTGATAAATCTACATATTCATTTTTACTTCCATAAATTTCCCGAATATAATCTAAATCTTCATTTCTAACATTCTTTAATTTTTCTACAATTTCACTACCACCTGATTCAGTATCTACCAAATCAATTTTTCTTTGTATAAGATTAAAATTAAATTTTCTTTCTAAAAATTTATTTGTTAAATTAATTTTACAATTATAAATATCTTCCCAATAAATGTTTTGATTTTCAAGTAATTCATTTAATTTATGAGATAATTTATGATATTTAGTATTTACTAAATTATATCTAATAATAGATAAATATTCAGCATACTGTTCTATGTTGTCTACCTCATTCTCAAATGTGCTTAAATATAGTTCAAGTTGTCTGATTGTTAATTCAGGCATAGCTATAAATTCTATTATTTCATCATCAGTATCTAGAGTTGTATTTAATAACTCTTCTATCTTTCTTTTATTCGTTTCATATCTAAATTGTTTATGTATATCATTAAATAATAAACGACGAAATAAATTAGCTTCTACTTTTTTAAGGTTAAAACCTCTTTCATTTTCACTACAAAAATAAAGTATGAAAGCCATTATATATATATTATAGGTATATACTAATATAATCAATTTTTTATAATATAAAAACATAATTATTCCAATTCTTCATACCTATATAAAGCTAGTTCATCTGCTGAACCCTCTTTCAATTCAGAAATATAATTATCTTTAATAGCATCTTTTAGAGCAATTTCAAGATTTTCCTTTGTAAATTTAAAAGGGACTATTGACGATAATTTTTCATTTACTAAATCTATTGTGAATGGTTCATTTCGTTTTGCATAATTAACTAAATTACATAACAGAATAACAGATCTGTCGTGCATAAATTCTCTTTCAGCTGATTTTGATGATTCTTCATCATCATATTTTTTAATCAGTCCAAAAATAGAAATTTTACTTTTATCATAAGTAAATTCGTTATTAAAAACAAATTTAGATTCAGAATTTCTCATAATAATTTTAATTTTTAGTAAACTATTAAAAGCTTCATTCAATAATGAAAGTTTGATATTTAGAGTAGATGAAATTTCTTTAGCAATAACTCCTTCAGCACTATTTAAAATAATGTCTAAAATTATATATTGAATAAGAGCTAAATGAATGTAATAATCTTTTGATAAGCAAGTAATTTTTGTAATTAAATTAGATTTAATAAAATCTATTTCAAAATTTCTATCAGGATATCTTGCTAAATAGAATGATTTATACATATCAATATATGGTTTAAGAGTATCAGATATATAAGATGACGTTAAAAAATTATCTGGAGCAAAATTATATTTAATAATTTGAAAAGTAGAAATATCTCTTTTGTAGAGTGCTAAATTTTCATTCTTATATTTTTCAGAACTTCCAATAATTTTAATTTTATAGTAAGAATAATTATTATTATAGCTATCTTCAATATCATAAAGATAAGATTTAATTCTTAGAAGAATTTCATTAACATATCTATTAATATTTGTTTTATCTTTTACTGAAATTAAGAACATAAAATATTTAACTAATTTAATATCATTTTTAAGTTCTTTAATTGGAAAAGTTGTTATTGGACCTTTATAATTAATATATCTTGTTTTTACATATTTATAATACTCTTCAAATAATAAATAAGCATTTGATTTCATATTATCAATTATAAAGCGAATATCATATTTATGTATTAATTCAGTAAAATTTTGATATTTATTATCTTCCATATCTGTATCTTTTATATCAATAATATTTTCTTTAATAAAATTAATTAACTTTTTAACTAATTCAATATCATCAAATTTATCATTAATAAAATTTTTATAAGAATCAATATTGATATCGTTATATGAGATTTTTGTAATAATTTTTGTTAATTTTACAAAATTATCAATTGTTATTTTATCTAGTTGGTTTACTAAATATTCATAAATATTACAATTAATAATACCAGAAAGTAATGAATAATAATATTTTTTTACATAATTATAATTTTCTTTAATATCTAAATTATAATCCATCATAATAATTAAAGTATCTAGAGAAAGATTTTTAAGTTTATCACGAAATTTTATATCTTCATAAAAATAAAGTTTTCCTATAATATAATTTACATCTACTTTTTCAATAAATATTTTTTTACACATTTCAATAAAATTTTCATCTATTCTTTTTTTAACAAAAGTTTTTACGATTTCAGGATCTGTCTCATATTGTTTATATAGTGCTTGATATTCTATTAATGGTTCTAATTTTATACTTTCATCCATATCTTTAAATAATCTTACTAATAAATCAGTTTTTAAATTAAGATAACGAGCAACTAAATTATTATTAAGATTATTTGATATACTCATATTATATATATATAATATTTAATATTCAATATCATAATCAATTTTTTATATAAAAAGTTGATTATATAATATTAATAATAATAATATATAATGTTTTGGTTTATTGATAATAATATTAATGACATTGAATTCTATCAAATTTTTACTAATTATAATAAATATAATCTTAATTCAACTTGTTACGATCTAGATATAGATATTAAAAAAAATTTTGATTTATCAAAATATGATAGGAAAACAATTATTTGTGATATATTTTTAAAAGGTTCAATAATTCAATATATTAATAATGATAATCAAAATAATTTTACTTTTTTATTTCAAGAAGAATTTATAAAACAAAATGATAATGAAATTAATCTACCTATGTTATATTATAAATATAAACTTACTGATAATTATAAATTACCACTTCTTTCTAAAAATAATTATGATTTTTATTATGAAAAAATACAATTTAATATTTATCAAGTATCTAAAGAAACACTTATTATAGAACAGATATTTAATAATAAAACGAAAATTATTTTCATAACAAAAAATATTTTAGAAGTAAAGAAGTTAATAAATTAGCTAAAAAATATTATAGTAAATACTTTTTAGATATCATAAATATAATTGTTAAAATTAGTCCATAAACAATTACACCTTTAACATTTACTTTGCCTTCATCATCAGGGTTTAAACAAGTAAAATAGCTAGCAAATAAATCCTTTATCATATCTTGAGATAATATAAAGTATATTGAAAATAATAAAATAAAATCTTTTATACCAAATTTATCATCAAATAAATATGATAGAATATTTTTATTATTTTTTTTTTTTGGCATTTCATCTTCTATATTCTGCATATTATCTATTTTTTTTTTTTTTTTTTTTTTTTTTTTTTTTGAAA
>Ga0194130_10001648_pt1 | contig 34970 bp, 21 predicted proteins | sample TA2KigsurfametaG_FD_160084 | JGI IMG/M metagenome (GOLD analysis project Ga0194130, IMG submission 160084) | Freshwater microbial communities from Lake Tanganyika, Tanzania - TA2015050 Kigoma 12 surface | ecosystem: Environmental > Aquatic > Freshwater > Lake | place: Tanzania: Lake Tanganyika...
CTCCACGATGACGACGGAGATGACGGCGTGCGCGGGTACGCGAATCAGCGGCTTGCCGTCATGCATCATCGCCCCGCCGGCGGCCGGGTTTTTTCTTCGCCGCCTTCTTTGACGGGTTCGCAGCCGGGCGTTTTGCAGCAGGCGGCTGCTGCTCCAGCCGTTTGATTCGCTCGACCGCTCTGTCGAAGTCGCTCGTCGGCTCCGTCGCCTCGCGAACCCGAAGCGCCGCTTCGTGCTTGGCGAACTCTTGTTCGGCGTGTTGGCGGACTGCTTCCATCTCGCACGCACACATACCATGAAGGCTCACCACGACTGGAAATCAATGGTGTTCGTCGATAGCAACGGAACTGCTGCAGAAGCATCGATCACTTGCGGCGCTCTCTTCGGGGGGCTGTCGCCACGTTGTCGACCAACCTGCTGCGGTCTACCCGGGAACACACCAACTTGATGAGCTGGTTGAGCCCCCGGTATTCATCGCCCTCTGCCACCCGAATGATGGTGACGCCGGGGAGCATGTGCATGATCCGTGATTCCCGGAGCCGATCCGCCGCAATGTTTTCGGGCTTCGTGTGATGCTTTTCGTCATACTCAACGGCAATGCACAGTTCCCTGCAGAATAGATCGAGCCGATATCGGTCGACCTCGAATTGATATTCAAAGGCACATATTCCGTCGAAAGCGGCAGTCAACATTTCACGAAACTCCCGCTCCTTGACCGGAATTACTGGCAGATCCGTCGTGACGATGCCAAGCGCACGACACTCATCGAGTACTTCGTTCGTGATCGCATACTCGCGGGCTTTTACGCCAACCGCATAGACGAAGTCGAGACGATAGTGCAGCTTGTTTCGAACGACGCGCCGAGTGCCTTCCGTCTGTGCGACACGCAAGACCTTCCACGCTCCTGCCTTTGCTTCCCGAACGGCGGTGATGTGTTCGTTGGCAGTTTGCACGGCCTTTTGGAACACTTCCGCAATTTGCCTTTGTGAAAACCAGGCCGTTCCGTCAGCCACAATTACCGGCTCGGAGATGCGTGAAAGACGAATGTGCGTGGGCGGTTTGGGCATAAGGGATATCTGGTTGGGTCCGGCCCGAAGGAAATGCGTTCTCAAGCGATCGCAAGCCACTGACTAGTAGGAATGCAAATTCATTCTTCCTTGTTTTTGCGCTTTCGCTTTGCGTGATGCTTCGACGGCGTAGATTCCTGTGGCGGCTGCTGCTCCAGCCGTTTGATTCGCTCGACCGCCTTGTCGAAGTCGCTCGTCGGCTCCGTCGCCTCGCGAATGCGAATCGCCGCTTCGTGCCTCGCGAGCTCCTGCTCGGCGTGCTGGCGGGCCATCGATGCCGAAACCTTCCCGGCGTGCGTCAGGATGTTTCGCTCGTTGAACTCCAGGAACGCGTCGAGTTTGCTCACCCAGTCCGCCATGTGCATCGGCCGCTGCCGCGTCGCTTGGTCTTCGGCGTAGTCGAGGTACATCGTGACGACGCGGTTCAGGGCGGTCATCTCTTCGCGGGTCAGGTAGTTCTTCGCGATCGCGACGTCGGCCTTGCGGATCGGGCCGGCTGGGGCATTCTTCCAAGTCGTCAGCCCCATGTTGGGCTTCGTGGCGTCGGCCCGCTCCGCGATGATCTCCGCGGCGGTGCGACCGTGGATGGCCCAGTGCAGTTTGTTCTGCACCGTCGCGTAGAAGCCCTCCGTGATCGGAGCGTTTTTGTCGTAGTCGATGCTCGTCGCGTAGATGTCGGTGATCTTCTGGTAGAACCGCCGCTCGCTGGCGCGGATCGAGCGGATTCGCTCCAGCAGTTCGTCGAAATAGTCGGCCCCGAGGTTGCGACCGGCGATCAGCCGCTCGTCGTCGATTGCAAAGCCCTTCGTCAGGTACTCGCGAAGGGTGTTTGTCGCCCATTGGCGGAACTGGGTGCCCCGGGTGGAACGGACGCGGTACCCGACGGCGATGACCACGTCGAGGGAATAGTGGTCAAGAAGGCGCTCCACCCTGCGACTGCCCTCGATTTGAACTGTCAAGTATTGCTTGACGGTTGCGTCTGGCGGCAATTCGCGTTCCGCAAAGACGTTCTGGATATGCAGGCTGATGTTCTGCTTGGTCGTCTGGAAGATCGATGCCATCTGCGCCTGTGTCAGCCACAGCGTCTTGTGCTCGATCCGCAACCGAAGCCGCGCCGACCCGTCCGGCGCGGTGTAGAGCACGAGCCCCGGTGACGGGTCATCCGGTGCAGGGAGGTCGTTCGTCATCGGGAGCTGCACTCCGTTGCCCCAGGGCGACAGACTACCGCATCCAGGGGACGCCGTGGCTTCGGGAGAGCTGCCGCGCCGGGACGGCGGTCCTGGACACTCGACCGGCTGCTGCGGCGCGCGGCGGCGACGCTCGCGGTGGCGCTCGCGGTGGCGCGCTGGTGAGGGCAGGCCGCGCGCCGGCTCACGATCGCCCGTGAGCCGCCGTCAAGGTGCCCGGGATCGGCAGGCCCGTCATGGCGGGAAGTGTCGGCGCGATCGCCACGGTTTTCCAAGCAGCGGTCTTCGCGGTGAATTCGCGGGTTGATTCCGGCCGCGGCGCGGCCGCGCCGCGCGGGGCGGGTATCCGTGTTGCCACGCGATCCCCATAATCGGGCCTCGCTCGGCAGGGGCGATCGCGGGAATCGCCGCAGAGGCGAGTCGAGTCGACCGTGATCGACCGGCCGTGCCACACGAGGAGACCGGAACGTGGATGACGCAGCGCAAGGAAGGGAGTCTCGCGGCGCGATGCGGCAGACGACCACGGTCGAGCCTGTCGATGCCCTCCGCGGCGGCGGTCGGGCCGCGATCGTCCGCCTCGTCGTCGCCGAGCTCGACCGCGTCCGTCCCCAGGGCCCGGCGCTGAATGCCGGTGCGGCGCTCACCGACGTCGGCGTCGACGAGCAGCGGTTTCTCGATGCCGTCGCCCGGATCGAGGGGCGCTACCAGATGCGGTTCCGCAGCGACTGGCTCGATCGGGTCCACACCTGCGGGGACCTCGTCGATTGCATCGCCCACCACATGCTCGATGCCGCCGACGGCTCGGCCGCTCCCGCGGCCCCGCCGACCGCGGCCGACACGGCGTTCGATGCCCGCGGGCGGGCGGGAGGCGCTGCGGCTTCCCCGCGCCGGTCCGCGCCGCGCGACACGCCCGCCGTCGCGGCGGACGACCCCTTTCCCGAATGCGCCGCCCTCGAGGAACGCCTCGCGACGCTCGCGGCTGACGGCCTCGAGGACCCGTTCCGGATCCCGGTGGCTTCCGTCCACGGCCGCACCGTGCGGATCCGCGGCCGGCAGGTCGTGAACTTCACGAGTTTCGATTACCTCGGCCTCGCCGGGCATCCGGCGGTCACGCAGGCGGCGAAGCAGGCGATCGATCGCTACGGCTGCAGCGCCTCGGCCAGCCGGATGGTCGGCGGCAACAGCGTGCTCCACGACGAGCTCGATGCGGAGCTGGCGGCGTTCGTCGGCACCGAGCGCGCGGTGGTGTTTCCCTGTGGCTACGGCACCAACGGGTCGATCTTCGGGCACCTGTTCGGCCCCGAGGACCTGATCCTGTACGACGAGCTGTCGCACAATAGCATCGTCCACGGCGCGGCGGCGTCGCGCGCCGGGAAGCGGTCGTTCCGGCACAACGACCATCGCCAGCTCGACCGTCTCCTCCGCGACCTCCGCGGCCAGTACCGTCGCGTCGTCGTCGCCCTCGAGGGGGTCTACAGCATGGACGGCGACTACCCCGACCTGCCGCGGTTCATCGAGGTCAAGCGCCGTCACGACGCGCTGCTGTACGTCGACGAAGCGCATTCGCTCGGCACGATGGGGCCGGGCGGCCGCGGGATCTGCGATTTTTTTGGCTGTGATCCCGCCGACGGCGACCTGTGGATGGGCACGATCAGCAAGGCGCTCGGTGCCGGCGGCGGGTTTCTCGCCGGCAGCGAACGGCTGATCCGCTACCTCGGCTACACCACGCCGGCGTTCGTGTTCTCCACCGCCTGCTCGCCCCCCAATGCCGCCGCCGCGCTCGAGAGCCTGCGCGTCGTGCGCCGCGAGCCGTGGCGGGTGACGAGGCTGCGGGAGCGGTCGGAGCTGTTTCTCAAGCTCGCCGCCGATTGCGATCTCGACACCGGCTCGAGCGCCGATACGCCGATCGTGCCGGTGATCGTGGGCAGCTCACAGCGCGCGATCCGCGTCTCGCAGCGGCTTCTCGAGGCGGGGATCAATGCCCGGCCGATCCTCTACCCGGCGGTGCGCGAGGCGGCGGCACGGGTCAGGTTCTTCATCACCTGCGAGCACACCGAGGAGCAGATCGCCGACGCCGTGGCGACGGTCGCCGAGATCGTCCACGACACTGCACCCCGGGCCCGCTGACAGGGCGGCGTCAGCCCACCAGCTCCGTCCCGGCAAGCTCCGCCGGGACGTCGGGAGGGGTCTCGTCGGAACCGGTGAAGATCCCGTCGTGGTACCGCGGCAGGAAGCGCCGCAGGGCGTCGTCGACGACGAGGATCAGCGCCGGGAGGAGCATCAATTCGGCAACGGTCGCCGCCGCCACCGCGGCACAGGCGAGCCGGCCGAATCCCGACAGCGACGGCACCGAGCTGACCGTCACCGTCGCGAATCCGATCGCGAGCACGACGCCGCCGATGACGATCGCGTTGCCGGTCTCGGCGACGGCCCGGCGCAGGCTGCCGGCCATCGATACCCCGGCGCGGCGGTGGCGGCGGACCGCGGCGAGCACGTGGACGGTGTCGTCGACGGCGAGGCCGAGGCAGACGTTGAACACGATCACCGTGGCCGGCTCGAGCGTGGCCGCACTGGCGACGACCACCGCTCCGATCGCGGCCAGCGGAAAGACGTTGGGGACGAGGCTCACCAGCCCGACGACCGGCGAGCGGAAGGCGATCGCGAGGATCGAGCCGATCACCGCCAGCTCGAGGAGCAGGCTCGAGCCGAGGTCGCGGATCAGCTGGCGGATGTTCCGCGCCGAGACGACCGACATCCCGGCGAGTTGGAAACGCCACCCGGGGCGGTCGGCCGACAGCCGGTCGAGGCGGTCGTCGATCCGATCGTAGACACCCTCGAGCGTCCGGCTGCCGAGGTCGCGGACGCGGGCGCGGACCACGGCCGTCCGCGCGTCGGCGTCGACGAGGTCGCGGAAGTCGTCCGGGTCGAGCCGCTGACGCGTGCGCTGCGGGAGCGGTTCGACGACACTCGCCAGCGACACCGCGGGGAGGGGCTGGGGACCGTCGGCGAGCGCTTCGTGGACCGCGCCGAGCGCGGTGACGACGCCATCGTCGGTCCAGTCGAGTCCCTCCGGCCAGCGGACGAGGACGTCGACCCCCATCGCACCGCCGAAGTCGCGGTCGACCTCGACCAGCGCCCGCGACGCCGGCGCCGTGCGCGGCAGCGCGTCGACGACGCGGGTGTCGGCGTCGATGCCGCTGGCCGACCACGACAGGGCGACCAGGGCGAGGCAGCCGAGCGCCGCGACGGGCCGGGCATGGCGCATCGCGAAGGCCGCGACGACCCCGGCCGCCCGCCCCGCGGTGCGGCTCGAACGGCCGAGGCGCATCCCGTTGCAGAACCGGGTCGAGGCCAGCAGCGGGGTCACCAGGCCGACGGCGAGGAAGCTCGCCACGGCGCCGGCGGCCGCCGAGATCCCGAACGTGCGCACCGCGTCGATCCGCGCGGCGGCCAGCGATGCGAAGCCGACGGCCGTTACCAGGCTCGTGACGCCGCAGGCCACGCCGACCCGGCCGATCGCGGCGGCCGAGGCGTCGACCGGATCGACGCCGCGCCGGGCGCTGCGGCGCATGTCCTCGATGAAGTGGATCGAGTCGCAGGTCCCCACGACCAGCGCCAGCGACGGCACGACGCTGGTGAGAATGTTGATCTCGGCGCCGCACAGGCCGAGCATCCCCATCGCCCACACCGCACCGATCGTGGGGGGTACGCACGCCACCACGGTGGAGCGGAGGCTGCGGGCCACGGCCGCGGAGAGGATCACCGCCAGGCACAGCCCCGTCGTGTTGAACACGAGCATGTCGTGCCGCAGCGCCGCGGCCGCCGCATGGCGGAGCGGCGGCAGGCCGGTGAGCTCGAGGTCGAGCGGGCCGCGGGCGGCAGCGAGGCAGGCCTCGATCCGCTCGAGCACCGGCGCCGCGCGGGCCGGGGCATCCTCACCCGGAGCGAGACGGACGAGCACCAGCGTCGCCGCGGCGTCGGAGGAGAGCATGTGCCCGGCGATCAGCGGGTGACGCGTGGCGCGCTGGCGGGCGGCCTCGGCAGCTTCGGCGGACAGTGGCCCCTGGGTGCGGGGGATCACCGGCAGCAGACCGCCGGCGGCGCCCTGGCGGCGGATGTCGAGGATCGAGCGGACCTCGGCCACACCGGCGATCGCGCTCAGTTCGGCACACAGCCGGCGGATCCGGTCGAGCGCGTCAGGGGCGAACAGCTCGCCGTCGGGGACCGCGACGCGGACGATGCAGTCGCGGTCGGGCGATCCGAACCGGCCGGCGATCTCGTCGATGACTGCGAAGTCGCCGTCGCTGCCACGGAGCAGGGCCCGGAGATCGTCGTCGATCCGCAGCCGCGAGAGCCCCACGCCGGCCAGCGCCGAGCAGATCAGGACGGCGGCAAGCGCGGGAAGTCGCCATCCGCGGCCGGGGCGGAGGACGGCGGTGTCGTGGGGGTGAGGAGATGCCATTCGTCCGGATCCACGATCCACCCGCGGCAGTTGGCGGCCCCGCACCGGCACGGAATCGCGGCATCGGCCGGCCAGGCGTAGTCGATCAGCAACTCCTCGCCCGGTGCCACGTCGCGGATCGTCTGCACCCAGAGGCGGTCTTCCTCGCTCGCCCGCCCGTCGTCTTCGCACCAGTAGAAAAGCTCACAGTTGGGATCGCAACAGTGATTGAGGAACCTGAATGGCGCCGCGGGTTCGAGGAGCCGGCCACTGGGAAGCTCCATGCAATAGGTCGGATCGGGGGGATGGGCGTCGCACACCGTGCCGCGGATCTCCCCGACGACGGTGCCCGCGGCGAGCCGCCGCCGTGCGAACAAGCCGCGGCCAACGTGGGTTTGGGCGGTGCGGACGAGTCGGAGGGCGGCTTCGTCGGCCGGATTGCGGCCGGGGGCGGGGGAGCGAGGCATGCGGGGCGGGATGATGACTGGCGGGAAGGCTTGGCAGTGAGGGACAGCGTCAGCTGGAATGGCCGACCCAGCCTCGGTTCGACGCACTGTACCGGCCGATGGCCCGCAGCGACAACGGACAATGGTTGTCAGGCCGCCATCTCCGCGCGGACCTTCTCGAGGAGCTTCTTCGTCGCCCGGATTCCCTCCGGTTCCGGCAGAGCGGCTCCCTCGTACTCGACGCCGATCCAGCCGTGGTAGCCGGCGGCCATCACCAGCCGCAGCATCTTCTGGTAGTCGGTGCGGACCTCGTTGCCCGCGGCGTCGAACTCGTGGCTCTTGGCACTGACACCCTTGGCGAACGGCATCAACTCCTCGACTCCGCGGTAGCGGTCGTAGTCGTAGAAGTTGCCGAAGTCGGGAAGCGTGCCGCAGTTGGGCTTGGCCACCATCTTCATCACCCCGGCCAGCCACTCGCCGTTGCTCGACAGACCACCGTGGTTTTCCACGATCACGTTCATCCCCATCTGCGCCGCGTAGTCGGCGAGCCGCCCGAGGCCGTCGGCTGCGAGCTTCTGCTGCTCTTCGAACGAACCCTTGCTGGCAGCGTTGACGCGGATCGAGTGGCATCCCAGCCGCTTCGCCGCCTCGACCCACGGGAAGTGGTTCTCGACCGCCTTGGTCCGGGCCGCGGCGTCGGGGTTGCCGAGATCGCCGAGGCCGTCGCACATGATCAGCACGTTGGTCACGCCGGCGTCGGCGGAGCGTTTCGCCAGTTCCCCGAGGTAGGCGGTGTCCTTGGCCTTGTCCTTGAAGAACTGGTTGACGTACTCGACGCCGTCGATGCCGTAGTCCTCCTTCGCGGCCCGAGGGAAGTCGAGATTGTCGAGCTTGCCGGAAAACAGCGTCTTGTGGAGCGACCACTCGGCCAGCGAGATCTTGAACAGCGGCTGCCCGTCGGCGGGCGCGGCACGGAGCAGGCCGGGAACGACGGCCGGAGCCACGGTGGCCAGCGCGGCAGCGAGGAACCGGCGGCGTTCGGGGCGGTCGGCGGAGGGCGTGTCGTGGCAGGCAGGCATCGGAAATCTCCCGGGCGGAACGGCAGCGATCGGGGCAGGGCGACGGCGGGTGCGGAAGCGACTGGGTTCGTCCCGCGGCCACCAGCTTCCACGCAGGATAACACCTCCGTGCAGACACTGACAGGCTGCGTGGGGTGCGTGCCGGCCCCCGTGCCGGCTATGGTCCGCACTCCCTCCGCGGTATCCTCTGGAGCCGTTTCGACATCGTGGGGCGACCGTTCGCGTCCGAAGTCCGGACCGGCTTGGCGTTCCCCACCGGTCCGATCCGCCCTCACGGATAGCCCATGAGCACGCACAGCGTCGGAGCCGATGATGCCGGCTCCCCCGGGGATGACACGGTCTTCGGGCACAAGCCGGGGCTGTTCCTGCTGTTTTTCACCGAGATGTGGGAGCGGTTCAGCTACTACGGGATGCGCGCCTTGCTGGTGCTGTTTCTCGTCAGCGACATGGCCGCGGGCGGCTGGGGCTGGACGCGCCAGGAAGCCCTCGGGCTGTATGCCTGGTACACGGGGCTGGTGTACGTGACGCCCGTGCTCGGCGGCATGATCGCCGACGCGTTTCTCGGCTACCGCCGGGCCGTGCTGCTCGGTGCCCTGCTGATGACGCTCGGCCATGCGTCGATGGCGCTCGAATCACGGACGGCGTTTTATGCCGGGCTCGCGCTGTTGATCGCCGGCAACGGGTTCTTCAAGCCCAACATCTCGTCGATCGTCGGCCACCTCTACAAGGACCATCCGGCGAAGAAGGACTCGGCCTACACGATCTTCTACATGGGCATCAACGCCGGTGCGTTCCTGGGGATGCTGTTCTGCGGCTACATCGGCGAGAAGGTGTCGTGGAGCTACGGCTTCGGGCTGGCCGGGATCTTCATGTTCCTCGGAATGCTGATGTTCCAATTCGGGCAGGGGATCTTCGGCGACCTCGGCCTCGCGCCGGAGCGGCGCGACGGCACGGCAGGCAGGGATGTCGCCGAATCCGCCGACGAGGCTGCGGTCGTCAAGGACCGGTTGATCGTCATCGGCATCCTGTCGTTCGCCTCGATCTTCTTCTGGATGGCGTTCGAGCAGGCCGGTGGGTCGATGAACATCTTCGCCAAGGACTACACCAGCCGCGTCCTGACCGGTTCGGCGGCCACGACCTTCTTCTGGATCGACGCGCTATTGACGCTGATCCCGCTGGGGATCGTCACCTGGGTGCTCGTCAACCTCGTCCGCGCCACGCACGACCGGATCGCACTGTCCAACGCGTTCATCGTGCTGAGTTTCGTGATCATCTGGGGGGCGGCGATCTGGCGGCTCAACCGTGAATTCAACATGCAGTCCTACGACCTGGCCGTGACGCCGCTGGCGGCGCCCGCGGACGTAGGGGCGGGGGCGGCGGAGCCGATCGTCGCGACGATCCTCACCGAGACGCCGCTCCGCGAAGGGGAGGAGGTGTTCGTCGTCGACCTCGAGGGGAAGGGGGGGGCGGGCAAGCTCCGGATCCTCGCTCCCGCCCAGGCCGCCAACTTCGCCAGCAAGCAGGCGGCCGTGGTGAAGCGGGTCCGCGGGAACGAGATCGAGGTCACGGCGTCGTGGTTCCAGATCCTCAACTCGTTCTTCATCATCGCCCTGGCACCGTTGATCGGTCGCATCTGGGAGACGCGCTTCAACCCCTCGGCACCTGTCAAATTCGGCTTCGGCCTGATCCTCCTCGGCGTCGGCTTCGCGGCGCTGGCGCTGGCGAGCATGGGCGTTCCCAAGGGGGCCAAGACGGCGAACCTCAGCATGTCGTGGCTGGTGATCGCCTATCTGTTCCACACGCTCGGTGAGCTGTTCGTGTCGCCCGTCGGGCTGTCGTACGTGAGCAAGTTGGCGCCGGCGCGGCTGGTCGGGCTGATGTTCGGGATCTGGTTCTTCGCCTCCGCCGTCGCCAACTACGCCGCCGGGATCACCGGCGGAATGATCGACGCGATCTCGGAGAAGTACGGCCTGTCGGTGTTCTTCCTCATCTACACGGCGATCCCTGTCGTCGCCGGGTTGGTGCTGATCGCCCTGTCGAAGGGGATCCGCCGGATGATGCATGGGATCGGCTGAGTCGTCGACAGCGGCGACGGCCCGGGCAGCTGCCGGTGCCCTGGTCGTCACGATCGACCGGCTGCCGGCCTGGATCCTGCCCGCGTACGGTTCGACGTGGGTGGCGACGCCGGCCCTCGACGGCCTCGCCGCCAGCGGGCTCGTCTTCGATCGGCTCTTCGCCACGACGACCGTCGCGGGTGCCACGCTCGCGGCGCTCGCCGCCGGCGGTGGGCTCGCCGAGGTCGCTTCGCGGCTCGCCGACGGGCTGGTGGTGATCACCGACGACGATTCCGCGCTGGCGCCGGCGCTGGCCGCCGCCGGCCGGGTGACCGTCGTACCGCTGCCGCGGCGGCGGCGCGTGGCGGCGAGCGTTGAGGAGACGGCGCTCGGATGCCTCGCCGCCGCGGCGACAACCGCGCTGCGGAGCGTGGCGCGGGGCTGTGTGTGGTGCCATGCGACGAGCCTCGGCCGGGTGTGGGACGCGCCGGAGGGGTTCCGCGACGCGTTCGTCGATCCCGACGATCCGCCGCCGCCGGCCGGCGCCGAGGTTCCGGCGTTCGCCGTCACCGCCGCCACCGATCCCGACGATCTGGTCGGCATCCGCCAACTGTTCGCCGGACAGGTGTCGCTTCTCGACCACTGCCTGGCGAACCTGCTGGCGGCGGTGCCGCCCGACTGGGCCGTGCTCGTGTGTGGGATCCGCGGGATGGCGCTGGGCCTCCACGGCGCGGTCGGCCCGCGCGAGATCGAGACTCCCGACGGCGGCATCGTGCACCTCCCGGCGATCCTCCGCGCACCGGCGGTGGCCGACGCGGCGCAGCGAGAGCGGGGACTCGTCATTCCGGCCGACCTCGGCGCGACGCTGGCGGCGCTTCTCGGCGGGCCGTCGAGCCTTCCGGGGACGCCCTGGCTCGGCCACGACCTCGGTTCGATGCTCGCCGGTGATGCACCGCCGCCGCGGGACCGGGTGGTGGTCGCCGGGCCCGGCGGAGGGGCAGTCGTCACCGACGCCTGGTCGATGCACGTCGCCCGGACGACGGACAGCGGGATACCCGCGGCGCGCCGGCTGTATGCCCAGCCCGACGATTTTTTCAGGATCTGCGACGTCGCCGACCGCTCGCCGCAGGTTGCCGAGGAGCTCGCAGCGCTGGTTTCGTCGGTCGGGGAAGGCGTGGTGGACGGGGCGGACGAGGCGGCCGCGGATGCCTGGTTACGTCCGCTCTCGCCGGCGGCCCGGGAGCCGGCAACCTGAGGGGCGGCCGAAACGGCTCTTCTCCGCCGTTCCCCTCGTGGCTATCCTCCCGCCCCCTCCGGGTGCTCCCGCCACCCGCAGCACGCCGGCCGTGACGGTGGTCTCGCGGGAGACACGCCGGTCGCGCGGTTGCCGGCCGGTGCCGGGTCGTCTCCATGCCCTGTCCCCTCCGCCAGCGACGTTCGTTCCGTGGGGACCGCCCCGGCCGGTGCCGCGCGCTCCCGGCCGTCGCCAAACTGCTCGCCGCCCTGACCGCGCTGGCTCCGGCGAGCGCCGACGAGCCCGGCGCCGTCGGGCCGCCGGTGACGGTGCGGATCACGTGGGGCGGGGGCCGACCACGTGGCTGGAGCGGCACCGTGCGCGTGCTCGCCCCGACGGGGCAGGTGCTCCCGCTGCCGGCGTGGCGGCCGCTCGCCGCCGATCCCGAGGCGGTGGCGCGGATTCACCCCCGAGACGGTCACCTGCAGGTCGTTGCCGGCGGCGAACGCGTCGTGCTCGACGGCATCGAGATCGCGATCCCCGACTGGGCCACGGCGCGGATCGAGGTCGCGCTGGCGGCCGACGGCGCCGCCACCCCGGTCACCACCACGGTCGCGGTCTCCGACCTGCTCGGCAGCCCGGCGCTCGAGCCGCTCGACGCCGAAGCCAACCGGCTGTCACTGGAGCGCGCTGGTGGGGACGAGCTCCGCGTCGTCTTCCCCGCGCCAGGACCCGTGCCCGACGCGCCGCTGCCGACGTTACGCCGGCCGGGCGACACCGTCCGGTTCGAGGTCCACCCGCTGCTCGCCGGCCGGCCCGCCGGGAGCACATCGGTCGAGCTCCGGGCCCGGGTGGTGGCCAGTGACGACGGCGAGTCGCACGCCACCCAGGCCGTGCTCCTCCGCGAGATTGCCGCCGACGGGGCCCGGGCGTTCGAACCGGTGCCGGTGGAGCTCGCGCTGCCGGTCCGCGAGGGGGCCTACGACATCGTCCTCGAGGTGGTGGAGCGGTCCGGGCTGCGCTGGTCGCGCCCGATCGCGACGCGGACGGTGCAGTGTGTCGCGGTTTCGACCGCGGCGCCGGTGTCGCCGATCGCTGAGTGGAAGAAGGTCTGCGAGGTCGACCCGGGCAGTCCCCGGCTCCTCGAGCGGCTGCGCCGGTTGCCGGGCGTCAAGGTGCCGGCCGTGGTGCCCGCCAATCTCCCGCTGGCCGGCGGCGCGATGGGGCGTGTGCCGCTGCCTTCGCTGCCGGTGCCGCTGCCGAAGCTGCCGGCGGTCGGCGAGATGGTGCCGAAGTTCACCGGCCTCCTGGCAGTCGGGGATTCGACGCTGGTGCCGCATCCCGCCGGTGCCATGCTCAGCTTGCCTCCGGCGCCGGGCGCGGGGCAGGTGTCGTGGGAGGGGATCGCCGTCGCCGGTCTCCAGCCGGCGCATCCGCACGTCGTCGAGGTCGAGTACCCGATCGACCAGGATGCGATGGTCGGGATCACCGTCCTCGAGCAGGTGGGCAGCGAGGTCCGTGCGACCGCCGCCGGCGGATTCGTCGTCGAGCGCCCGCTCGCGACGCGCTCGCACCCGGTCGCCGAGGGGATCGCCACGCATCGGTTCGTGTTCTGGCCACACACCCGCGCCGGCGTGGTCGTGCTCTCCAACGCCGCACAGCGGACACCGCTCCACATCGGCCGGGTCCGTGTCCTCTCCGGTCCGCAGCGGCTCCCGCCGGCTCCGTCGGCAGGCGCGGGGGAAGCGCGGCGCACGTTGCTCGCGTTCCTTGCCGAGCCCGACTTCGAGCGCTTCGGGGGAGTGCGGCGCGTCGATGGTGCGACCGGGCGTGGCGTCGACGACTGGCACGGTCTGCTCGTCGGATGCCGGTCGTTGGCGGAGTGGCTCGCCGCGCAGGGGGCCGACGGCGCCGTGGTCACCGTGGCCGCCGACGGCGGGGCCGTCTGGCCGTCGGCGACGCTCGGCACCGCCCCGCGCTGGGACGGCGGGGGCTCGTTCAACGGCCGGCTCGACCCGGTGCCGAAGGACGCGCTGGCGCTGGCCTGCCGGCTGTTCGCCCGCGAACGCCTCCGGTTGGTTCCCGCGATCGCCGGCACGGGGCCGCTGCCGGTGATCGAGGCGCTGCTTGCCGAAGGGGCCGGGGATCCCACCGGCCTGGTGTGCGTCGGTGCCGACGGGCGGCCGCGGCGCGGGCCCGGAGTCGCCGGGCGATACAACATCCTCGATCCCCGGGTCCAGGACGCCTGTGCCGAGGTCGTCGGCGAACTGGCCGCGCGGCTCCGTGGCGAACCGGCGGTCGAAGGCCTGGCGCTGGTGATGCCGCACGACGGCTGGCTGCACCTCCCGGGAGTCGCCACTGCCCTCGACGACGCGACGTTCCGTCGGTTCCTCGCCGCGGCTGGTCCTGTCGCGGCGGGCCTCGAGCCTGTCGCCGCGCCGGGACCGGAGCGGTTCGCACGGCGGGCGGCGCTGGTCGAGGGTCCGCTCCGCGAGCCGTGGCTGGAGTGGCGTGCCGCCGAGGTCGCCCGATTCCATCACCGCCTCGCCGACATCGTCCGCAGCGTCGACCCCGACTGGACGCTCACCCTCGTGCCGACGACGCTGTTCAGTGCCGGCGACCTGGCGGCACGATTCCGCGCGCTCGTGTCGACCGCCGCGGCCGAAGGCGACCTGGCCCGTGAGGCGGGACTCGACCTGGCGCGGCTGGCGGCCCACGGCTCGATCGTCGTCGGCATTCCTCACGTGACCGCGGCGACGGCCGACATCGTCGAGGCCGGCATCGTCGAGCGGGCCAACCGCGCCGTCGCCCCGGGGCCGCCGGCGGCACGGCGCGCCGCGGTCCTCGTCTCCCAGCCGCGTTCCCTCGACCTCGGCACCGCCGTCCAGCACATGCCGCTCCGGGGCGATGCACCGGAGTCGATCGACTGCCGTGCCGTCCTCGCGGGCGCCGCGGCGCGGCGCCCGTCGGCAGCCGTGTTTGCCGGTGGGGACGTGGTGCTCGTGATCGACGAGTCGCTCTCCACCGTGTCGGCCGACGAGATCCAGTCCCGCACCCGGCGCGCCCGCGCCGCGCTGCCGGCGGTGCCGATGACGGCGATCCCGCGCGCCGCGGCGCCGCTGGCGGCGTTCGCCGGTGCCGCCGATGACGCGACCTGGGTGAGCCTCGTCAACCGCTGCGGTGAGCCGTGCACGGCGCAGCTGGTCGCGGCGGAGACGGTGCCCTCCGCCGACGAGCCGGCGACCGGCGCGGCGCTGGCGTCCGACGGTCGGTCGCTCGCCGTGCCCCTCGCACCGTGGGAGGAGCGCACGGTGCTGTTCGCCGGCCCCGTCCGCTTCGACCGCGTCGATGCCCTGCTCGACCCGGTCGTGGCCGGCGTCGTCGACGACCTCGTCGCCGGACTGCGACGGCGCCGCGCCGTCCTCGAGACGCCGCTCCCGCTGCCGGTCCTCGACAACCCCGCGTTCGAGCAACCCGAGTTGGGTGACCGGGTCGCGGGCTGGGAGCTGCTCGAACCGCAACGCGGCACGCTCCGCGGCGTCGCTCCCGGCGCCGGTGGCGAAGGCCGTGCCGCCGAGTTCGCCACCGTCACCGGCCTGGCCACGCTCCGCAGCAATCCCTTTCCGGCGCCGGCCACCGGGCGGATCAGCGTCGCCGTCTGGCTGCGGATCCCCACCGAGTCGACGCAGCCGCCGCTGCGGATCGCCCTCGAGGGTCTCGAAGGGGGGCGCGAGTACTACCGCTTCGCCCCGGTCGGGATGGCACCCGGGGCGATGCCGCTGTCGCGGTCGTGGTCGCAGTTCGTGCTCCAGGTCGACGACCTGCCCACGGCAGGATTGGAGTCGCTCCGCGTCCGGCTCGATCTCCTCGGCCCCGGGGCAGTCGAGATCGACGACGTGCGCGTCTTCGATCTGGCGTTCGACGAGTCGCAGCGCGTGCAGATCACCAAGCTGCTGGCGCTCGTCGACCACCATCGCGGCGAGACCGATCTCGGGCGCTGCCTACTCGAGCTCGACGAGCCCTGGGCTCGGTTCCTGCTGGCCTTCGTCGTGCCCGCCGCCGAACCGCCCGTCGCGGGTGCGGTGCCGGCCGGCCCGGCAGCACCCGGTCCGGGAACGACGGGAACCCCGCGGCCCAAGGAACGGACCGCCCGGCAGCCCGCGCCGGCCGGGATCATCGACCGCTTCCGCCAGTGGTGGCAGTGACCGACCGAGGCCGCCACGGGGCGCGCACGCCGAGCGTCAGCCCGGCGGCCAGCCGAGCGCACGACCGCCGAGGAGGTGGACATGGAGATGGTCCACCGACTGGCCGCCGTCGCGGCCGCAGTTGACGACCAGGCGGTAGCCGTGGGCGAGCCCGAGCCGGGCGGCGATCTGCGTGGCGACGACCACCAGATGACCGACCAGCGCCGCATCGCCGGGCCCGAGGTCGGACAGTGCGCGGATCGGCCGCTTCGGGATCACGAGCACGTGGACGGGGGCGTGCGGCGCGACGTCGTGGAACGCGAGGCAGGAGTCGTCGTCGTGCTCGATCCGGGCGGGGATCTCGCCGCGGATGATCTTCCCGAACACCGTGTCGGCCATGGTGGGCTCCGGAGCGCCGGGGAGGACTCAGCCGGCCGGATCGGGCGTGGGCTCCGATCCGGCGTCGGGGGTCGTCGCGGCGCCGCGCCGCACGCGCCGGCGCGGCGGGCGGGGCAGGGCCCACTCTTTGGTGATCGCCTCGAAGACGTCGGGGGTCTCGTAGCGGACGACGTCGCGCCCCTCCGGCATCGGCCCGACGAGTTTGCGGAACACCGGGGCCCCGCGGAGGTCGAGGTCGACGCTGCAATCGTCGGTGCCGACCTGGAGGTGGCTCCGCTGGATCCCCTCGGCGGAGTCGAAGTCGCGGATCACGAGGCTGCCATCGGTGGCGCGGGTGACGAGCCGCCAGGTGCGTTTGGGCATGGCACGGACCTCGGGGTGGGACGGCGGGCGGCCATCGCCGGCCACCTCACCTCCGAGCATCGACCGGGTGCGGACCCCGGCTGGAGCGGTTGCCGCCCCCGCCGCGCGATCGGTGCGACGGCGTCCGGCGGCATCGCGTGCCTATCCCGCACAAGCGCCGCAGGCGGACTTCGGCGGCCGCTCGCGCGGGACGCGGCGGCCGAAGTCGCACTCGATCGCGAATCGGGCCATGCGGAGGAGCGACTCGTGGTCGATCGTCGGGCAGGGGAACTGACCGGCATGGGCCACCGTCGCCGCGCGGTCGAAATCGGGATCGCAGCGGAGGTAGCTGCGATACACGCCGAGCTGTGACCGGAACTCGTCGGCGAACCAGCGCTCGTCGCGGACGTCGGGGTCGTCCGGGGAGGCGGCCCGGGAAAACCGCTCGACAGCCTCCTGGACGACGCAGGCGATCGTGCCCGTCGACACCGGCTCGGGGTGGGTGAGGTGAAACGTCCGGCCATGTGCCGCCGGGGTACGGACGAGATGGCACATGACCTGCGAGACCCAGTCGACGGGGACGAAGTTCTTGCGGTCGCGGCCGTCGATCCGCAGCAGCCGCAGCAGGGCGCGACCACTGGTCGATCCGAGGAGCATCCGCGGGAGGAGGGTGTGGCCGAGACGCGCCAGGGCGTAGAAACCGTGGTAGGTCGAGGTGAATCCGGAACGCGAGTCGCCGACGATGATCGCCGGACGGTAGACGGTCACCGACCGGAGGTGATCGGCGCCGTGGACCAGGGTTTCGGCCTCGACCTTGCTACGCTCGTAGTCGTTGCCGAACCGTTGGCCGACGTCGAGCTCGGTCTCGAGCACGCGCCCCGAGCGCAGTCCGCAGACGTACGCCGTCGAGACGTGATGGAACTCGCCGATGCCGGCGGCGCGGGCCAACCCGACGACGTGCGCGGTGCCGCCGACGTTGGTGCGCCATGGGTCGCCGTCGCGGTCCGCGCCGTGGAACGTCAGCGACGCGGCGTTGTGGAGGATCGCCCGGCAGTGCTCCCCGAGATCGCGGACGGCGTCGTCGTCGAGACCGCAGCGCGGGGCGCCGATGTCGCCGGCGACCACGGTCGGGCGGGGGAGCGGATGCCCGAGGTCCCCCTCCCAGGCCGCGACCATCGCCTCGATGCGCATGGCGGGATCACGTTTGCGATCGGGACGTACCAGCAGCAGCGGTCGCTCGCCGGCGAGGAGCAGGTCGCGGACGACGTACGAGCCGAGCAACCCCGTGGCGCCCGTGACGAGGATCTGCCGGGCCGAAGGATCGACGGGAAACGAATCGGGCGGGCAGACGATCATGGCGACGGAGCGATCCTGGCTCGAGGGCCGCCGGTTGCCGTGGACAGTGGCGGGCCGGGGTCGAAGCAATCTATCAGCCGCCGGCAAAAGTCCATCGCGGCGCCGTTTCCCCGCCGATCGGGTCGATGTCATCCGCCGGGCGTGGAAGCCGCGAGCGCTGCCGCCGTGTCGTCGATGGCGCGGCGCACGAGCTCCGCGAAGGCGGCGCTCGCACCGGCGCCGAGGTGCCGCTCGTCGGTGTGGACCGCGAGCCGGAGGCTGCCCGCGTAGGTCATGATCCCGACCCCCGCGCGGGTCCGCGGCCGTAGCGGGGGAACCCCGACGATGCCGGTCAGCAGGAGATCACGGGGAGCGTGGCGACCGTCGACGATCGGCACCGCGGCACGGAGGCGGGGTGCGAGGTTGCCGACGTTGCTGATCACCGCGGTCGACAGGCACAGAGGGAGGCGGGTCAGCAGCCACAGCAATCCCGGCACGCGTTCGAGGGCCTCGACGGCGTGAAGAAACTGGGCGGCGGCACCGGTTTCCTTGATCCAGCGGCTCGCCGCCGCCAGTGAGCGGACGAGCGTCGTGGGATCGCCGCACTCCTCCGCCGACCGGTCGAGAAATGCGTAGCCGATATGGTTGCCGGTCGGAACCGTCGCGCCAGGGTCGCGGAGGCTGACCGGCATGTTGATGCGCACGTGGCGGGCCGGGGTCCCCGCCGCGGCGTTCCAGTCGAGGGCGGTGCGCATCGCGGCCGCGACGAGGAGATCGTTGACGGTCACTCCGGCCGCGCTGGCGATCCCCCACAAGCGAAGTGTCTGGTCGGGAGTGAAGACGACGCAGGCGTAGGGGGGGGCGAGTGGTTCGTCGGGGACGGGCGCGGTCGGGGTGGCGAAGGGGGCGAGCACCGCCGGCCGGAGCCGGGCAAAACTCCCCGACTCACGTGCCAGGCGGCGGGTGTCGGGGACCGCCGGCCGTGGGGCGGCGCTCGTCTGGGGAGCGGACGGTGCCTGGCGCCGGACGACTGCCGGAAGGTCGCCGCCGCAGGGTGGTTGCCCGGTGTGGTACGCCGTCCACATCGCGCCGAGCCACTCGATGCAGGCCAGACCGTCGCAGACCGTGTGATCGACCACCAGGACCACGCTCCACCGCGGCGGCCCACCCGGATCCCGCTCGCGCTCCAGCGCGACGACCCGCAGCCCGCTGGAGCGGGTCGCGTCGCACGGTCGCCAGGGATCGGCGGCCGCCCGGTCGGCCGACAGGGGCCACCACTCGACCGCGGGGTCGGTGTCGGGGGGCAGCCAGACCCAGCGTCTGCCGCGGCGGCCGATCCGCATCCGCATCCTCGGGTGACAGGCGGCCGCCGCCGCCACCGCGGTTTCGAGCCGGCGGCGGTCGAGGGGGCCCTCGAGCTGGACTTCGAGCAGGAAGTCCATCGGGTAGCCCCGCCTGCGGTCGACGAGGAGCAGCGTCTCGAAAGGCGAAAGCGGTTCCATTCAGTCGCACGAGCCCGGGGGCAACCCGGCCTCGCGGACGGGAAAAGCGCGAGAGCGATTGTTTCTAGCAATTGCAACGGTCGGAAGGGGGCCGCCTGGGAACGTAGTTTTCCTGGGATTTCTTGACACTTCTTCCCGTCCATCCATACTCACTTCCGCGTCGGAGTCGGCCCAGCGGCCGGTGATCCGTGGCTTCCCGGCGACCGTCCCGGTCACGCGGGCAGCCCGTAGTCCGACCCGACGCACGCGATCACCCCCGGTCCGGTCGACAGCCGACCCGGCGGTGAGCGGCGATGCCCGCGGCGGGTTGCTGGCGTGGGTGTCGTGCGGATCCCAGGGAAGGGTGTTGGACGCCTCACGGCACGTACCGCGCCCTCCCGAGACCGATCCGAGCCGGCTTTCCGCCGGACATCTGCCCGCTTCCCCGACCCGTCCGGTGTCCCGCCCGTCGTGGCAGGGTTACGGCGGGACCGTACACACGCCAAGGACGAGGATCAGCCTTGCAGGAACCACTCGCAATCGTCGGCATGTCCTGCAGGCTCCCGGGCGCCGATGGGCTCGACGCGTTCTGGCGGCTCGTGGAATCGGGGGGAGTCGCCTGGGGGCCGCTCCCTGAGTCGCGCCTGCCGCGGGATTTGTACTTCGACCCGCGGAAGGGCCAGTTGGGGCGTTCCTATTCGGAGATGGGGGCGCTGGTTTCGGAGCGGCAGCCCGATCCGCGGACCTGCCCGATCACCGAGGAGATGCGCCACCGCTACGACATCGCCCACGTGGTGTTCCTCGAAGTCACCGCCCAGGCGTGCCGCGATGCCGGACTCGATCCGTTCGCGATGCCGGCCGACCGTCGGACGGGTGTCTACGTGGGGCACACCGGCGGCAGCACGCGGATCGGCGACATCGTCTACGGCACCGGGATCGACGAGACGGCGACGCTTCTCGGCGACGTCGACGTGGCGCGGCGGTTGCTCGGCCCCGACGTGGCGGCGGTCGCCGCCGAGGTCACCGCGGCGATCCGCGACCGCTACCCGGGGCGCCTTCCTGGGGAGCGGCTCGATCTCGAGGCCCTCGGCGCCGCCCGGATCGTCCAGGAGGCGCTGCGGCTCGACGGGCCCTACCTGGTGGTCGATGCGGCATGCGCCTCGTCGCTGCAGGCGCTGGCGATTGCCGCCCGGTCGCTGGCGACCGGCGGGATCGACCAGGCGATCGTCGGTGGCGCCTCGTACTGCAAGTCGGACAGCCTCGTGCTGTTTTCCGCCGCCCAGTCGGTGAGCAACACCGGCTCGTGTCCGTTCGGCAGTGACGCCGACGGGCTGGTGACCGCCGAAGGCTACGTGGCGTTGGTGCTCAAGACGCTGTCGCGGGCGCAGGCCGACGGCGACCGGATCCGCGCCGTGATCCGCGGCATCGGGGTAGCCAGCGACGGCAAGGGCAAGAGCCTCTGGGCTCCGCGCCGCGAGGGGCAGATGCTCGCCGTCGAGCGGGCCTACCCCGATCCAGCCGAGATGTCGCACATCGACTACATCGAGGCCCACGCCACCAGCACCCAAGTCGGCGACGCGACCGAGCTGGGGGCGCTGGCCAGTCTCCTCGGCAAGCACCTGCCGGCCGGACGGCGGATCCCGATCGGCAGCGTCAAGGCGAACATCGGCCACACGCTGGAGACGGCGGGGCTGGCGAGCCTCGTCAAGGTCGTGTTGGCGATGGAACACGGCGTCATCCCGCCCGGCTCGACCTGCCGCGAGCTCAACGAGGAGTTCTGTTGGGACGAGGGGCCGTTCTCGGTGCCGCGCGAGTCGCTCCCCTGGCCACGGCGCGCTGACGGTGGCCCGCGCTGCGCGGCGGTGAACGCCTTCGGCATCGGCGGGCTCAACGTCCACCTCGCGCTTGCCGAGTCGGCACCGGCACGGGCGCCGTCCGTGGTGCGACCGACGCCGGCGGGTGACGACGGCGCCATCGCGATCGTCGGTATCGGCTGCGTACTGCCCGGAGCGTTGTCGGTCGCGGCGTTCGGCGAGTTGCTCGACCGTGGCGTGCCGGCGCTGGCCGATGTACCGGCGGACCGGTGGAACCTCCGGCGGGCGCTCGACCCGTCGGGGCCACGGCCGTGGCGCACCGTCGCCGGCCGTGGCGGGTTCGTGATCGGTTTCCAGTACGACTGGCGGCGCCACAAGGTGCCCCCGAAGCAGATCGCTGCCGCCAATCCGCTTCAGTTCATGCTCCTCGAGGCGGCCGACGCCGCGATCGCCGATCTCGGCGGCCCCGCGCGCCTCGACCGGGCGCGGACGGCGGTCGTCGTCGGGACGATGTTCGGCGGCGAGTTCTCCAACGACCTGCAGATGGGGCTCCGGCTCCCCGAGACCGCCGTCCACCTCCGCGCCGCCCTGCAGCGCCGGGGGCTGGGGGCTGGCGAGATCGAAGCGATCGTCGCGGCCTACGAGAAAAAGGTGCTCGAGGAACTCCCGGCACTGGTCGACGAGACGGGCAGCTTTACCAGCAGCACCCTCGCCAGCCGCCTCACCAAGTCGTTCGATTTGATGGGGGGTGCGCTGGCGCTCGACGCGGGCGATTGTTCAACGCTGGCGGCGATCGCCGCCGCGGCCGACATGCTCCACCAGGGGACCTGCGACGCCGTTGTCTGCGCGGCCGGGCAGCGCGCGATGGACCTGATGGCGTTCGAGGGGTTGTCGCTGGAAGGCGCGCTTACGGCGGAGCCGGCGGCGCCGTTCAACGCGGCCGGCGGCCGGATCCCGGCCGAGGGCGCGGTGGTCCTCGTCCTCAAGTCACTGGCGGCGGCGCGAGCCGCGGGCGATCCGATCCGTGCCGTGATCCGTGGCGTCCGCGTCGGCAGTGGCGTGGCGCTCGAGGAAGTCGCCCCGCGCGTCGTCCACGATGCCGCGACGGCGGCGCGCGTGCCGCCCACCGCGATCGGCGCCGTCGAGGTGTCGGGGAGCGGTGCGGCGGCGATCGACGGCGTCGTGGCCGCGGCCCTGGCGGCGGAATACGGCAACGCCGGTGGGCCGCCACGGTCGGCCGGATCGCTCGACGGCCTCGTCGGCCACTGTGGTGCCGGTGCCGGTGCCGCGGCGGTGGTCAAGCTCGCCCGAAGCCTCGCCAGCGGTACGCTGCCGGCAACGCCGGGAATCGCCGGTGAGGTCACGGTCGCCCCCGGAATCGTCGCCAGTGCGGCGCCGCGGGCGATCCCCGCCGCCGACGCCGCCGGGTATCGCGCCGCCACCGTGACGACGGTCCACGCGCTGCTGGTCGGCCATCTCGTCATCGACAACGGGCTGCCGGTTCCCACGGCCGCCACGGTCGTGCCGGCCGCGCCTGCGGCGCAGGCGCGACCGATCGCGCCGCCAGCGGCGGGCGGGCGGGCGCTGGTGGCGGCGATCTTTCCCGGGCAGGGGTCGCAGTACGGCGACATGTTCCGGTCGTTGGCAACGGAGACCGCCGACGGGTCGGCGGTGCGTGACGAGCTCGACGGCATGGCGCGGCGCGTCGGCCTGCCGACGCTCGCCGAGACGGCGTGGCGGGCCGACCATGTGCTCGGGCTCGACATCCTCGCCACCCAGTGGTCGATGTATCTCGGTGACCTTTGTGCGTGGCGCGTGCTCGAACGTCTCGGCTTCGCCCCCGACATCGTCGCCAGCCACAGTTTCGGCGAGTTCCCGGCGCTGGCGGCAGTCGGCGCCTGGTCGGTCGACGACGGTGCGCGGGCGACACGGGCCCGGGCCGACGCGGTCTTGCAGCACGGCCCGCGGGGCGGGGCGATGCTCTCGGTGATCGCCGACCGGGCCACGGTCGGCGACCTGATCGCGCCGCTGGCCGGTTCGGTGTGGGTGTGTGCCGAGAATGCCCCCGAGCAGATCGTGGTCGGCGGCACGGTCGCCGGTATCGACGCCCTCGAAGCCCGGCTGCAGCCGACGCGGATCCGCTCCAAGCGGCTGGCCGTTCCGAGCCCGTTCCACACGCCGTTGCTGGCGGCTGCCGCCGATCGATTGGCCGGCGCGCTGGCCCCCGTGGCGTTCGCCACGCCGCGATTGCCGCTGGTGAGCAGCACGACGGTGGAGCCGCTTGTCGACGCGGCGGCGATCCGCGCGAGCCTTGTCCGGCAGATGACCGAGCGCGTCCGCTGGGTCGACGTCGTCCGTCGTCTCCACGCCGCTGGGGTCCGCACGTTCGTCGAGGTCGGCCCGTCGGGCGTACTCACCGGTCTGGTCCGGCGGATCCTCGACGGCCTGCCCGGGGTGACGCTGGTGCAGTTCGACCAGCGCGGCCAAGCGGGAGCCGACCACCTGCGGCGGCTGCGCGACCAGCTGTCGGCTGCCGGGGCGCTGCGAACAGTCGCTACGGCGGTCGCGGTGCCCTCCGCGGTGAGGGCGGTGGCGACCCACCCGGCGATCCTGTCGTTCGATGCCACGGCACGGCGGCGCGCCCGCAATCGGGCTGGTGGCGGAGGGCCACCGGCCGTTCCGGCGGGCACGGCACCGGCACCGACCGCGCCGATCGCGATGCTGGCCAACGGCCACGCGGCAGACGCTCCGGGTTCACCCCGCGCTCCTTCTCCCGCGCCCAGCGGCCGCCATGGCGGCGACAGTGGCACGGCCCGAAACGGCAGCCACGATGGCGGCAATGGCGCTGCAGCGGCGCCGCTGGCACCGGCGCCGTACGTGGCTGTCGGCAGCGCCGCGACCAATGGCTCGGCCTATCCGTCGTCGGGCAATGGCTACCACGCCGGCGGCTCGGTCATCGATGCTTCCGCCAAGGCGGCGCCGGTCCGGCTCCGCAACGCCGCCGCCGGTGCCTCTCCGGTCATCCGGCCGGTCGGCGGCCTCGAGCAGATCGTGGTGGCGCTGCTCACCGAGCATGCCGCCCGCCTCCCACTGGCGAGCGCCGGCACCGCCGGGAGCGACGTGCTCGACGCGCTCGAGCACCTGTTCGAGAGCGTGCCGTCGCGCCGCGCGGCGGTGATGGCCGCCACGACGCTCGACGATTTCTGCGCTCTGCTCGCGGCCAGCGGCGGGAAGGCCGAATGGGTCGAGCCCGCGCCCCCGGTGAGCGCTCGAGCCGGCGCTGCGAAGCCATCAGCCCAGGGTGACGGGCTCGAGACGTTCGTGATCGACTTCGTCGTCGAGCAGACGGGCTACCCGCGCGAGATCGTCGAGCTGGACGCCGATCTGGAGGGCGACCTGGGGATCGACAGCATCCGCAAGGCGCAGCTGTTCGGTGAGATCGGCCAGCGTTACGGTCTGGGCGCCGACGCGAGCGTGTCGCTCGACGACTTCCGCACGCTGCGGCACCTGCTCGACTACATGCTCCCGCGCGTCGGCGGGGCGGGGACGTCGACGGCTGCCGTGGCGGCCGTTGCACCGGCTCCGGCGCCGGTCGCGTCGGCTCCGGCGGTGGTCGCGAGCGCCGCGGCGGCTCCGGCGAGCGCGGCAGGAGCCGCGGAGCTGGAGGCGTTCGTCGTCGACTTCGTCGTCGAGCAGACGGGCTACCCGCGCGAGATCGTCGAGCTGGACGCCGATCTGGAGGGCGACCTGGGGATCGACAGCATCCGCAAGGCGCAGCTGTTCGGTGAGATCGGCCAGCGTTACGGTCTGGGCGCCGACGCGAGCGTGTCGCTCGACGACTTCCGCACGCTGCGGCACCTGCTCGACTACATGCTCCCGCGCGTCGGCGGGGCGGGGACGTCGACGGCTGCCGTGGCGGCCGTTGCACCGGCTCCGGCGCCGGTCGCGTCGGCTCCGGCGGTGGTCGCGAGCGCCGCGGCGGCTCCGGCGAGCGCGGCAGGAGCCGCGGAGCTGGAGGCGTTCGTCGTCGACTTCGTCGTCGAGCAGACGGGCTATCCGCGCGAGATCGTCGAGCTGGATGCCGATCTGGAAGGTGATCTGGGGATCGACAGCATCCGCAAGGCGCAGCTGTTCGGTGAGATCGGCCAGCGTTACGGTCTGGGCGTTGACGCGAGCGTGTCGCTCGACGACTTCCGCACGCTGCGGCACCTGCTCGACTACATGCTCCCGCGCGTCGGCGGTCACTCAGATGCAACGCCCGCCAGTGTTGTTGCGGCGTCAGCCAGCTTCGTCGCTCCGCCCGCTCGGGCTCCCAGTGAGGCGTTCGTGGTCGGTCAGGCCGAAGGGCGGCGGCATTCCGCTGCCATCCGTGGGTGGTGCCGAGAGCTGGCGGCGCTCGGCTCTGCAGCGCAGCGCGCGACCCCCGATCAGACCACCGCCGACTTCCTCGCGGGCGTCGCCGATGCGACCGGAATCGACCGCGGTATCCTCGAAGCAGGGTGGGCCGAGCCGGCCCGCGCCCTCGGCGGCCTCGACGTGATCGCCGATCTTGCCGGCCGTGACGGCCCGGCGATCCTCGTCGGATTCGGCCGCCATGCCGCGCCGGTGATCCGCCAGCAGTCTGTGGGGACGACGCTCGTCGGCGTCGCCGGTCTGCCTGGTGCCGTGGCTGGCTGGAACGACGCCGGCATCGTCGCCTTGGTGTCCCCTGCGGCTGCCCCCGGGGCCGCGCAGTCGATCGAGCGGATCGTCACGACGGTCCAAGCGCACGCCGACGTCGCCGCCTCCGGCCCATGGCCCGCGGGGATCGTGATCGCGCTCGCCGGAAGCGGCACGGTGTTCACGACCGATGGCTCAGGCCGGCCCGTCGGTTCGGCTCCCGCCTTCCGCGCCGTCCGCGGCGACGCTCCGCTCGGCCGGATCCTCTGCAGCGCGGCCCCCGACACTCCCCTCACGGCGCTGCTGGCATCCGACCCGGCCGGGTTGCCCGCAGCGCTGTCCGCCGCCGCCACGTGGATGATCGCCGGCGTTGATGGCAGTGGACCGCGGGCGCTTTCCGGAGGGCCGCTCAGCGCCGGAGACCTCGCGGCGGCTGCGGCGTCGCTCGCGGCCGTGCTGGCAACCCGCTCGCCGCGCCCGTCGCCGACGACTCCCTCGGTACCATGCGACGAAGGAGCGATCACGCGCCGCTACGGCCTCGCCATCCGTCCGCTTCCGGCGGCTCCCGCCGCCCGGCTCGCTGGGGAGCGCGTGCTCGTGCTCGCCGTTGCCCAAGCTTCCGACGACGGCGTGGCGGCAGTCGCCGATCGGCTCCGTCGGGAAGGGGCGGCCGTCGAGATCGGGCGCGCCGATGACGCGGCCACGGCCGTGATGGTCGTCGAACGCGCCGAGTCGGCCGGCCCCGTCCGTCATCTGTTGATGCTCACTCCGTCCGGCGAAGGCCGCCCCTGGTCGGCCGCCGCCGGCGAACCGATCGCTTCGCTGTTTTCGGCCTGCCAGCGCTGGATCGTCGCCCGGAACGCCTCCGGCGACCTCGGCCGATCCACGCTCACCGCGGCGACGACGCTCGGCGGTGACTTCGGTCTCGCCGGGGACATCGGCTGGGTGGGTGGTGGTGCCCTGACCGGTCTGTTCAAGAACATCGCCCACGAATGTGCCGGTCTCGTCGTCCGGGTGGTCGACCTGCCTGCCGCGATCACCGCGGCCGAACGGGCGGACCGGATCGCCGCCGAGATCGGCGCCGCCGGTCCGGTCGAGGTCGGCTACGCCAGTGGCCAGCGCGTCGAGATCGTGCCCACGGAGGGCGGCCCACGACCGGGGCGGGCACTCGCGAGCCTCGCTCCGGGGAGCGTGTGGCTGGTGACCGGTGGGGCACGGGGGGTAACCGCCGCCTGCGCCCTCGAGGTGGCCCGGCGCCGCGGGGTCGATCTGGTTCTCGTCGGCTCGACGAACCCCGAGCCGGTCGAGCCGGCATGGCTCGACGCCGACGCCGCGCTGCTCCGCGATCTCAAGGGGCGCGTGATGCTCGCCGCCAAGGGACGCGGCGAGGACCCGCGCAGGGCCTGGGCACGCGTCGAGAAGTCGATCGAGATCGCCCGATCGTTGGCGCGGTTCCGCGCCGCCGGCGTGAAGGCCAGGTACCACGCCTGTGATCTCGCCGACGCGGCTGCCGTTGGTCGCCTCGTCGCCGACGTGGCGGCGACGGTCGGCCCGATCCGCGGCATCCTCCACGGTGCCGGCTGGGAATCGGCCTGCCGGTTCGAGAAGAAGACGCTCGCCGGTCTCGCGGCGACGCTCGGCCCCAAGTGCCTCGGGCTCGAGGCGCTGCTGGCGGCGGCGTCCGGCCAGCCGGTCGAGGCCCTGGTCGCGTTCGGCTCGACGAGCGGCAGGTTCGGCGGTCATGGCCAGGCCGACTATTCGCTCGCCAACGATCTCCTCGCCAAGCTCGTCGCCGACGCGCGGCGGCGCCTGGGCCTGCGGGCGACGACGTTTCACTGGCATGCCTGGGACGAAGTCGGAATGGCGAGCCGGCCCGAGAGCCGGTTCGTCCTCGAGCAGTTCGGGCTCGAGTTCATGCCGTTGGCCGAGGGGGTCGGGCGGTTCCTCGCCGAGCTCGAGGCGGGGCTGCCCGATGCGGAAGTGCTCGTCACCGAGCCGAAGCTGTGTCCTTCAGGCGTCGCCACTGCCACCGACCGCCGCCCGGGTGCGTTCCCCGAACGCGCCGAGACGACTCGACGCGGCAGTCTGGTTCAAGACGTGGAGAACACACCCGATCAATCGTGTGTATCGTTCCAGCTCGATCCGAGCGTCGATCGGTTTCTCCTCGACCATCGCTTCAATGGTCGTCCGCTCCTCCCGGCAGTGATGGGCGCGGAGTTGTTGTGCCAAGCCGTCATCGCAGCGGAGGCCGGCGCCAGTGTCGGCGAGATTCACGACTTCAAGGTGATGCGACCCGTCGGTTTTCCGGACGACGTCAGTCGAGAGATCGTCGTCGAGGTACCGACTCGTTCGTCGCGTGCGCTCTCTGCGCGTGCCCTGGCGCGGGCCACGGCCGGCAAGGGCATTCCTTCGAGCGGCACGGTCGAGTGTCTCAGCGCGCGATGCGTGGTCGGACCTGCTGAGCCGCTGTCGGCTCGACCAGAACCGTCGCCGATGCCGTTCTACCCCACCACCTACCGGGAAGACACACCGCTTTGGCACGGTCCGGCATTTCGGACCCTCGGCGGACTGTTCCTCGACCGGAGCGGGGGATGGGCACGGCTGACCGCATTCGATCCCGATGTCACCGCTGCACCGCGCGGCGCACGCGGGTGGACGGTTCCGGTTGCCCTCGTCGATGGATGTGTGATGGCATGCGGAGTGTATTCCTATGTGATGTGTGGCCAGCGCATCGAGTTGCCGGTGGGCTGGGATCGTGCGAGATTCGTCGAGGCCCCGCGGTCGGGAGAGAAGTGCACCGCGCGGCTCCGGTTCGTGAGTCAGACCCCCGGTCAGTCGGTGTACGATGTCGTGGCATTCGGCGATGACGACCGCCCACTGTTCTCGATCGAGGGGTTGATGCTGGCCCTGGCGTCTCGGGCCGTGGGCGCGGCTTCATGATGCCCCGATCCCATTCCGTCGTTGCTGCATCGAAGAGCGGATCCACGCGTCATCTCGCTGTCGGTGACGAGATCGTGTCGATCGCCACCCGGGTGCCTTATCCCGGTGAGTCGCTATCGACGGGCGTTCGGCGATTGGCCGCTGAAGTCATCCGGGACCACCTTCGTGGCCATCACGGCATGATTCGGATCGCGACCGTGCTGCCCTCCGGTCGGCCGGTTGCCACCGATTCCACTGGTCCCCTTCGGGTGACGGTGTCACTCTCCCACGACGATGGACTGATGGCGGCTGCGGCGGCGGAGCGGTGCAATGTCGGTGTTGATGTGATCGCGAGCAAAGCACGCTCATCGGGGCTCGACTTTTGGCTCGATCCGGGTGAGCAGCGGTGGGAGAAGCGAGCCGGGATTCCCGGTCTTCTCTGGGCGGCCAAGGAGTCGGCCTACAAGGCGTCTCGACTCGACACGCCGTTCCGACCCCGCGAGATCGCGGTTTCACCCCGCGGCGACGACGGGTTCCGGTTCACCTGGTCCAACCGCTGGCACGTGGTCATCGGCTCCGGCCGATTGCTCGTCGACGAAGGCCACGTTGTGGCAGTCGCAACCGCATCTCGGCATGGTCAGCGATCGACCGCGTCGGCCGCGGAGAGAGCAGCATGTTCTTGAGCGACACCCACCTGCAGCAGCTTTTCCCGCCAGCGTCGTATACCTCTCCGGCGATGTTCGAGGCGGAACGCGAAAGACTTCTGTTGCCGGCCTGGCATCTCGTCACGACCATGGCCGAGATCCCGCGGGTCGGCGACTTCATCACATCTCGGCTCCTCGATCATGACATCATCGTTCACCATACCGAAGAAGGCCCGCGGGCGTTCCTCAATGTTTGCCCCCACCGGTTCGCGAACCTTTCCAGTCATCGGGATGGACGGCAGTGTCGACTCACGTGCCAGTACCACGGCTGGGAATTCGGCGCTGACGGAAGCACGCGTCGGATTCCCGACGCGCCGAGCTTTCGGCCCTTGGAGAAAGGTGCGTTCGGGCTCCATCGACTGTACTGCGAGACATTCGGGCAGCTTGTGTTCGTGAGGCTGGGCCTCGGTCAGACGGCACTGGATGCACGATTCGGTCCGCGGCACGACGACGTCAGCCGCGCGGTCGCCAGCGAGCATCGGTTGGTGGTGTCCTGGTCGCGTGAAGTCGCGGCCAACTGGAAGGTGATCATCGAGAACAACCTCGAAAGCTACCACGTCGGCGTGGTGCATCGGTCAACGCTCGGATCGATGCCCGATGAAGAGGTCTGCCACCACGAATTGTCACCGGTTCACAGCCGTTTCACGGCACCAGGTGGTGTCCCGGGATTCATCGGTGACCTGCAGCGAACACTTCTCCGGCGGGTCGGCGGGGAGCCCTCGCGGAAGTATCACCATTGCCTGTTCATGCCAAATCTGACCGTGTTGTGGATGGATGACATCTCCGCGGTGCAGACCTTCGAACCGATGACCTCGAGGACGACGAGGGTGACTTTTCGCGGATTTGCGCTGTACGGCTCGCGGCGGGGGCCTGTCGTCGAGCGCTGTCTGCGTTGGCTTGCTGCCCGCCATCTGCGTTTCTGGGGCCGCGTGTGGGAGGAGGACTTGCGGCTTTTTCCCGACCTCCAGGCGGGACTCGAGAACCCGGTGCTCCCGTCGCCGGGGCTGATTTCAAGGCGCGAGGAACGAATTCACCATTTCCAGCGCTGGGTTGTCGATCGATTGGCTGACGCTGCAGACGGTTCCACAGCAGTCAGCACGCAGTCGAATGCGGGAGGGGTGGCATGACGACCACCGCGCCGCCCCCCCGTGGCCTCGTCGAGATGGTCCTCCCCGACGGCCGGGCCGTGCTCACGTTGTGCCGCGACAACACCGCGATCGCCTACGGGGAGATCTTCTCCGAGCGGATCTACGAGCTGTTCGGGATCACGCTCGAAGACGGCGCGACGGTGATCGACGTCGGCGCCAACGTCGGCCTGGCGGTGATCTGGGTCGGCGATAAGATCGCGCACGGCACCGTCCACGCCGTCGAGCCGATCCCGGCGACGTTCGCCGCGCTCGAGGCCAACGTCGCCCGCCACGTGCGCCTCGACGTCCACCTCCACGCTGCCGGCGCGTCGAACCGGGCCGGAACGGCGGAATTCACCTTCTACCCGCTGACGAGCACCAGTTCCTCGATGTACCCCGACGACTCGGCGGCGGCCCACGCCGAGTCACGGGCGTTCATCCGCGCCGACATCGAGAAGCGGATCGGCTTCCTCGCCCGGCTCGCCCCCGGCCGGCTCCTCGAGCGCGTCGCCGAGCGGATCCGCCGCCACTACCAGGCCGCCGTCACCGTTCCCTGCCGGTTGCTGCGGATCTCCGACCTGTTCGCCGCCCACGGCCTCGAGCGCGTCGACCTGCTCAAGATCGACGTCGAGGGGGCGGAGTTCGACGCCGTCGCCGGGATCGACGCGGCGCACTGGCCGCGGATCCGCCAGGTGATCGTCGAGGTCCACGAGGGCACCGCCGCCTGCGACCGGATGGAGGCCCTGCTCGCCGCCGCCGGGTTCACGACGGCGCGCTACCAGCAGGCCCCTACGATCTTCCCGCGCCACTGGCTCGTCTATGCCAGGCGGTCCGCCGCCACCAGGTCCGTCGCCCACGCTCACACCGAGGAGTGCCTGTCATGATCGACCTGTCGGGGAAAGTGGCCCTGGTCACCGGTTCGAGCCGCGGCATCGGAAGGGCCTGCGCACTGCGGCTCGCCGAGGCGGGGGCCGACGTGGTGGTGAACTTCGTCACCAGCGGCCGTGAGGCCGACGCCGTCGCCGCCGAGATCGCGGCGCTCGGCAGGCGCGTGGCCTGTGTCCGGGCCGACGTCGGCCAGGAGGAGGACGTCGACGACATGATCGGCTTCGTCCGCGAGTCGTTCGGGCGCCTCGACATCCTCGTCCACAACGCCGCCACCGGCGGGTTCCGCCCGCTGGCCGCCACGTCGCAGCGCCACTTCGATGCCGCGATGCACACCAACGTCCTTTCGCTGGTCCACCTCCTCAAGGCGTCGGCGCCGCTTCTCGAGGGGGGCCCGGGACGCGGCAAGGTGGTCGTGCTCTCCAGCCACGGCACCCACATGGCGCTGCCGATGTATGGATTGATCGGCGGCACGAAGGCGGCGCTGACCGCGCTGTCGCGGCACTGGGCGCTCGAGCTCGGAGACCGTGGCGTGAACGTCAACATCGTCGAGGCGGGGCTGGTCGATACCGACTCCACGCGCCGCCTCCCCGGCGCCGCCGAGATGTTCGCCGGCCGGACGAGCAAGACGATGGTCGGCCCGCGCCAGCTCGAGGCGACCGACGTCGCCGACGCGGTGCTGTTTCTCGCCAGTCCCCTCGCCGATCTCGTGCAGGGCCAGACGCTCGTGGTCGACGGCGGCGCGGCGATCCACGTCTGATCCTTCCAGGACCTCCCCATGGCCCCCGACCGCTCCTACCTCCTGCTCACCGGCGCCACCGGCCTCCTCGGCCGGTCGCTGCTCCGCGATCTCGCCGCCGCCGGGCGGCGCGTGGCGGTGCTGGTGCGCGGCTCGAAGACGGCCGACGCCGCCGCACGCGTCGACGAGCTGCTCGCTGACTGGCAGGAGGTCGCAGGCGCCGTCGTCGAGTGCCCGGTCGTGCTCGAGGGCGACATCACCCGCCCCGGGCTCGGCCTCGACCCGGCCGCCGCCGACTGGGTGGCGCGCCACGTCGGCGAGGTGGTCCACTCGGCGGCGAGCCTGTCGTTCGAACGGCGCCCGAGCGACGACGAGCCCTACGCGAGCAACGTCCGCGGCACCGCCAACGTCCTCGACGCCTGTCGGACCGCCGGGATCCGCCGGCTCCACCACGTCAGCAGCGCCTACGTGTGCGGCCTCCGCGAGGGGCGGATCCTCGAGACCGAGCTCGACATCGGCCAGACCCCGGGCAACGACTACGAGCGCAGCAAGATCGACTCGGAGACGGCTGCGGTCTCGGCGCCGTTTCTCGACGTGGTCACCGTCCACCGGCCGAGCATCATCGTCGGTGACCTGGTCACCGGGTTCACCAACACGTTCCACGGGTTCTACAAGCCGCTGCGGATCGTGCAGCCGTTCGTCGAGGCGTTCGTCCAGGCGCGGCTCGCCCCGGGCAGCCTCCTCGACGTGCTTGGGATGAGCGGCCGCGAGGCCAAGAACCTCGTGCCGGTCGACTGGGTCTCGGCGGTGATGACCCGGATCATCCAAGACCCGTCGGCCCATGGGCGCACCTACCACCTGGCCACCGATCATCCGACCCCGTCGGGGCGGCTGTGCCGGCTGTTCGAGGAGCTGGTGGTCGCGATGGCCGCCGAGCGTTCCGCCGGCCGCGCGGGTGCCGCCCCGCGCCCGCCGGCGTTCGACCCGGCCACGCTCGGCCGGCTGTTCGGCGACCAGATGCACGTCTACCGCGCCTACTGGCGCGACGACCCGCGCTTCGACACCAGCCACACCCGCGCCTTCGCCCCCGATCTCCCCGCGCCGCAGCTCGACGACGAGACGATCCGGCGCCTGTGCCGATTCGCGATCGGCAGCGGCTTCCGCTGGCCCCCTCCGGGGCGCCCGGCGCCCGGGCCGGGCGCGCGGGGGGCACTCGTGGAGCGTCTCGGCGCACCGCGGTGGAGCGCCGCACCGGCCGGCCCCTGCGCGGGCCTCGCCGTGGCGGGTGCCGGCGGTGGGCAGTGGACGCTCGGCAGCGGCGCCGACGGGCGTCCGACGTGGCACGTCGGTCTCCCGGCGCCGGGCGCCCCGGTCGTCCGCCTTACCGCCGCGCGGCTTGCCCACGCCTGCGACGAGCGCCATCCGGCCGCGGCCCTCGACGGGGCACTCGTCGAGGGGACCACCGCGGCCGATCGCCAGGTGGCGGTCGACCTGCTCACGGCCGTCGTCATGCGAGCGCCCGGCGCTTCCGCGCCCGCGGAGCGGCCCGCCGGCTCCCGGCCACTGGCGGCAGTTCGCTGACGCCCTGTCGCTCGGCTCACGCCGAGGCGAGCGCGCGCTTCAGATACGAGTGGAACGCCCAGATCCGTTCCTCGCGGGTGCCGATGCAGCCCTTGAACGGCGTCGCGGCGATCCCGCGCTGCTGCGCCTCGAACACGCTGGCGTCCTCGCGCTGGATCGCGGAATTCGCCTTCACGCCGTGCCGCGCGACCATGTGGGCGATGATCCGGGCGATCGGCCCGCGCTTCTCCCCCTCGAGGCTGAACATCCACGCCATCGTCCGCGACGTCGTCGGTCCGGTCGGCAGGTACACCTGCGCGTAGGTAAACAGGTCGGCGAACGTGAACACCAGGTTGGGAAACACGTGGTGGTGCACGTACTGGTCGTGGCACGGCGGTCCGCCGAGTTGCCGCGACACCTGGCGCTGTTTCTTCACCGGCTCGCTCGTCGGATCGAGCGCGTAGACGAGCGTGGTCGAGCGGTCTTCGAGCCAGTGGGCCTGGGCCTCCTCGGGGATCATCCCGAAGCCGCCGAGCGTGGTCGGGTGGATGAACGGCAGGTGGTAGGTCTCGACCGTGTTCTCGACCGGGATCTTCCAATTGCAGGCGAACTCGCGCTGGTACGTCCAATTGCAGCGGTAGGGCATCGCGAACGCCGCGGCGACGCGGGCGTGGAACTCGCCGAGGTATTCGGCGAGGGTCGGTCCCTCGGGCGCGAGCCGCACGAACACCAGCTCGCCGCAGGTGTCGGCGGTGAAACACTGCAACCGGGCGTTTTCCCGGTCGAACGGCTTGAAGCAACCGCCGTCGGGAACCTTGGCGACCTTGCCGTCGGGCCCGTATTCCCAGCCGTGGTACTGGCAGACCAGCCGCGGGTCATGCCCCTGCGCGCGGCTGGTGAGCTGGCAATGGCGGTGGGAGCAGACGTTGAGGTAGGCGAGGAACCGCCCCTCGTGGCGGCGGAGGAGGACCGGCCGGCCGCACAGGTCGAGCGACCGGTAGTCGCCGTCGGCGTGGAAGTCGCTCGCCAGCGCCACCGGGTGCCAGGCGGCGAGGAACAACTTCTCGACCTCGCTGCGGGCGACCTCGGGATCGACGTAGTCGGCCGGATCGAGGAGGTAGGCGAGTTGTTCCTTGTGGACGAACATGGCGGCCGACCCTACTCGGCCGTGGAAAACCAGTCAAACCGCATCGCCGCCGCGGGGCGGCCCGCGCCCGTACCGTGGCCGCCCGGGCGAACTTGAGCGCCACGGCGGCGTGTTCTACATTGAACGACGGAGGGTAAGCGAACTGGCCAGCGGTCTGACTCGAAATC
>Ga0194130_10001650_pt1 | contig 34924 bp, 33 predicted proteins | sample TA2KigsurfametaG_FD_160084 | JGI IMG/M metagenome (GOLD analysis project Ga0194130, IMG submission 160084) | Freshwater microbial communities from Lake Tanganyika, Tanzania - TA2015050 Kigoma 12 surface | ecosystem: Environmental > Aquatic > Freshwater > Lake | place: Tanzania: Lake Tanganyika...
TCGACTGAGGATCACGCGGCGCTTGGGAGACCTTCCCGGTCTCACCCGTAAGTCCGCCAAGCGGGCTTATCCCCCCGGTCAGCACGGCCAAGCCCGTCGCAAGCGCTCCGAATACGCCATCCGTCTGGAAGAAAAGCAAAAGCTCCGCTTCAACTACGGCATCTCCGAGCGCCAGTTGGTGCGCTATGTGAAGAAAGCGCGCGCCCAGGAGGGGTCCACCGGAACCAACCTGCTCAAGCTGCTGGAGAACCGTCTCGACAACGTCTGCTTCCGCCTGGGGTTCGGACCCACCGTTCCCGGAGCGCGGCAGCTGGTCAACCACGGCCACGTCACCGTGAACGGCCGGGTGGTGGACATCCCCAGCTATCAGTGCAAATCGGGCGATGTGGTGGCCATTCGCGAGCGCAAGGCGAGCAAGCAATTGGCCGAGGCCAACCTGCAGTTCCCCGGCCTGGCCAACATCCCCCCGCACCTGGAGTTCGAAAAAACCAAACTCACCGCCAAGGTGAATGGCTCCATCGAACGGGAGTGGGTGGCCCTGGAAATCAACGAATTGCTGGTGGTTGAGTTTTACAGCCGCAAGGTGTAGATCTTTACAGCCAAAACCGCGATTGCTCCTCAGACAGCCCTCGCTTTGACGAGGGCTTTTCTGTTGGTTCGGACCGCGCGCGAGGGCCTGAAATCTTCCGACGGCTCACCCCCCGATCAGCTCCTCCAACGCCGTCTGCACATCCGGCTGGCGCATCAGCGCTTCTCCCACCAGCACCGCGTCAGCGCCAGCGCCCTGCACCCGGTCGAGATCGTCGCGGGTGAAGAGGCCCGATTCGCTCACCAGCAAGGCGTGGGACGCGCGGATCCGTTCGCTGAATGCGGCCATCAGCTGGTCCGTGGTGGCGAGATCCACTGTGAAGGTGCTCAGATCGCGGTTGTTGATCCCGATCAGGGGGGGGGCACCGGGGTTGCCGGACCCACCGGGGGCCAGGAGAGCCTCCAGGCTCAGCACCCGCTCCAGTTCCTCGGCGTCATGCACCTCCACCAACACCGCCAACCCCAGGGAGCGGGCCACCTTGCTCAGGTAGCTGAGATCCTGATCGGTGAGGATCGCCGCGATCAAGAGGGCCGCATCGGCGCCAGCGGCGCGCGCCTGATGGAGTTGATAGGGAGAAAGAATGAAGTCTTTGCAGAGCAGCGGCAGATCCACGGCTTCCCGCACCGCCACCAACACGTCAAACCCTCCCTGGAAGAAGGTTTTGTCCGTGAGCACCGACAGGCAGCTGGCGCCGCCAGCCGCGTAGCCCCGGGCCACAGCCACCGGATCGAAGTCCTCCCGAATCACCCCTTTGCTCGGGCTCGCTTTTTTCACCTCAGCGATCACCGCCGGCTTGCGGCAGGACGCTCGCAGGGCTGCCGCGAAATCGCGGGTGGGGGGAAGATCGACGATCTGGCGCTGGAGCTGTTGCAGGCTGACCCGCTCCCGGGCGACGGCGATCTCCCGATCCTTATCCCAAACAATTTCCTCCAGGATGTGGCGAGGCTTTTCCTCCGGATGAGGGATGCCGTATTCCAGGTGAGCCACTTTCACCGAGGGGTTGGGGGGGCGGCGACGAATCTCCATCTCAAATACCCACCGGGGTGGCCACGGCCGTGGCCGCCTGCTTGTACGCCACTTCCACCACCTCGCTCAAGGTGGGATGGGTGTGCACCTCGGTGGCCAATTCCACCACCCCCTGGCGGCGGGCCACGGCGTTGGCGATCTCCTGGATCAGATCGGCGGCGTGCAAGCCATAGATGTGGGCGCCCAACACTTCGCCAGTGCTCTTGTTGAACAGCAACTTGAGCGCCCCATCGCTCTCCAGCTCCGCGAGGGCCTTGGAATTGGCTTTGAAATAGCTGCGCACCGTGCCCAGCTCAAATCCCTCACGGCTGGCCAACGCCTTGGCGTCGGCCTCGCTCAGTCCCACCGAGCTGATCTCCGGATGGGTGAAGGTGGCTGCGGGGATCGAGCGATAGTCGATCGCCCGCGCATGGCCGAGGATGTTGTCGATGGCCACGGTGCCCTGGGCCGCGGCGGTGTGGGCGAGCATCATTTTCCCGGTCACATCGCCCACGGCCCAGAGATGGGGCACGGGCTGCGCTCCCTCCGCATGGCTGGCCAGCACCCGCATGGTGTCATCCACAGCGATGAAGCCCCGCTGGGTGTCCACCCCCACCGAGGCCAGGTTGAGGGGTTGACTCACCGGCACCCGCCCCGTGGCGACCAGCACCGCGTCCACCTCCAGCGTCTCGACAAGCTCCTTGGTGGCCATGTCCACCAGCTCGATCCTCACGGGGCAGCCGGGTGTGATCGTCTTGGCCAGCACGCCGGCTCGGGCGTCGATGTCCCGTCCGTCGATCAGCTGGCGGGCCGCCAGCTTGGCGATGTCGGGGTCAAAGGTGGGCATCACCCGATCGAGCGCCTCGATCATCGTCACCTCACAGCCCAGGGCGGTGTAGACATCGGCGAATTCCAGACCGATGTAGCCGCTGCCGATGATCGTGATCCAGCGGGGCAACCACTCCAGGTTGATGGCCTCGTCGCTGGTGAACACCGTGCGCCCATCGGTGGTGATGCCCGGGGGGACGAAGGGATCGGACCCGGTGGCGATGATCACCTCCCGGGCGCTCCACACCCGTTCCACCCCGCTGCTCTCGCGCACGGCCACCCGCTGGGAGCCCTCCAAGCGGCCCAGGCCGCGAAGGATGGTGACGCCCGCCCGATCCAGGGTTTTGGTGAGGTTGGCGCGGATGGTGTCCACCAGCTGACGGGCGTGGTCGGCGATCTTTTGTCGTTCGAAGCGCACCGGGGCCGCGTGGATGCCGAAGCCCTTCAGGTGTTCGGCATCGGCCAGCTCGCGCACCCGTCCGCTGGCCGCGAGCAGGGCCTTGGAGGGCACGCAGCCGCGGTTGACGCAGGTTCCGCCCATGTCCCGGCTCTCGACGATCGCCACCTTCAACCCGTGGTCCGCGCCGTGTTTGGCCGCGTCGAACCCCCCGTAGCCCGCGCCGATGACGATGACATCGAAATCAAAGGAGGAGTCGCTCACCGACGCTCGGGCGAATGGATGGCTCCATTCTCTCGTTTGCCCTGCCCCCCCCGACAACAGCAGACCAAGGGACAGTGCCGGGCCATGGGCTATCCGGCGCTGGCCCCCGCCCTCCTGATCGCGGCGGCGGGGGCACCGGCTCCGAGTCGCTGCCGTTCCCGCTCCAGGAGAAGGGGAGCGGCGGCGACCGCCACGTTCAGCGACTCCACGGCGGTGCTGTGCGGCAGCGTGACCTGGATGTCCGCCTGGCCCAGCAGTTCAGGGTGGAGGCCGGCTCCTTCATTGCCAAGCAGGAGGAGGGTGGGGCCGAGCCAGTCGTGGCTCCAGTAGGGGGCTCCGCCGCGCACCACTGTCGCGACGACGCGGGTGCCCGCAGCACGGGCCTGACGCACCCGCTCCAGCAGGTCCGCCTCCGGGAAGCGAAGGAGTCGCAGGGCCAGCGCCGCCCCGCTGGAGGCCCGCAGGACCTTCGGTTGCCAGGGGTCCGCGCCGCCACCCAGCCAGATCTGCTCCACACCCGCCGCCAGGGCGGTGCGCAGCAGAGTGCCCAGGTTTCCAGGGTCCTGGATGTTGTCCAGAACCATGGCGAAGGCGGGAGCCCCGACTGGCGTCAGGGGGGGCGGCAAGGTCCAGGGGAGAGCGGCGACCACCCCGTCGGGATGGCGGGTGGTGGCGATCGCCTCCAGTGCTTCCATGCTCACCGACCGCCAGGTGCTGGCCGCGGGGAGGGTGCGCAGAAGTTCGGGGTGGCGTTCCAGCCAGGGGTCTGTGGCCAGAAGCAGCTCAGGCTCCAGGCCGAGCCGCAAAGCTTCTTCCAGCAAGTGGGTGCCTTCGAGCAGCAACCGCTGCTGCTCCTGGCGTCCCGCGGCGTGATGCAGGGCCCTGAGCCGCTGCACCAACGGGTTGCGGCGACTGGTGATGGGCTCCGCAGACACCTAAAACTTTTCCTGATGGCGCACGTGGAGCTCCTCATTGATGTGGAGGGTCTTGTTGCCAAGATGGACGCCCCGCACCGAGGCGATCTCGCCACAGAGTCCCTCAGCGGCGAGATGCTCGACCAATTTACGGATCACCACGTCTTCGACTTTGGCCTCATCAAAACTGTGTGGCGTTATACTTTCAATGAATTTGCCAAGTTTTTGCGCAATAATTTCAGACGCGTTGTCGATGGAGAGGAAGATCATAATCAAAGTGCGGATGGGGAGACTTGAACTCCCACGACATTGCTGCCACTAGTACCTGAAACTAGCGCGTCTACCAATTCCGCCACATCCGCAGGCGTGCCTGGAAGTCCAGGGATGACCGTGAGCTTAGACCATGGAGGGCCTGACGGTCCGCCTCGCACGGTGAGGTTGGCGAGACAGTTCATGGTGCGGCACCTAGACGAGGGGTTGAATCGTTGTCAAGATGCGCCGTGAAAGGTTTTGTAGGATCCCTGCCCATGGTCGTGACCACCACGCCCCTTCGCTCAACGCTTGTGCAGCCGAGATTGGAGGTGACCGGTGGGACGACCTTGGAAGGCGAGATCCGTGTCAGTGGGGCCAAGAACTCCGCCCTGGTCCTGATGGCCGCGTGTCTGCTCAGCAAAGATTCGCTTCTTCTTCACAATGTACCCCGCTTGACGGACATCGCCTCCATGGGCGAGATCCTCGCCGCCCTCGGGGTCCGTGTCACCCGTTCCGGGGAAACGGTTGAGCTTTTGGCTGATCACGTGTCTCGGGCGGCTCCCCCCTATGAATTGGTCAACAGCCTGCGGGCCAGCTTTTTCTGCATCGGCCCTCTCCTGGCGCGCATGGGCATGGCTCAGGTTCCCCTCCCCGGCGGCTGCCAGATCGGCACCCGCCCTGTGGTGGAGCACGTCAAAGGCCTGAAAGCTCTTGGCGCCCGGGTGACCATCGAGCACGGGGTCGTGACCGCCGTGGTGCCGGGCGCCGGGCAACGGCTCAAGGGGGGGCACATTCTTTTGGATTGCCCCAGCGTCGGCGCCACCGAGACCCTGATGATGGCCGCCGCCCTGGCGGATGGCGAAACCATCATTGAAAACGCCGCTCTGGAACCCGAGGTGGTCGACCTGGCTCGCCTCCTGCGGGCCATGGGCGCCCGCATTCGCGGCGCTGGCACGCCGACCATCGTCATCGATGGCGTGCCGTCACTCCATGGGGCTGACTACCACGTCATCCCCGACCGCATCGAGGCGGGCACGTTCTTGATCGCCGGGGCCATCACCCGCTCCTCTCTGCTGGTCACCCCCGTGATCACCGACCACCTGGGCGCCGTGTTGGCCAAGTTGGAGGACTGTGGCTGCCGTCTCACCCCGGAGGGCGAGGGAATCCGCATCTCCGCCAAGGAGATCAACGCCATCGACCTGCGCACCCAGCCGTTCCCGGGCTTTCCCACGGACCTCCAGGCCCCGTTCATGAGCCTGTTGGCCACCGCCACCGGCACCAGCATGGTGGTGGAGAACATTTTTGAAAACCGCCTGCAGCACGTCGCGGAACTTCAGCGAATGGGCGCGTCGATCCGCATGCAGGGCAACACGGCCTGTGTGGAGGGCGTGACGCGCCTCAGCGGTGCCCCTGTTCAGGGAACCGATCTGCGAGCTTCCGCGGCCATGGTGCTCGCGGGCCTGGCCGCAGAGGGCATCACGACGGTGCGGGGGCTGGAATATCTCGATCGCGGCTACTCTCAGCTTGAGCACAAGCTGAATGCCGTGGGCGCCCGCATCCAACGTGTCAGCGGCGACGCATGATCGGGAGGGGGGTGCCGACCACGCGATAGATTCGGGTCATGGGAGCGTGCCGGAATTGGTAGACGGACTCGACTCAAAATCGAGCGCCTTCGGGCATGTGGGTTCGAGTCCCACCGCTCCCATCCCCGCCCCTCGGCCGGGGGAGGTCACTCCCTCCGCCGTGATGGACACCTACGCCCGCTTCCCTCTCACTTTGGTGCGCGGGAAGGACGTCTGGGTTTGGGACGACCGAGGGAATCGCTATTTGGATGCCGTGGCCGGCATTGCGGTCTGCACCCTCGGTCACAGTTCGCCGGCCCTGCGCAGGGCCCTGTGCCGGCAGTTGGCCACGCTGCAACATGTCTCCAATCTCTACCGCATCCCCGAGCAGGAAGAGCTGGCCGCGGCCATCGCCCAGCGCAGCTGCGCGGATCGCGTCTTCTTCTGCAATTCCGGCGCTGAGGCCAATGAAGCCGCCATCAAGCTGGCCCGCAAACACGGCCACGAGCGGCGCGGCATTGCCCGACCGCTGATTCTCACCGCCGAAGCCAGCTTCCACGGGCGCACCCTGGCGGCGGTGACCGCCACCGGACAGCCGCGCTATCACCAGGGTTTTGAGCCGATGGTGGAGGGGTTTCGCTACTTCCCCTACAACGACGGACCCGCCTTCGACGCCCTCCTCGACAGCTGCGAAGCCGAAGGGCCGGCCGTGGCGGCCGTGCTTCTTGAGCCCCTTCAGGGAGAGGGGGGCGTGCACCCTGGCGACCCCGCCTTCTTCCGTCTGGTGCGCGAACGCTGCGACGAGCGCGGCATTCTCCTCATCTTGGATGAAGTCCAGATCGGTGTTGGACGCAGCGGCCGGTGGTGGGGATATGAACACCTGGGCGTGGAGCCGGATGCCTTCACCCTGGCCAAGGGCTTGGGGGGAGGCATTCCCATCGGCGCGCTGGCGGTGAAGGCCAGCTGCGACATTCTCCGCCCCGGGGAGCATGCCAGCACTTTTGGTGGCAATCCCCTCGCCTGCCGCGCCGGTCTCACCGTCTTGCGGGAGATCGAACGCCGTCAGCTCCTCTCCCGGGTCACCCACGTCGGGCAGCGGCTGAGGGAGCGGCTGGAGGAGCTGGTGCGCCGTCATCCCGACCGGCTCGCGGGGGTGAGGGGCTGGGGCCTGCTGCTGGGTCTGGCGCTCCAGCCGGATGCCTTGACCGCTCCCGAGGTGGTGAAGGCGGCGATGGCGGAAGGATTGCTGCTGGTGCCGGCTGGAGCGAGTGTTGTGCGCTTTGTTCCCCCCCTGGTGATCCAGCCGCGCCATGGGCGGGAATTGGTGAAGCGCCTGGAACGCGCCCTCGCCCGCCTGCGTTGACCCGGTTTGACCCCGAGGGGGCGGCCGGGATGCCCCATGGCCCGCCCTGGAGCGACCTGCCCGCTCCCATCGATCTGGACGCCCTGCTGGTGGCTCGCACCCGCCCCGGCATCGACCTCGGGTTGGAGCGGATGCGAGCCGCCCTCGCCGCTGGCGGTCATCCCGAACGCCGGTTCCCCGCCGTTCAGGTGGCCGGTACCAATGGCAAGGGGTCCATCGCCACCTTCCTGCACGCCATTCTCCAGGCGGCGGGACTGCGGGCGGGCGTCTATCGCTCGCCACACCTGCGCAGCTGGTGCGAACGCATCCAGCTGGGGGAGCGTTGGATCGATGGGGAGACGCTGAGGGGGGATCTCGAGCGCTGGCAAGCCAGTGCCGAACGCCATTCCCTCACTGCGTTTGAGCTGTTCACAGCCGCCGCCATGGACCGCTTCGCTCGGGAGAATCTGGATCTGGTGGTGTTGGAGGTGGGTCTGGGGGGACGGCTTGATGCCACCACGGTCCACCCCCGACGGACGGTGGTGGGCTTTGGCCCCATCGGCCTGGATCATCAGGACTTTCTCGGCGACACGCTGGCGGCGATCGCGACGGAGAAAGCCGCGGTGCTGGACGCCGTCGGCCAGGTGGCCATCAGCGCTCCGCAGCCACCGGAAGCTGCGGAGGCGCTGGAACGTCAAGCCCGGCTGAGCGGATGCGCGCTGCACTGGGTGGACCCCCTGCCGACCCCCGAGCGGGGTGGGCCCGCTCTGGGTTTGCCGGGCGCGTTTCAACGCGGCAACGCGGCGGTGGCGGTGGCGATGGCCAGGACCCTGCGAGCTCAGGGGTGGTCCATCCCGGACGTGGCCCTCGGGATCGGCCTTCGCCAGGCTCGCTGGCCAGGACGTCTGGAGCGCCGCTCCTGGAAGGGGCGAGCGCTGCTTCTCGACGGTGCCCACAATCCGGCGGGGGCCATGGCCCTCCGCCAGGCACTGAAGGAGATTGACGCGCTCTCTCCTGAGGCGCCCCGTCAGGGCCGCCGCTGGCTCCTGGCCATTCAGCGCACCAAGGACGCTCCGGCCCTGCTCGATGCCCTGCTGGCCCCCGACGATGCGGCCGCCCTGGGGGGGCTGCCGGATCTTCCCTGCTGGACCGTGGAGGAGTTGGCGCGGGCTCGGCCAGGGCTGCGCGGGCGCTTGCGCGGGGTGGAGACCCCGACCGAAGGACTGGAATGGTTGCGGCCGCCCGGTCCCTTGCCCGTGATTGCCGGCTCCCTCCACTGGCTGGGGGAGATCTGGCCCCTGCTCGATCCGATAACAGGTTCGCGCCCATGACCGAGGGAAACAGCACGTTGTCTGCAAGTTTTGTCAGGGCTGACCTTTTCACCAACCGTTGCCAGTCTGCCGATGGAACGTTTGTCCCTTGTCCATGACGCTCACCCTCACGAACGATGAACGCAGCCAGCTCCTGGGGGGGCCCCTGGCTGCCGCCATGGCCGTGATGGCCGTGGATCTGGGCCTGTTCTCCAGTGCCCGGGAAGCCCTTGCCCTCGGCAAGGAGCTCGCCACCGCCTCCACCCGTTATGCCGACAATCCCTTGATCGCCAGCCTCTTTGATCCCGAAGCCCTCAAACAGGGCCTGTCCCAGCGGCAATTCTTCACCGCTGAGGATGTCAAGGACGGCACGGTGCTGGACCGCGCCTTGGAGAACGTGGATCAGGCGTTGAGCCTGGCGCGCGCGAAAGCTGACGCGCCCAGCGTGGAGCAATTCGTCCAGCTGATTGTTGATGGTTGTGTGGCGGTGGCGGAGGCCGCCGGGAAGGGGCTGTTCGGCTCCGGGGACAAGGTCTCTTCCGAGGAGAAAGCGGCCCTGGATCGCATCCGCCAGCATCTGGGTCTCCAAGCCTGACCCCCGCGCCAGCCATGCCCTCGCTCTTCCCCACCCCCGCCTCCACCCCGCGTGAGTGGAGGGCGGGTGCGCGCCGATCCTGGTGGGCGGCGGCGCTGTTCTGCGGCTGGCTTCTCCTCAGCCTGTGGCTGCCCGCTTCGGCTCGGGCGTCCTTCGGCGAACGGGTGGACTACACCCTCACCAACCAGGCGGGGAAGGATTTCCATGGCCAGGATCTCAGCGAAACGTCGTTCGCGGGGGCCGTGGCACGCCAGGCCAATTTCGACGCGGCCGATCTGCACGGGGCCATCTTCACGCAGGGAGCCTTCGCTGGCGCCAGCTTTCGCGGAGCCATCCTCAGTGATGTGTTGATGGATCGTGTTGACTTCACGGGAGCCGATTTCAGCGGCGCCCTGTTGCGGGGGGTGATCGCCTCTGGCAGCGGTTTCGCTGGCGCCACCGTCACCGACGCGGACTTCAGCGGAGCCATCCTGGATCGCGCCGACCAGGTGGCGCTCTGTCGCAAGGCCAGCGGCCGCCATCCCGTCACCGGGGTGGAGACTCGGCTCAGCCTCGGCTGCTGAACCCTCCCGGGAGTTCCACCTCTCCGGGGCCGCGTCCCGCTGGCCCCCTCATCCCTCCTGCCACCACCCCCGGAGCTTGCCCGGGTTGAGCAGGCCAGCGGGGTCCAGCTGGCGCTTGCAGGCCACCTGCGCCGCGTCAATCACCCCCAGACCTCCGTCCTCCACCGTGATCACGTGGGGATCAAAGAGCACGGCGCCAGCGTCCTCGCACTGGGCCATCAGCTCCTGAAGGGCATCGATCCCCTGATCCCGCAACACGGGGAGGCCTGCCAGACGACAGGCCCCCCCCTGGCGCACGCCTTCAAGATGCCAGTGCAGGTTGTCGCCCCAACGGGCCCGCAGGCGATCCAAAAAGGGACCCTCCGGTTGGGGGAGCAGCATCTGGAGATACGTCCAGTCCGGATGCCGGGCCCGCCAATGAAGGGTGGTGTGATTCCAGGTCAGCTCCCGCAGGGGCACCCCTTTGGAGGTCGCTTCCGGCTCCCGCCAGACCACGCGCCCCTCCCGGGAGGCCAGCCAGGGAGCGGCCACCGGCACGGCATCGGGCGCCAGCAGCACCAGCAGTCGCGATTCTCCCGGCTCGGGAGCGGGGCAGCCTGTCGGCCAGGGCATGGCCGCCGCCAGAGGGGCCTCCAGCAGGCACACCTCCTGCAGCAAAAGGGCGGTGCTGGGCAGCTCCCTGGCGGCCTCCAAGGCCCGCTCCGCCTCGCTGAAGCTCGCCACCAGCTGCCACCAGGCCACCGCCTCGGCCGTGGCCAGGCGCAGGGCGGTGAGGATGCCGTTGGTGCCATAGGCATGGTTGAGAGGGTCGCAGGCCTCGCCGTCCAGGCGCAGCACCCGCGGCTCCGGCTCCATGGTCACCACCTCCAGTCCCAGCAGGTGGCCCGGATCCCGCAGGAACCCCCAGCGCAAGGACCCCACGCCTCCCGATCCCCCCGCGATGAAGCCCCCCACCGTGGCTGTGCGCCAGGTGCTCGGCGCCAGCCGCAGGGACCGTCCACTGGGCGCCAGCTTCCGATCGAGATCCGCCAGCAGGCAACCGGCTTCCACGTCCACCACCCCTGTGGCCGCCTCCACGCTCCGCAAGGCTGACAGTCCTCCCATCTCCACCACCACGCCGCCCGCCAGGGGAACGCATTGGCCGTAGTTGCCCGTGCCCGCCCCCCGCACGGTCAGCGGCACCCCGTGACGCGCGCAAGCCCCCGCCACGATGGCCACCTCCTCGCGATCGCGAGGGGCGACGGCCAGCTGGGCTCGGCAATGCGCCAGAAGCTGGCGGAGCACAGGGGAAAAGCCATGGAAATCCGTGGATCGTTTCTCCAGCTCCCCGGGGGCGCTCATCCGCGGGAGCGTCGGGGCCAGCCGGGTGAGCTCCGCCTCAAGGGCGCGGATCCGCCCGTCCGCGGGCCGGGGCGGCAGGGGGGGGAGGGCCAGGGAGGGCATCAGGGCGCGGGGGGGGCGGGGCGAGCTCCAATCCTGGATCCACAGCGGGATCGCTGGCCGACAACCGCCGCAGCAAGGAGGAGGGTGCCTCGCTGTCGGGCGGCGGCAGCCAGGAGCCATCGCGCATCACGCGCCGTTGCGGGTTGCGCGCCAGGACCTCAGTCCAGGAGCGGGCCGCCAACACCACCAGATCCGCGGGCCCGCCGATCCGCAGCACCCCATCCCAGGACAGCCCGAGGAGCCGGGCGGGGGCCGTCGTCAGGGGGGCCAGGCCCGCCCGCCGCCAGGGCAGCGCGTGGCTGGCCAGCGTGGCCAGGCGGATCAGCTCGATGGGATCGAAGTCCCCGCCGGGAAACCAGGCGTCTTGCACGTTGTCGCCGCCGATCGCCACCGTCACCCCCGCCGTCTGCAGCTGCTGGATCGGCGCCAGCGGACGCTTGCTCGGCGTCCGCTCGGGATGCCGATCGAGCAACCACAGATTCGTTGCGGGCAGGGCCACCACGCCCACATCCGCCTCGGCCAGCCCCTCTGCCAGGCGGCGCAGGGCCCGGTTGCCCAGGAGGCCCATGCTGCTGGCATGGCTCGCTGTCACCGGCACGCTGGGGCGCCGGTCGCGCAGCAGGGCGTTCAGCAGCAGCAGGCCGCGCGGCGGGGGCTGGGCGCTTTCATCCACATGGAGGTCGATGCCGCAGCCCTGCCGCTCCGCCAGGTCCAGCAAGGCGCGGAGGGCGTCGCCGTCGCGGCCGTCCGGTCGATAGGGAGGACCCAGAACTCCACCCAGGAGTCCGCCCGCGTCCGCGACCTGGCGCGCCTGCCGCTCCCCCTCCGCCGTCAACCAGTGCTGAAGGGGGACGAGCGCCACCAATTCCAGGTCCACCCGCCCCGCCCAGCGCTGGCGCAGCTGGCCCAACACCTCCCAGCAGGTGGTCGACCAGGGGCCCAGGCTGTCGACGTGACTGCGGATGGCCCGCAGGCCGTAGCGCCAGGCCTGCTCCAGAGCCCGCTCCGCCCGCTCCTGGACCCCTTCCGCAGTGCGTTGCTCCGCCTCCCGCCGATTCGCCGCCATGGCCTCCTCCATGGAGCCGGACGCATTGCGGTGGGCGGAGGCCGTGAAGGCTTTGTCGAGATGGGCATGGGCCTCCACCAGGGGGGTGAGGGCCAGGGGGATGTCCCGCGCCGGCTCCGGCCCCGCATGGGGCACCACCGCGCTCACGCGCCCCTCCCGGTGCGTGATGCGCACCCGCACCAGACCGTCCGCGTCCGGCAGCCCGAGAGGCAGGCCGGGATCGAGAAGGGAGCGGGGGATGGCCAAGGGAGGAAGGGTGCTCACCGCTTTGCCGGCCGTTCCGATTCGCGGGTCTGAATCAAGAGAAACTGTCCCGCGCCCGCGAAGGTGGTGGCTTTATAGCGCGGCAGGTGGAGATCAGGAATCTGGCGCAGTCCCGGCAGCAGGGCGGCCAGGTCGAGCTTGGTGCGGTAGACGCTGAACAGGCCGAAGTTCTGGCGCTGGGAGTTGGCCCGTACCAGGGTGCCCAACACCTGACGTTGGGACTGGATCAGCGCCGGGCACTCCCGGATCAGCAGGCGCAACAGCCCGGAGAGTCCATCCTGTTGACACAGTTCCTTGACGAGCAGGGCGGTGAGTTGCGCCCCGCCGTAGTCGGCAAACGCGGCGGGACCGGGATTGGTGATTCCCAGCCCCACGACCAAACCCCCACCCAGGAGAGCGACCGCCAGCCCTCTGGAGACCGCTGTCACAGAACGATGCAAAACCACTTCACCACATTGGCAGAAGCCTCCCTCCCGGCGCGGTGGGCATGGCATCGACAGCCTCTGGGGGGTCAGTGGTAAGGTCAAAACACCACGGCGGGCGTCGCCAAGTGGTTAAGGCAGCGGCTTGTGGCGCCGCTATACGGGGGTTCGAATCCCCTCGCTCGCCCTTTCTTCCTCAGCCGTTCCCAAGTCCAGCCAAGGGACCGGCCAGCAAGGCCTCGAGCAGAGCACCTCCCCCCTGTCGCACCGGGTCGACACACGGCAATTCCGTCTCCTCCTGGATCCGCGCCACGGCGGCGCGGGCGTCGTCGTCATCAAGATGGGCCGTGTTGAGGGCGATGGCTCCCACTTTCGGTGGGGGAACCCCGGGGCCATGGGTCATGGGCGCTGCGGCGGCCGTCCCGGGACGCCCCAGGGCGGCCAGCGCCTCCGCCACGGCGATCAGGTCCCTCAGGGGGGGGATCGGGATGTGGGGAGCGCTGCGAATGCTGTCCTGCCCCGCGCGATGCACCAGGAGCAGGGCGGTCGGTTGAGAGCCGCGAAGCAAGGGCAGCGTGGCCGTCGATCCGGGATGGCACAACGATCCCTGGCCTTCCACCAGCACCAGGGTTCCCGGAGTGGCCGCTGCGGCGGCCGTCACCACCGCCTGCTCGACGCCACCAGCGGCGTAATCCACTCGAATGGCATCGAGCGGCACCCCGCTTCCACTGATCAGGATCCCCGCCTGGCCGGTCGCCACGAAGCGGGCGTCCAGGCCGCGTTGGAGCGCAGCCTCCTGAAGCTCCAGACACGCGCTCATCTTCCCCACCGACATGTCAGTGCCGATGGCCAACAGTCGGTGGCCCGGCAACTGGGCGGCCTGGGCCGAGCCGACGGTCAACCCGCGCGGTTCCTGCCGCAGGTCCCAGATCCAGGCCCCCGGTTTCAGCCGGGCGGCCAGTTCCGGATCCCTCCCCAACGCTGTGTGCAGTCCGCTGGCCAGGGACAAGCCGGCGTCCAGGGCCATCAGCAGGTCATCCCGCATCTCCACCGGCAACGCCCCACCGGCGGGAGCCAACCCCACCACAGCCACGGCCCGCTCCGGAGCCTCCAGCAGGGGCAGGGCCTCCCGCAGGCTGGCCACCACGGCCGCAGTCCGCGCCAGTCCGGTGATCGCCGCCAGATCGGCACCCGCATGGGCCGGATCGACCACCACCGGAATCGGGCCCTTGCGGTAGCGCAGCAGAGCCAATCCCGTTTTGCCGCGCAGATTGTCGAGGCCATGGTGTTGCAACAACACCACCGGGGCATCAGCGGGGAGCATCGGAGGCGGTCTCACCGGAGGTCTCCTGGCCGGCGCCCAGCAGGCGCGCCAGGGGGCCATCCTGCCGCACCCTCACCCCCAGCCCCGGGGCCGCTCCCGCGCGAAGCCCATCCCCCTCCAGGCGCGGACCGACAAAGGGGTCGTCGAGCAGATTGAGGTGGCTGTCCAGGTCCGGCCAGCGCGTCAACGGCAACAGCTGGCTCGCGGCGCCATTGAGCAGGGCGCTGTCGGAGTAGCAGCCCACCATCACCTCCAGGCCCAGCCGCTGGGCCACCCGGGCCATCAGATGGGCTTCGCTCAGCCCTCCCGCTTTGAGCAGCTTGATGTTCACCCCATCCACGTGGGGGGCGAGCCGCAACAGATCGGCCAGACTCCAGCAGCTCTCATCGGCCACCAATGGGATGGGGCAGTCCAGGTCGAGGGCGGCGAAGCCGGCGGTGTCCTCGTCTGGATCGCGCCGAGGGGGCAAGGGTTGTTCCAGAAGAACGACGCCCGCCGCCGCCAACCCGTCCACCATCCGGCGCGCCTCCTCCAGCGTCCAGCCGCCATTGGCATCCACCTGCAGCTCCGCCGCTTGGCCGCAGCTCCGCCAGTGCTCCCGCAAGGCGTCGCTGACGGCCGCCACCAGGGCCTTGTCGTGCTCCAGACCCTCTGGACTGCCCAGCTTGAGCTTCACCCGGCTGGCGGGACACACCGCCCACCAGCGCTCCAGGCGTTCCAACACCCGAGGCACGGTGCCCAGGCCAAGGGTGACACTCGTGGCCACGGCACTGGAGGCGTCCAGCCCCCACAGCTCCCCCACGGGCCGCCCCAGGCGCTTCCCCCACCAATCGAGCAGGGCCAGATCGGCGGCGCAACGGGCGGGGGGGGAGAGGGGCGCCAGCATCGGTTCGAGCGCCTGACGCGGTTCCGGCTCTCGGCCCTCCAGCCGCGGGATCAGGTCGGTCAACTCCACGGCGATGGTCTCGGTGTCGATCCGCCGGTGACCGGTGTCGAAGCCGCCGCTCTCGCCCAGCCCCACCAGCCCCTCGTGCTCCACCGTGAAGAGGAGGCGCTCCACAACGGCGGTGGTGCCGCGGCTGATGGTGAGCGGAACGGCCTTGGTGAGGGCGAAGCGGTGCAGGCGGCAGCGCATGGGCGGCGGGCCCGGGAGACATCGCCACGCTGACACGATGGCGGCCTTCCCGGCCGCTGGCGGGGCCGCCATGTCCGAAACTGGTGGGATGACGGCGATGCATCCGCAAGGGGCCGCGGCTCCGGCCCTCTCCCCCGGTTTCCCCCAGGCCCCCCCCGGGCCCCCCTCTCAACCCCCCTCCACGGCCTCCCCCGAGGCCAGGCCCCCGGCCGCCTCCGCCCCCCGCGGCAGCTACTGGATCACCACCTTCGGCTGCCAGATGAACAAGGCGGACTCCGAGCGCATGGCCGGCATCCTGGAGGCGCGGGGGTATGCCCCTGGCCTGGATGAACACAGCGCCGACCTGGTGCTCTACAACACCTGCTCCATCCGCGACAGCGCGGAACAGAAGGTGTACAGCTATCTGGGCCGCCAGGCCATTCGCAAGCGAGCCAATCCCCATCTGATCCTCGTCGTGGCCGGCTGCGTGGCCCAGCAGGAGGGAGAAGCCCTGTTGCGCCGGGTGCCGGAGCTGGATCTGGTGATGGGTCCCCAACACGCCAACCGGCTGGCCACGTTGTTGGAGCGGGTGGACAGTGGCGCCCAGGTGGTGGCCACCGACGAGCACCAGATCCTGGAGGACATCACCACGGCGCGCCGCGAGAGCGCCGTCTGCGCCTGGGTGAATGTGATCTACGGGTGCAACGAGCGCTGCACCTACTGCGTGGTGCCCGCCGTGCGGGGGCGGGAGCAGAGCCGCACGCCGGCCGCCATTCGCGGGGAGATGGAGGAGCTGGCCCGCCGGGGTTATCGGGAGGTGACCCTTCTCGGCCAGAACATCGATGCCTATGGCCGCGATCTGCCCGGCATCACCCCCGAGGGCCGTCGCGCCCACACGCTCACCGATCTTCTGCACCAGGTGCACGACGTTCCGGGCCTGGCCCGCCTGCGTTTCGCCACCAGCCACCCCCGCTATTTCTCCGAGCGCCTGATCGAGGCCTGCGCCCGGCTGCCCAAGGTCTGTGAACACTTTCACATCCCCTTTCAGAGCGGGGATGACGACGTGCTCAAAGCCATGGGGCGGGGCTACACCGTGGAGCGCTACCGCCGCATCATCGACCGCATCCGCGAGCCGATGCCCGACGCCGCCATCAGCGCGGATGTGATCGTGGGGTTCCCGGGAGAAAGCGATGCCGGGTTCCGGCGCACCCTCGCCCTGATCGAGACGATCGGATTCGACCAGGTGAACACGGCCGCCTACTCCCCGCGTCCCAACACCCCCGCCGCCGATTGGAGCGACCAGCTGCCGGACGATGTGAAGGTGGAGCGGCTGCGCGAGCTGAACGCCCTGGTGGAGCGCACGGCCCATCAACGCAATGGCCGCTATCGGGGCCGCGTGGAGGAGGTGCTGGTGGAAGGAGTCAACCCCAGGGACGCCACCCAGGTGATGGGTCGCACCCGCACCAACCGCCTCACCTTCTTCCCCGCCAGCGATGGCCGTGGCGGCATCCACCAGCCCGGAGATCTGGTGGATGTACACATCGACACCGTGCGCCCCTTCTCGTTGAGCGGGGAGGCTGTGGACGGGCGGGCATGCCGTTAAGGTTCGCGAGGATTTGACCACCGCCCAGATGTCTGCGCTCCTCCTCAGCCACCAGGCGCTGCTGGTGATGCCGGACGATGGACCTCAGGCCATCGTGGATCTGATCGATCAGGCGCGGAAGGAATTGCTGCTGAAGCAATTCAAGCTCCAGTCCGAAGTGGTGCTGTTGGCCCTCCGCCGCGCCCAAGAGCGCGGGGTGGACGTGCGCGTGATGCTCAATCCGCACACCTCTGGCGGCGATCGTTGGAATGATGAGACCTTCCGTCGCCTGCAGTCCTGGGGCATGGCCGCGGCCTGGACGAGCGAGGCCTTCCCGGTCACCCATGAGAAATCGATGCTCATCGATGGGGAAGCGGCACTGATTTCCACCTTCAATCTGTCGGACAAATACTTTCACGAAACCCGCGACTACGGTGTGCTGAGCCGCAACGCGGCCGTTGTTGCCCAGGTGCGCGCGGGGTTTGAGGCGGATTGGCTGCGCACCTTCTTCCAACCCGATCTCAACGTTGGCCTGGTCTGGAGCAGCGTCCACAGCCGCGGGCAGATGGCTCGCCTGATCGATGCCGCTGAGCGCACCCTCTGGATCCAGCATCCGAAGTTTGTTGATGCGGTGATCCTGGAGCGCATCGTCTGCGCCTGTGAGCGCGGCGTGAAGGTGCGGGTGCTCTGCGGTGGCAAGCACGGCGTCAGTGATTGGGATATCTACGACACCTTCTCTTCCCTGCGCGTGATGCAACGTTTTGGCGTGAAGGTTCGGCGCCAGAAACATTTGAAACTGCATGCCAAGCTGATCCTCATTGATGGCATTCATGCTCAGACGGGTTCCATGAACATCGATCGCAGCGCTTTCGATCTGCGCCGTGAGCTGGGAATTGAAAGCGATGCGCCCGCAGTGGTGGAGCGGCTGAAGGCCACCTTTGCGGCGGATTGGGCGAAGGCAGAGAAATACAACGCTCCCGATCCCCTGGATCCCTCCTTGCACGACGCCGGTGAGCTGCCTCCCGATCCCCATTTCGTGCATGACTGACCTGGCCCCCCCCCCGAACGAGGCCCCCCCTCCGATCACGGCGCCACCGACCCCAGGACAGTTGTTCCGAGGGATGTTGCAGGTGGCCTTGTCCTCCTTCGGGGGAGGATTGTCGGTGTGGAGCCAGCGGATCCTTGTGGAACAAAACCGTTGGATGAGTAATGACGCCTTTCTCACCGGCCTCACCGTGGCTCGCCTGCTCCCCGGGCCGAATCAGATCAACCTGGCGGTCTATGTCGGCGCCAGCTTTCACGGCTTGACCGGTGCCCTGACGGCCCTGGCCGGGATGCTACTCGTGCCCTTCAGCCTGTTGATGGCCGTGGGAATGCTCTACTTCCATGTCCATGCGCTTCCCCTGGTCGATCGGGTGCTGGCGGGCATGGTGGCGGTGGCGGCGGGGTTGGCCCTGTCCATGGGCTTCAAGATCCTGCCCGCCTATCGCCGGGATCCCGTGGCTTTGCTGCTGGCGGCGTTGGTGTTCGTGGCGATGGAAGGCTTTCATGTGCGCCTGGTGCCCCTGCTGCTCGTGATCTCCCCCCTGGCGATGCTCTGGTATTGGCCGCGCTCTCTGCAGGAGCCGCGGCCGTGATGGCGGCTCTTGCCACCCTGGCGGGCGGCGCCTGTGATCCGGTCCGGTTGACGGATCTGGGGCAGCTGCTGAAGGTGATCGGCACCTTCCTGGGCTTGTCGCTTTTCTCCGTGGGCGGCGGCAACACCCTGCTCACGGAGTATCACCACTTGAGCGTGGAAGAGTTCTGCTGGCTCACCCCCAATCAGTTCAACGATCTCTATGCCCTGGCCGAGGCCGCCCCCGGGCCCAGTTCGATGCTGGTGGGACTCCTCGGCATGGCCGCCGCCTGGAGGGAAGGCCCCCTTTGGGCTCTACTGTCCGCTGTGGCGGCCGAGGCGGCGATTCTGCTGCCCTCCACGCTGCTGGTGGTGGTGGTCTGCCTGAGCTGGAATCGCTTCAGCCACTCCCCCTGGCGTGTGGCGTTTGAGCGGGCCATGGGACCCATCACGTTGGGAATCCTGTTGGCGGTGGGCGTGCGGATCCTGCGGCTTTCCGACACCAATGCCGTCGGACTTCTGATCTCGCTGTCCGTCTGCGCGCTGGTGCTGCGGACGCGCCTCTCGCCCCTCTGGCTGATGGCCGTGGCCGCGCTTCTGGGTGGGTTGGGCCTGATTCACCGCTGAAGCCTCCCGCGGCCCCCTGGCGCATCCGCCGCTCGCTGATACCGTTTGGCCTCTCCCGCCGCTGGCTCGCCCCATGTCCGCCGCCCCCGGATCCACCCGTGTTGGCCTGGTGTTCGGGGGCGCCTCCGGAGAGCACGCGGTGTCGATTCGCTCCGCCACCACCGTGATCGCCGGCCTGCGCGAGGGGGCCAACGCGGAGTGCTATGACGTGCGGCCCTTCTACATCGATCGTGAGGGGCGTTGGTGGCCCCCGGCGGTGGCGGAGGAGGTGCTCGCTCGCGGCTCGGCTCCGGAGGCGGCCTCCAGCTTTGCCGCCAGCGCACGGCCCGGTTTTCAGGGGTTCCCCGAGGGGGCTCTGGAGGTTGAGGTCTGGTTTCCGGTCCTCCATGGCCCGAATGGAGAGGACGGAACCATCCAGGGGCTCTTCACCCTGATGCGGTGCCCTTATGTGGGCTCCGGGGTGTTGGGCTCCGCCATCGGCATGGACAAACAGGCCATGAAGGCGGCCTTCCACGCCGCTGGCCTGCCCCAGGTGCCCTGGCTGAGCCTCTCGCGGGCCGCGTTGATCCAGCCGGAGGGTTTCGCGCCCCCCGAAGCGCTTTTGGAGCGAATCGAGAACCGCCTGGGCTACCCCTGCTTTGTCAAACCCGCCAACCTGGGCTCCTCTGTGGGGATCAGCAAGGCCTGTGACCGGGAGGGATTGGTGGAAGGTCTGCGCCTCGCCGTGGCCCTTGATCCCCGGCTGGTGGTGGAGAGGGGTGTGGTGGCGCGGGAATTGGAGTGCGCGGTGCTGGGGCCGCCGGAGGGGCTGGAAGCCTCCGTGCTGGGGGAGATTCGCTTTGACGCGGATTGGTACGACTACGAGGCCAAGTACAGCGAGGGTCGCAGCCACACCCTGATCCCCGCGCCTGTGGCGCCGGAGGTGGCGGGACGGGCCCGAACCATGGCCATCCAGGCCTGCGAAGCGGTGGGGGCCTCGGGCTTGTCGCGGGTGGATTTCTTCTATAGCGAGGCGGAGGATGCCCTCTGGCTGAATGAAATCAACACCCTCCCCGGGTTCACCAGCCAGAGCATGTACCCGATGCTCTGGGCGGCCAGCGGATTGCCGCTGGCGGATCTTCTCCACCGTTTGCTTCAGAACGCGAGAGAATCCGACAGGTCCGAACAGCTGACGCGCTGACGCCATGGGTCATGGACTCCTCTGGATCCCCCTGTTGCTCGTGTTTCTCCTTCTCACCTCGCTCGGGTGGCTGGAGAGACGACGGCAACGCCTCTTTCGTGATTGGGCGGCCGGAGCCGAACTGGCCAAGCTCGATGCGGCTGGCGCCGCTCGCTTGGTCGACGGGGTGCTCAGCTGGGCCACCTTTGAAGCCGGTCAGTTCCGGGAAACGGATGCCTTTGAGATCAAGCAACTGGAACTCACCGAGCTCCTTTCCCTCCGCTCCGGGGAAGCCCCCCTTACGGAGGAGAGTCAGGGGGCGTGCCGCCTGCGCCTGGTCGGTGGCGGCCTGCAGAAGGATCTGCCCTTCAGCGATGCCGAGCGGGCCCGCCGCTGGATGAACGAGTTGATGGCCCGCTCCCGCTGCGAGTTGTGATGCCCACCCCTCCTTCCACCGCCCCCACCACCCTTCCCGGGGTGGAACGGCGCCGACAACTGCGCCGTCAGCGCCGAGTCGAACGGTTGCAGGATGGGTGGCGCATCCTGGTCTACGGCGCGCTGACGGCGGGCCTGGGCTTCGTGCTCCTGCGGGAGGGCTGGATGCTCCAGGGGCCAGATCAGGTCGCGGTCAGCGGCAGCCGTCTGGTGAGTCGGGAGCAGGTCATCACGGCGGCTCGCCTGCGTTTCCCCCAGCCCCTCCTCGCGATGCAACCGCGCGATCTCAGTCAGACGCTGGCGGAAGCCTTGCCAGTGGAACAAGTGAAAATCACCCGTCTGATGCTTCCACCCCGCCTGCGGGTCGAGCTGGTGGATCGGGAGGCGGTGGCTCGGGCCCAGCGGCGCACGCCAAAGGGACCGGAGAATGGCTTTGTGGATCGAACCGGCAGCTGGATCAACGCCGATCCCAGCGTTCGGCAGCGCTTGGGCGGCAAGGCCACCATCGATGTGGTGGGTTGGAACGAACGCAATCGGCCCGTGCTGGCCAAGGTTCTGGAGGCGCGCCCACAGATCGGCCCCGGGCTGAGGGAGATCCGTTTCGATCCGGATGGCTCCCTCTGGCTCACCACCCGGGATCTGGGGCCTCTCCGCCTGGGGCCGGTGGACTCTCAGCTGCCGCGACGCCTGGAGGTGGTGGCCCATCTCAACCGCAACCTGCCCAAGCGTCTGGTGGGGCAACGCCCTCTGAGCATCGACCTGACCGATCCCGAACAGCCGGAACTTACGCTGCGGGGAGCAAGCGCCGCCACCGCCAATGGTCCCCTCCCTGGTGCCCCCACCCCTGGCAGACCCCGCCCCTAGGCTCTGCGAGCTATTCCACACAAGGGATTGCGTCCGCGAGTGATCCAGGTGAAGGTGTTCACTCCCGTGACAGACGGGGGCCTCCTCACAAAGACATAATGCAGCCAACCAACAACGGCAACACGCCTCCTGACACAACCTCGCCCAGGGCGGCGATGTCCCTCTCTGGAGGTTCGTTGCCTGGCAGACTCAATCATCGCCCTCCGTCATCGATCCCGCAATCGCCTCTTGAGATGAGCCAGAGCACCCCTTCCGCCAATGGGATCATTCCAAGTCAATCAGCACGCATTGAGGTCATCGGCGTCGGTGGTGGTGGCAGCAATGCGGTGAACCGGATGATCGCTTCCGAGCTGCAGGGGGTGGGGTTCTGGGTTCTGAACACCGACGCTCAGGCTCTGTTGCAAGCGGCCGCACCGCAACGGATTCAGCTGGGGCAAGCCCTCACCAGCGGCCTCGGTGCCGGGGGCAATCCTTTGATCGGTCAAAAGGCGGCGGAGGAATCCCGCGCGGAATTGCAGCGGTCGGTTGAGGGAGCGGACATGGTGTTCATCGCCGCTGGCATGGGGGGGGGCACAGGAACAGGCGCGGCGCCGATCTTGGCCGAGGTGGCCAAAGATTGTGGGGCGCTGACGGTAGGAATTGTCACCAAGCCTTTTGGGTTTGAAGGTAGGAAGCGCTTGCGTCAAGCCGAGCAGGGTATCGCTCAACTTGCCGAGCACGTGGATACTTTGATCATCATTCCCAACGATCGACTCCGCGACGCCATCGCTGGCGCGCCTTTACAGGATGCTTTTCGTGCGGCGGATGATGTGTTGCGCATGGCGGTGAAGGGGATCACGGAGATCATCACCAAAGCGGGATTGGTCAATGTGGACTTTGCTGACGTTCGCTCCGTGATGGCGGACGCTGGAACCGCTCTTCTCGGCATCGGCGTTGGTTCAGGTCGGTCCCGCGCCACTGAGGCGGCACAATCGGCCATGAGCAGTCCGCTTCTGGAATCCGCCCGGATCGATGGCGCCAAGGGCTGCATCATCAACATCTCCGGTGGCAAGGACATGACCCTCGAAGACATGACCACGGCCTCAGAGGTGATCTATGACGTCGTCGATCCTGATGCCAACATCATTGTTGGTGCCGTGGTGGATGAACAGTTGGAAGGTGAAATTCACGTCACCGTCATTGCCACCGGATTTGAAAGCGGTGGCACCTACCGGCCGGAGCGCGCGATAGCCGCCCCATTCAGTTCTCCTTTGGAACAGCCTGCGGCTCAAGATCGCGGCGCAAAGATTCCACCCTTTCTGGTGAATCGGCAATCGCGCCTGGAGTCCTGAGGGTGACCCGGAGACCACGCCTGCCCAGAGCATCCCGCATGGCTGCTACCTTCCGGTCCTGACCAGGTTAGGGCGTCTTGGCCGCGTGGATCCGGGCCTTCGGCATCTTACGCCCTCCCTGCCAGCTCCGCCCTTGCCTGCCCCTGAACCTCATCCCTTGCCCCAGCGCCCCAGCGATCTTCTCCTGCGCAAGCAGTCCGGACAACCCATCGTGATCCTCACGGCCTGGGATGCCCTCTCGGCGGCCATCGTCTGTGAGGCCGGGGCTGACGCGGTGCTCGTGGGCGATTCCTTGGCCATGACGGCCTTGGGCCACGCCACCACACTCCCCGTCACCCTGGGCGAGATGCTTCACCATTGCCGCGCCGTGGGGCGTGGGTTGCGTGCGGAGGGCGGTGGAACTCCGTTTGTGATCTGTGATCTTCCGTTTCTCAGTTATCAATGCAGCTTGGATGAGGCGATCGCGGCGGCCGGCAGAGTGCTGAAGGAAAGCCCCGCGGTGGCGGTGAAACTCGAAGGGGCGGAGCCGGAAACCCTCGCCGCCATCGATCGCATGGTGCGGATGGGCATCCCGGTGATGGGCCACCTGGGCCTGACACCCCAATCGGTGCATCGGCTCGGGTTCCGCCGCCAGGCCACCGACCCTCTGGCCCAGGAGCGCCTGAGCCAGCAAGCGCTCGCCTTGGAAGCCCGGGGATGCTTTGCCCTGGTGGTGGAGCACATCCCCGCGGCGTTGGCCAGCGACCTCTGTGACCGTCTGCGCATCCCCGTGATCGGCATCGGCGCCGGCGACCAGTGCGATGGACAGGTGAGGGTCACGGCCGATCTTCTGGGCCTCACCGACCGCCAACCCCCCTTTGCGTCCCCGTTGCTGGATGGCCGCGGCCTGGCGGTGGAGGCCCTCAAGGAGTGGAAGCGTCAGCAGCGGAGTCCCGCCGCCCGCCGGGCTGCTCCAGCCACCAGCCCATGAAGGCCCGCAGGACGGCGGAGCTGAGGTCCAGTCCGCGCGGATCGGTCAACCGCCAGCGATCCCCCTCAATCCGCAGGAGGTCGCTCGCGATCCATGGCGCCAGATGCTCGCGGAGCGAGTCCAGCGCCTCCGTCCCCCATCCTTCCCGCGCCCAGAGTTCCGCCAGGTTGATCCCCTCCCTCCGCCGCAAACCGACCATCACCCGCTCATCCAGTGGAAAAGCCGCAGCTGGCTCCCCCTCGGCATCGCGTCCCTCGCGCAGCCAGGCTTCATAACCTTCTCGGGTGCGGGGCCGCATGAAGCGGCGGCCCCGAGGCGCTGAGGTGGCCCCCATCCCGAACCCCCGCCACCCCATGCCGCTCCAGTAGACACGATTGTGCCTGCTGGCGTGGCCAGGCCAGGCGTGGTTGGACACCTCATAGCGGCCATAGCCGGCGGCCCGCAGGCGGGAGGTGGTGAGCTCCAGGAGATCGGCGCCCAGCTCCTCATCCGGCAGGTCCAGGGCGCCCCGCTCCCGACGCCGCGCGAAGACTGTGCCGGGTTCCAAGGTCAATTCATAGACGGAGAGATGGGGGGGGAGCAGGGCGATCGCCTGCTCCAGCTGCTCCCGCCAATGGGCGCGACAGGCGTCCGGGGTCTCCGCGGAGGGGGCCCCTGGCAGGGAGGGCACCCCCTGAATCAGATCCAGGCTCCAGCTGCGCAAGCCTCCTTCGCGCCGGGCCTGGCGCAGCCAGCCGGCAGCCTCCAGGAGATGGTGGCGCCGGTGGTGGCGGCCCAGCCCCCGCAAGACGGCATCATCCAAACTTTGTCCGCCGAGGCTGACGCGATTGACACCCGCCCGCAGCACGGCATCCAAGCGGGCGTGATCAAAGGTGGCCGGATCCATCTCCAGGGTGATTTCCGCCCCGGGGGCGAGGCCATAGCGTTCCCGCAACGTCTCCAGAAGCCCCTCCACCTGGTCGGCGGTGAGCAGGGAGGGGGTGCCCCCGCCGAAATACACCGTCGACAAGGGCGGGCCCGGGGCGCTGGCGCGGATTTCCGCCTGGAGCGCCTCCAGATAGCGGGGGATCGCGGCATTCCGGCTGCCATCCGCCTTGTCGCCCAGGGGCACTACGGGAAAGTCGCAGTAAAAGCACCGCCGCAGGCAGAAGGGGACGTGGAGATAAGCGGCGCGGGGTGGGGGAAGCGTCACGAGCGGTTACCCCCGCCTGGCAAACGCGCCAGGTTCAGGCATGCTGTCAAGTTGATGCGCGAGGCGGCCACGCTCAGTCGCCATGGTGGACGTCCTCATCCTGCTGCTGTTTCTCCTGTCCGGTGCGGCCACGGGCTGGCTGGGCGTTGATCTGTTGCCCGAGCGCCTGCTGGTGCAGGTCACCAACATGGAGGGACTGCGCTGGGTGCTGGGCGGGTTCGGGGCCTTCTTCGGTTTGCTGGCCGGCTTCTTCTTTCAACAGCTGCGCCGACGGCTGATGCGCCAGGTGCGCAGCATGCCCACCGATCTGCTCATCAGCCGGGCCGTGGGGCTGATCCTGGGCCTTCTGGTGGCGAATCTGCTCTTGGCGCCGATCCTGCTGCTCCCCCTTCCCTGGGAGGTGGTGCTGGTGAAGCCGCTGGCGGCCGTGCTCAGCAACGTGTTCTTCGGCGTCTTGGGCTACAACTTGGCCGAGGTGCACGGACGCACCCTGTTGCGGTTGTTCAACCCCGCCAGCACTGATGCCCTGCTGGTGGCGGAGGGGGTGCTGCCGCCGGCGACGGCCAAGATCCTCGACACCAGCGTGATCATTGATGGTCGGATCCAGGGGCTGCTGGGATCGGGGCTGTTGGAGGGCCAGGTGATCGTTGCCCAGGCGGTGATCGATGAGCTGCAGGCCCTGGCCGACTCCAGCAACAACGAGAAACGAGGCAAGGGCCGCCGAGGGCTGAAGTTGCTCAGCGGTCTGCGGGAGGAGTATGGCCGGCGTCTGGTGATCAACAGCACGCGCTACGAGGGCAAGGGGGCGGATGAGAAGCTGCTTCAGCTCACCGCGGACACCGGCGGAACCCTCCTGACGGCGGACTACAACCTGGCCCAGGTGGCGCGGGTGCAGGAGCTGCGGGTGGTCAATCTCAGCGAGCTGGTGATTGCCCTGCGCCCCGAAGTGCAGCCTGGCGACTCGCTGCAGTTGAAGATCGTCCGCGAGGGCAAGGAGGCGGATCAGGGCGTGGGCTATCTGGAGGACGGCACGATGGTGGTGGTCGAGGAGGCGCGCAAGCGGCTCGGCGAGCGACTCGCCGTCACGGTGACCGGGGCCCTGCAGACCCCCACGGGCCGCATGGTGTTTGCCCGTCAGGAGCGGGACCGCGCCAAGGAGCCGGGGGAACGGGGCAAAGGAGCCGGCGACGCCGTCCGGCCCAACGGGGAGCGGGGCAAGGGGGAGAACAGCCGTGGCGCCAGCGAACGGTCCAAAGGGTCCGGCGAGCGGGCCAACGGCAAGGATGGGGCAAAACCGATCCCCGCCCCTGAGCAGCCCACTGCGGGCTCCAGCTAGGGTGTTTCGATCTTGCGCCCGGGTTTTCGCGGATGACGGTGTCAGCTCCCTACTACGGCGATTCCGCGGTGCTGCGCACGCCCCCACCCGACTTGCCATCCTTGCTGTTGAAGGAACGCATCGTCTATCTGGGCCTCCCCCTGTTTTCCTCCGATGATGCCAAGCGGCAGATGGGGATCGATGTGACGGAACTGATCATTGCTCAGTTGCTGTATCTGGAATTTGATAATCCCGATAAGCCCATTTTCTTTTATATCAATTCCACGGGAACTAGCTGGTATTCGGGTGATGCCATTGGTTTTGAAACAGAGGCCTTCGCGATCTGTGACACGTTGCGTTACGTCAAGCCGCCAGTCCACACCATCTGCATCGGCCAGGCCATGGGCACCGCGGCGATGATTCTCAGCGCCGGCACCAAGGGACAACGGGCGGCCCTTCCCCACGCCTCCATCGTGTTGCATCAACCGCGGTCTGGAGCGCGCGGCCAGGCCAGCGACATTCAGATTCGGGCCAAGGAGGTGTTGCACAACAAGCACACCATGCTCGAAATCCTGGCGGACAACACCGGCAAGTCCGTGGAGCAGCTCGCCAAGGATTCCGACCGCATGACCTATCTCACCGCCGAGGAGGCCAAGGAGTACGGCCTGATCGATCGGGTGCTCAGCAGCCAGAAGCAACTGCCGCTGCCCGCTCCGGTGGCCGTTGGCCTCGGCTGAAACCGCGGGTCCGGATCGGGCCCGGCTTGTCCTGCTCTCCTTGTTCCCCCACCTTTCCTCCTGAAGATCATGCCCATCGGCACCCCGAGCGTTCCCTACCGTCTTCCCGGCAGTCAATATGAACGCTGGGTTGACATCTACACCCGACTTGGTGTGGAGCGGATCCTTTTTTTGGGGCAAGAAGTCAGCGATGCTGTCGCCAACAGTCTTGTCGCTCAGATGCTTTATCTTGATTCGGACGACAATTCCAAGCCGATCTATCTCTATATCAACTCTCCTGGCGGTTCGGTGACGGCAGGCTTGGCAATTTTCGACACAATGCAATATGTGAAGTCGGATGTTGTGACCATCTGCGTTGGGCTGGCCGCCAGCATGGGGGCGTTCCTGCTCGCCGCAGGGACCAAGGGCAAGCGTCTGGCCCTGCCCCACAGCCGCATCATGATTCACCAGCCGTTGGGTGGCACCAGTCAGCGCCAGGCCAGCGACATCGAGATCGAGGCCAGGGAGATCCTGCGCATCAAGGACATGCTCAATCAATCGATGGCCGACATGACCGGCCAGAGCCTGGAAAAGATCACCAAGGACACGGATCGCGATTACTTCCTCAGCGCCGCCGAAGCGGTGGAGTACGGCCTGATCGATCGGGTGATCGCCCATCCCAGCGAGGCCTGAGCTCTCGGGTCCGGGCGGTCGCACCCGTACCATGGCCCTTTGTCCAGCATCCGCCGGAATGGCTCAGCTCTTCTACGACTCCGACGCCGATCTCAGCCTGCTGAATGGCAAGACGGTGGCCATCATCGGCTACGGCTCCCAGGGCCATGCCCACGCCCTCAACCTCAAGGACAGTGGCATCCAGGTGGTGGTCGGTCTTTATGAGGGCAGCCGCTCCGCTGAGAAGGCCAAGGCCGACGGGTTGGAGGTGTTGCCCGTGTCCGAGGCCTGCGCCAAAGCCGACTGGATCATGATCCTGCTGCCAGATGAGGCGCAGAAGTCGGTCTATGCGGAGGAAATTGCTCCTCACCTGAGCAAGGGCAAGGTGTTGAGCTTCGCCCATGGCTTCAACATTCGTTTCGGTTTGATCGTGCCTCCCGCGGATGTGGATGTGGTGATGATCGCTCCCAAGGGGCCCGGTCACACCGTGCGCTGGGAATATCAGAACGGTCAGGGTGTGCCCTGCCTTTTTGCTGTGCAGCAGGATGCGAGCGGCCAGGCCCGTGCCCTTGCCATGGCCTATGCCAAAGCCATCGGTGGCACCCGGGCGGGGATTCTGGAGACCAACTTCAAAGAAGAGACCGAAACCGATCTCTTTGGCGAGCAGGCTGTGCTCTGTGGCGGCCTGAGTGAGCTGGTGAAGGCAGGTTTTGAAACCCTTGTCGAAGCTGGCTATCAGCCCGAGCTGGCTTATTTCGAATGCCTGCATGAAGTGAAACTAATTGTGGATCTGATGGTGAAGGGTGGGTTGACCGCCATGCGTGATTCGATTTCCAACACAGCCGAATATGGCGACTATGTCAGCGGGCCAAGGTTGATCAACGCAGAAACAAAAGCAGAAATGAAGCGTATCTTATCGGATATTCAAGATGGAACATTCGCCCGCAACTTTGTTGCTGAATGTGAGGCTGGCAAGCCGGAGATGACCCGTTTCCGCGAGCGGGACAAGCAGCACCCGATCGAGGAGGTCGGCAAAGGGTTGCGTGCCATGTTCAGTTGGCTGAAGGCCAGCTGAAGCCCGTGGCGGCCAGCTGAGGGCGGCACCTCACCATGATCTCCGGCGGGACCGTCTCCTTCGACCAGCCTGTCGCGCTGGTGCTCCTGGCCTGCGGACTCGATCAGCTGCTGGGGGACCCGCGCTGGTGCCTGCACCCGGTGCAGGTGATGGGGTGGTTCATCGAGCGGCTGCGTCAGCTGGCGGAACGGTGGGCGGGAGATGTGCCCTGGAAGCTGCGGCTTTCGGGTCTGTTGCTCTGCCTGTTGTTGGTGACCGGTTCGGCGGGGGCCGGCGTGGTGGTCGAGCGCTGGGCGGAGGGGAGCCCAGCGCCGCTGGGCGGCACGGTGCTGGTGGTGGCCCTGGCCAGCGCCTTGGCGGGAGGAAGTCTGGATCGTGCGGTCCGGGGGGTGTTGCGCGCCTTGCCCGATGAGGAGGAGGCCCGGGGGCGGCTGGCCTTGATCGTCGGGCGCGAGGTGGAGGGGCTGCCAGAGGCGGAGATCGTGCGGGCCGCAGCGGAAACCGCGGCGGAAAACGCGGTGGACGGCCTGTTTGCGCCGCTCTTCTGGATCCTGGTGGGGATGGCCGGCACCCTCTGGTCGGGGAGCACGGCCCCAGGGAGCACGGCCCCGGGGAGCATGGCCCTGTCTTGGGCTCTGGGGCCCCTCGCCCTGGCGTGGGCCTTCAAGGCCAGCAGCACCCTGGATTCGATGCTGGGGTATCGCCGCGGTCGGCTGCGCTGGCTGGGCACGGCGGGAGCGCGGTTGGATGATGGACTCACTTGGCTTCCCGCTCGGCTGGTGGCCCTCACCCTTCCGTTGGTGGGTCGACAGCCTTGGAGGTTTTGGTCGGCCTTTCGGCTCGCGCTGCGGGAGGGAGCCGCAGACCCTTCGCCCAATGCCGGTGTGTCCCAAGCGGCTTATGCCGAAGTCGCGGGCGTGCGCTTGGGGGGCCGGAACCGCTATGCCGATGGTTGGAGGTGGAAGCCAGTGGTGGGCGCGGATCACCCGGCCGTCGATCGCCATGGTGTGGAGCGGATGTTGCGATTGACGACCCGCCTGGAGATTCTCTGGTTGGTGGGGGTGATGGTGATGGTGGCGGCTGGGAACGCCCTCAGAAGATGAGCCCGCCGGAGGAGAGAGGGAAGGAGGAGAGAAGGGAAGGGGAGAGTGGAGGGTTTAGTAAGCCCCTCGATCGCGGGGGTTGAGAACGACTTTGACGGTTTGGAAGACGATCTTCAGATCCAGGAGGAAATGACGCGAACGGGCGTAGCGCAAATCGAGGCGAACGCGTTGGTTATAAGAAAGATTATTGCGGCCTGAAACTTGCCAAAGCCCCGTCATGCCAGGCCTTACCGATAACACTTCATTCATGTGACGCCCGTAGCGATTGAGCTCGGCCTTAACGATGGGACGTGGTCCAACCACACTCATCTCACCACGAAGAACATTGATGAACTGTGGCAATTCGTCAAGACTTGAACGGCGAAGAAATTTGCCTAACCGGGTGATTCTCGGATCGTTCTTCAGCTTGAAATCACGAGAGAACTCTTTCTGCAGCTCAGGGGAAGAGGAGAGCAGATTGGAAAGAGCGCGATCTGAATCTTTGCGCATCGTGCGGAATTTGATGCAGCCAAATGTCCGATGATCCCGGCCGATACGCTTTTGGACATAAAAGATTGGGCCCTGGGAGGAGGCCTTCACCAGAAGAGCCAGGGCAAGAAAAACAGGGGCTCCGACAGTGAGGACGGAAAGGGAAAAGACAATATCGCCAGTGCGCTTGATTGCTCTGGAGCGCTTGGATTGCAGCCCGATGAGCTCAGTGGCGGCCAGGTCTGGCGGCCGCAAAGCGAGGACCGTGCCGGCCTGAACTTGAGACGTCGTTCCAAGACTGAGCACGCCGAACGATCCACCTCAACAGACGAAAGTTAGGAAGCCTTCACCAAGAATCCCAGGCCAGGAGGCCACTCATGGCAGAGGCACACTCAGGGAAAGGGGGGTGCGTGCCAGGGCCAGCCGCTTCTGGTGCCGTTGCCAGATCCGCTCCAGATGGTGGGTCATGCGCTGGTGGAAGCGCGCGGGGCTGAACGTGTCCGCCCAGAGGCGCTGGCCTTCCGCCGGCAGCCGCAACCACAAACGTCGCTCGGTGAAATGCTCCAGGGCCGCCACCAACCCCGCCACGCTCTGTTGGGGAAATAGCAGGCCCGTTGGCTGTTCCGTGTGGCCATCCAACGGACGAACACTGTCACAAAAGCCGCCAGCGCCATAGGCGATGACGGGCGCCCCGGCCGCCATCGCCTCCACGGGTGCAATGCCGAAATCTTCGAGGCCGGCATTGACATAAGCCCGGCATCGCTCCAGCCAATCCGCCACTTCCGGATCCGGCAGACGCCCCAGGAAGCGAATGGTGGGTCCTGCCATGGCTTCCAGGCGGCTCCGCTCCGGCCCATCGCCGATCACCACAAGAGGGAGGCGGGTCGCGTTGCAGGCCCGCACCACCAGGTCCACCCGTTTGTTGGGCACCAGGCGGCAGACGCTGAGAAAGAACTCCTCGCGCGGTCGCTGCCAACGGAACCGCTCGACGTTCACCGGTGGATGCACCACGCGAGCGCGCCGGCCCCAGTAGCGCAGGATGCGGCTGGCCGTGAAGCGTGAATTGGCCAGCAGGGCCGTGGGCCGCTGGGCACTGAGGGCATCCCACTGGCGAAGGGCGTGCAGTTGCAGCCAAACCAACGGAGCCAGCGGTCCACGAGCCAGGTGGGAGCTGGCCAGATAGGGGTGCATCTGGTCCCAGGCGTAACGCACAGGGGTGTGCACGTAGCTGACGTGCAGCTGATCCGGACTGGTGAGCACCCCCTTGGCCACCAGATGGCTGCTGCTCACCACCAGCGGGTAGGGGCTCAGATCGAGCTGCTCGATCGCCAGGGGCAGCAGGGGCAGATATTGCTGCACGTGGCTGACCCCCCAGGGGAGGCGCTGGATGAAGGAGGTGTGCACGCGGCGGCCCGCCAGCCAGCTCCGGGGCTGGCGACTTTCCCCGTCCACCAGGGCGAAGAGCTCGGGGCGCGCCCCCGCCGCCGTGAGCAGGCCATCCAGCTCCCGGGCCACCAGTTCCGCCCCTCCCACGGACCGCGGCGTGTACCACTCATGAACCAGGGCGATGGAGGAGGGCAGTCCGGACGAGGCAAGGCTGAGGGACCGTGTCACGAAAACTCTCAGGCAATTGCCCTGGGGGAAGGAGATGCCGAAGCTAGGGCGAGTGGTGGCTGGGACCTCAACACAGGATGGCGATCCGCGAGCTCTTGGAAGATGCCCTCAAGGAACCCTCGATCGGGTCCACCGCTTGTTTTCGCTGGCATGCCACCCCGGTGGGGATCGCCGCGCTCTGGTCGGAGGGAAAGCCCCCCTCCTCCCCCCCCTTCGATGTGGCCCTCAAGGAAGGACTGCAGGTGGGTCTCGATCTGAGTCGGGAGGAACGGGAGTTTCATCAGGTGAAATCCGGCTTGGTGTTGTTGTTCCACTCCTGAGGGGGCCTCCCGCCACCCTGTGGGCCGCGCGTCATCAGCGGGCCAGCGGCTCGCCTTAAGGTTCGCGGCCATGGAGGCCGTGCAGGTTGTTCTGTTCAAGCGAGATCTGCGGGTGCACGACCACGGGCCCCTGCGGGAGGCGTCGCGGCGCGGCCCTGTCTTGCCACTGGTGGTGGTGGAGCCGGAGCTTTGGGCTCTGCCTGACGCTTCCGGCCGACAGTGGGCGTTCTACGCGGAAGCGCTGCTGGAGCTTCAGGAGGCGTTGAGCCAACTGGGGTCTCCGCTGATGCTGCGGGTTGGCGCGTTGGTGCCGGTGCTCGCGGCGCTGGAGGAGCGGCTGCCCCTCGCGGCCCTCTGGAGCCATGAGGAAACGGGCAACGGCTGGACCTATGCCCGTGATCGGGCCCTCGCGGTCTGGTGCCGCGATCGGGGGATCCCCTGGCACGAGCTTCCTCAGAACGGCGTGGTGCGGCGGTTGAGGAGCCGGGATGGCTGGGCGCGCCGCTGGGAGGACCGCCTCGGCCAGAAGCCCCTCCCCGCGCCGGAGCGTCTGGAACCGCCGCGGGAGCTGCCCGTGACGCTCCTGCCCCCCGGAGGGCTGCCCGCCGCCGAGGATCTGGCTCTGGCGCCGGATCCCTGCCCTGGCCGCCAGAGGGGCGGGCGTCAGGCGGGTCTTGCTCTGCTCGACAGTTTTCTGGCCCAGCGCTGCCGGGGCTACGTCAAGGGTTTGTCCAGTCCGCTCACGGCGACGACCAGTTGCTCGCGGCTCTCGGCCCATCTCGCCTTCGGCACCCTGTCCCTGCGGGAGGTGGTGTGGGCCTCAAGGCGCCGGGGGGGACCGAAGGCCTTTGAGGAACGGCTGCATTGGCACTGCCACTTCATCCAGAAGCTGGAGAGCGAGCCGGAGTTGGAGTTTCGCGACGCCCATCCCGCCTATGCCGGCCTGCGCCAGACGGATCCAAAGCTGCTGGCGGCCTGGGCGGAGGGCCGCACGGGGCTTCCCTTTGTCGATGCCTGCATGCGGGCCCTGCGGGCGGAGGGCTGGATCAATTTCCGCATGCGGGCTTTATTGATGGCCGTGGCCAGCCACCACCTCTGGATCGATTGGCGCGACAGCGGTCTGGTGCTGGCCCGGCTGTTCGTCGATTACGAGCCGGGCATCCATTGGAACCAATGCCAGATGCAGGCCGGCACGACGGGGATCAACATCGTTCGCATCTACAACCCGGTGAAGCAGGGCCTCGACCATGACCCGGCGGGCGTGTATATGCGGCGCTGGCTGCCGGAGCTGGCCGGCGTGCCCTTGGTTCATCTCCACACCCCCTGGACGATGACGCCGATGGAGCAACAGGCCGCCGGCTGCGTTTTGGGGACGCACTATCCGGCGCCGGTGGTGGATCCGTTGGCGGCGGCCCGCCTGGCGCGGGAGCGGGTGTGGGGTGTGCGGCGGGGCGCGGGGTTTCGGGAGCGGGCGGCGGCGATCCAGGAGCGCCACGGATCTCGCCGCTCCGGCCTGGCGACGCCGCGCGCGGGCCGCGGCCGCCGGGCGGAGCGCCAGCGCCGGAGTCCGGGCCAGCTCGATCTGTTCGCCAGCGCGATGGACAGCCATCAGCCTGGAGCGCAGGAGCTGTCGGGCGAGCGGGAGAGCACGAGGGCCGAGGGGTAGCGCTCCCGCAGGGCCGTCAGCTGTCGCGGCTCCCGCACACCCGCGGGAAGGCTGGCCGCAGCACACGTTCGCGGATGTCGACATCAGGCCCGGATCCATGGCGAGCGGCGGGCCGAAGGGGAGCCAGCGAGCGCACTCCGCTGGGGTCGCGGGACCCCGGCGTTGATTCAGGAGCGGGAACGTCTCTTGCGACTCGGCTCCTTTAACTTTGGGGGTTTTGGCCTCTCTCCATGATCGTCCTCCCGCCCGATGTGTCGGCGGTCAGTCCCCATCACTTGAAGGTGGCCATGACCCTGCTGCAGGTGGGATGTTTTCTGGTGATTTTCCTGGCGGCCCGCGCCATTGCCGAGCTCACCGTGCGCCTGCAGCTGCCGACGATTCTCGGGGAGTTGGTGGCCGGAGTGCTGATCGGCGCGTCCGGGCTTCATTTGATCGTGCCGCCGGATGGGCAGGCCCTGCTCAGCGAGGGGGCGGCGCGGCTGGTCGGCGGTCTGGCGGACATTTTCCCCCGAGGCCGTGCGGCAGGTGTACGCAGCCACCTTCCCCAGCCTTCAGGCGATCTCCGAAATCGGGTTGTTTGCCCTGCTGTTCCTCACCGGCTTGGAAAGTGAGCTCGACGAGCTGGTGGAGGTGGGGGGCCAGGCGACCACAGTGGCGATCACGGGGTTGGTGCTGCCCTTTGCCCTGGGCACGGCCGGACTCCACTACCTCTTTCACGTGCCGCTCATCCCGGCGGTGTTCGCCGGGGCGGCCATGACCGCCACCTCGATCGGCATCACGGCCAGCGTGTTTAGCGAATTGCGCTGGCTCAAGCGCCGCGAAGGCCAGATCGTGATCGGCGCTGCTGTGCTGGATGACATCCTCGGCATCGTGATCCTGGCGGTGGTGGTGGCGATCGTCGGCGGGGGAGCGTTCAGCGTGGGACCGCTGCTGAAGCTCTGCCTGG
>Ga0194130_10001653_pt1 | contig 34891 bp, 21 predicted proteins | sample TA2KigsurfametaG_FD_160084 | JGI IMG/M metagenome (GOLD analysis project Ga0194130, IMG submission 160084) | Freshwater microbial communities from Lake Tanganyika, Tanzania - TA2015050 Kigoma 12 surface | ecosystem: Environmental > Aquatic > Freshwater > Lake | place: Tanzania: Lake Tanganyika...
GTTGAAGAGCAAACCCCAGAAATCTGCTTGGCGGCTGTGGAACAAAATGGTGATGCATTGAAATTTGTTGAAGAGCAAACCCCGGAAATGTGCTTGGCTGCTGTCAACCAATGCGGGACTGCTTTGAAATGGGTTAAAGAACAAACCCCGGAAATGTGCTTGGCTGTTGTGGAACAAAATGGTGATGCATTGGAAGATGTCAATGAACAAACCCCGGAAATCTGCTTGGCTGCTGTCAACCAAGACGGGATTGCTTTGCAATATGTTGAAGAACAAACCCCGGAACTTTGCTTGGCGGCTGTCAACCAAAACGGACTTGCTTTGCAATATGTTGAAGAACAAACCCCGGAACTTTGCTCGTCTGCTGTCAACCAAGACGGGATTGCTTTGAGATTGGTTAAAGAACAAACCCCGGAACTTTGCTTGGCGGCTGTCAACCAAAACGGACTTGCTTTGCAATATGTTGAAGAACAAACCCCGGAACTTTGCTTGGCGGCTGTCAACCAAAACGGACTTGCTTTGCAATATGTTGAAGAACAAACCCCGGAACTTTGCTTGGCGGCTGTCAACCAAGACGGGATTGCTTTGAGATTGGTTAAAGAACAAACCCCGGAACTTTGCTTGGCGGCTGTCAACCAAAACGGACTTGCTTTGCAATATGTTGAAGAACAAACCCCGGAAATACGCATGGCGGCTCTCAACCAAAATAGTGGAGCGTTGGAATATGCTGAAGAATTCCGTCTCATGATATGAGGCAAAAAAGAATAATCATCAATATAATATCACCAATGTGAAGATGTAAAATTGTAAAATAGTGCAATAAAATATATATTTTTATTTCAATTTGTTTTTTGCATGAACAGCTGCCAGGTTTTGTTTGAAGTAATACAATTGTTTTGTAAATAACTTAAAAAATGCTTGTTAATACTATTATTTGCAGTATGGCGTCTTTTTGTTCATGTGATACAAACTATGAGAGATGCATTATTTCAGAAAATGAAGGAAACATCTACTATAACCGATACGTTCATGCAGGATACCTAGAAGTATGCAAACACCTAGACAAACTACATGGCGGACATAGTTGTCTATTCCCCTCTGGAATGTGTGCTATTACCACCACATTTCATATTTCAATGATGAACTTTAAATGGACATCTACAAATATTGTTATTTCACGAGAAACATACTGTGATACACCTAGAGTAGTCACATATATTAATGAAAATTACACGAATGTAAATACATTTAAAATCGATGTGCACGATAATAAAAACGTCATGGACACTTTCAACCACAAAATAGACAAAAATAAACCGACTATCTTATTTATTGAAACATGCACTAATCCAAATGGTGATGTTTTTGACTTCGGACTTCTTGAAGAAATTGTAAGCATTGTTGGACGTGATAAAATACGCATTATTGTAGACAATACGTGGGTCACATCGGCAATCTTTCAACCACTAAAACATTCACAATGTATTGACATGGTTGTCATGTCGCTTACAAAATATTATGGTGCTGGTAGGTCGGGTATTATGGGTGCCATTGTATGCAGAGACGAATCATTGAACAAAAGAGTGTTTGAATATGGAAGAAACTGTGGTCTACATGTTAATCCTTTTTATTGTCAAGAAATGGCGAAAAATATTGTCTCACTCCGTAAACGCATAGAAACAAGTTCAGAAACAACAAAAAATGTTGCGGAGTATCTAGAACTTAGAAAAATTAAAGTGAACTATCCAATGCTATCCAGTCATCGTTCACAACGACTAGCACAACAATTATTCAAAAACATCGGTCCAAGCGTATTTACATTTGAAGTGCCACTTAAAAAAGAAGATGCACTTAAATGGATGCGTAGTTCTAAGTTTGATTGTACAACTAGTTTCGGTGCTCATGACACTCGTTTTGACCAATGGCCACGGCAAACAAAGAACGGTACATTGTGTCGTATTTCAATAGGGTTTAATTCTTCATTTGATGAAATCGTGAATGAACTCAATCGAATGTTATTAACCATAAATTTGTAAATTAGTTTGAATTGTAAAAGGAATTTCTATACAGTTAGATGAGTTCAAGTTTATAGATTTATAATAAAAGTATATAAAGTTAATTACAATGCTAATATAATATAAAATAAAAAAATGTTTAGATCCAAAGATCATATGCTTCATGAGACCAGACTAGCAAAAAAAAAGAATTGCAATAAAGATGGTAAAGAGGCAAGAACAGATGAAAAGGATTTGCATAGGTTCGAGTTAAAAGGCATTCAACAAGAATTGGTTAAAGAAGGTATTAGAGTGCATGTCAATGACCTTCGTGCTCTTCGTCACACCGTTTTACATGATTTAACAGATGAGGATAAACAATTGCCAGTTGGTAATACAACAATGGGTGTATTATTTGAAAAAATGAATAAAAATTCTTGGGATTGTTATGGATTTGGTGGAAAATCAGATGTGGTTGCCAAAACACATGATATGACTAGATGGTCAGATAATAAAAAGAAAACAAAAATACGTAAAAATAATAGAATTGACAAAATGGGTTGGGAGGATAACCAACTTAACCAAGAATGTCAATGATGTCAATGATGTCAATGATGGCAATTGATTGCTTCGTCAATCATTAAAAAAAATAAATTTTTGATTATTATTATCATTTAAAACATAATAAAAATAATAATCAATGTAAATAAAAATGTCAAGTTGCGGTATTTGTCTTGAACAATTTACTGACAATGAGAATGAAAATTCAGTTATTGCGGTTGCATTTGACTGTAATCATAAATTATGCATGAGTTGTCTTCCTAATTCAATAAGAAACCAAGAAAAACTGGATTCATTTGAAATTAAATGTTATTTTCCGAACTGTAATGGGAAATTACCAATAGAAAAAATACGTGATTTACCAAAAAATGAAGATTATAAACAAATTATAGATGAACTACTTACAGTAATTGGAAATACAAACAATATTAAAAATGATAAAAATGAACATTCACCAACAATTGATTTTCAACTGGCATTAAGTGATCATTGCCCCAACTGTAAAAATTTAACAGTTGAATTGCAAAATGTTGATGCATGTTGTGTAATTACATGTTTAGGATGTAATGCCAAATATTGCAAAGCATGTAAATATTATATGTCCCATGAAAATTATGTGCTTTATCAAATTATGGTGCAATCTCCATTGGAGCATGAATCAGTTATAGCACAACACATTAGAGCATTTCATGATAAGCAAACAACATTTATTCAGGATGATTTTATAAAACCAATCCAGACAAATGAAAAACTTTTCAAAATACAAGAACTTGGAAAAAAGCATACTGATGAACAAAAACAAAATGTTCTTTTACTACATGACATACAAGAACTTATTAAGAATGCAAATATAAAATACGGATTAGAACCAGAAACAATTAAAAAAATTTATTTGGGAGAATATGATAAAAAATTTTCTACTATGTCTCAACTAAATCATATTGGATTATTAGGAAAAGAAAAAATAATAGAAGAAACATTAGATATACGTATGGCATGGGGGTTAATGTTTGTAGGCGGGATTATAGGCGGTCAGATACAGTCTGCAATGGATTCTACAGAAATGTCTGTGATGGCATTAACGGCTTCCACAGCTGGTATATCTAGAATGACAATGTCTGCTGCAGGATTGACTGCTATGGCATCAACGGCTTCTACAGGATTGACTGCGATGGCATCAACGGCTTCTACAGGATTGTCTGCAATGGCATCAACGGCTTCTACAGGATTGTCTGCAATGGCATCAACGGCTTCTACAGCTGGTATATCTACAATGATGATGTCAGTTGCTGGCACTGGAACTGGTGCAATTGCCGGAGCTAGCATTGCTTGTTTAAGTATAGGACTTGGACTTGTTTTTACTATACCAGTAATTGCATCATTTTTTTTCAAAAAAAAAAAGATTAAAAATAATTGAAATATTGCACTTGTGAAAAAGGTCAATTATTTTTTTAATTACTCTCATAATATTGCAAAAATGATGGTCCGCTTAAATCCGATTAGATTACTGTTTCAAAAACTCTATTTCATTTTCTTGACGCATTAACAATGATTTGTGCAACAAAACATAAACAATTCCACATAATGTGTATTATAATGCATGTATTATATAATACACAATGCCCGACATTAAGGAACTGCTGATTTCGCCACTTTCATTGGTGCCTTCTTCGGCACATCGGCCCAAAAAAGAACACCGGTCATATCATTTGTGCAAGTGTGATTCCGATGAAGAAAACGACTATGGAATGGCACCCGAATGTATGTTTTATTGCGCATCGATTGAATCCGAAACGTCTGCATCACGAAACAAGATGACTAAAAAACACAAACAAGGGAGGCACACCAAAAAAACCCGAAAACACAACCACGCAACATCTCAATAAAATTCGTGTTTCATGTATTTGGGTTGATTTATAAAAAGTATGAGCAACAGCACTGCAATTAAAGAAAAAGAACAACCCATTTTTTGAAACATTAAGACGCGCTTCAAGCGGTTGTACAAATTCAGTTTGTGTCGGTTTTCAATGACACATCCTAAAACATATCCCAACATGTTTGCAACCGGATCGAGCAACCATCGAGCACGCCAACCGACGGCATATTCATATGCCTCACACAAAATAGATATGATCAATATTTCAATGTACTTTCCAGGAAAAAATAAACCAATGGTTGCATAAATCAAGACGTGTCCAACACTCCAGCCATCAATGTTCAATAATTTGGGGTCATTCTTTTTCGGATTCAGCGACACATGTGGTGTCAACTTTTGAATCCAAGATGGAACGTGCAACAACACTGTGCCCAATGGATGGAATGAAGGGGTTCTGATGAAATAATTGTACATCCACCATAGTACGCACCATGCAACCCCAATCAAAAGCAATATATTAAATGAATAACATGAATCAAACATGAACAAGTGTGTATATTATATATATACATTATTATAATAAATGTTTTGAATGGGATTAATTAATCCACAACATAAATCATTTAATGACAAATCACATGGATTATATAATATCAATAATTATATAATTGCATTCGTAGTAATAGTTGCATTGTTTTGAAATGAGTTTGGATGATGTCAGTCCGGTTTACAGAGTCAATGTGATTGGAAAAAACCAGACCATTGTGTTTGGTCCTGGAGCATCTCCGAAAGAGAGAATAAAACACACGAACCAGCGCATACACCCAGATGATACAATAGAAGCTATTAAGCGCAAAATATTGATAGAGTTGCCATCGGTTTCATACGATGAGCTCTATCTATTCACCAGTGTGCAGCCATTTTTAACGATTGAACGCATAAAACAGTATCTGACGTGCGGGAACAAGCTCACCAGCATTTCGCACGGGCGACTGATGACGCTGTGTCAGAATTTGAAAAGTCCGGAACTGGCGGAAGAGCTGTGTGCAAACATGAGCGCCAGTCCAGACAAGTCGGATTACACGTTTGAAGAAATGTCGGAGTTTTTTCAAAAGGTGCAAAGCACCGACGGGTTAAGAATGGAGGTGCCGTTGGGGCAGGCACTGCAGCACGATTATCCGATGCCGGCCGATCCAATCCATGAGCCGCTGATGGACCCGGAGTTGAAAAAACCGCACATGGTGAAAACGCGGAACGGGGATGTTTTATTGGAATGCGGAATCATTTACGACAATCAAATCAACGTGTGCTGTGCAGAAGACGCATTGGCCGCAGATTCCGGTGCAAGTGATGCCGAGATAATAAAACTGTATTATCCGTACTTGAGTGATAAAGGGATTGTGTCGCGTGAACAGCTGGCGGAACGCAAACAAGAGTTGCTGGACGAGACGAAGCAGTTGATTGACGCGGGATTTATTCAGCACAACGAGGCAGTGGATGTCATGTATGAAGTGTATGCTGAAAGACAAAACCCGGCGGAGCTGCGTTATATTGAGCGCGGCATCAAGTCGGTGCATTTTGTAATGCGTCCGATTGCTCGATTTGCAATGCCGCTGGACAGTTTGTTCAAAGTGCTGCACAGCACGCAGCAAACGCCGTTGATCAAATACAATCCACCTGGACAGAGAGAAAAGGTGTACCGAATGTATGCTCCTGATGCGACCAAAAAAGGCGACCTTGTTCCAGCATTGTCAAAATCCAAAATAATGCGACTGGATGGAGAAATTGGCAAGCGGCGACGCGTTGCTGCGTTCATGGAGTGCGACCACGATGGGTTCATGTGTGAAATTGTCATGGAGTTTGATCAAGAAGCCAATGTGCATGTAAGAGCGAATTTTCGCAAAGCAATTCCTTATGGAAATGCGAAAAATGATTATGACAATCCTATAAACCATGTGTTGCGAAAGTGTTTGAATCCGTTGCTGGATGAGGCGCGTCGGTTTGTGCAGAGCACGAGCGGGAACAACATTGAACGTTTTTGCAGCATTGCGGTTCCAACCGTGGAAATCGTGGACATTGTGTATGCGTCTTACTTGGTGGATGTGCCGATGATACGGACGCAAAACATCATTGGATGCATGTCGGCCATAATGACTGTGGTGGATGAAACCGAAGTGGAAATCAGCATGCGATACAAACGCGTTTCGAATTACGACGAGCAGATTGGAGCGGAAGCGTATATTGCAGACCGCATGCGCAAAGACGCCAGCATGGGTAGCATAGTGTCCGGGCTTGTCAAAAACCGGTTGGTGAAAACCGAAGAAGCGGCAAGACAGCGGATTGCTGACTACAGAGCGGCGGAACAAGTGATGGAAGGTGCGCACCGTCGTGTTCGAACGCGGGTCAAACAGCCCGGATTTTCAACCATTGTGCGGCGTGAAAACCTGGAAGTGCACATTGAAGTGAGCGACATAAACAACGTGGGATACATTCGGCTGTTGGAAATGTACATGGATGCCATTTTGAGGATTGCAATGTATGGAAAACGCAAGGATGAAATGACCACGCGTGTGCCGATGTCCACGCTGGAAAGGCTGTGTTCGAAACAGGCCCGGCGCAAAGTTGTGGAAGTGAGAGAATTGAACGATGAACCGGAAAAAGAAGGTGAAATGCCGGCATTTGTGGCTGACCTTTCGTTTGAAGAACGTCTTGCATTTGAACGGGCGTTGGAACGTGAAGAAAACGAAGAAGAGGGCGTCGAAAACAGAGAAGCAGACGTGTACGACATGATGGACACGTTGATGCAAAGTGAAGGCAGCGATGATGAAGAAGAAGAGGAAGAACTCATTGGTGGTGCGCCCAAAAAAGCTGCAGCAGCAGCAGCAGCAGCAGCATCACGAGTCGATTCCGATTCCGATTCCGAGTCTGACGAGTCGGACGAGTCTGATTCTGATGCGGGGCCAGGTGCTGCATACGCACCGCAGTCATTAAAGAATCCGAACCCTTTTGAATACAAGCTGCAAAAGAGCGAGCCAATTTTGTTTTTGTCCAAAAAGTCGGGAGACTATGACACGTATTCAACGAATTGTCAATCAAACATAAAACGTCAACCGGTTGTTTTGTCAAAACAAGAATACGATGAACTGCATGCTGACCCGGAAATGCGGCCCATGCTGAAAGATGCGCTGGAATACGGTTCAGATCCGGACAATAAATATTACTACATGTGCCCTCGATACTGGAGTTTCAAAGACCGACGGCCGATGACGGAGCAAGAAGTCAAAGACAAGAATTTGGAACGGCACATCATTGGCAAGAAAGAAAAAGAGGTGACGTTGGATAAATACATATTTGAGTTCAATGATTATGGCAAAGAGCACATGGGTGCAAAGGGATACATACCACATTATCCTGGGTTTTTAAACACAAGCGTGCACCCGGATGGTTTGTGTGTTCCTTGCTGCTTTAAAAAACAGCAAAAGTTCACTGACTTGAAAGCATGTGAGGACAAGTTGAGACTGGCCAAAGGGCAGCAAACCCTGGCCTCGACAGCAGTGCCTTCGACAGCAGCGCCTTCGGTGCCTTTGGTGCCTTCGGTTGCAGTGCCTTCGGTGCCTTCGGTGCCTTCGGTTGCAGTGCCTTCGGTTGCAGCGTCTTTGGTGCCCTTGGTGCCCTTGGTGCCTTTGAAAGTCGCAGATGACTACATTGTTGGACCGGACAAGTTTCCAATTCCCATGGGGCGTCGTGGTTATTTGCCGCAATCTGTGCAACGGTTTTTAAACTATGATAACAGCACATGTCAAGTGAGTCAGACCAACAAATCTCTCAAAAAAAACGTGGCATGTTTGTTAAGATACGGTGTGCAAGAATCCGAACAAGACGCGATGGGACGTCCTTCCAGACTGAGCGAACGCCAATCGTTTATTGCATGCATGGCTGCAATGAGGCAGGATGACCGTCCCAAGAGCATAACTGAGATGAAACAAATCATATTGGATGGAATAACATTGGACACATTTTTAACGTATCAAAACGGCACGCTGACCGACGCATTTAAACCCGCACCTGGCAAAGAGAAAGAGGTGCATGCGGCCGGCTATCGTTCCACGCAGTACGTCAAAAAAATGATGGAGAGCGCAAAAGGCAAAAGTGATAAAACCAAAGAACGCGTCCAGATTGCAATGAACAACACAATAAATGCATACGAGAATTTCAGGGATTTTATTAAAAGCGACGATTCCGTAATAGACCACACATACATGTGGGACATTTTCACGACATTCAACCCCAAGATATTCAACACACAGCAACAACTACTGGAAAAGGTGCAAGAAAAGGGAGTCAGCAAAGAAGTGTTGCGCAACATTGGATTCAACTTGGTGGTTTTAGAAATTCCCAAAGATGACAATAGCGACGCACTCAACATTGTGTGTCCCTCAAATCACTATTCCAACAACATGTTCAACGCAAACAAGCCAACTGTCATATTGGTCAAACAATACAATTACTATGAACCGATATACCAGTTTACCGACAATGACAATGCCAAAAAGTCGGACATCAAAAAGTCGTTCAGTCTGAAAGCAAGCAACTTGATACAAAATGTCAAAGTCATGCTGGAGTTGATCAAAACGCAAATCATTCCAAACTGTGTTCCGCAAAAAGTGGTGAAAACGTACAACTTCAAATACAACATTTCAGCCGATGAGATTGTTTCCATTTTGAAAAGAGAGAAATTCACTGTTAATCGATTAATTTTGAATTATGATTCCAAAGTGATTGGTGTGGATGTTTCAAAACGAGACGCAAGTGGGGAGCATGCCGGAATTATCATGACGGCTGCTTCGCCATTGGATCCCACAATGGTGGACATGGACATGGATTTTGCGATGATGGATGATCCGAGCATTTGGAATTCTTACATAGACACTCTGAAATTCCTGGCATACGTGAAAAAAGAAACAAAGTCGTTGATTCCGTGTCAGCCGTTGTATAAAGTCGTTGATGACGGCGTCCTTATCGGAGTGCTAACTGAAACCAACCAGTTTGTGGAAATCAGTCCGCATCTTTCGAAACAAGACATTCCGCCTCATCCGGCAGGCGTGAAAGAGTTGGACGTATTTGAATACAACATGACGAATCCGCACCACGCGGATGCCGAAGTGCAGACCATGGACAAAGCAGATGCGGCGCGCGTCAGATATGTGCAGCGAATTCAGCTGGAAACCGAGATGTATGAATTGTTTCGGAATTCCATGCGGATCATGATTGGAAAAATAAAGAACATGGAACGCAAGAAACGTCTGGAAGACATTGTGTTCAATGATGCAACGCACACGCATGATGAGAAAATCCGCGAAATCATGCGAATATTTCGAGAGATGGGCGATGCAGTTATACTGTTTACAAAAATGTCGGACTCCGTTCTTGACAAGTTTATTTCAGAATACGAGTTCAAATCCAAATCCGCGGAATTCATGCAGTGCATTTCGGCCGAAAATCGGGTCGAGTATGGGGCAAATACCTGCATGCGGGTCGTTGCTGCAGAGTCTCCGGAATGTCAAATCATTTTTCCCGAGAGAAATTTGATAAATGCTCAAATGAACAATCGCACATTTTATTATGGAAAACTGGCAGACGAATTGTTGCGGTATACGCGAATTAGGCGATTTATTCTCTCTGCATCGTCTGCACTAACCACACTAATGCCAGTGAGATACGAATTGAATGAAGATGAGCTCATCTTGCTGCATTCACAACTGAAACATTATTTTGACCACCTGGAACCTGCTGCAGTGGGAGTCGTGAACCGGTTTGCGAGGTACAACACGTTTGACACTGCGAACCCAGACCTGAATCCGGGAGAAGTTCCATCAAGCAACTATGTTATGGAAAGTCGTGCTTCTCTTTCACCTGCCCCGGGTCGTGATGCGGGAGTGGTTGCGATTTCTGGTGGCGTGTGTGTGCCAATGTCCGTGAAACCACTAACAGGAGCAGTGGCGCATTATTTTCCCAAAACAATGAAACTGCTTGCATTTGAAGATGCGGTTGGAAAGTGCACCTTTGGGGCGTTCATTTCCATTATGAAAGAAGAACGCGCGGAGTATGCAGACATGGACGTGGATGATTTGAAACCGGTACTGGTTTCCAAATATGCGGAGCTGATGAGTGCACACAAAATCCAAATGATGAATTATTACAAACATTTGACTGCAAACCGCAGCACGCTGGTTGCAAATTCGCAGGATTTCATCATGAACTCGTTCCATTACATGAATCATTTAGACTTGTGGATTTTGGCGCAGCATTTCCGTGTGCCGATTGTTTTGATTGCGTCGCAAGTCAAATACCCGTTGGTTGAAAACAATCGGGCGGCGCTTGTTCTTTATGGAACCAGCGAGACCGATGCATTTTATTATGTGTCGTCCAGTGGGCGGACTCGCGATGTTCCGATTTCATATGGAATTGTGCGAAGTGATAAAAACGACATGAAATTCTCTCTGAATCAATGCACCGATGATGCATTTGTTGAACAAATCCGGAGCCAACTTGCGGCGGGTGTTGTGCCGGTTGCTGATTTCATTGCGGGATACGTTCCTGTTGTGAAAAAACGGGTTGGACTGAAAGCGGCGGCTGCTGCCGAGGGAGAAGAAGAGGAATAAGGAGGAATAAAGTTTATGTGTTGCGTTGATCCAACAACACATAAAACATACATGTATTAATGTCTTCGCCGTTTGGTTCCACCCATAACACTGCAATAACTGCGACGTGTTTTGGCCTTGGGCGATGGCGTTTTGGCCCTGGGCGATGGCGTTTTGGCTTTGGGTGATGGCGTTTTGGCTTTGGGTGATGGTGTTTTGGCTTTGGGTGATGGTGTTTTGGCTTTGGGTGATGGTGTTTTGGCTTTGTGTTTCATGATTTTAAAAATGCTTCCATGTGAACCCATTTCACTGTAAAAACGTTTTTGTTGAAAAATGAAGTTATTCACTTTGTGTTCTAGTCGCAATGCCGCTGTTCTTTCTTCCTTGGTTTCTAAAGACCGCAGATTTGCATCTGAAAGTTCATAGAGAGAGTGATACTTATTTCCATAGTTGGATGCCAAACGCATTAATTCGGCTTCATCGCAACCATTTCCAAGAACGCATGAAATAATGAGTGCATCAATTTCTCGAGTTAGTTCTTTTTTTTGCTTGTCCATTTTTATTTGCGGTATAAAGTATGGGGAGTATGTTTATGTATATCATAATACAAATATTATAATTTGTTATTTATCTGTTGCATAAATAGCGGCGTTTATATGTTTTTCTTCTATATTTTTTGTTTTTAGATTTGGTCTTATGTGTTTTGGACCGACCCCCCACGCTTGCATCGCTTTCATTACCTCGCGGACTGGTTATTGTGAACTGCGGACCTTCGTCCGGCACCCGGCACGCATACACCACGACAAAGTCATTTTTGGGATCAATCACTCCATTGGATATTCCAATTTTCAGAAGGTCCGACAGTTTAACTCGTGCACCGTGCTCCTTTTTTAATTCCGGAGAGAATTCAAATTTGGATTCATTCAGCATGTCATTCATTGTGTCGTCAATGGTTTTGATGTGTGCCTGCTTCGTCTTTGAATAAAAGGGATCGGCGTGTTGCAGTGTTTGCAAATCGTATTCGGCGCGTGATTTTGCGGCGTGCAAAACGGCCATGCGATCGGCCGCTCTATGAGCCGCTGCTTGTCTTGTGGAAGACACCGACTGTTTTTCTACGAGTCCAAACCGGCCATGCACATCCCGGATTTCACCGGTTTCCATGTCAACCATTGACACGCTTTCAATGACCGGCAATGCATGATTTGGACCAAACAAAAATAAATCAGTAATTAGATGACCTGTTTTATGACAACGAATTTTGTTCTCACCCATAGTCAAGGCATCCGCATGACGAGGATCGCTTCTTATGTCGGTCATCGCACGTTGAATGATTTGCCTGACTGCATCTTTTGGAACAATATCGGACGGCAGACGGAACTGACTCAGAGTGTAAACCAATCCCACGAATGGTTCGTCACATCTTAAATCAGCACAGAAAGGATACCCACATTTGGCAGTCGTGAACGTGTCAACGGGTGCTGTGAAAGAAACCGGCTTTTTGATTTTCATTCCCATAAGAGCGAGCGCAGGAGCCGCAGCCGCAGTCGCAGGCACGGATTTTTTTTTGGAGGTGGGTTTTTTGGGGTTTTTTTTGTCGGCTGGTGACTCCGGTGCAACGGAATCGTCGGCAATCATTGGCATGCTTCCATGAGCAGCAATAATGAATACACGCGGCATTGTGCTGAATTTGTTTATATTATAAAAATAAAACAAATGATAAAAAATAAAACAATTTTTATTACAACAGTTTACATCCATGCTTCGCTAAAACCCTACATTGTAATTGTCCGCGCCATGACCCAAATCCACCTTCTGGATGCTGCCCACATTCGACTCAATTGTTAGCTTCTCAAACGCACACGCGCCGGTATCCATGGCCGCAGCGCCCATTGCTTCTGCAATCTCCGCCTGTTCATCTTGTGCCTGGAACGCAATGTCCTCCATCTTGGCAATCATCTGCTGCAAGTCCAGCATGACTTGGAAGCTGCTGGTGCCGTAATACCCCTCCTGACCGCACATGACATTCGCCGAAATGCCGCGCATTTGGTCCAGCTCCGCATGGCGTGCGGCCTTCAAGAACATCTCCGGCGTCTCCTCAAACGACGCCTTTGCAATCGGGCCAATGTTGTCGTTGTTGATGCCGTGTCGGAAAATGGAGACCATATTGGAACTCGCCGTCATGCGGTCGCACAACAAGCTCAAGTGGTGATAGTTGATGTAAGTTCCGTCATTCTCAAACACACCGGTCATCTCCGAAAGAAGCGCCTCGCGTGCAGCCTCAATTCCCAGCACGTTGTGAATCTCCTGGATGTCATCGCTGATCGTGCGATTGACGTCAATGTAGTCGAGCGCCAGGACGTCCATCAAGTTGGTCCCCTTCGTGTCCAAGACCCACGTCTCCTTCTTTACATACGCACCGTCCTCCTTGTGCAGCGTGTCCATGAGCTTGCGCAAAGTGACCTTGCTGATGTTTTTCAGACCGCGCAGCACAATGTTGTTGAGCAGCTGGTCCTGGAACGCCTTCAGCAAGTAAATCTTGTCGGACTGGTCGAGCGGATTCTCCTTGGGCTTGAGCGGCTTCTTGCCATTGATGTTGTTCATGCGCAGGCGGAACACCAGCTTGTCTGCATTGTAGTCGGCGTAAATGCAGCTCACGTCGTCGCCATGACTGTTCTTGATTGCAAAGTGCACGTCGTCCATGGTGATGCGCTTGTCCAACATGGCCTCGCGACTCATGACCATACGGATAATCCACTTGGAGCGCGCCGAGTCATCCGTTTCTGCTTCTTCTTCTGGAATGCCAGCGCACTCATTGAGCATGCGTTGATACTCGTAATACTGCAACATCGTGCTTCGGTCCTCCTGAATGAGCGTGTTCAAATCGTCGGGGTCAAAGCAGATGGACACGCTTTCCACCAGCTCGCTCAGCTGCGTCAGCTCGATTTGCGCAATGAGCTCCTTGGCGCGCTCACAGTCGGTCTCCTCGTCCTTTTTCAGGCAAATGGTCAACGATGAGTTCTTCGGGTTTTCAGTGATGGACAAGAGCTCCTCAATGCGGGGCACACCGCGCGTGACATTCGCCTTCATGGCAACACCGCTACCAGCAGTATGAAATGTATCGAAAAGTGCCATTCCATTTTCAATGACAAATGTGCGTGTTTCTTCAACCGTGAAATCATACATCCATTCGGTTGGGTTTGAAATTTCTTCAATGCTGACAATCTTGTCAAAACGAACGTCGGGGAATGGGTTGGTTCCAATGATTGCGGCCAGTTTTTTGCGATTCATTTTTGTATGCACCTTTCCGTTGTGGATAAATGTGGGAATGACGTCATTAACTTCTGATGATTTAGATGCTTTTGCAATTTCATCCAATCTGGCTTGTTTGTAATCAATGAACATGCGCATTTCATTTGCAAATTTGACAGAACCATCTGATTTGATGCAAATGGTGTATCCTTGCAATATGTTTTTGCTACCACGATTGTTTGATTTGCATTTTGTTGGTTTGGATATTTTACTATAAATTCCAAATCCAAATCCCAGCATGGTTTGAAGGTTTTCAAGTAATTTTCTGGAAACACTATAGGAACTGATGTATTTTGTTTTTTTGTCAATTGCCCCATCTCCGCCGAAATAACCACTCAACACACCACGCATGAATTCTTTGTTTCCATTCAACAGTTCAGAATGAATGAATTTGTTTTCAGAACCTTTTCCGCACAATGCATACAATATTTCAGTCAGCAGTTTTGAATAAATTCTCAAATCAGATGAGGTCCATCCTTCTTGACCATTTTTGTTTGAAACAATGTAATACTTTGTGGTGATGCCCCAACGAAGCATCAATTGATTGATGGGTTCAAAGAACCTTGCGTCATTGTTTGAAATTGATATTTGTGTTTTTGTGATGCATCCTTCTGCACAATATGCACCAATCAAATAGCCGAACTCAAAATCGTATGGTATTTTTTCCGGAATTCTTGATTGTTTTCCTTTGTGTTTCAAATACACAATGCCTGTCTCAAATGATTGTTTTGCATTTGCACCTTTGCGACATTTTCCGTTTGTGGCTTCAAGCAATGAGTCGCTTCTTGCATAAGGCACTACGAAGTCAACGTTTGCATGAGTTGCCCACCAATTTCGTTCATGACTGTAGGACAATGCCTTCATTATTTCACTTCCAAAAGAATACTCTGTTTTTTTCAAAATGATAGACACATCAAACGAATCATTCTCTGGCATTTCAAACGCCCTCTGGTTGATTGGAATGTAATCACCGACTTTAAGATCTGAGCCATTCGTTGCGACTAATTGGTTTTTGGCATCAATGGATAAGAATGATTTTGCCTTTGTTGCAATGACCTGTCTGCCATCTTCGGTTGTGACTCGAAGCACAGTGTTTGTTCCATCTGCATTCACAACTGGATGACGCGTGACTGCTTCAACACGTTTCCAACTCGAAATGCCGAATGCATCAACTGATGGAACAAACACATCTTCATTCGCATTGATGTATCCAAGCTTTGTGTCGTTCGGATGTTCTTCCATTCGTTCGGCCTTTTCAATGTATTGGTCAATGTATTCTCCAATTTGATGGACTTTGATTTGCCCATCAACTTTTAACATTATGCGCGTATCGTATGATACACTGTTGAGTGTCAACTGTGTGGTCGGCTCACCAATGCTCTGAGCACTTATCATGCCAACCATTTCTCCGGGGGCAATGAGCGAGTTCTTGTATTTCAAGACAATCATCTCAAGCAGCACAGTCAACGCCTTCTTGTTGAAGCGCTTGACCATGAGCAGGTCTTTGGGCGACAAGTAGTAGAAGAACATGACCTTGAAGAGTTGAGTGGGAGCACAGTAGTGCATGTTTTCCAGACGCTTGTAGGTTGATTCAATCATGGCAAATGCTTCGAGTGGTGTTATGTCCACGATGGAGTTGTTGTTGATTTGCTGCAGGCCCTTGACATTGTTGATGGTGTGAGCAAATGCCACTGGCAGGAAAACTCGGTCATTGTTCTTGTTGCGAAACACAGTTCGGATGATTTCCTCGCGTTGTTCAATCATGAAGTCAATCCAGAACTTGCACTTGGCGTCGTTTTCGGCTTTCTGTTTCTTCATGCGTGAAATGACGCCTTTGGTGAATGCAGCCGTGAACACCACATCCTTGGGGTCGCTGCTGGGCATGTGATAGTGTGCGTAAATTTCATCGAGACCCATGTTGACCAGAGGCACGACCTGGCTCTCGACTTTCACAGGGTCAATTCCGTCCTCGCCGTAGCTGAACTGAATGATGCGACTCTTGTTGTTGCGCACCGTCATGTCATACTCAATCTTCAAGTCCTCCATGCCCTTGATAAGACGTCTCTGGATGTAACCAGTCGAAGATGTGTCGCGAACTTGGAGTCCATTCGCCAGGCCAAAGTTGAGTGTGGTTGGAATAGTTAAATCATACATCTTGGGGTGAAGTGCAGGGTCAACTGATTCAATACTGACAATTGCGTCCAGAATGACATCATTATGCTGTTGCACTTTGTTCAATACAGAACTCCAACGAATTGATTTGAGACGGTCGTTTTTCTGGTCATGCAACAAGTCAATCTGGTCGGCAAACAGCTGGCCATTGATTGAACGGATAGAGAGCCGGTAAGAGGGCTTGATGTTCTTTGTTCCAAAGTTATTGCGTTTTAGTTGGCTTTTGAAGACACGGGCATGAACGCCAAGACGGGAACACAAGAACGCAATGTCTTCTGTCAGTCGCTGACTGCATGATGAACTTTCAATTGAGTTTCTTGAAATGTGTCCGTCTCCTGAAATGTATCCACTGATAATTCCTTTCACAAATTCAAGGTTTGAAATATATGCTTCATTTGGAACATGTTTGGAATCAGCGCCATGTCCAACCAGTTGCGTTATGAATTTTGCCAATATGGACGAGGTTCCAACCACTATGGAAGTAGTTCCATTTGCACGATTTGTTCGTATGCATTCCTTGCAAGCGATGTTGTATTTAGCAAACCATGTTTTCACGAATTCACGAATTTTGGAATCATTATTGGTGATGTAAATGTTTGCTCCGTTGATGTTTCCTTCAGCAATGAACAAGCCAATGAATATGCCATTTTCATAAGTAAGTTCAAATGTTTCCGGGATGACTCCCCATTGACGAGAACCGCTTGATGGATATACTCCAGTGGGCAATTCATCAATTTTTGAACGAACCATTGCCCGATTCAATCTTGCTTTGCTGCAAAATGGTAAGGTGAATGTATGTTTGTTGTTCTCATTCCACCAATTTGGTGGGATTTTCTTTCTATCGAACATGTTTTCATTCATCAGTTTAATTGCTTTTTTCACTTCGCTTCCGTAAATGTAATGACTCTTTGGAAAGTATTTTGTCATTTGAATTTCGTCAATTCCAACGCCACTCTTCAAATCACGCACGTTCTTCGCAACTGGCACGAAATCTCCAACCTTGATTTCATCTGTGTATTTCTCACGAAACTGGCCCAGCTCCGAATTCCAAACCAGGAGTGATTTGTTTGCAGTGACGGTGACATATCGTCCGGCATGAGTTGTGATTTTGTATAATTTTTCTCCAGGGTCATGTCGAGTGATTGCACTGACTGTTTCCCATGACACATGACCATCATAGTCCATTGTCACGATTTTGACAGGATGATCAAGCTCCAGATATTCCATGTTTTGCTCCGTCATGCGCTGCACTGATGTTGATGACCCAATGTGAGAATCAATCCATTCGCCAATTTTCACGTATTTAGGCTGATCATTTTCAACGACAACCACAGGTGTTTCCCACGTGACTGATTTCACAGCGGTGTCAATAAGACCTACACGACCACCCATAGCATGGAAGAAGAGCTCCTCTGGTGTGAGACCGGAAATGAAGGAGTTCTCGACAAACCCGCGTGCACCAGGGGAATCATCGTACTTTGTGAAGTGCGGCAACGTGCGGTTCTCAAATCCGTAAGGGATGCGCTTGCCGTCAATGAGCTGCTGTCCGAGGCACGCAATCATCTGCGAAATGTTGAGATCGCTGCCCTTGGAACCAGCCTTGACCATGGTCACAAATCGGTTGTCTTTGCTCAAACTCTTCAACCCAATTTTGCCGGAATCATTCGTGGCCTTGTTCAGGATGTTGGTGACCTGGAACTCGAACTCATCCTCGTTTGTATTGCCAGTTGCATTTTCAAAAATGCCGAGATACGTTTGGTCAATCAAGTTCTTCACTTCCTTCTTTTTCGCGGTGATGGACTGCGTGATTTGTTCGTTGGTCGCGCGGTCGGCAATGAGGTCGCTGATGCCGACACTATATGCACTGCTCTTCATGTATTCCGTGACGATGTTCTGCAGGTTGTCGATAAAGTCGGCCGCTGCCATGTTGCCAAAGTCGTTGCATGTGCGCGTGATGAGACCGTTGCTGCCTCCGCCGAGCACATCCTTGTCGAGTTGCCCGCGCAAATACTTGCCATCGACAATCTCAAACACGCCGGGAGATGTGGCAAAGTCGTCATTTTCACCGAAGCCCTTGGTTTTGTACTTCATGGTTATTGACGGCATAATCTGCGACAGGACTTGGAAATTGGTGATGCGTTCAGCGCGGGTTGCAAACAGGCCTTCGTTTATGCTGTTGTACGCCATCAATAAGTTCATGGCATCGCGTGGTGTGAATGACACGTTTGGACGAGTGAGACGGTACGAACCGAGCAGCGAGTCCTGAAAGATGCCGATGATGGATTGATTTTTTGCAGGACTGATGATTTGATATGGAACGGCAGCCAAATTCTTGAGTTCCGCTTCGGCCTCCTCGTCCTGTGGCATGTGCATGTTCATTTCATCACCATCAAAATCGGCATTGTATGGTTTGGTGTCGCCAACATTCATGCGAAACGTGTCGCCTTGGCGCATGATGCGGGCGATGTGGCACATCATGCTCATGCGGTGAAGAGTGGGCTGACGGTTGAAAAGGACGCCGTCGCCATCCATCATGTGTCGATGCACAATGTCTCCATTGTAGAGGACAATGTTGTCGCGGTCTGCGTATCGCAGTGAAATGTTTTCGCCGCCTTTGCGCTCGAGAATCTTGGCACCGGGGTACTCGTCAGGACCATTCCGCACCAGTTTGGTTAAAAAGCGGCGATTCATGTCATTCACCACAACGGGCTTGGTGATGTTTTTGGCAATCTTAAGAGGCACGCCGAGCTCTCGAATCGACAAATTGGGATCAGGAGTAATGACCGAACGCGCCGAAAAGTCAACACGCTTGCCCATGAGGTTGCCACGAACACGACCGCCTTTGCCATTCAATCGCTCCTTAATGGACTTGAGCGGGCGTCCGGAACGTTGCGCAACCGGTGCAGCGCCCGGTATGTTGTTGTCGACAAGTGTGGCACAATAATACTGCAGAACAGTGTGCCAGTCGGCAATGATGTTGGCTTGTGCACCGTCTCGAATTTTCTCTTGGAGCGTCTTGTTTGCCTTGACAATGTTGACGATGATGTGTGTGAGGTCGTCTTCACTGCGTTGCTGGCCGTCCATCTTAATAGAGGGACGCACTGCGGGGGGAGGAACTGCCAACACTTGGCAAATCATCCAGTCGGGGCGTGAAAAGGTGGGACTGAAACCCATGAACGAAACATCGTCGTCGCTGATTCTGCGAAAGATTTTGAGCACAATTTCAGGTGTGAGTTGCATGTTCATTTTTTTGGCATCTTCTTCAGACATGCCTTTGATGCCGTCGCTGTCCCATTCAGCAATGAGAGTGGCCATATTTTCTTTTCTGATTTTTTTTGGCATGAGACATCCGCATCCGTTTTCATTGTCATCGCCGCAGCGTTTCACTTTGCTGGCCACGCCAAACACGTAGGACCAGCGTTCGTCGGGCAACATTTTCAGTGCTTGTTTGTGAGCATCTTTGTTGATAAGGAGTTTGCTGCACTTGATGCAAACACATCGCAGGATTTTGTGGATTGTGGATATGTGTTGATAGTAAAACACGGGTGCAGCCAATTCAATGCGTCCAAAGTAGCCTGGTGTATTCATGTAGTCCAACCCGTCCGTGGGACAAAGCGTGCCTGGTTCAGAAACGCCCATGTAGGGACAAAACAGGCCACCGATGACCGGTTTGTTTCCAACATAAGTGTCTCTGCTTGTGATTTCTGTGACTGCTCCTTTTCTTATTTCTTCTGGAGATAGCATGCTAAATTGAATGCCAACAATTTTTGATACACGAGGTTTAATTCCATTTGAGGTTGTTGATGCCATTCGTGTATGTCGATAATGATAGAATCCTCCTTATACTTACTAAATAATATTTAGATTGTTTTTGAAATCAATTTTTATTGAAATTGCATTCCAGGAAGACGACGAATTAACAAAAAAATTGAACACGAAAAATAAAATATAAACACATTGCATTGAATCAAATCAAGCTACATCGATGCCCATCAATATTTCAACTATCCCGAAGAAGAGAGCCAACAAATCAAAAAAACAGGAGGAAGCTTCTCGTGTTTACAAAAAGAACAGTTCTGACCCTGATCCTAATGTGCCTCAGCCCCCGTCTCCAGACAGTGATGCAACCGACACTGAGATTGAAGTTGAATCAACCGCGAATGTTGTTGCGCCTTCGACAGCAACGGCAACAGTGGGCAATGACGAAGTTTCCACGCCAACTGCAACCACGAAAAAATCAAAAAAAGAAGCGAACAAGTCATTATCCGATTCTTCATCAACGGTGCCTCCTGCTGCTGCTGCTGCAAGTGCCACAAATGAAAGTGAAGAAGCAAACACAAAACCCAAGAAAATGAAAAAAAGTTCGTCGTATGACCGTCTGGAAGTGAACAAGCTCTTGTCCGACTTGTTCCCGTCTACTTACATGAGTGAAAAAGTCAAAGCTCTGGAGTCGAATTCAACTGCGAATTCAAAGTCAAAGAAGACACCAAATGAAAAACCAAAGACCAGGTCGTCAATTGAATCCGACCCGATTGCTCAAGCAATCATTGAGAATGCGTTTTCAGGAGCGGATGAACCAACCACACCACCTCCTGCGCGGACGTCGACACCAAAAGCTCCCAAAAAAGCAGCACCCAAAAAAAAACAAAACCAAAATTTCAACATTATCATACACGTTGAGCCCAAGAACAAGGATGAAATGGATGCATTGCCCAAGGACGATATATCCAGGCGTCTTGACTTTGGCAAAAAGAAGAAAGCAGTTGAGCCCGTTGTTGAGAATGAAAATGAAGATGACAGCGACGAGGATTACATCCCAGAGGACACTGAAAGCAGCAGCGACTATGACGAAGATGATGACTACTTTGACGAAGACGATGAGTTTTACGAAGATGATGATAGCTACTACTCTTCATCGTCATCTGAAAGTGAAGATGAAGAAAATTGGGAAGAAATGGAGGCAAAGCAGAAAAAGTGCATAGATGAAATTGCGATGATGCAATCGCTGCGCACGACCTACGAAGAAATGCTGGCCAAAGACAAGACAAACCGTATTGTGGCAAAGCAGCTGAAAACTCTCAAAGAATCTGAAGAAAAAATCAAGAAAGAGCTCGATGACTTGACTCACCGACACAAGCGCAAGAATTCAAAGAAGTTTCGCAAACTGTTGCGGAGAAAGAGTTCAACCAATGACTTGGAATACTTCAAGAAACACCTGACAATCAAAGAGCAGCGTGCATTGATTGACGAGTTGAGTGAAGTTGCTAAAGTGACTGCGATTGAAAAGCCTTACAAGCTGACCTTGCTCGAGTCTGACATCCCGCGCGACATGAAAGCAGTTGCTTTGCGTAAGGTTGGCATGTTGCAATACATGGAGCCCGGGTGTGGCGAATACTGCAAGTTGAAGAATTGGGTGGATGCCTTCATGCAGATTCCTTTCAACAAAAACAAAAATCTGCCGATCACCATTGCCGACGGTGTTGAACGTTGCCATGAGTTCATGACCGATGCCAAAACCCGGCTGGACACTGCGGTCTATGGTCTGAACGACGCCAAGATGCAGATCATGCAGATGGTTGGGCAGTGGATTGCAAACCCGGCTGCCATTGGCACGGCGGTTGCGATTCATGGGCCTCCTGGTACGGGCAAGACGTCGCTTGTCAAGGAAGGCATTAGCAAAATTCTTGGTCGTGATTTTGCGTTCATTGCGTTGGGTGGTGCAACCGACAGCAGCTTCTTGGAGGGACACTCTTACACATACGAAGGCAGTATGTGGGGCAAGATAGTGGATATCTTGATACGCTGCAAGTCTAGCAACCCGGTCATCTACTTTGACGAGCTGGACAAGATAAGTGAGACGTCAAAGGGTGATGAAATCGTCGGCATTCTGACGCACTTGACGGACACGTCGCAGAACTCGCAGTTTCACGACAAGTACTTTTCAGAGGTGGGGTTTGACTTGAGCAAGTGTCTGTTCATCTTTAGCTACAACGATGAGAGCCGCGTTAATCCAGTGCTGTTGGACCGCATGTACAAAATCAAGACGACTGGATACAGCACTAAAGACAAGACATACATTGCACAGAATCATTTGATTCCGCGCATTCGTGCAGAGGTTGCATTTGCAGAAGGCGACATCGTGATACCGAATGCAGTGATTGAATACATTGTGGAAAATCACACGCAAAAAGAGTCGGGTGTGCGTAATTTGAAGCGCTGTCTGGAAACGGTTTACACGAAGTTGAACCTGCACCGACTCATGCGTCCAGGCACGCAATTGTTTGATGAGAAAGAAAAGTCATTGGAGGTGTCGTTCCCTTACACTGTGAGCCAAGATGTTGTGGACAAGCTCATTAAGAAGAATGATTCAGACCGGCCGAACATGAACTTGTATTTGTAGGTTTGCAAACAATAAATTTGGATAAAAATATATATATTTTTTTTGATTTGCGTGATATTTAAATCTATGTTATTTGTATATCATTTAATTAAAATGAGCTTAACCAGAAGTTATGTGGAAAAACTCATAGCTGTGAGAGACGCATATGAGAGAGAAAAAGGGCCTGATGATGGTATGGACAAACTTGTTAGAGATAAGCTATTTGAACTGTTGATGTCCACAAATGGTAATGTCGAAACAGTCAATTGGTGTCATGAACAACTTGCAAATGAAAGACGCAGAAACGCATTAAATCCAGAGAGTTTGATTCCATCCGGAATGGTAGAACCAAGAAGAAGCCATAATTTGCAGGAACATTTGCAATATTTGCAGGATTTGCGGGATGAAAATCGTTTTTACGACTCATTCAGACCCAGTAGAGGAAGACACCACAGATATAATGCAGAATATGAAAGTGAAATGATGCCGATGCCCATGTTGAATCCATTTAACAGCCGTCCATCCCTCCAGCGAGAATTTGTTCCTCCACCAGCGATGGCAGCGGCAGCAGCAGCAGCAGCATCAAACCCCAATGCAAACCGAAGATGCAATAATTGCGATCAGCTTGGACATTTGAGGAGAAATTGTCCAAATCCTCCTGTGCGTGGCAGAAGAGGAGGAAAGACTCGCAGGCATCACCACAATAAGAAAGGCAAGAAAAGCATTCGTCGTATGAGATAAATTCAATGAATAATTCGAAATAATTTTAGTCAATCAATGCTCTAAACATTGATTGAATTGCCAAAATTTTAATAATTATTTTTTTTGTTGTTGTGGCTGTTGTTGTGGTTGTTGTTGTTGTTGTTGTTGTTGCTGTGGTTGAACAAGCCCCTTGGACTCACGGTCCAAAAACTTGGCACGATTGTCCAAGTTGGCATCATAGCTGGAATAACTGGAATACTGGGTGTTGGTTTCATTTGGATAAAATCCAATCTTGTCAGCATTATTTCCATACACATATTCATTGGGTCCAAGAACAATGCTGCCATTGGTGTCATGGCTCATCTTTTTGGAAGCCTTTCCATTGTATGCGGTGGTTCCCGAGATTCCCACGGTGTAAGAAGCATTTGGAGAAACCTGAGTGGGTGCGGGGGAAGACTTTGTCCCGGATGCCATTGCGTTTGCTAAACCAAACATCAATGTGAAAAAAACCATGAACGGGATTGCCACGAGCACCCATGCTACGGTTGTGTATCCATTGGTGCATAGCAAATTCAAAACCCACGTCCAAAACAGGAACCATAATATTTTCAGGATGAACACATATGTCGTGTTTTGAACTGGGCATGATATGTGTCCAGCACAATACATGTTTGTGTTTTGATGATTTTGGACCCAGGACATGAGAAGTGCTACAAAAGAAATGGCAAGATAAACCAATGCAGGTGTGCACAAAACTGCCGGAGGTTGTGTGGATGTGGATACAGGAGTGTTCATATTGTGAATGTGGTTATGTAATATGCACAATATATTAAAATTCATTTTTTGGCAGGAAAGCGGTTGTCAAGAATGCGATTGGCGCCCCAACTGGCAGCTCCGCCAATAACGCCTCCGGCAACTGCGCGTCCAACAAATGCAGCACCGGCAACCACCACTGGTGCAATTTTGGGAGCAGGCGAAGAAGAGAACGAAGGTTCAACTGAAATGGTATTCATGATGATGAATGGGGGGGTGTTATGTTGTACACTGATGCGTGTATAAGTTTACAACATAAAATAATTTATGGATTTAAAACTCGGTGTTGAGAGTGCGGTTTCCGCCACGTTCGTTCAGATAGTCCCACTGCTTTTGGCTGGTGCAAATGCAGCCGGTACTAGAAGAGTAGTAGCTCGGGCAGCACTCGGGCTTGACTTGGTTTTGAGCGAAAATGAGAAGTTCGCCGGGGGGCAAAGGAATGGGACCACCCTTGTAGAACTGACCAGACTTGGTGTTGTCTTGATTGCCCATCTGACTGGCATAGTTGCGCGCAGCGTTTTCCCAGTTGGTGACGGGGAGACCACTGTCCATGCTGTAGTTCAAAGGAGCGCCGTAGTCATCCGAACCCAGCATGACATTTTGTTGAGTAAAAGCCTCCTTAATTGCACTTCCAACATCGGAGGGCATGCCTCCCACGGAAAACGAAGTGCAACTGCAGAACAAGTGGGCTCCTAAAACAATACCAATGACAATAAAGATGATGACAAGCTCAATGCGAGCACTGTATCCAAGAACCTTCAATTCCATTAAAAGTTGACTTTGAGAGATTATATATAATAAAAATATTTTTTATTGACAATCATTGTCCTAAACTCAGCATCTTGTCTTATCTTGAGGGTGGGTCAGGAACCAATGATAGACCGTGTATGTGCATGGTTTCAGCCAAAAAGTGGGCAATGATTCCCAATGGAACTGCAATTCCGATGTAAACTGCGGTCATAACGGTTGCAGCGGCAGTGGAGGCAATGACAAATGGAATGCCGAATGGTCCAAACGCAATTGCAATTGCGACAGCAATCCAGAGGGCAATGATTGCAGCACCCATTGCAATCAAAATGATGACAATGACTTCAAATGTGGACCTAAGACCAGACTGAAGCGTGTCATAAACTCCAAGTAGTGTATACAAAGAAGCTGTCATGATGCCTTGGACTTTTCCCATTGTGTCGCGAATCTTCAAGAATATGGCAATAACTGGCTGCATGACATTGAGTCCGCGGCTCATGATGTCCGCAATGATGGACGATACGGCATTTCGAATGGAATTGATGAGAGTGCGTATGTCGTTCAACACATTTGCAAGAAAGTGCAGAATGCCAATCATGAGAGATTGAGAATAATACAATGGTTCCAAAAAAAGGTTTGATATGGATTTCAATTCATTTTGCACACAATATTCAAAATTGGTTTCAGTTAGGTTCATTTTTTCTTTGGTTGTTCCGTTGGGTAGCATAACATTTCCGGCAAACATCATGTATGCTGGATTGCATCGGTATTGAATCCAGTTGGTTCGTATCAATTGTGCATTTTCGCGTATTTTTAAATAAGCATATCCGCAACAGTATGCAAAAATAATAATGCTGGACCATGCAATGCAACTTATGAAATCATCATGAACTTTGTTTTTATACATGAATTTGAACCACGACACATCCTGAAAATTGTCAGCAGACTGATTCATGGTGTTCCACAACGTGTTATGTAATGAAATAGTAGTCCTCCTTATTATTATTTGTCATTATTTGTTTTTCAAGCATTTTGCAAAACAAACACTATATGATTTCCTTAATGGGAATAGTTAGAGCGCGCGCACAACTTTGCCAATCGGTCCGGCCCAAGTGTTTTCCATGGTTTGCACGCTGGTGTCCATGGTGTATAACATGGTGGTCATAATGCCAATGTTCTTGGACATCATGTCCTTCATTTTAATGACCATAACCTGAATTTGCACCAACATGTTGAGGAACACGCCAAATATGTTTTGAATGCTTCCTGTTATATTGACTCTAAAATTGTTCATGAACTGGCGAACGTCGTTTAATCCATTGGTTAGGCCTCCAATGGCACCAGACGCAACTGACATTATGTAATTGGCGGGCTGCATCAAAACGCTCATGTATCCGGTCTGCATGGTTTGGATGCATTGCTGAAAGTTTGTTTCGGTGTCGTATCCGAAAAATGATGCAGTCATCATGTAAACCGGACTGCATCTAAACAATGGCCAGTTGTCTTTTACGCTCTTAATGTAAACCAACATGAATATGGCAACATCAATTCCAATGTAATACGCAACGACCAACAACATTTGGATGTATGTTGCAAATTTGGATGGTGGATCAGAACCAAAATTCTCTGGAACTGCTACAACTTTTGACACATCATCTGTTAAAGTTTGCATTTGCTTTGTATCAACTTATATCACTATAAAATCCAAATATAATTTTATTTTGCATTTGGATTTATTACCGTCAATCACGCAATTTCTATGCATTCAAAACAGTGTTTGAAGGTGGTGCATTGGGGTCATCGTATACTGCTTGCGACCCGGTTTTCATCAACAAATGATTGCCAGTTAAACTGTTTGCGTTTGCGCCGCTGTTATGAGCACCTGAGAATTGTGGCACCGGTGCAACTGATGGCTTGGGCGACGGGCTTGGGTCTGCTCCGCCGCGTTTGGACCGTCTGGACTTCTTAGACTTCTTATGATGCTTTGATTTCTTGGACTTGGACTTTTTGGACTTCTTTTTGCGGTCTTTGCGCTTGGAACCACCAATCTTTCGACCAGCCTGTTGCAACACCAATGCATTGTGCGCTGCATTTCTTTCCTGATTTGCAGCAATCACGCTTCCGCCATTTATGGTTGAAACCGGGGCAGGAACTGCCGAGTTGATGGTCGTGTTTGGCACATCGGGGCTTACCACCACATGTCCGTATGGATTCGAATTTGTTGGAGTTGGAGTTGTCATTTTTGTTGTTTATATGTTAATATATATATGCAATATAACTATTTTTTAAAAAGCATTTAAAATCGTTGTCATAACAATATTATTATATCAGCATAGTTCACAATATTTTTTTGCAAAATGAATAGCTTAGACCGCCTTCAGTTGGAAAAAATGATCCAGGCGAATGATGCCGTGGACAACACATCGCAAATTCGTGATTTAAAACACAGCATGCTCATTCATGCTGATGTTGCAACACTCCTCAATTTGAAACGCGACTACGCGCGTCTGGCTAGGAGCAACCCGGAACAGTTTGACATGATGTGTGTCAATCGGTGTTCGTTTCTTTTTAATAACTACACCGACATTTTCAACAAGGTGAAAAAGGATGAGATTGACTTGTCCATTTTAGGCAAGTTGTTGGGCGTGCTAAAAATGATTGAAGACGGAAAAGTGGACCAGCACGAGGCGTCCGTGGAAGTCGGCAAGCTGCTCAAACAAATTTACATTGACAGCGCGCTGAAAAAGTCGGAAAAGTTGGACAAACAGTATTCTGGTTCTTCATCAGAGAGGGCTTCTTTGCCCGCTGCCAAAAAAATATCATGGAGCCAATACAAAGCCAAGCATCAAAACGAGCAACTTTAAAATAATATATGGATGAATCACGTAGTTATATGCGCAATATATTTTTATTTATTTGCTGATAATATATAAAAATAACAGTAAGCTAACATGTCCAATGTTGTCATCATGGTGTGGAAACAATTTCTAGACGCCGGTTTTGGCGACATGTTGCGTGGAACGATTCATTTGTACAACATCTCTCGACGACTGAACTTTCGTTTGATTGTTGATACGCAACTGCATCCTGTTTCAAAATTGTTGGTTCCTAATACACACATGTATTCAAAATATGTTTTGGACAACCAATCAGAAATCATTGACATGACAAACAACGTTAAAGAAAACATTGAAAGTGTCATAAAAAACAAGTTAAGACGTGACAGACCGTTGTTGATAACAACAAACTGTTTCCCGATGGACACACTGACAAATGATTGCAAACGTTTTATGCGTTCAATATTGCATCCAACCGATGAATTCAAGAGATATTTCATTGAGACGCGCAATATGTATCACATTCCGAATGGTTATGCAATTGGTCATTTCAGGTTAGGAGACGAAGAATTGAATGGAAATGGTTCAATTGATGAGGACAAGTATGCCAAATGGTTTGAACTGGTTGGACAACAAATGTTGAAATTTCCGAATTTATACATAATGTCTGATTCATTGGAATTTAAAAAGTATTTATGCAAACGCATTCGCCCAGACTTTGTTGGACGCATCATTCCGACCACTCCGATTCATTTGTCGCATCCGGATGCAGAAAACATTGAAAAAATAAAAGAAACCATGTTCGATTTCATGCTGTTGATAAATGCACAGTTTATTAAAACGCATTCAAGATATGGATGGGTTTCTAATTTTGTCAAGTGGGTGGGCAATATATTCAATGTTCCGGTTTTAGACATGAAACCACCAAAGGTCGTAATGAAACTACCAGTAACAAAAAGCACAAATGTGTCTCCCCATCAAATGCAAACATACGTCAAACCCAGTGTTGCAACACCATCATTTAGCCGAACAACTATCCCTTTTCGAAAAATGTTTTAACAAGTGCGTGCCAATGTAAATTACAATTTTTTTATAAAATTGTATCCATCTCTGCACATGTCATCAATTGAATGTGTTGCTTTCCATCCAATCTCTCGAAATGCCTTATCCGAATTGGCATAAACGATGGCCAAATCACCGTCTCTCCTTTGAGTAAACTCATAATTCAATTTGATGCCATTCACGCGCTCAAATGCGCATATCAATTCCAAAACGGTGGTTCCATTTCCTGTTCCCAGGTTGTAAACATTCATTCCGGTGCCATTTAATTTATCCAACGATGCAATGTGTCCTCGCGCTAGGTCAACTACATGTATGAAGTCGCGGATGCATGTTCCGTCGCGAGTGTCATAATCATTTCCGAAGATGCGCAACTTGTCCAACTTTCCGGAGGCCACTTTGAGTAAATAGGGGAACAAGTTATTGGGAATGTCATTCGGGTTTTCTCCGATGAGGCCCGATGGATGTGCTCCGATGGGATTGAAATAGCGCAAAATGACCACAGACCATGCATTGTCTGATTTGTACAAGTCTTCCAGCACATTCTCCAACATGTGTTTCGTTCTGCCGTATGGATTGGTTATTCCATTCCCAGTTATGGCATCTTCGCTCACGGGGTAGTTATTTGTTCCATACACTGTTGCAGATGATGAAAATATAATTTTCTTGCAGTTGTGTTTGGCCATGACTTGCAATAGAGTGATTGTTCCAGACACATTATTGTCGTAATAATCGAGAGGTGTTTTTATGCTTTCACCCACGGCTTTGAGCGATGCGAAATGTATAACAGCATGTATTGCATTATTCTTAAATAAACTATCCAGCTGCGTTCCGTTTCGAACGTCGATGCAGCAGTATTTCAGTCGAGATTTATCAGTTATTTTTGCAATTTCCATTATTTTAGTGAAAACCGTGATTGAACTGTTTACTAAATTATCATTAATGATGACATTAAACCCGGAATTCAATAACTCAACCACTGTGTGAGAACCAATGAACCCAAGACCTCCTGAAACTAAAATGGTTGTCATGATGTAATTGAAATATTTTGTTATTTTGTTATTTTGTTATTTTGTTATTTTGTTATTTTGTTATTTTGTTATTTTGTTATTTTGTTATTTTGTTATTTTGTTATTTTGTTATTTTGTTATTTTGTTATTTAATTTATTCAATGTTAACACATTAATAATCATTGAAGATGTTGCCGCAACAACTTGATACATGTGAAATCAATATAAATACACAATGCATTCCATAATCATGTATTGCATTGACCGCGTCGATGTTGAAAAAGAGCAACAAGAATAAAATCCTGCTAATCGTGGAATCACCTGCAAAATGCAGCACCATTGTCTCTCATTTGGGAGCGGACAAATACGTTTGTGCAGCCACATTTGGTCATCTGCAAGAGTTGACTGGTTTGCAAGACATTGACACCACGTTTGCCGATGTGCCCCAGTTTCACATCGTGGAAAGCAAGAAACAACAAATAGAGAAAATCAAAGCACTGGTTGCAGAGTGCAAGGAAACGTATCTCATGACGGACAATGACCGCGAGGGTGCTGGAATTGCGTATCACGTGTGTCGTTTGTTTGACTTGCCGATTGCTACTACAAAGCGCGTGATATTCAACGAGATAACCAAGCCGGCATTGGAGCGCGCCATTCAGTCGCCGCAGCACCTCAACATGGATGCGGTGCATGCCCAAATTGCACGACAAGCGCTGGACATGTTGGTAGGGTTCAAAGTCAGTCCTGCATTGTGGGACCATGTGCAAGGCTCCTCTCTTTCGGCAGGAAGGTGTCAGACACCCGCGCTGCGGCTCATTTATGACAACCAGCGTGCCATTGATGCCGTCGAGGGGCGCGTGGTCTTTGAAACCGTGGGGTATTTCACCAAACTGAATTTGAAGTATGAGCTTAGCAAGGGGCATGATACTGCAGACGCGTGTTCTGCATTTTTGAAGACGTCTGCCACATTTGAGCACGTGATTGGTGCACCAGAAGTGCGCCCATTTTTAAAACCGGCACCGCAACCGTTGACCACGTCATCACTCCAGCAGCAAGCCAGCAACGAATTGAACATTTCGCCGGCGGAAACCATGTTGGCGTGTCAGCATTTGTATGAAGGGGGATACATAACATATCCGCGAACCGACAGTCGCGTGTATTCGGTTCCATTTTTGGAGCATGCGCGCGAATACATAACCGAAAAATGGGGTGAGAAATACAATAAACGCGAGGACATTGATGCTGCAGATGCGCCCCCCCCTGAAAAGAAGAAACGCATTGTGGTGAAAAAGAAAGAGACGAAGACAAAGTCGGTCCAGGTTGAAGTGGAGGATGACGCAGTGGAAGATGTCAGACCGCAAGAAGCGCACGAGGCGGTGCACGTGACGTCATTGAATTGCACAGAGGTGCCGGACACCATGACAGCAAAGGAACAGCGTTTGTATCGCATGATTTGGCGCCATTCGGTGGAAACGTGCATGGCACCGTGCACAGGAAGCACTCTGACTTCTAGCATTTCAGCACCGGATGGGCGAGACTACCGGTATTCCATTGAACGCGTGGAGTTTGCGGGTTGGCGCATAGTGGCATCGCAACCCAAGCCGGATGATGCGACCAGCGGTTGGTTGCTGTTAAAAGCGGTGGCACCGAAATCGGTGATAAAGCCCAACAAGCTGCAGTCGCGCATGCAGGTGCGTGAGTTGAAGTCGCACTATTCGGAGGCGTCTCTTGTCAGCGTGTTGGAAGAGCGCGGCATCGGGCGTCCATCCACGTTTTCCAGCTTAGTGCATAAAATACAGGAGCGTGGATACGTTGCAAAGCAGGACGTGCCAGGGCGGCGTGTGAGTTGCATTAACTTTGAACTGGATGGCGGGGTCCTGAGTCAATCCGTGGAAGAGCGTGATTTTGGAAACGAGAGAAATCGTTTGGTCATTCAACCGCTGGGTCGAAACGTGGTGGAATTTTTGTGTGCTCATTTTGCAGAATTGTTTGATTATGATTACACGAAGCGTATGGAGCATCAGCTGGACTTGGTGTCGTCTGGACAAAAACGGTGGGGGGATGTGTGTGGCGAGTGCCTTGCATGTGTGGACCGATTGAATGATGGATTGAATGCCAAGGGTTTGCCAAAAATAACAAAGCATGACCCCAAACCGGGTTTGCGTGTTTCAAATGATGAATCAAATGACTCCAATGAACGGTCATCCGAGAGAAATTCATCGAAAAATTTGTGCAAGTTGTTGGGAAAATACAAAGGGACTGATTTATTTTTACGAACTGGAAAATATGGTCCTTATTTAACGTGGGGAGATAACAAGAAATCTCTCACTCATCTGAAATCAAAAGGGCAAGGGCAAGGGCAAGGGCAAGGGCAAGGGCAAGGGCAAACGGATGATGTGAATATGATTGAATGTTCATATGATGATGCAGTGCTCCACATCGAGACCACCGCTGCACCTGCGGCTGTGTCAACGAATCCAGCCATACTGCGTGAAATCAATTCGTACACGAGCGTGCGCACAGGACAATATGGTCCATACATTTATTATAAGAATCCGAAAATGACGACGCCTGCATTTGTTTCATTGCGTGGATTCAAAGATGACTGGAAGACGTGTGATTTGCGGATATTAGAAATGTGGTCCACGACAACGCCGGTCAAGAAAAAGTGAGAAAAATGAATTTAAGATTGGTCCCACAAAAAAATGAATAAAATTCTTTCTTCATTTTTAGCAAAATGCGCATTCAAATACAAACATTGCTTTGGGCACTGTTTTTCGTGTCGTCTGCGGCGGCGACAGAGCAAGTAAACATTCTTTCGGTGGGGGATTGGGGATCGGCTGCATTGGGTGGATATCACTTAAAAAATGCAGAATCAACTGCGAATGCATTGCAGCAGTATGTTAGCAACAATGCACCAAAGCTTGTGTTGAATCCGGGAGACAATTTTTACTATTGTGGAATACAGAATGGAAGTGATCCGCAAATCACCACGGATTTTATCAAGTTATTCGGTTCAATTCGTGTGCCGTGGTATAACGCTTTAGGGAATCATGATTATGGATTTAATCCGGATGCGCAGGTATGGTTGAATGAAACTATACCGACGTGGATAATGGATGCTCGTTATTATCACAGGCGAGTTGAGCTTGCGCCGTCAATGACCCTGAATGTCATTGTGTTGGACACAAATCCATGCGTCTCGGATTATCGTGGGAATGACCGCGCAAAATGGGACCCGTGTGGACTGCAGTACCCAGTGTGTCAGCCGGTTGCAGAAAAATGCCGATTTCATGAAAACATCCTGGAACAAGACTGCAAAGCGCAACTGCAGTGGTTTAACCAAACATTGGAATCGATTGATGCTGCGAACGAATGGGTTTTTGTGGTGGGGCATCACAAGGCAAACGAAATTGACGTTGAAAATTTTCAAGAGCTGTTGAGTGATGACCGTGTCCATATATATATAAACGGGCATGCTCATAATTTGGAGCATTATTCGATTGACAATAATCCAAAATACATTACGACAGGAGCAGGTGGAATGGTGATTGGGCACATACTGCACAACGATGCAGATGCCGATGCCGATGCCGATGCTAATAGAACCGGAGAACGGTTTCATAGCTTGTGGCTCAAGGTCATAACTGGTTTCACGTCGCACACGTTTATGGATGATTATTCCAAAGTTGTGACCGAATTTTGGGACACGAATCAAAACGTGATTTACAATATGACAGTGAGTCGTGTGCCATGAATTATGACGATCTTGATGATCATGAAGAAGATGAACCAGGAGACATGAACGGAATGCGCAACCCCTTGGAGCGCGCAATTTCGTCGCGGTAGCAGTAAAGTGCAAGCGTGAAACTGAAGTTTTGTCCTCCAAAATTTACCAGTGTTCCATCGTGATATCGAAACTTGAATTTGAATTTGCTCACTTTGTCCAAAGGAGGAAAAAACGAGCTTATGCCTTGTGCCGTGTCTTGCGGTTCGTTTCCATACTGATATTCAAGTTGAGAAACAATTTGAGTGGGCTTGGTTAAAAGTGGAATTTTTGCAAATGCCGAATTTACGATCCCGTTGTAGTCGTTGTGTTTGCCGCCGGTCGTGTTTTCAGAGTATGGTTGCATTTCATCCATGTAGTTGTATTTGTCAAGCTCCATGTACATGGCATTCTCGCCATTCAGGCTGGGTGGATTTGGCGGAATCAGCACATACCCCGTGCCGCCAGACCCAACTGGAAGCCACGTGGTTCCTTGAGAAGTAGAACTGGAATTTGTGTAGTAAACAATTTGGTCGCCTAAAACGGGCGAAGCGATACTTGTGTTGGTGGGTTCAGGTTTGCAGTTGACGTATTGGCATTTGACAAATCCTAGGTTGTATCCTAGACCCCAATTCGTGTATTGATTCCACTTTGATGTCGTGTTGGGTTGTGAACTTTGGCTGGCAGGAGGGCATGCATAGCAGGGCTCATCGAGATAGCTTTCGGCTTTGTTGTATATGAATGTAAAAGGATCTGTCACGTTTCCAAACAGCAATCGTTGTCGGACTTCATCATAATACACCTTGAATTTGTCATACGTTGCGAGAGATGGATCAAGATTTTGCACTGCTAGATTGAGTTTATTTTGCATTTCGGTTGCAAGTTGCTGTGGAGTGTAAAATCCGGATTCAATGGATACTTGAAGTGGGGGATGTGTTTGTCCATATAAATATGGCGCCAGGATGTTGACATTAACGGAGATGATGGTGTTTTGATTTTGGTTTGAGAACGTGTAATAATACACA
>Ga0194130_10001658_pt1 | contig 34836 bp, 32 predicted proteins | sample TA2KigsurfametaG_FD_160084 | JGI IMG/M metagenome (GOLD analysis project Ga0194130, IMG submission 160084) | Freshwater microbial communities from Lake Tanganyika, Tanzania - TA2015050 Kigoma 12 surface | ecosystem: Environmental > Aquatic > Freshwater > Lake | place: Tanzania: Lake Tanganyika...
AAAATAAAGATCTGCGCCATGCCTCATTTGATGGCAAGAAGTGGCGTTATGAAACCTTAGATGGCGATGGCTATGAAATTCAAAATTATCAAGAGAGCGTAAGAAGAAAAACTGCCAGCGATGTTAGTGTTTCAAACGCCTGCGCCGTAACTCCTGCTGGACTTCAAGTTTTCTATCGAGATGAGTCTCAAGGAATCATTCTTGGCGCAGCCCTTACTAAAACTGGTTGGATATATGAAATTGTTGATGGAGACCGGCAGAGCGAAGGAAGAACAACCGGAGATGTTGGATTATCACTTAGCGCAGTAGCTAGTGGCAAGAGCGTTTATCTAATTTATGACTCAGTTCTAACGCTCTCCTCAAATAATGTTGCCACTCAGGGTGAAGTAAGACTTGCTAAGCGCAACTCCATCTATCCAGAAGATTGGAGCTATAGCACTCTTGATGGTCCAGATAATGGCGTGGCAGTTGCTGGATATGATGTTTCGATTAGTGACTCTGGAAATAGGATTGCAGCCGCTTGGCTTGCTGCTAGTGGTCTGCGTCTACCTAACGCCGATGAAGTTCGTTTTCTTATTGTCAATGAAGATGACTACCCCAGTCGTTTATCTCCTGAAAGGCATGGCACTCCTGGCTCACCGCTTTTAATTGACAGCAAAGGAATGGTCTTTGGGTGCCAAGATCGAATCTGCTCAGTCGGGTCCGATAGTTCCACGCCTGAATTAAACAATGGCGCAATCCTTAACGATGTTAAAGATAGCGCCATAGTAACAATCAATAAGATCCGCTACGTGGTGACCTCAATTTCTAAGAAGTTAGTTCTTATAAAACTCTAAAAACTACTTCTTGTTTCTGCGCTGAATACGAGTTTTCTTTAGAAGTTTTTTATGCTTCTTCTTAGCCATACGCTTACGGCGCTTCTTGACTACTGATCCCAAGACTTCTCCTTACCTACAGTCCCATGGCCTTTGCCTGAGAATTGAACTCTGGAATTCTACCCCTTAACTCTTCAAAAGTTCCTACGCCTTGGACTTTGCCGTCTTGCAAATAAACAAGTTTATCAGCGCTTATCACCGTTGAAAGGCGATGTGCTACGACAATTATGGTCAAAGAACCTTTTAATGTCGCCAAATATGAAGTTAGTTTCTTTTCTGTTGTTGCATCTAAGGCGCTCGTTGCTTCATCCAATACCAACAATTTTGGGTTCGTAAACAAAGCTCTCGCAAGACCTATCCTCTGTTTTTGTCCACCACTTAACTTGCTTCCTCGTTCACCAGTTGAACTGTCGATTCCTTGAGGCAAACCCAAAAGCTCTTCTAATTGAACAGCTCTTAATAGATCGATGACAATCTCATCAGGTACTTCACTAGCCAAATAACCTAGACAAATATTCTCTTTAATTGTTCCATTGATGATGTTTGTCTCTTGTGGGACATACGCTATCGCTCCTGGCCAAAGCTGAATTATCTGAGCAGGTTTAGAACCTGAGATCTCGATTGAACCTCGTTCCGGATTAATAACTCCTAAAAGTAGATCTACTAGAGTCGTCTTCCCAGAACCTGAAGGTCCTACAATGCCAACAAATTCTCCTTCTTTTATATCTAACTCAAGATTACTGATCACTTTCTTGTTTCTATTTGGATAAGTGAAGTAAACATTAGTTGCTCTAACATTCGGGCAAAACCCTATGTGTCTAAATTGCTCTCTACCTTTGTAGCTTTCTACCGTCTCTGAACTAGCAATCCCATCTTTGAGATATTCCTCAATTAAATCTAGCGTAGGCTTTGCTGTTCCTATACTAGTTCTGATAGTCATTAAACCAGTCTGAATTCTAAGAATGGCAGGCGCAATTCTGGCACTAGAAATCAGAAATATAGAAATTACAGCCACTGCACGTGTTGCTGGCTGGGCTATAAATTGGGCAGCACCTATCGCTAATCCTCCAACCACCATTGTGATTTCCATAATGTATTTACTTAGCATGTTCATTAATCCAAGATTCGCACCTGCTTCAGCTATTGATAGCCGCATACCTCCTATTTCTTGGGCATAGAAATTTCTTCTATTTTTTACAGACAATTCTCGATAGCAAGAAACGACTTCGGAAATCTTATCGCTACTCTTGATCTCAAGCCTTGTGGCCAATTCTCCCAACTCTTGAGCTCTTTTGTGCATATATGAATACATAAGAATTCCAATAGTAGAGAACAAAATTAGACTAAGCAGTGCTACCAGTGTATCAACTACGAATAGGCTAATGCTGAATGCAATGATAAGAAATATATCTGCAATTAGTAACAGTGAAGATCCTAAGATATTTACTGTTACAGACTGAACTCCGGCAGTAAGTGCATAAATCGTCTCTTGGATTGTTCTTCCACGCACTCTGAGTATTTCTTGACCAAGTAATTTATTAATTAAATTTCTAGACAGAATTGCAGAACGTCTGCTGAGAAAAAATAAAGTACGTTTTGAGAGATATAAGGAAGCAAAAGATTTGAAAACCAAAACCCCAGCAGCAATTAAGCCAAGAGTTGCTACTTGTGTTTGTAAATTATTATCTGCAATTCCTAAGATTTCTAGAAGAGTATTTACGCGTATACCTGGACGATTAGATGAGACACCACTTACTGCAAGTGACCCAACAAGTCCAAGCACAAAGACTGCTGCTATATCCAGTATCCCAAAAAATGCATACACGATAACTACGTAAAAAGCTTTGAGTCGATCTCTTGAGTCTAGAACCGCAAGGGCTCGTCTCACTACCAGAAAAGTATTGAATAGTGGAAGCGAATTAACTCCTTGTAACTTCATAAATGGCTTACTATTGGACCGAATCAACCCATTGGGCCAGTTGAGATTGGATGTCGGGGCGCGTTGCCCACGAAACAAAGTTGGTAAAACCTGTCCTTGCCGAAATTTTTGGAAAACTCCCTGTTAACTTATTCAGGTATGTAAAATCTGCGTAGGTTAACTCCACGTCACGTGGATCCGCTTCTTTGCGCTCGTAAGGAATAGAAGAACCCGTTATCTCTTCAATTATCCCCATACATTCGTTAATGGATATCGGTTTACCTCCTCCTATGTTCACTACGTCCGAAAAATGCATATTTCGATGAGACAATTCGGTACTTAAAGCTGACACGGAAGATGACACATCATCAATGAAGGTAAAATCTCTTCTCACATCACCTGTTCCGTAGAAATTGAATGGTGAGCCACTCAATGCACTATTAACCATTCGGAAATAAACCATGTCTGGTCGTCCCCATGGACCATAAACAGTAAAAAACCTTAATCCCCTAGTTCTTAAACCTGAATTCATCGAGCATGTGCACGCAAGAATCTCATTTGTAAGCTTGGTTGCACCGTAAAAGCTAACTGGCCGAGTAACTGTTCGTTTTTCATTAAAAGATTCTTCAGTTACATTTCCATAAACACTTGAAGACGATGCATAAAGTAAGCTTGCAACCTCGTGCTTTACAGCAGCCAATAGAACATTACTAAAAGCTTCTAAATTATCACGGATATAGAAATCCCAGTTTCTTTCTCTTATTCGCACTCCAGGTTGAGCTGCCAGATGGATTACAGTGTCAAATCTATTAATTGAAAATAGCTTTTCTACTTTTTGTTTATCAGACAAATCCATCATTTGAAATTTGACTTTTTGTGAGTCAATGAGCTCTTTTTTTCGCAGTGACTTTAAATCTACGGAATAGTAGGGAGAAAAACTATCGATACCTGTTACTTCATGGCCTTCCCTTTGCAAGTTCATAGCTATCGCAGAGCCAATAAATCCTGCGGCTCCAGTCACCAATATTCGCAACTTTGCTCCTTTGAATCTATAAGCAATGCTCATAGGGTGTTAAGTTTAGCCCATATGAAACTTCTAGTACTTAATTACTCCATGAATGAGTCAAGTATGGTCTTTTCTCACCAAAAAGAAGTTGCTAGAAGACTATCAGAGAATTTTGAAGATACATTCGTGATTACCGCAGATGAGAACGTTGGAACGGAAGTTCCGGGATTGAGCGTATTTACTACCGCCTGGAGGCGTGGCGCACGGATACATAATATTGTTAAGTTCTATCGAGTTGCCCTACCGATAATTCTTAAAAACCGAAAAGATCTCATCGTCTTCTCGCACATGACCGAAGTTCAGTCTTTCTTGCTTGCTCCATGGTGTCGTATTTTTCACATTCCTCATTTTCTTTGGTACGCGCACGCCAGCAGATCACTCTTCCTAGTTGCAACATACCCTTTAGTAGATGGAATTATCACCTCTACCACGGGATCCTGCCCGCTCAGAGGAAGAAAGGTATTTCCGATCGGCCAAGCAATCGATGAAGCAAATCTGAAAGGCAGACTTTCTGAAATTAAATTCCCGCCTCTCCGCTGGTATCACGTTGGAAGGGTGGATCCTTCAAAAAACATTGACTTGATAATCTCGGTTTTTACAAGATTGAGAATCATTGGATGGGATTTGAAATTAGACATATACGGAGCCCCTTCCTCAGATAAGACAAAGGGCTATCTTGTAAATCTTTTAGAAAAATACCAACAGGACATAAATTTGAATTGGCTTTGCTTTAGAGGGTCAATCGAGAGACATCAGCTTTCATCCATAGCAAATGACCACGATGGATTTATTCATGCATTTCAAGGTTCACTTGATAAGGCTGTACTAGAAGCTATCTTGTGCAAAAGGATTGTGGTCTCTATAAACCCCGAATACATTCGGGAATTTACATCTGATAAGCTGGTAGCAGAAGATTTACAAGAATGTTTGTACGTTGGGATGACCGAAATTCTTAGTATGACTCCCGAAGCAATAGCAAATGCAATCGAATTAAGGTATGAATCCTGTAGAAACGGCCATACATTGAATCACTGGATTATTGAACTTTGTAGAATCTTGAAAAATGAGAGGTGAGGAATTGCAAGTTATCCACGTGATAACAACAATTGAGCGAGGCGGTGCTGAAAATGCTGTATTAGCACTAGCACAGGAGCAAGTCAGGAACGGATATTACGTTGTTGTGGTACCACTAAAAGGTAGCTTAGAACTTGCTAACGATTTAATGGCTGCTGGAGTTATCGTGGACACATCTCTGTTAGCCCACTCGTTCATTGGACAGGTTAAAATCTTTCGAAAGAAGTACGCCAAAGACTCAATATTTCATGGACACCTTCCACGCTCGGAGTTGTTATTGCGCTTCTGTAAGAGTAAGAGTTTTTTCTTTGTCACACGACACAATGCTGAAAAATTCTTTCCCAGTGCACCTGCTTTCTTTTCTAGGATGCTTTCTCGATTTGTTACACAGAAGTCTCATTCAGTTATAGCAATTTCATATGCAGTCGCACAATTCCTGGCAAGTTCGCGGGAAATATCAAGGTTCTCGCAAGTCTCAGTAATATATTATGGTTATTCACGAAGAATTAATTGTGACGAGAGGCAGAATATAGTTAAACCTTTAGATCAAAATGTTCTTCGAATAGGGACGATTAGTCGACTAGCACCTCAAAAAAATCTTGAGTTACTTATTGAATTAGGCTCCAAGCTTAAATCGTCTCAGCAGGACTTCAAAATAAGAATAGTTGGAGCAGGACCAGACAAATTACAATTACAGAAAAGGATTGAAGAGCTTGAGCTTCGGGAGGACATACTTCTATTGGGAAGACAAAGCGATGTCATGCCTTTTCTTCAAACGCAAGACGTATTTGTTCTAACCTCAAACTATGAGGGTTTTGGATTGGTTCTCCTAGAAGCAATGGATGCCGGGCTTCCAATTGTTGCTGCGAGAAATTCAGCAATTCCTGAAGTGCTTGGAGACACACATCCAGGTTTGTTTAGCACTGGAGACTCCGAATCCTTACTTAATACTATGAATTCAGTCCTTCACAACTCTGATACTTATGATGAATTGATGATGATTCAATCGAGACAACTTAATTTTTTCTCAATGGCACAATATTTCATGCGTCATCATGAACTATACACTCGATCTTTAGCAGGAAGGTGGTAGATGTGTTTAAGTTCTTCAAATTGCGAGTGTTCCCAGCTATCAGGGTTCATGTGTGGGGTGGATTTGGTTCTCAACTTTTTGCACTAGTGATTGCGGAGAGATTGCAAAGCAAATCACGATTTAGAAGAATTGAAATAATATTTCATACTTCTGGAGTAACGGAACGCAAATTGGAAATTCCAGTATTATGGCTCACAGAATTCCGAACAATCATAATTGAGGATTTTCCTAATCAATCTCATGAAGACTTAACAGCAGATAAAAAGGTTTACTGCCTCAAAATGCGCCAGAAACTTAGAGGTCTCTTGCTCAAATTAGGCTTAACTGCAACTTCAAATTCAGAAATGGAATTCTCTAGCCTTAAGCCTTGGGTTCTGTCAATTAGAGGTCACTATACTGAAATAAACCTGAAGGAATCTGAAATTCTTGATCTTATGCAAAAATTTGAATTATCTACAGAAACTCCTCAGTTGCGAGTTATCGCAATTCACTACCGACTTGGCGATCTCTTAGAACTGGAAGAAAAGGGGTTTGTTAGCCCAAATAGAATTATTAAGACTTTGGAAAGTAGTATGGGAAGCAACTTACCGCTCAGAGTCTTCTCTGATAGTACTCAATGTGATTTTAATGAACTGTGGCAGGGGGCTGACGGTCCCGAGATTTGGGAGTTTAGTAATCTCTCGCCGATTCAAACTGTTCAGTCTTGTTTCATTGCGAAGGAATTTTTGGGCACTAATGCGAAATTGAGTCTTTGGATTGCACTTTTCCGTTCTATGGTTTCTCGATATCCCACTTTTGTTCCAACTGAAATACAACATCAAATAAACACTTTATTTAAGTTACAGACTACTTCAAATTCTATTAATGTTTATTAAAGTGTGAGCCACTAGGACCAACACTCAATCAGTCGAGGTAGGGGTACAAGCAGTAGCTTTCCCTCATGTGGCCATTTTTCGATTATTTCTTGCGCATGATTCCAAGCAAGTATTAAACAAGCATCATATTCTGAATCAATAAGCGCTCGAAAATCTCTTATCGGAATACCCGTTAGGGCCATTTCCCGATCAACTCTCTCTGGAGATTCGTCAAAAACCGATTTAATATCATCTGTTCTAGAAAGTTGACCTAAAATCATGTTCCCTCGCCCTGAAGCTCCAAAGGCTATTACGCGCTTATTCTCGGACTCAAGGGCATCTAACCTTAGTCTCGTCTCTTGAATTGCACCTAAAAAATTTTTCACACCGGACCTGATTTGCGGAATTGTTAAGCGATTTTCACTTCGAATGACTTTAGAAGATATTTCTTCCCCGGCATTTTTTCGGAAAGTAAGTCGATAAGAATTCCCGTGTGATTTAACTAATTCTGCATCAATCAGGAATAGATTGAATTGACTGAGCAGATTATTAATTGACCGTAGGTCATAGTAATAGCGATGCTCATGATATACAAAGTCAAACGTTCCAAATCTGACGAGTTCAGGCCATGCTTGCACTTCTACGATAAAGAGTCCATCATCTTTGAGGGTAAGTGCCACACCTTTACTAACTTTCCTAATCTCAGAAATATGAGCAAAGGAATTACATGAAATTACTAAATCGTATTTGTCCTGAATTCCATTTTCTACGACAAAATCATCTGAAAAATAGTCAAAGTAAACTTTGTGCCCATTAGATACCGCATAATTTGCTACATTGGCTGCGGGGTCTACACCCTCCACCTGCATACCCTTTATACGTAACTTATCTAGTAACGTTCCATCATTGCAACCTATCTCTAAAGCTCTAATTTCTGTAGTCTCAACTTTATTTACTATCCAATCTGATAATTCCTCAAAATGTAAACTCATAGCAAATCTCGAGAGATATCGATAATCACTAAAGAGTAATTTGTCATCAACACACGGGCTAACTTGTACTAGCTCACAATCTACACACCGCTTAAGTTGCATCGGAATTCTATATTCCTCCGAAACTTCCCCGGGCTTGGGGAAATATCCTGCCAAAGGAGAGTCTCCAAAGTCATATAGAGTTGTTAGTTTCTTTGATTGGCAAGAAGCACAGCTTTTAACGTTTTCGTAAAGTTTCATGAATCTACACTTCTCTTCCCACCAAGAAAATCATGACATAGGCTAGCAATGGACATTTTCCCTAAATTTTGTTGACCTAGATCTTCTTGCTGGATAACCCCAAGAATATCATTTGGTCTTTCGACTAAGTTGTGGTCCACAAGAATTGATTGCTTAATTCGCGATAGTAACAGTCTCTGTTGGCTCACTTGTCTATTTCCACTCAATTCAACGCGATGACGTCTTTCTAAATACTGATTTAAGATTTTTTGCGTCTCATTAAAGTTTATTTTTCCATAATTTGATAGCACTTGAATAATTGTATGCTTTTTTTTGATATTTCTCTCATCTAGCCACCATTCAGTAAAGCTCAAGGTTCTATCCCAATCCTTACGTTGTATCATTCTATTTTGCCAATTTCTTATCCAATACAATTCTCTTAAAGTTGATGTTGGGCCGCTAGCGGCTACTGCAAATTCTCCAGCAACTTCATAGATATAAGGACTTTCAACAAAAGCGAGCTTTGAAAAAAGCTTTAAAATAGATTTCAAAATTTCACTTCTCATCAATCTATACATGCTTGCTCGTGGCATTTCGCCGTTGATAGGCTCTACGAGGTGTTTATTTAGTCTGTTGATAATGTCTAGCTCATAATTTTGATAATCGTACATATTTCTGTATGCAAACGCTCCAGTCGTGATCTTCCCATATTTATGAATTCCTAGAACTTTCCCGCCAATCGAGGCGATTTGAAGATTTGATTTTAGATCTTCTAACATCGCTTCAATTCCGCTTTCCAATAGCATTTCATCATCAGCAAGAATTGTTGCAAATGGAGATTTAATGTAATCTGGTGCAATGCCAGCTCTTTCACCATAGCTCATTCCTGGCAAATACTTGTAAGTAATATTAGTGCTGAGTGACTTTTCTGGAATGACTGTTTTGCTATTGTGTAAGATTATGAATCTATAGGGTTGTCTCTTCCACGCCTCTATTGAGTTCAATAGATGGGAATTTCGATCGCGGGAAAAGACAACTACATCCAAATTTCCCTCTAATTGGTCTCCTACATGTTTCGCCATAACTAAAGCGATACTATAGAGTAATGGCTATTCAGGAACAACGACAACAGTTCTCCATATCAGGTTCTTCCTTTCTAATCACTGGAGGCACTGGTTCATTTGGATTGACCATGACGAATGCCCTTCTAGCACATGGAGCTTCTTTAGTTCGTATTTTCAGCAGAGATGAATCTAAGCAGTTTACAATTCGAAATCGCATTCAAGATTCACGACTACAGTTTCAACTCGGAGATGTAAGAGATATTGATTCCATCCGCTATGCACTCAGGGAAGTAGACTATGTCTTCCATGCTGCCGCCTTGAAACATGTTCCTGCGTCAGAGGATAATCCGATGGAATACGTGAGGACAAACGTAAACGGAAGTCACTCACTACTACGAGCTCTCGCAGAATCAACGGTAAAGAGTGCGGTGTTCCTCAGTACCGATAAAGCTGTGTACCCAGTTAATGCGATGGGAATGTCCAAGGCCTTGATGGAAAAGTTGGTTCGCTCTACTTCTTATTTTGGCTCAGTTCGTTCTTGCATCACAAGGTATGGAAATGTGATTGGCTCCCGCGGGTCAGTGATTCCTTACTTTATTGAATCTATTAAGAAAGATACGCCAGTTAAGGTGACTGATTGGTCTATGACAAGATTTGTAATGTCGCTTGAGGAATCGGTTGACTTGGTTTTGCATGCCATGGCAGAAGGACAGCACGGGGAACTATTTGTTCGGAAGGCTCCTTCTGCAAGACTAGACATTATTCTTGAGGCTGTTGAAACATTACTCAGTAAAAAAGCCAACATGCTTGATGTTACTGGAGTTCGCCCCGGTGAGAAGATACACGAAACACTCTTGAATTCAGAAGAAAGAACTTATGCTTCCGAGACCAAGAGCTATTTCAAAGTTCCTAGCATCGCTCAGCAAATTGGGAAAGAAGTTGCCAAAGCCAGAATGCTTGAAGAATTCCGATCGGACAATTCAAAAATGCTCTCCTCGGATGAACTCTCTTCTGTTCTTGCCGAGAATGTAGAGATACGAGCATTGTTATAATACTGTATGTGTAAGCCAAGAGTTTTGGTATTAGGCGGTAGTGGTTGTCTGGGATCCGCCATAATGCACGAACTGTCTTTCAGTGGAAACGATTATCTAGGGACTTATAGTACAAGTTTGATTGATAACCAAGCAGATATTCAGCAATTCAGAGTAGGCGAAAATGTTGAAACTCTGTTGTCACGTGTGAAGCCCAATATAGTAATTAATTGTATTGTAACCAAGAAAAGTGGCCATTTTGTCCCCAAACATATTAAAGAATTATTTCGTACAAATACATATTTCCCGCTTCAGCTTGCAAAAGTTTCCAGTATTTTTAACGTAAGGGTTATTCACATTAGCACGAACGCAGTTTTCTCTGGGATAAAGGGCTTGCGCCGTGAAACTTCGTTACCGTTCCCAAAGACTCTATATTCGTCCAGTAAACTCTTGGGCGAATCGAAACTTGAAAACGTGAGCAATATCCGTGTTTCATTTGTTCCAAAAAACCTTGAAACGGCAATCAGATACAACGCCATAGACTGGTTAACCAAGGCATCTAATGACTTTCCTGTTCTTGGATTCGAAAATCACTTCTGGAACGGTCTCACAGAACAAACTGTCGCAAAGCTATTGTGCGCAGTAATAAATAACTCGTTTATTCTTGAAAAACTCCCCCACACACTACACCTTTTTTCTAGTAAACAAATGTCTAAATATGAAATGTGTGCACTTTTACTCAAGAAATATAATTTGCCATCAAACCACTTACGAGTTAGCAAATCACCCAAATTTCAAAACTTGACTCTTGATAGTGACTATCTTGACTACTTGCAACTAATATGGCAGGAGGCTGGATTCAATGAAATTCCCAGCTTCCACGACTTATTCTAGAAATTTAATCAGATTTTCTACATGATTTTCTATTGATATTGCATCTCTCACTCGCTTTGATTCGTTTAGCAAATCTTCAATTGGAATCTGCTCAATTATCCGAATCTTCTTTTTAACATCATCATCACTCCAATCAGTCGTCCATACTAAATTAGAATCTGATAATTCTGGCCAAGACCAAAATGCTTCGATGGAAATCAGGCTTGGTATTCCCAAAACAATACTCTCTAGCACATTCAATCCAATATTCTGGGGATATTGGATCTCAGTTCCATAATCTGCCGGATATAAATGAATAGACCTTGTTCCCCGATTAAATCTTGAGACATTGCTCCCAAATACTAACCTTGCGCTAACTTCATTACATAAACGCTCAATTTGGAAAGCATCGTTGTAGAACCTAGATGTTATTACTGCATAATCAAAATCTTCCCCTAGTTCTTTGGCTATATGAATAAACTTTCCAAAACCCTTCCAGATAGCTACTCTTGACATAAACAATATTGTTGTTTTTTTAATTTCATTTTCGCTTACCCTATATGCATCTTGAGCCAAGATCCTGTCAACAAAAACTCCCATTCTGTCAAACCCTATCTTCTTTCGAAAAAGTAATTGGCTTACCTTTCTTCCCTGCATATAATTTTTAAGCTCAAGTACAAATTGTCTAGAAGAAGCGTGCAGTTCATCTGCGAAGGAGAAAAATACTAACCTTTTACATCGCTGTACGGGATCGGACAATGTGATTAATTGATGAATATAGGCACGAATCTTGATTTTCTTAAAAGCTAGTGTGCTGGATATCCTTAAGATTGCGACACCCTTTGCAGAATGAGATATAGATTTTGTGATTTTCTCATTCTTTATGATTGAAGAAATGGTTCTAATTTTGCGCAAATTACTCCCTGGAATACTTTCTACTTTAATTTCAGAGGTTCGAAAGAATTCACCGTCAATTTCACGCATATCATCTAATTCCTGCACTGATTCAAGCAGTAACACTTTCACTTGATAGCCTCTCGAATTTAATGCGTAAGCTTCATCGAGCGCTAATCTTTGTATGCCTCCAACTCTTAGATTATCTAAAATTACCAGCACTTTCTTTTGTTCATTCATAGTATCGCCAATGTCCAAGTCTCAATTTCTGATTCCAATTGCACAGAATTATTGCATCTTGATTTTGATTGAAGTACGAAGCCCACCAACTTAAACTCGAGTTACTTGATATTACAATTTGATATAGCGAAATTTTATAAAGTAATTCATGCGGATCGTAAAATCTCTTTTCTTCTGGGAATCGAAAGGTTACTCCAAGATTCCATTTTTCAATGGTAGTCTTACTCTCAATCAAGTCATCGGAATAACAGTCAATTGTTTGAACGCCTAAATCCATTAGATTCTCGACTCTTGCCAAGTACCATTCGCTTGGTAATGTGCCCCATCTTGTATTCTTAAAATCGCCTAATCGCATGTGCAAGGCCGCCCCATATTTCTTGGGGGGCACATTTCCGTCTAAAATTCGATTCTTGAGTAGCAACTTTTTTGGTGCAAGTTCCTCATTCGGAAATTGGGTGCGCAGACTTTCAACATAACTCTTATCGTGAAACCAATCATGAATACAAATATCTTTAGTCAAATCTTTAGTAGTTTTCATAACAGACTCATCGAGGTAAACCTTTTTCGATCGAAATTTTTCTGTTGCCCTCACAAAGAATCTCCTGCTCGGATTCATCCAAACTACATTTTTAAAGTCAAATGTATTTATATAGTCGATTTTTTTTAACCAAGCCCTACGGGTTCTATCAGTATGTTTATAAATACTTGAGTCGTCAATCACCAGTGTAGCTCCCAATTTCTTTGCGAAGTATGCACCAGCACTATACTGAAACAGTTGATTCCCTAAACCTCCTCGCAACTCTAGAAAGATCTTAGCCAACTCTAATTCTCCTTGTATTGGTGAAGGTTCGTTTTACAAATGTTCTTATCCCCATAGTTCGGCCTCTTTTAGAAAGCCATCCATCGCCAGCCCAAGTGTTTGAGTCCACGCATACAAAGAAGTTCTGAATCAATTTACTCTTTACACAATCCAGATTAGATACTTTTGAAAGAGATTTTACATTATGTCTTAAGAAGTACGGAGTTGAAAATCGCGTATGAACTGCTCCAAGGTTACCAAATCCTAGGTTATTCGCTATCCGAAATACCGGTGCATACACTCTTAAGTCCAGAGCAAAGATACTTTTTTGTATTAAGTAGTCGTAATTTTTTCTTGAAAATCTATCTTCCCATAGCATCTTTTTTCTCTGACTAAGTTTGTTCCAATAGTGAGAATGATGCAAAAAATCTGTACCGGCGAAGTCAAGTGAATCCATAAAGAGTTTATGGCAATTCCAAAAATCTTTGTAAAGAAAGTATCCCCATGCGGTGAAATATGGTGTCTTTCGCCACCTATTAAATCTTAAGAGATGACCAAAATATATTCCGGACATCGTGACTATTGGCTCAGTCTTTTTCTCTCTAAAGTTTAAATTTGCGAGAGCGAGTATCGATTCAATTTGTTCATTAGGGATCATTATGTCGTCCTCAATCACAAGTACTCCATCACATTTATCCAAAACTCTTGAAATGGCTGCAGGGATATGTTTGTCGCATCCTTGATTACTCTTCTCAACAAAAAGATGAAAATCTAAATTGCTTTTCGCTACTTCAAGTTTATCTAGTATCTCCAAGTGGGCATCTTTATCAGCTGTATGATGTTTGCGAGGAAAATCTAAAGAAACAAAAATCTCAGTGTTGCTCCATTTTGACTTTCTAACAGCGTTAAGTCGTTCAAGTAAGAAATCGGGTCTATTAAAACCGATGATTAAGATTCCAAAGCGAGGGGACTTTTCCTCCATTTTTTGACCACCTCCTTCATTGTTATAAACACTAGAAAGGCTACCTCTCTATAATTGTCTCACCAAATTTTGATTTCATGATTTGTGATACTCAACTATGTTAAACTAACGACCTCTTTTATGAATTTCGACTTGCGGGTTTGAACTACAAATTCCCTAATGTTTATGCTTTTGTTTAGAGAGGCTGGTCTAACAAATGACAGTTTACATTACCTACGATAACGAAGAATTAACTGACGGGCTCGGGGCGCAAACGCTCCGGATAATTGGCATATACGCCATTGCAAAAAAATACCGAATCAATTACTTGCATTCTCCGATCAAAGAAACAATTGAAGAATTCGCACATGGAGTATCAAACGAAGATACATTGGTTTCTCTGATGCATCAGATGAATCATCTTTTTTATCTTCCGTCATCCACAGAAAGAGTCGTATTTGATCTCGAAATAAGGATTAGAAATTTAGGTTTGCGCAGTTTAATGAATCTTATGGTTAGATATAAATTTTCTCGTAAAGCAGTTCTGTTACGTGTTTGCTTGCCATTTGGCATTACTGATCGCAAACCATCTATTTACAAAATAGCCATAGAGTTCATAAAAGCAAAAAACGTTGAATTTTTTAGCCAAAAAAGACAAGGTTCAATGGTCTTGCACTTTCGAATGGGGCATGGCCAAATAGCGCCTGTAGCAAATCATGTTAAACCAAAGTTATTACCCTTAGAGTACTTTTTGAATGTTTTAGAAAAGATTTCTTCAAAAGCTTCTATACTGGGAATAGAGAAATTGATTATTCACACCGATTTATCGGATTCAGAGAGGCTGTGGAAGCCAAGTCCGAAGAGATTAGAGCAAAATATTTCTCAAGGCGAGGAGATTATTGATGGACAGGTTCGAGTGCCAAAAAGTGATGTATCAAAAATGTTCGCTGGCGTTGAGAACTTGAATTTAGAAGTTAAGTACTGCGCTGATTTTTTTGAAACTTTTAAGGATATGGTTAATGCAGAAGTTCTCATTATAAGCCGGTCTGCGTTTTCCTATCTTGCGGCACTATTCAATACTAATCTAGTTATATATCCAAGTGGACACGGCCATGCAAGGTTTGGCAGCTGGACCAGTTCCGATGAATTGGGTGTACCAAGGGATTTCAAACTACTTCCCTGGTAGTTTGAAACTACGTCTTGCTATACATGTCAATTCCGTTTACTTGGGACTCTCCCTTAGTCCTGTGCGAGTTTGAAGGGTAACGGTTAATCAAATGATAGATTGCAACAGAATGATCAAATCTTCATGAGTAAGAAATATCTCTTACTTGATAGAGACGGGACCTTAATTAAACATGTTCCATACCTTCATCGTGTCGAAGAAGTAGAGATTCTACCCGAAGTAGTGTCTGTTTTAATCAGGGCGTTAGAAATGAATTTTCGCTTTGGAATTGTAACAAATCAGTCAGCGATTGGACGCGGTATTGCATCTTCAAGAGACGTGAACCGTGTGAACGAGTTTATTTGCAATGAGTTTTTTAAACTTTGTGGCATAACATTTGATTTCGTACATTACTGTCCTCATATTCCTGAAGATAAGTGTTCATGTAGGAAACCAAATATAGGGATGATAAAGAAGGAACTTGCAATTGGACAAATTTCCATCCACGAGAGTTTTATGATTGGCGATCAGGAAATTGATGTACTTTTCGGAAAAAATATTGGGGTCAAAACCATCTTGATATCAAGGCAAAATAACCTCGGCACACACGCAGATTATATTGTAGAGGACTTTTTGGCTATAACCTCGATTCTTCAACTCCACACTTAGTATACTTTCGCGCATGTCAGACATTTTCCAGCTTCGCATGGATGAATTTCTATCCGTATTTAATCAATTTAGAATACAGTGCTCGGACGAGATTTTGAATATTGCAAAAAAACTTTCTGAAACTTTTGCAAATAAAGGAAAGTTGCTTCTTTGTGGAAATGGTGGAAGTGCAGCGGATGCGCAACATTTAGCAGCTGAATTTATGAGTTCGTTTGCGGTGGGACTAAATCGGCGCTCACTTCCGGCGATTGCTCTAACTACAGATTCTTCAATTATTACCGCTATCTCGAATGACTTTGGTTTTGATCTTTCTTTCGCTAGACAAATTGAAGGTTTGGGAAAAAGTGGAGACGCACTACTTATAATTTCCACAAGTGGGGAATCAAAAAATTGTCTTAAAGCTGTAGAGACTGCAAAGAATCTAGGTATGAGTATTTTGGCTCTTACCCGAGAAAATTCAAGTCTTTATCGTCTAGCTGATTTCCCAATGGGGGTTCCCTCAAAAAACACTCAACATATTCAAGAGTGTCATATCCTTGCCTACCACGTCATAACAGAGTTAGTTGAGAACGATATTTTAGGGGAGGGTATTTGACATGAAAATTCTAGTTACAGGCGGAGCAGGTTATATCGGTTCAAAGCTAATTTCATCGTTGCTAAATTTAGGACACAAAGTTATTGCTTTGGATAATTTGATGTATGGCCAAGTAGGTTTAGGTCATCTTATAAGTCACCCATCACTTGAATTTTATCATGGCGATATCAGAGATACTCACTTAATGAGCAAATTGATTAGACGTGCAGATGCTATCTTCCCGCTTGCAGCAATTGTAGGAGCACCTGCCTGTTCTAGAGATCCTATTTTAGCCAAATCCATTAATAATGATGCTGTTAAATGGATGTTTAACGAAGTTTCAGATGAGCAAATACTAATTATGCCTACAACAAATAGTGCCTACGGGCAGGGAGAGGGTGGTAATTTATGCGATGAAAGCTCACCGTTAAAACCTCTTTCATTATATGCAAAAGATAAGGTTGAGGTTGAACAAGCATTAATGGAAAAACGCAATGTTACGAGCTTGAGGTTAGCTACAGTTTTTGGAATTTCACCGCGTATGCGCCTTGATTTGTTGGTAAATAATTTTGTGTATCGTGCCGCTACTGATGGTTTTATTGTGATTTTTGAAGGTAATTTTAAGCGTAACTACATTCACTTGGATGATGTAGTTGGGGCTTTTATACTAGCACTAGAAAATAGGGCTAAATTTTCTGGTGAGATTTTTAATGTTGGATTATCTGAAGCCAACATTTCCAAACTTGAATTATGCCAAAGAATCAAAGATATTGTTGCCCCTGAATTTATCTTTTTCGAAGCTCCAGTTGGAAAAGATCCGGATCAAAGAAATTATATCGTTTCAAATGAGAAAATTGAGCAAGCAGGCTTTAACCCATTAGTCTCTTTGGAGATGGGAATTAAAGAACTCTATAAAGGTATGACGCTCTTTACAAAAAAACTTTATTCAAACTCCTAAATGATAATAATTAGAACTCCTTTTCGGATATCGCTCTTTGGTGGTGGGAGTGACTTCCCAAGTTGGTATACTAAAAATAAAGGTGCTGTTATTTCGTTTACTATTGATAAGTATTGCTATATCTCGGCTAGATTTTTGCCGCCGTTTTTTTCACACAAGTATCGTGTTATCTATTCAGTGATTGAGACTGTTTCTCATTTTGAGGAAATTGAACATCCAGCTGTAAGAGAGGCGATTAGGAGTTTTTTGCCTAGCCAAGGATTAGAGATTCATCATGCCGGTGACTTACCTGCGCGAAGTGGAGTCGGATCAAGTTCCGCTTTTGCGGCAGGCTTGATTCATTCTCTCCTTAAACTAAATGGTGTAAACGACTTCGGTAAAAGGCAGTTAGCCGAACATGCAATCAATCTTGAGCAAATTATTTTAAAAGATAATGTTGGCTCGCAAGATCAGATTGCATGCTCTTATGGTGGATTAAATTTCATAAAATTTGGACCAAGCGAAAATCCTTGGAGTGTCGAAACAATTGAACTTCAGCATCGAAGAAAAAGAGATCTTGAGAATAACCTATTTTTAGTTTTCTCGGGAATTAGCAGATTTAGTTCAGATATCTCTATTGGCTTAACTAAGGATATTGAAAGTAAGAAACGCTTCATAGACCGCTCCGTTCAAATGGCTTTCAGGTGCAAAGAAATCCTAGTTAGTAAAGGAAATCTTGAGGAAATTGGAGAACTCCTAGATGAAAGCTGGGAAAACAAGCGGTCTATGAATCCATTTGCCATAACACCCGAACTTGATGCAATCTACAGAGAGGCTAAAAATTGTGGTGCTACTGGAGGTAAAGTGCTTGGTGCTGGTGGAGGAGGATTCCTGTTATTCTGGGTTTCTGAGCAAAATTCGGAAAGATTTCTTGAAACATTTTCACTGGGAACAAGAGTCCCATTTCATATCGAAACTGAAGGATCAACTTGCCTTCAAGTTTGAGATCTAACTTTAAAATTGCCAAGAAATGGCAGTTACTTCTCTACTATCGTAACTTTTACACAAGAATATTTTTATTGCATTTTCCCAACAGAAAATTATGGAGAGTTTCCTTTTTTAAAAAAGAACGTTGGAAGATCACAAATCAGCTGAAGTCAAATGATATAAAGTATGATTTAGTTGCAACACATTCTAACACTCTCCCGAAATTAAAATTTAAATTGATCCTTCCATCTTTAGTACAGCGTTCTGGTATATCCGTCGATAGTGATATTAATTTCTGCTACCACAAAACTTTAGAGGATATACAAATGGGCTTAGAACAATCTAATATTAGGAGGATTTCTACAACGCCAGCCTTAAGCTTAGTCCAAGAAATAAAAAGTAAAACTAGCCAAACTTCTAATGTTTTGCTTCTAGACGGCAATATTTTTTATTCCAAAGCAATTAATGAAATTTCAACTCATATAAAGTATTTACAAAGACTAGGAAGAAAATTTTTAGTGGATCTTCCGGATTGCTATGCAACAAAAGATGGTTTAGAGCAGATTGAATTTTGGAAGCAGCACGCTGATTTAATTGTTTATCATAATCCGGGTATTTCTGTTAAACAGAATGACTCCAGACTCTTGCTCTGGCCAGGGTTTCCCCTCCCGTTGGCCAAATATGAGCGCCCTTGGGATTCGAAGGAAGAAGTATTACTCTTGCAAGGAAGTGCCCATAGACAAAGAAATATGTACCTTCGAGGCGTAATAAAGGCTAATTTACCTGTAGCTGGACATACACATAGCTTAAAAGATGTATCGAATATATCAATTTCTTACACTCAATACATTGAGAGCATAAAGTCAAAAAAGTATGTCTTCACAAATGGTTATCTTAATCCCAAAGAGTCGATAATTGTTGGAAGAGCTTTCGAAGCTCTAGCTTCGGGAAGTGTGCTGCTATACGAAAAAGGTTCTGAGCTTTCCTATTTTTACACTGAATATAAAGAATTCATCCCTATTTACAACATTGCTGATTTGGTAGAAAAAGTTAAATTTCTAATGAGCAACCCTGTTGTGGCCTTGCAAATTGCAAGCAATGCAAAAAAGCAAACACAAATGTCATATAACTCAAAAACTTTTTGGAATATTGCATTTTCAAAGCTTAACCTTATCTAAGTTTTGCTGAAACCTTCTTTACTAATCGGCTTGGATGTCGAAATGGTTCGGAAATCTTGAGTAGCAAGCGAAATACAGGATTTCTCTTAATCAAAGTAAGGATAAAATCTTCACTTACTCTTTTTTGGAACTCCCACCTCAACTTGTCATTAGGACATTTTGATGCTGCATACCAAAGTACGTCGTATTTTAACTGCTTCCTAATTTGGTCATTTGCACCATTATAAACACCTTTTTCAACGTATCTATGCACAAGTGTTTCATCATTTAGAAAAATAATATCTGAGTTTAACGCTATACTCAAATATAAAATATAATCAGAAGCAATTAGATGATCAGCTCCTACAAGAAAATCAAAATTAATTTTTGACCGTCTTATCATTACACTCGACTCTTTTGCAAGACAGCCAGTAACAAAATCATAAGCATCTCTTAATTGTGACCTATTCTGTCTTACGTGGAGGTGCTCGCTTTCAGGTTTCGCATCTGGAATCTTCTCATTTAAAACCTTGAAAGCGGTATGTACGATCCCAGCTTTAGGATTCTTAATTAGCAAATCCAATTGCCGGTTAAGTTTTTTTTCATCAGTCCAGTAGTCATCTCCATTACAAAACGCAATGAATTCCTCATCGACAAAGCGCACCATATCTAGAATTGGGCTCTTTCCATTACTGAGTTTGTTGAATTCACTTAAGATGGGTACGATTTTATCGGGGTTGTCTAGGGCGATTTCTTTAATTACGCTTTGAGTACCATCTGTTGAACAATCATCATGAACATATATAGTGATACTTGAACTAGTTTTTTGCTCCAAAACACTATTAATGCATTGTTCTATAAACTTCTTCTGGTTAAATGTTGTAATTATTACTGCGATATCGGGATTTTCCATACTCTAATTCTAACAATTGTGGATACCTGTTGGCTATTTTTACGATTTGGCTTCAGTTTACACTATAGTAGTATGTGCAATAGATAAAGGAGAATTGATGCAATTGCCATATAAAGTTCTTTACGCCGAGGCAGTATATGACGAAGAGGAAATTGAGGCAGTAGTTCAAGTACTTCGATCTCAAAGAGTTGATTTGATGCTTTCTTCAAATACCAAATTGCTCGAAGATAAAGTTGCAAATATTTTTGGCAACAAATATGGGATTATGGTTAATTCGGGAAGTTCTGCAAATCTTTTAGCTGTTCAATCACTCAAGGTGCCCACCGGTTCGCAAGTAATTACACCTGCCCTAACTTTTGCAACTACTGTGGCACCAATCGTACAGTCAGGATTAACTCCAGTATTTGTAGATGTAAATTATTCAACATTCTGCGTTGATCCCGAAAGTGTACTGTCACAGATCACAGAGAAAACCAGTGCGCTTATGATTCCCAACTTATTCGGTAATATCCCTGATTGGATAAGGCTTAATGAAATTGCTACTGAGTATGGTCTAAAAACAATTCAGGACTCCGCTGATACGATTGGGTCAACCCTAGAAAATAGACCGGTTGGGGAATTTTCACACCTATCAACAACTTCTTTTTATGCTTCTCACATTGTTACAGGTGCAGGCTTTGGAGGTATGGTTTTAACAGATTCTGAAGAGTTTCGAGATACCTCTCAGTTACTTAGAGGTTGGGGGCGACAATCAAGCCTCATGAATGAAACGAATGATATTAAAGAGAGATTAGAATATAAGCTTGACGGAATTCGATATGATGCAAAGTATGTTTTTAGAGAACTAGGATATAACTTTCTACCTTCAGAAATTTCGGCTGCTTTTGCTTTAGTGCAATTAGGAAAGCTTGAGACAAATATGCGAATTCGAGAACGTAATTTTGACTTCTTGTCCAGCATATTCGGCGAATACTCAGAGTACTTTGAACTCCCACATCGTGCAAGTAATTCTAGATCGGCATGGTTGGCTTATCCGATCTTAATCAGGAAGGAAGCACCTTTTCAAAGATTTCAAATGCAGGAATTTTTTGAAAGAATGGAGATTCAAACACGGACTGTATTTACAGGCAATATTCTTAGACAGCCAGCAATGCAAGGCCTATCATTTATCGGTAGCCCCAAGGATTTCCCAAATAGTGATCGAATTATGGAATCTGGAATCGTTCTAGGGTGCCATCATGGCATGACCGATTCGCAATTAGAATATGTACAGCTGGTCCTAAGAGATTTCGTGAAATCAATCTAGGATTTTGATGAAAGTTCTAGTTACAGGCGCAAATGGCTTTCTAGGTAAATTCGTAACAAAGAAATTGACTGAAGAGGGACACGTAGTCTTTGCAACGGACGTACATAGTTCTCCTTCGCGCCACTTAATAACTGAAAGCGATCATACAAACTACTTCTCGGTAGACTTAATTAGGTCTTTTGATCAAATAATCCCATTAATTGTTGAAGTTGATGCAGTGGTACATCTAGCAGCGATTGTTGGAATACAAAACCAGATCGCGCCAGCATTTAAAATGTATGAGACAAACGTGGTGGTCGCTGGAAAAATCATACGCGTTTGCAGTGATTTGGATAAGTATTTAATTTTTTCTAGTACGAGTGAAATCTTTGGGAAGAATCCAAAATCCCCCTGGGACGAGTACTCAGAAAGCAAATTCGGAAGAACCTTGGAGAATCGATGGGCTTATGGCATCGGAAAGGCTCTCATTGAAGAACTAATCTTCGGGATGGCGGAAAGTGAGGCTTTAAGAGCAGCTTCAATTAGGCTATTTAATCTATACGGGCCAGGACAAGGCGAAACGTATTTAATCCCTAGATGGATTAAGTCTGCAATCGAAGAAAAGCCAATTGAAATCTACGGTAGTGGTAACCAAGAATTTTCCTTCACGTTTGTCGAAGATGCGGCTCAGTTCATTACCAACCTTGTTGAGAGCAAATTGACTGGCCCCATAAATTGCGGATCTCCTGAAAGAACAAGCTTGTGGCAACTTTCGGTAGAATTAAAGAGATTTTTTCCAGATCTAAAATTTCTTACTGGTTTGGCCAACCGAGAGGGAGAAATGTCTGAATATTCTCGAATTCCAAAATCTAGTCGTCTTGATGAGAAAAATAAACTTCTCACATTTACACCATTATCTGAAGGTCTTCGCAAGACGATTGAATTTCAATCGAAAAATCCCACAGATTAGATTGTGTAAGCCTGGCAAAAGTATCGAAAGTTGTAGTAAACTCCGATAATGCTGGCTGAAAATAGAAAAAAACTAATCAGATTTGAAGAAAAGATAGCTGCACACTTCAACAACGGTCTTATACGGGCGCCAGTGCACCTCTACTATGGAAATGAAGATCAAATCATAGAAGTCTTTAAAAATGTAAAGTCTCAGGATTGGGTTTTTTCATCTTGGAGAAGTCACTATCAATGCCTTCTAAAAGGTGTGCCTGAGTCTGAACTTGAAAAGGCAATTCTTGAGGGTCGATCTATCGCGTTATGTTTTCCTGAACATCGAGTCTACTCATCCGCAATTGTTGGTGGCCAAGTGCCCTTGGCTGTTGGAGTTGCAGTGGACATAAAAAGAAGCAACTTGCTAGAACATGTCTGGTGCTTTGTTGGTGACATGACATCCGAGACAGGCATATTTCAATCCTCCGTAAGATATTCTCTTAAGCACTCCCTCCCAATAACTTTTGTGATTGAGGACAATGGTATTTCAGTTATGACGGACACAAGAAAGGTTTGGAATACAGAATTATTGAGATATGAAGAATTCCCGCTGCAAAATATCATTTCTTACAAATATAAGAGTAAGTATCCTCATGCTGGGGCTGGCAAAAGAGTCCAATTCTAAATGTTCACTTACGTAAACGAGCTAACCAGGGCGATGAGTTCCCTTGCAATGGATTCTAGAACAATTTTCTTGGGGCAAGCTGTTGCCGTACCAGGTACTGCAATGAGAAACACCTTAGAGGGTATTGCTTCCGATAAACTGCTTGAACTTCCAGTTGAAGAGGAATTTCAAATGGGGCTAGCTATTGGAATGTCGTTGCGTGGAAAGATTCCAGTATGTATTTTCCCTAGGTGGAATTTTCTACTCCTAGCAACCAATCAGATTGTAAATCACCTTGACAAGCTTAAAGAGTTGACTCAGCAACCCACTACACCAAAAGTAATAATACGAACGGGGATCGGTTCCGAATCCCCTCTGCACCCTGGCCCTCAACATACCGGTGACTTTACTGAGGCTTTTCGACTTATGTGCCGACATCTGAACATTGTAAGACTAGACAAAAAAGAAGATATCTTCGCTGCTTATCGCGAAGCTTTAGAGCGTCAAGATGGAGTCTCTACAATTTTAGTTGAATGGAGTGATAAATACAGTGAGTAAATTGACCTGGCCGCTAATGCACAACAATATTACCCGTGAAGACTTGGATGCTCTAATCAGATACCTTGCTACAGATAACCCGAAGTTAACTCACGGCCCTAAGGTGCTTGAATTTGAGATGGCTTGGAGTAATTGGCTTGGCGTTAAATATTCGGTAATGGTCAATTCTGGCTCATCAGCCAACGATTTAACAATGATGGCATTACGTGAATTGCGTGGCGTGGGTGAAGTTATAGTTCCACCGCTCACTTGGGTTTCAGATATAGCTAGCGTCCTCAATGCGGGCTACAAACCAGTCTTTGTTGACATCAACCCAAGAAATTTAGCTATGCAAAATCTAGAGGTTTTAAAAGCAATAACGCCAAAAACTAAAGCTGTTTTTCTTACTCACGTTTTAGGCTACAACGGAATTAGTGACGACTTAGTATCTGAACTGAAAACTAGAGGGATTCCATTGATTGAAGATGTATGTGAATCTCATGGAGCAACTCATAACGGTCAAAAATTAGGTAGCTTGGGCTGGGTATCTAATTTTTCTTTTTATTACGCTCACCATCTCACCACAATCGAAGGTGGCATGGTTTCTACCAACGATTCAGAGCTTTACGATATCATTAGAATGTTGCGATCTCATGGAATGGTGAGAGAAAGCCTGAACACTGAAACTACAAAACGTTATTTGGATAGCTATAAAGATCTCAATCCTGATTTTATTTTCGCCTTTCCCAGCCACAATATGCGATCTACAGAATTAAATGCTATTTTGGGTTTAGAGCAACTAGGACGCCTTGATAGCAATAACGTGAAACGCTCAGAGAATCTTCGACTGTTTCTCAATAATCTAGATTCAGAAAGGTATCGAACAGACTTTGAGATAAAGGGTAGCTCTAATTATGCTTTTACCTTAGTTTTGAAGTATCCCGATATGTTCTTACGGGACAAAATAGAGAAAAAACTTAAGGATGAGGGAATAGAATTTCGTCGTGGGCTCTCTGGTGGGGGAAATCAACTTAGACAGCCTTATTTGAGGCGTCTACCAGATACACCTCAAGCGGATACATTTCAGAACGTTGAACACGTTCATCACTATGGTTGGTACATTGGCAATTACCCTGAACTTCCTTCTGAAAAAATTTATTATCTTTGTGAAGTGCTTAATCAAATTTGAAAGGGAGTCAGATGGTAGATGTAATATTTATTAATGCTGACTCATCGAGAGGCGCCTATCAAGAATTAGCGAGTAAATACTCAGCTATCGAGCCCCCCACTTGGGCCCTTCTGCTTGCTGAGTCCGTTAGGAGTCAAGGATGGAATCCACACATCATTGATGCTTTGGCAGAAAAGCTCCCAGATACTTCAGTCTCTGAAAGAGTGAAATTGTTATCTCCACGATTAGTTTGTTTTGTTGTCTACGGACAAAATGTTAATGCGGGCACCACAAATATGAGTGGGGCAGTTAGGACAGCGCAACAAATTAAAAAAGATAACCCCAGTATTCATATTGCATTCATTGGATCACACATTCAAGCTCTCCCAAAAGTGGCGTTAATGCAAGAACCAATAATTGATTTTGGATTTACAAATGAAGGCGTTTATGCCCTTTGGAATATATTGTCATTAAAAACACTTGATACAGAATCTCTAAGCAAGGTAAAAGGCATCGTCTGGAGAGAAAAGGATGGGTCTGTATGCATTAATCCGCCCGAGGATCTCGTGCCAAATGAAAAAATGGACTTAGATCTTCCTGGCTACGCTTGGGATCTACTTCCCTTTAAATCGAAACCCCTTGACTTATATAGGTCGCCACTGTGGCATGCAGAATATGATGAAAGTAAGCGCTCGCCATATGCTGCCATTCAGACTTCGTTAGGTTGTAACTTTGGGTGCGATTTTTGCATGATTAACATAATTAACAGAAACGATACTGAAGAGATTGGAGTTGCATCGAAATATAGCAAAATGCGCTTTTGGACACCTCAATTTGTCGAAAAACAACTAGATATATTGGCTGGCATGGGAGTTAGGACTATTCGAATTGTTGATGAAATGTTCTTGCTCTATCGAAAACATTATGTTCCCCTTTGCGAGCTTATTTCAGCAAAAGAGTATGCACCAGAATTAAGAATGTGGGCATATTCCCGGGTTGACACAGTTACAAATCCAGAATTTCTTAAGCTTGTTAGATCGGCAGGAATTCGTTGGTTAGCGCTTGGAATAGAAAGTGCAGATCGTGCCGTTCGATTGGAAATATCTAAAGGTAAATTCCAAGATGTGGATATTAAGAAAGTAGTTCAACACATTCATGAAGCTGATATTGAAGTTATGGGAAATTTTATCGTTGGATTACCTGGAGAAGATCTAGCAAAAATGCAAAAAACTTTTGAATTGTCTTTGGAGCTTTGTACTTCTGGTTGGAATATGTATGCAGCTATGGCACTGCCTGGATCGCAACTATACAAGAAAGCTTTAGACAAAGGATATTCGCTCCCACAGTCCTATGAAGGATTCTCTTTTCATTCCTATGAAACAGTACCAATGCCGACAGAGTTTCTATCAGCAGCACAAGTGCTAAAATTTCGAGACGAGTCATTTATTAGTTACCATCAAAATTCTGCATTTCTTGAGAGAATCAATAAGAAATATGGGGTTGGAGCGGTCGATTCAATTCTTGAGATGTGCCAAATAAAATTGAAGAGAAAGTTAACTGAAATGTTATCAGACTAAAGATTATTAGAGGTTGACGGCGGCAAAGAACTTTTTCGAATTAAGAACCAAAATAGCCAGAATAAAACCAAAATATCAATAATCGCCTTTAAGTGCTCCTTAAGTTTAGTCGGATGTACTGCATTAAATTCTAGGGTACCTGGGTTTGAGCTAAGTTTTATGCTTTTATAGCCCCTTATATTTTCCACAATTGTAACTTCTTTGCCAAATACGCTTGCCTTCCATAGACCTATTCGAGAGTTAGCATCTCGATAAACCAGAAAAACTGGATTTTCTTTGAGCTGACTTAATTTGTAGTCTATAACAACTCTATTGTAATTCAATTCCTTAAAGGTATAGCTTCCTCCCTTAACCTCCAACCCCTCGTCGTCAACAAAGTAAACCCTACTTGACTTATTCTTCTCACATAGATAGCCAATGAATGAACCTCTATAAAGAGGAAGAATATCTTTTAAGGATGCCTCCCGACCTGCAGCGTCAAAAATAGATTTACTGATTAAATCCTTTCGCTGTTCAATTCCACAGTTATCGAGATTAAGCACAGTATTAACACTCGCATAAATTGCACCAGCAGTAGACAATGAATTCAGTTCTTCTACTTGAGTCATTCGTGGTTCTCTTTCAAGAGGTAATTCTACGGAAAAATTCTCATTTGCACTTACTAGGTAATTCTGATTGTTTAGTTTCTGAAAGTCATAAATTAAAATTGTAACAATAGGAATCGTTATTAAATTCGATGCAAGTAGTAGAATTGGTGCACTTTTTGCTATTCTAGAGAGTGGAGCCTTTTCTCTATTATAAATTTGAACACATTCAAGCAATATTTTCTTTACAAACAGCAGCCCAAAAAAAGATAGGGCTATAAACACAAAGGCTGGATACAATTTTTGAAAAACGTTGTCATATAGTTTGGTTTCGTCTATTAGCGAGTAAAGAGTTGCACAAAAGATAATAGCTGAGATTGAAAAGCTCAATACCCAAATAAATTGCTCAAGTTTTATTCCCTTGGACTCTTTTCTCTTTACATTTCTTGATTCTGCGATTGCCGGTTCGGTAACTTTCTTCCACCAAAGTCCGAACATAACGTAAACAATTGGTATTAAGAATATTGAGTACGAGGCAATATGCCGCGAAAAGGCAACAAATGGAAACACGTAATATAAAAGGGTCGCTAAAGGTACAAGCGGAACAGAGATTCCGACAATAATCATTATTGTCCAATTAAACCTTTTCAACATCGGTGATCGTGTTCTAATGTAGTAAATAATTACCTGAAGGAGTACAGCTCCAGCAAATGGACCAACTAAGAGTGGATAATCTAAATTAGAAGACAGCGCTGAGATGCTACCTATGATACTCAAAAACTTTGACCAACCTAATGCTCCCCCATACTCAAGAAAAGTATTAAGGTCTGTAAGCCCTAAACTATTCCTCCCTGCAGCTGTGACAGTTGTTTCTTTCGAACTAAATAATACAAAAGAGATTTGGTAGTAAAGATAGAACACAAGGATAAAGAAAGAAAGAGCGGACACTAACTTTTTGCGGCCATTTATTTTCAATGTACCAATGGGATTCGTGATGGAACTTAAAAATATTTTTCTATTTTGGCGCGACGCAAAAAAGTATAATACGGCAAGTAACTGGACTCCAATAAGTACAAGTGCGAAGTAGGAGACATAACCGAAAGGAAGTATCACTATGGTATAGAGAGTCAACAGTAGAAAAGCATTAATTGTTTTGTTTTTAAACAGATACAATATCAAGGTTGATCCGATTATTGCTCTTTGTAATCCAATTAAATTAAAGTATGGTTGCCACCATGCGTAAAAAGTTATCGAATTTAGAGAAATGAAAACAACTTGCCATATTTTTGGAATCTCAAGTAATCTAAAGAGCCAGATTATTGCAAGTGCAGTTATGAGTGTATTAAAGAAGATGTAAATTGCAAAAATTGCAGTTGCGTTCCACCTAAAAGCGTAAATTAAATTAATCATTAGTTGATCAATCCCACCATAACCAAAAAGTAAATTCATTGAGTTCACACCCTCGTCCCAGTTTGGGATCCATAGTGGATACTCGCCAGAGAGTTTCAAAGATTTAGCAGCTAGATACCAGGTTTCAAACTTATATCGAGAGTCATTGGCCGGATAAATATCACTTAAGTAAAAAACTAAAGGAGCTATACTGCTCTGAAAGATGGCATAAATTAAAAGCTTTATAGAATTCGTTTCTGACCTCATCGAGGCGAATAACACTCATTTATCCTATCACGTTCTAATTATGGTCGAAAATTAATAATAGCTCTAACCACATAGTTGGATTCTTCTTCACTCATTTCCCAAAGTGGTATCCTAAGAAGCTGATTCACAACTGTATTTGTTACGTCTAGGCTTGAGTTGGTGCGACCATATATTAACCCAGCTGGAGTGCTAGCAAGATTTCGATAATGTGTAAGTGATGTGATGCCTAAATTTTTCAGATAATCCTGCAGATTAATCCGAAATTTAGCACTAGGGCAAATTAAGTAGAATAAATGTGCAGCCTGTGAACTCGAGCTACCATGCTGTGGTAGACGAACTTTATTGTCTTGTGCCCATTCCCTCAATCCAAAGTAGTATTCAATATAAATCTCCTGTCTTCGCTTTTGAATTTCTGCGTGACTATAGAGTTGAGCCAGTAGAATTGCAGCTAAGGGTTCGGCCATTAAGTGGCTCCCGCCTAGTCCAACCCATTCATAATTGTTTACTTCGCCTTTGACAAATTGCCACCTGTTTGTTCCTTTTTCAATAATAATACGAGCCTGATTCAGGTAAGCAAGGTTATTTAATATTAAGGCTCCACCCTCCCCGCATTGAAGATTTTTGGTTTCATGGAAACTAGTTACTGAAAAGTCTCCACTAGCGCCTAGCACTATACCTTCATGGTGGTATCCAAGGCCGTGTGCTGAATCTTCTACTAAGTAAACTCCCTGTTTCTCTGCAACTTGCTTTAGTTTCCTTACATTCGGCACCCCCCCACCGTAGTTAACCCAGCTAATTGCGCGAGTCTTTCCTGTTATAGCATTTTGAATCAAATCTGTATTGATACATAAGTTATCTATATCAATGTCAACAAAAACTGGAATTGCCCCATAATTTGCCACAGCTACAGCTGACGAAGTGAAGTTGTAGGCTGGCATAATAACTTCATCGCCAGGCTGCAGGGACATTAGTAATGAAGCCACTTCTAAGGCTGAAGTACATGAAGGTGTTAGAAAAACAGAAGATCCGGGAACAAGGTTTTCTAAAATTCTTGCTACTTTACTACCAAAGGGTGCATTCAATGATCCTCTAGTATTCCCAGACAGAACAGATTCTTTAACATATTGAATGGCTAGATCAGAGATTTTAGGATTATGAAAGGGTACATTTCTTATCGTCGCTACCATATAACTTCATCACCTATTTTGAGATTCAGAAGCATAAAGCCTAGCTCAATGGCTGATGTGCAAGAGGGCACGAGGAGGCACTTAAATCCCGGATACATGCCTTGAATTTTCTCTGTGTATAATCTAGATAATTCACCATCAACTTGCTGAATCGGACTTCGCAAAGCTTGATCTAGATGAACTTGGGCCTTCTTAGGTACAAATGGCAGATTGAAAGCAATTTGCGATGGGTCAGAGTCCAACATGCGAAGTAATCTATACTAGCAGCCGGTATTTCTCGACAGTTTTCTTGGGTCTCAATGTCAAAGTTTTCATATTTAGCCATCATCTATGGATTTTTCCAAACCGAGATATAGTCTGCACATGCCAATTCGAAGTATTGACATAGTCGCACCGGTCTATAATCAAGGAGACGGCATAACCACATTTGTGGAGGTAGTAATAAGGGAGATTAAGGAACTCGGGCTTTCGTATTCAATCATTCTTATTGATGATGGCAGTTCAGATAACAGTTGGAACCAAATTAGGTTGGCAGTAAAGAACAATTTCGGAGTTAAGGGAGTACGACTACAAAGGAATTTTGGTCAACATAAGGCTATTTTGGCTGGCTTACGCGCATCGAACAGTGACATAGTTGTTGTGATGGATTCAGATCTGCAGGATGATCCAGCGCTCATTCCAAAATTGGTAGAGAGATACTTGGATACGAACAAGAATATAGTTGTCTCTTACAAAGAGAAAAATGGGTTGAGCATCCCGTATAGAGTACAACAGGCTGTCTTCTACAGGATTTTGAATTCTCTGATTGACTTTCATTATGACCGAAATATTTCTAACTTTGGCATTTATTCTCGAGACCTAATTCAAGTGATTGTTGGTAGTAGGACCCCTTATCCATTCTTCCCAGTCTTGGTAATGCAAGCAGGACACCCTTACCAAACTTTTGAAAGCACTAGGTTGACTCGACTTTCCGGAAAATCACAATATACTTTTAAAAAAAAGGTTAGCCATGCTCTTAGCATCATATTCGGGCAATCTTTAAAAGTCATGCGACTGACAAGCCTCTTTGGGCTGATAATTTCTTTCCTTGCTTTTTCCTTCAGTGGTATTATTCTGGGATATCGACTCTTCCTTGATGATTCGGGAAAAAGTATCGGCTGGTATTCTCTCGTTGTCGTAATCTCTTTCTTTTCTGGCATAATAATGATGTCTATCGGTGTTCTCGGGTACTACCTGAATTGGGTTCTTAATTTGGTGGCTGAGAAGCCACTGTTTCTTGTTGCGGATACAGAAGAGGGCTTGAATTGAATATTTCACTCGAGCATATTGAGCGTTTCCCACCTAAAACAATTGAAGGAATACCCTGCTATTCCCCAGCTACGGCCTTTGAAAATGAAGATTATCCGAGTTCAGCGTATGGACAATATTCAGATCTTGAGGAACGCCACTTTTGGTTCAAAGCCAGAGCTAGAGTGCTTGTTTTCCTGATTTCGAAATTTGCCCAGCAAGACCCTGAAGACTTCTTTCTCGAAATCGGGTGTGGTACTGGTTATGTGGCTCAGCAAATTGCACAGGAGTGTAGTTTTCAAGTGGTTGCCTCAGATGTTCATATCAGCGGATTGCGTATCGCAAAAGCAAGAGAATCAAGGGTTGCCTTTGTGCAAGTGAATGCTAAGGCGTTACCTTTTCATAGTGCCTTTACGGCTGTTGGTGCATTTGATGTTCTAGAGCACATTGATGACGATCATAGCATCATCGAAGGAATACATGAACTAATCAAACCCAATGGCCTCTTCTTCCTGTCTGTGCCACAGTATCAATGGATGTGGAGCAAATTAGACGATGTAGGAGAACATAAACGACGCTACACGAGAAAAGATTTAGAATCAAAGTTGGAGCACGCAGGATTTAAGGTCGAATACATCTCTTCATTCATGTTTACACTATTTCCATTAATGATTATCTCAAGGTTTCTAAAGAAGAATGGGAGGACGCCTGATAGCGAATACGGTGAACTACGGTTGAATCCCATCCTTAATAGGTTGCTGTATACACTTACTTCACTTGATGTGCTTCTTATGAAGCGCGGATTGTCGCTTCCGTGGGGCGGATCATTGATTGCTATTGCCCGAAAGCACGGAGTTTAACCGCTTTGAATCTCCCAAATTTCATTATTGCAGGTGGCGTGGCTACGGGCACTAGTTTTCTATCACATGCCATCTCTCGACACCCTGATATCTATCTCCCCAAAGTTATGCGTCCCGAGACTGGATTTTTCTACAAATCATGGGAATACTCGAAGGGTCTTGATTACTATTCAAGACGTTGGTTTAGTGACTGGGCGGGACAATCTTCAATTGGTGAGAGGTCATCTTTATATCTTCATGGCGACTTCCTAAATGTCCCTGAGCGCATCTTCGCTGCACTCCCCAAAGTAAAACTAATTTTTTGCCTTAGAAATCCAATAGAGCGGGCATACGCCAATTACCGGTTTAGTGTCTTAAGTGGCTTTGAAACAAGATCTTTTGCAACTTCGCTAGAACTCGAGGATAAACGGTTTCAATCAGCACGAGGCTGGAAAGGAGAAATTCAGCCTAACCTATATCGGCGGAGAGGTGAATACGCAAGACAACTATCCCGATTTTTCAACTTGTTTCCACGGGAAAATATCCTGATCATCAAATCTGAAGAAATGGCTAGAAACCCCGAAGCAGCAATTCGGCAAGTGTGTTCTTTCCTTCAAATTTCTTATGTTGGCTTTGATGATGTTGGCAGTTTCGGTTCGCGCAATGTGAAGTCACCTCATCTGCAGTCTATGTTTAGACGACTCTTAAGATCGAAGTTAGATGTTGTTACGGAAGGACTGCGAGAACAAAGTGGCGTGACTTTAAGTAAGACTCAGAAATTAGTCTCTTTCAATTTGAGTGAGGGCAAAGAACCCATTGATGCCGGCGTTAGAACTGAATTATTTAACTATTATCTCGAACACAATATTCGATTGACGCAGTTGCTAAGCATCGATACTAGTGATTGGAATTAGAAATTGAACAAGTCGAATCTAGAAACGGCCTATGGTTGTGTCATATGGATTACCGGTCTCCCGGGGTCAGGTAAGACCTATCTAGCAAAAAAACTAGTGTCGAGATTGATTCAAAGTGGGAATAGCACAGTACTTTTTGATGGAGATGACCTGCGTCTAGCCTTAGATGCTCGCAGTAACTACAATCGAGACGAGCGTATTAAGCTCGCAAAAGTCTACTCTCGTCTAGCAGAATTGATTGCCTCTCAAAATGTTTGTGTAGTAGTTTCAACAGTATCCCTATTCCACGAGGTTCATGAATTTAACCGTCAAACAATGTCAAATTATATTGAAGTTTTCTTAGATTATCCTACGAATCTACTTCTTGATGGACCACGAAAAGATATGTATCAGAGCGCTTCAACGAATTATTTGCGTGATATCTCGCCTGAGTTTCCAATAAATCCCCATATTCATCTAAAAGCCAATTCTGAATCTCGAAGAGAAACATGGTTGCACGACTTACTTAAAGCACTCCCACCGAACTTCAAGCAGATTACTTCTTGAATAGATCAATGAATACAAAATCGTCGAGGTTAGGCGAGTTATCCAAAACGCCACTTTCGAAGTTTCTTCTACCACAACTAGTTGTCACGCGTAAGTCACTTCAAAAAGACATCGATATGAATGATTTGGATCTCGATTCGATTCTTGATTCGAAGGAAGGATTTACAACTTTTGTCGTTAGAAGCAGTGCCAAGATCGAGGACATTGATGGTTCTAGCCAGGCAGGTAGATTTGTATCTCTACTTGATATTCCGTTTGCAGGTATCAAGGAAGCGATAGGCGAAGTGCTTGCTTCTTACGATGAAGCTGACGATTATGATGAGGTCTTGATTCAACCGTATATCAGTAACAGTACTTTGTCAGGAGTAGTTTTTACCCATGATCCTTCTACGGGGTCTCCATATAGAGTCTTCAATTTCTCTGAGGGGAGTGATACAACCGCTGTCACTTCAGGCAAGTCGAATTCAGTCATGGTTGTCGTGTATCGCGACTCTCTTGACCTCCTTCCGCACCCTATAAAGCGGTATCTCCCTGAATTCAAACAGGTAATGGATTACTTCAAAGACCCTGTGGATATCGAGTTTGTTTGTAAGGAAAATGATTTCTTTATTGTTCAGTATCGGCCATTGTCCACCAAAACTAACGAAACAGATTCAAACATCTTAGTGAGCGCCATTCAAGAGGTTAAGGCTGGTATAGCACGCATAATGGAACCTCATCCATATTTAGCCGGTAAAGCCACAATTCTTGGCGTAATGCCAGATTGGAATCCTGCGGAACTAATTGGAGTAAGACCTTCCGCACTGGCTTTATCGCTTTTCCGAGAGTTGATTACAGATGGCATTTGGGCGTACGAGCGGGATAACCTTGGGTACAGAAACACTAGAAGTTTTCCACTTCTGGTGACTTTAGCGGGTCATCCCTATGTTGACATTCGCACTAGTGTCAACTCTCTTATTCCCGCCACTCTCGATGGACCAATCGCTGAAAAACTTGCAAATTGCTATCTCGACTTTCTAAGGCAACATCCCCACTTTCACGACAAGGTGGAATTTGAAGTTTACTTGACAGCCTGGAGTTTCGACTATCAGAGAAGGGTTGAAAAATACTCCTCGGAGCTTACTACTGACGAAATCTTGCAACTCGAAGAAGAATTGCTTTCCCTCACGAGAAGGATGATTTCAAAAGAGGTCGGGCATCTGCCCCGTAATTCTGAAAAGTTTGAGGTTCTTAGCGCGCGTTTTGAAAAAATTGTATCTTCTGATTTGGACTCATTAGCAAAACTTTACTGGTTA